>Ga0187769_10002968_pt1 | contig 10066 bp, 7 predicted proteins | sample 0116_SJ02_MP02_1_FD_133140 | JGI IMG/M metagenome (GOLD analysis project Ga0187769, IMG submission 133140) | Tropical peat soil microbial communities from peatlands in Department of Meta, Colombia - 0116_SJ02_MP02_10_MG | ecosystem: Environmental > Terrestrial > Soil > Wetlands > Peat | place... | reverse complement strand
GGCGGCGAGTTGGTAGTGATGTGAAGATCGCTTCCGTTCATCTCCAGCATGCGCCGGAGCAGATCACTTAATGAAAGCGCCATACTTGTTTTTCCTCTTTCCGTCGTAATCGTTTAAATCTAGTGAATCGTTTCCCGAGCTACTTCTTCGAGCGTGGTCACGCCGAGTGCAACCTTGGCCAACCCGCTACGGCGCAGCGTGAGCATTCCCTGTTCGATTGCCTTCTTCTTCAACTCGACCGCCGAGGCGCCTACCAGGACCAGCTCCTTGATTTCGTCATCCACTTCCATGACTTCGTACAGGCCGGTGCGGCCCTTGTAGCCGGTCTTGTTACAGGTGGCGCAGCCTTTGCCCTTCATGATCTGTATCGTCTTCGCTTCTTCGGGCGTGAACCCCTCGTCAATCAGCGCCTGCGGAGGCATTTCCACCGGCTCGGCGCAGTCCTTGCAAATGCGCCGCACCAGCCGCTGGGCACAAATCAGATGCACCGAGGTTGCGACCAGAAAAGGTTCGATGCCCATGTTCATCAGACGCGTGATCGTTTCCGGGGCACCGTTGGTGTGCAGCGTGGATAGGACCAGGTGCCCGGTGAGGGCGGCCTTGATGGCAATTTCCGCGGTTTCGAAATCTCGAATCTCGCCTACCAGAATGATATTGGGGTCCTGGCGCAGAAAAGCGCGCAACGCAGTCGCAAAGTTCAGGCCGATCTGCTCTTTCATCTGGACCTGGTTGACTCCCGCGATCTGGAACTCAACCGGGTCTTCAGCTGTCATGATGTTGGTGTCGGGCTGATTCAGACGCGAAATCGAAGAGTACAAAGTGTTCGTCTTGCCCGATCCGGTCGGCCCCGTCACCAGCACCATGCCGTAAGGTTTCAAAATCGCTTTCTCGAATTTGGTCAGCGACTCGGGCTCGAAACCGAGCTTGGTCATATCGAGCCGCAGGTTCTCCTTGTCGAGCAGCCGGAGCACGATCTTCTCGCCCCAAAGAGTGGGTAGTGTGGAAACCCGGAAGTCGAGCTGTTTCTTCTTGCCCCCGATTTGCATCTTCAGCATGATGCGGCCGTCTTGCGGCAGGCGCTTTTCGCTGATATCGAGCTTGGCCATGATCTTCAGGCGCGACGTGATGGCATCCTTCAACTTCAAAGGCGGACTCATGATGGACTGAAGAACGCCATCGATGCGAAACCGCACCCGGAACTCTCTTTCATACGGCTCCATGTGGATGTCGCTCGCCCCGCGCTTCACGGCATCGGTGAGCACCAGGTTGCAGAGCTTTACGATGGGAGCTTCATCCGCGGCCTTCTCCAGATCCCGGAGCGCGATCTCCTCTTGCTCGCCCTGGACTTCGATGTCGCCTGCCTCGCCGAAGTCGTTCAAGCCCTGCATCACCTGTTCCAGCTCTTCTTCTTTCGAAGTGCCGTAAGCTTTGTCGATGCCCTCGGTGATGGAGCTCTCGGAAGCGACCACCGGCTCAATGTTGAAGCCGGTCATGAACTTGATGTCGTCCATGGCGAAGACGTTGGTGGGATCAACCATGGCGATGGTGAGCGACGCACCCACGCGGCTGAGCGGCAGGATCTGATAACGCTTGGCCGTTTCGTAGGGAATCAGCTTGACCACGGCGGCATCGATTTCGAAGTAGGAGAGATTAATCGCGGGAACGCCGTACTGGCGGGAGAGGAAATTGGTGACATCCTCGTCCGAGAGAAAACCCAGCTTGACGAGCGCCGAGGCCAACCGGCACTGCGTTTCCTTCTGGAGCTTAGTCGCCTGTTCCAACTGCTCTGGGGTGATGACCTTCTCTTTTACGAGTAGGTCGCCCAGCCGCTGAGACATATCTCTCCTACTTCCCGCAAAAAAGGGACGTGCGAATCCGCTGACTGCCAGGGGATTCAACGGGAGTCTTTCGCACTGACACAAATTGTCAACCCAATAGGCATTCTGAAAAAGTAACTTCGGTACCTGTACTGAGCGGACGCGCATCGCGCTGTCGCCAGTGCCCTTGCCGCAAACGAGAAATCCTCAGTCTTGGAAATCTTCCTCACGACAGGTCATGTTCTTCGGTGTAGAAATTAAGAGCAGGAAGTACAGGGCCAATCAGAAAGTCATCGAGAGCACGTCGCCTTGAAACCGACCCAGCACATCCACAGCTATTTCGAAACGCTCTATCGCGCCTGGGGACGCCAGCACTGGTGGCCCGCCCAAAGCCCGTTCGAAGTCATCGTCGGCGCCTATCTGACACAAAACACATCCTGGAGCAACGTCGAGCGGGCGCTTGACAAACTGCGTGCGGCGCGGATTCTGAGCGTCAGCGGCATCCGGCGGACGCCACTGCCAAAACTGGAACGATTGATCCGCTCCGCTGGTTACTTTCGGCAGAAGGCCCAGCGGTTGAAAACGTTCGTCCGGTTCCTTGACCGCCATTACGACGGCTCCTTGGCCCGCATGTTCGCCCAGCCCACCTCTAAGCTTCGCGAAGAGCTCCTCACCTTGAATGGCATCGGGCCAGAAACCGCCGACTCGATCCTGCTTTACGCAGGCAATCATCCAGTGTTCGTGGTTGACGCCTACACGCGCCGCATTCTCGAGCGCCACCAGTTAATCGCGCCCCACGCCAGCTACGATGAGATTCGTGAGTTGTTCGAGCAGGCGCTCAGGCCGTTGGCTGAGGGTTCTCCCGGAGTTTTCGAGTCCAAGTTCGATCCCCTTGCGGCGGAGGCAGCTGGCCTCCGCGGCTCTTCCCATCCTCCGTCGCGGATGAGTACGGGCTCGCGCTCAGCGGCGGTTCAGGTCTTCAACGAAATGCACGGCCTGATTGTGGGCGTCGGAAAGAACTACTGCAAAAAGTCACAACCCGAGTGTGAGCAGTGTCCTTTAAAAAAGTTCCTCCCGGAGGCAAAGTAAGGTGAAAGTGCGAGTCATTTTGCCATCCCGTGCTCTAATTTGGCTTCTGGCGACGATTTGCTATGGACTTGCTGCGGCCCAGGCGCCGCAAACGTTGCGCAAAGCAGCCGAGCGCACGGGCGTGCTCATCGGCGCCGCGGTTCGACCGGATCAGCTCTCAGAGGCCAACTACGCCATCACACTCACGCGCGAGTTCAATTTGCTCGAGCCCGAAGACGCGCTCAAGTGGGAAGTCCTGCGGCCCGAGGAGCACGCCATAGATTTCTCCCAAGCCGACAAGATCGTGGATTTCGCCGCTCGCCACAACATGAAAGTTCGCGGCCACACGCTGGTGTGGCACCGGCAAATTCCCGCTTGGCTGACGGCGGAACCGCGAACTCCCGACCAACTCTCCAGGTTGCTGGAGGCCCATATCAAGACCGTGGTCGGACATTACCGAGGAAAGATTTTCGCCTGGGATGTCGCCAACGAGGCCTTCGACGAAATCGTCCCCGGAACACTCCGCAGCACGCTCTGGTATGACCGGCCCGGAATCGGCTATTCCAGGCAAGGATTCGCCTACCTGGCGCAGTGTTTTCGCTGGGCACATGAAGCGGACCCGGATGCTCTGTTGTTCTATAACGAAGCCGAAGCTGAAGAGATCAATCCGAAGTCGGATGCCATCTACGCCATGGTTCGCGAATTTCAACGCCAGGGAGTTTCCATCCACGGCATCGGTCTCGAGATGCACGTCGAGAATCTCCATGCGGATGTAACCTCCATCGCTGCCAATATCGCTCGTTTTACCGCTCTCGGACTTCAAGTTCACATCACCGAGATGGACGTTTCGCTCCCAGTTGATCCGAGCGGCAACGCCAGCCGAGAGGACCTCGAACGCCAGGCCGAAATTTATCGCGAAATCGCCCGCGCATGCATCTCCCACAAGGGCTGCACTGCGATCCAGACCTGGGGATTCACAGACAAATACTCCTGGATCGGCTCGCACTCAAAGAAAACACGAGGCGCAGCGTTGCCGTTCGACCGCAACTACCAGCCGAAGCCAGCCTACGAAGCGCTGCGGCAGGCACTGTTAACGGGTCGTTAGTCGCACCCGCACCGCTCTATAATGAGGGCGATTGCATCCTCACCTAATTTGCGGGCGAGATTCTGAGCCTTGGCGGTAACCGACCCAATTCGCGAAGCCATAATGAAAACCTCGCGGCGGCGGAAAGTCGTGATCGCGCTGGCGATTTGCGCGTTTCTGCTGCTTGCCATTCTGGTCGCGCAGGCCTCGTTCAACCTGAAGTTCATCAGCCCCGACAGCAACCAGCAGCTTTTCTTTTTCGTAACCCTGACCGGACTCATTTTCTTTGCCTTCGTGGCCCTGTCTCTGGTGCTCGGTCGCAACCTTCTGAAGCTCTATGCCGAGCGCCGACAAGGCGTAGCAGGATCGAAGTTCCGCACGCGTTTGGTGGTGGTCAATCTGCTGCTTTCGTTCCTGCCTGTCCTTGCCATGTTCTGGTTCTCCTACGGGCTGATGAACCGCTCTCTTGACAAGTGGTTTTCGCAGCCGGTCGAGGAAGTGCGCGCGGACACCGCTGCCATGTCGGCTCTGCTTTATGACTACGCGGGCCAGAAGGCAACTGCGGAGGCGCAGTCCATCGCCGAGACGGAAGAATTTCGGCGCGCGTTTGCGAGCAGGAATTTCTCAGCTGCCGATGCGGAATTGCGCGAGCATCTCCGGACTTTGCAGGGCGGATTTGTCGTGGCCTTAAACGATGGCGAGGTGGCAGCAGCTCTGAACCCGCCCGCCAATTGGGCAGACATGAAGAGCCATTTTCCCGTGCAGGAAGCATTGCGCGGAGAGCATCCTCACTTCCAGTGGGGCCAGACGGACTATTTGGTCGGTGCTGCTCCCGTTGGCAAAGGCGCGGTGCTGGTAGCCATGCCGCTGCCTCCCAAGTTTGCCGAGACCGCCAAGCAAATCCAAGACAGCCAGCAGCGCTACATTGAATTGGCCCGCCAGCGCAAACTCGTCCGCCGGACGTATCTCGGCTTCCTGCTTCTTCTCACCGTACTCACGCTGTTCGCTTCGACCTGGCTCGCTTTGTTTCTCTCGAAGCTCGTCAACCGCCCGGTTGCGGCGCTCGCGGCAGGAACCGAAGCGATCTCCAAAGGCCAGTTGGATTACCGGGTTGATATTCGCGCCACCGATGAACTCGCCGAGCTGGTGCAGTCCTTCAACACGATGGCCGAGCAGCTCGAATCGGGCCGTCGCCAGATTGAAGCAGCCAGCCGGGATTTGGGCAACGCCAACGAGGCTTTGGAAAATCGGCGCCGCTACATTGAAACCGTCCTTGAGAGTATTCCGACGGGAGTCGTCTCGATCGACGGAGCTCGCAATGTGACACTGGCCAACGCCGCCTTCTCCCGAATGTTCCATCCCGAGCACCCAGAGTTCGCCAGCCCGGCAGCGCTGGCCAACGTGCCCGTGCGGGAACTTCTGCCCGCCGACGTGATTGGCGATCTGGAGCCGCTACTGCGCCGCGCCGATCGCATGGGCATGACCGCCGCCAACATGGAAATCGTTCTGCCGCACGCAAAGCTCAATGTAGCCGTGACCGTCGCTGCGCTCGAGCCTCCCGCCGAACGCTTGGGATACGTGCTCGTGTTTGAAGATTTGTCGGACCTGCTGCGCGCACAGAAGCAAGCGGCTTGGCGCGAAGTGGCGCGGCGCGTTGCGCATGAGATCAAGAATCCGCTGACTCCGATCGCGCTGTCGGCCGAGCGCATTCATCGTCATCTCACGCGTGGCTCGGCGCCCGATGCCGTTTCGCTCGAAGTGATTCGCAATTGCGCAGATACGATCAAAAGCGCCGTCGAAACCGTTCGCGCACTAGTAGATGAGTTCTCGATGCTTGCGAGATTCCCGGCGTCCCGACCGCAGCCTGCGAGCCTGAATGATTTGGTCGAAGGCGCGCTCGTACTGTTCAACGGAAGACTCGAGGGTATTCGCTTGCGGACCGACCTCGCGCAGGATCTGCCCGCAGTCATGGCCGACCCGGAGGCCATCAAGCGCGCGGTTGCCAATCTTGTGGATAACGCTGCCGAAGCAATGCAGGGCGCAATTCTGAAGGAAATCACGATCTCGACCGCGCTGGTCGCCAGCCGGGACGCGGTCGAACTTGTTGTCTCTGACACCGGACGCGGCATTTCGCGCGAGGTGAAAGAACGATTATTCCTTCCCTACTTCTCGACCAAACAACGCGGCACTGGTCTCGGCTTGGCCATTGTGAGCAGGATCGTGGAGGACCACAACGGTTCGATCCGCGTGGAGGAGAACAAGCCGGTCGGCAGCCGTTTCGTGATCGAGTTGCCGGTTGCGGTAGGAACACTCAGCGCTCCGGCGGCGAGTTAGCATGACTCACATCCTCATCGTTGACGACGAATCCAGTATCCGCGAATCCCTGCAAGGCATTCTCGAGGACGAAGGATACAAGACCAGCGTCAGCCCGAGCGGCGAGGACTGTCTGGATCAACTTCGCAAATCGAGCTTCGACGTGGTCCTGCTCGACGTATGGCTGACTGGCATTGACGGCTTGGAAGTCCTCGAGAAGATCCGCGCATTCGAAGATCCGCCCGAGGTCATCATGATCTCCGGCCATGGGACGATCGAGACCGCCGTGCGCGCGACCAAGCTGGGCGCCTACGATTTCGCCGAGAAGCCGCTTTCCCTCGACAAGACTCTCATTCTGGTAAAGAACGCGATCGAAGCTCGCCGCCTCCGCCACGAGAATCGCGACCTGCGAAAGCAACTGCAGGCGAAAACTGTGATCGCGGGAGACAGCGTCCCGATGAAGGCCTTGCGCCAGCAGATTGCGCTTATGGCGCCCACCAACGGGCGCGTCCTCATTTACGGTGAGTCGGGCACCGGCAAGGAACTGGTGGCGCACGCCATCCACATGCAGAGCTTGCGCAAAGACGAAATGTTCGTTGAGGTCAACTGTGCCGCGCTTCCTGAGGATCTGATTGACAGCGAGCTCTTCGGGCACCGCAAGTCATCCTTTCCGGGTGCGGCAGCTGATAAAGAAGGCAAGTTCCAGAAGGCCGATCGCGGCACGCTGTTTCTCGATGAAGTGGGCGATATGAGCCTCAAGACGCAGGCTAAGGTGCTGCGCACGCTCGAGCAGCAGCGTTTTGTGCCCGTAGGCAGTGACGATCCGGTCACCGTTGACGTGCGGGTCATCGCCTCCACCAACAAGGATCTAGAAGAGGAAATTGCCAAAGGAAACTTCCGCGAAGATCTCTTCTACCGCCTCAATGTGATCCCATTTGTGGTCCCGCCCCTGCGTGAGCGCAAGGAAGACATCCCGCTACTGGCGCGCCATTTTCTCAAGGAGTTTGCCTCTGCGTACGGCCGCCGACCGCGCGAAATCACCGACGAGGCCATCGAGACGCTCATGCGCTATGCCTGGCCGGGCAACGTGCGTGAATTGCGGAATGTCATCGAGCGCATTGTGATCATGAACCCCACGACGTTCCGGTTCGAGCGGAAGCATCTTCCGCCGCTGGTGCACCGCGACGGGAGCCGCAAAGCGCCGGGTACTGAAGGCTCGACGCTGCACCAGGCACGAGCGGCCTACGAACGCGACTATATCCTCAAGAAGCTCGACGAGAACCACGGCAACATCAGCCGAACTGCAGAAGCGCTGGGCCTGGAGCGCAGCCACCTGTATCGCAAGATGAAGAGTCTGGAAATTGCGGCGAAGGAGTAAAAAACAGGTGTCAGGTGTCAGGTCTCAAGTCTTCGACCTTGGGGTCTAGCGACTTCTTGCTGGAGCCAGATATTGCGAAGGCCGTCGGCTGATTTCTTTTCCCATTTTGGGCTGCCTGACGCCTGATGCCTGAGACCTGAGACCTAAGACCTGACACCTGACACCTGACACCTGACACCAGGGACCTACCTTTTGATCATGCGAATTTCGCTCCCGTGTCTACAGAACTGGACTTCGTCCATCAACTGGTTAATCAGGAAAATTCCACGGCCGTGATGGGAAAAGATGTTTTCACCGACAGAAGGGTCTGCAATCTTGGAGGGGTCGAAACCGGGGCCAGGATCGCGTACTACGATCATCATGCCGCGCTCTTCGTCGCAGACCACATCGCACTCCACAATCTTTGATGGATCGCTCTGCGCTCCATGCACCACGGCGTTGGTCAGCGCTTCAGCCAAGGCGAGCTCAATGTCGTCTTCCCGTCCGCTGGCGCATTTCAGCTTTCGCACCACATTCATGACGCTGCGAACGACGGGGTCGATTGCATCGCGGTCCGCCTTCAGCGTCACGCTGAGCTTCACTTCGAGCTTATTTGCGTCGGAACCGCACGGCTGCGCCAGTTTCTCAGTTGAAGAAGAGGAATCGGTCATAAAAGCGAACTTGTCTCCTGGGTGTCACCCGAATCACGCCCCGCCTCTCTTTACTCAATAGGATGCAAAAAAGACGCTGCCAGATTCTATGGGTTTGTGACACTGAAGGCAATTTTATTGGAATTGGCAGGCAACCGTTGAGGTTAACGCAATAAGCTGCGGTGACCTGTCAAAGACCGAAGTTAGCCGAAATCGGCTAGGATTCCGGCTTGTGGGAGCTTGCGATTTGTTCTAGCTGTCGCCGCCAGTCCAATTCTTCCACGAATTGCCTTGAGTCGCGCCAGCCGGGTTGAGTTTTCACGAACAGCTGGAGAAAGACTTTCGTCCCGACCATCCTCTCGATATCCAGCCGGGCCGATGTGCCAATCTTCTTCAGCATCTGCCCGCCTTTGCCGAGCAGGATTGCCTTTTGTCCGTCGCGCTCGCAATAGATTGTGGCTGCGATTCGCACGAGCTTGGGCTCCTCCTCAAATTCCTCCACCCGCACGGTCACCGCGTGCGGAACTTCCTCGCGCGTTTCGAGCAACACCTGTTCGCGGATCAACTCCGCCGCCATGAAGCGCACGGGCTGGTCGGTCACCTGGTCTTTTGGAAAATAGCGCGGGCCCTTCGGAAGATCCTTGACCACGCACTCGAGCAAATCGTCAAGCCCTTCTCGCTTGCGAGCCGAGATCGGAATGATTTCTTGAAAATTGTGCAGAGCTTGAAACTGTGCAATCAGCGGCAACAAGCCGCGCTTATCGGCGAGCAGGTCAATCTTGTTCAGCAGCAGGAATGCCGGCGTGCCGGACTTCTTCACCAAGTCGAGAACATAAGTATCCTCAGGCCCCCATTTGTGATGTGCATCTAGGATCAGTAGGATCAGATCGCAGCCTTCGAGGGCTTCACCGACTTCGGCCATCATCTTGCGGCCCAGCGAAGAGTCGGGACGATGCACACCCGGCGTATCAATCAGGATGATCTGGCCCGATTCGCGTTCCTTCTGCTGCGAGCCCTTCCGTTGTGAATTCGGCTGCGCGGGAAAATTGACGATCCCAAGAATCCGATTGCGCGTAGTCTGCGGCTTTGGCGAGATGATAGCCAACTTCTCGCCGACCAGAGCGTTCAAAAGCGTGCTCTTACCCGCATTGGGCCGGCCGAGAATGCAAACAAATCCGGAATGGAAGGACATGGTGCGTTAGCTAGTAGATCTAAATCAGCTTCATCTGCTTCGGCTCGGCCGTGGTGATGCGCACGCGCTCCACGCGGCGGTCGGTTGAGTCGAGCACTTCGAACTTCAGGCCGTCTTCCTCGACGACTTCGCCTTTCTTCGGAATGCGTCCGGCCAGCTCGCTGACGAGGCCGGCAATGGTTGAGGATTCGTGTCCTTCGGGGCGGCGGCCAAAAAGCTCATCTAACCTGTCCACGTCCATATTTCCGGTCACGATATAGGAGTGCTCGTTCTCCTGCACGAGCTGCGCCTTTTCGTGCTCGTCGCCGATTTCGCCGACAATTTCTTCGACCAGGTCTTCGATCGTCACCAAACCGGCCACGCCGCCGTACTCGTCCACCACAATCGCCATACGGATATTGTTCTTCTGCATCTCACGCAGGAGGTCACTGACCAGCTTGCTTTCCGGGACAAAGTGGACGTCTTTGCGCATTAAACTCGCGACGGTACGCGTGTGGGCTTCGGAATCGGGCACCAGCAGCACATCCTGGGTGTAGAGGATTCCTTTAATGTTGTGGATCGAACCTTCATACACCGGAATACGGG
>Ga0187769_10002967_pt1 | contig 10066 bp, 11 predicted proteins | sample 0116_SJ02_MP02_1_FD_133140 | JGI IMG/M metagenome (GOLD analysis project Ga0187769, IMG submission 133140) | Tropical peat soil microbial communities from peatlands in Department of Meta, Colombia - 0116_SJ02_MP02_10_MG | ecosystem: Environmental > Terrestrial > Soil > Wetlands > Peat | place... | reverse complement strand
TCTGGGAAAAAAGAAGATCGCCGTCCTCTATATTAACAACGACTGGGGGATCGCCACCAAAGATTACTTCGTCAACCCTGCCAAGGAGATGGGCGCCGAGATTCTGGCGATTGAATCTTTCTTCGAGACGGATAAAGATTTCACCGGCGTGCTGACCAAACTTCGCGGCTATAAACCGGAGCTACTCTACGTTCCCTCCATGTACAATGAGATGGCCCTGATTGCCAAGCAACGGGAAAAGCTGGGCTGGATGGATGTTCTTCTCATGGGCCCGGGATCGCTTTATTCTCCCAAGCTTCTGGAGATCGGAGGCCCATCGGTGAATGGCCTCTACACCAGCGCCGTCTTCTTCCCCAAGGACCCGCGACCGGAAGTTCAAAAGTTCGTGAAGGGCTACGAGGAAAAATACAAAGCAACCCCGAATATGTTTGCCGCCATCGCCTATGACGGGATCAATCTTCTGGCCGAGGTTATCCGCAAAGCCGGGACCGACCGCAAGGCCGTTCGGGACGAGTTGGCCACGACCAAGAATTTCCAGGGGGTGACCGGCAAGATTACTTTCACCGAGCAAAGAGATGTGATCAAGGATTACCGGCACCTGGTGATCAGGAACCAGGAATTCACCCTCTTCGAAACAAAGTAAGTCGAATGCTGCCTGCTCTTCGGCGCCTAGGAATCCCGCGGGGGGAAACGAAACGTATTTCCCTTGCCCTTTGGCTTTTCATCTGTCCCTTTCATCCCCTCCCTCCCGGGGAGGGGAAAGCTTTTCGGGGCGGGAGTGAAAAGGATGGGACGAACGATTGCTGATCTTCGAGCAACTGATCAACGGATTAACCCAGGGTAGTATTTACGCCCTCATCGCCATCGGATTCGTCATCATCTTCGGGACGATGAACCTAGTCACCTTCGCTCACGGCGAAGTCTATATGATGGGGGCCTTCACGGGTTATTTTGCCCTGGGCGTCTGGCATCTTCCCTGGTATGTGGCACTGGCCATGGGCATGGGGTCGGCCTGGATCCTTGGGTTTCTCGTCGAAAAGATCGCCTTCCGGCCGCTCCGGGCCGCCGGGCATATGCCCCCTTTGCTCATCACCATCGGGTTATCGATTATCTTAAAGGACTTGGCGGTCATTTTTTTCGGGGCCGAGAACCGGCCTGTACCCTCCATTTATGGGGAAACTGTCAAGATTGCCGGGCTCCAGATCTCCTTGCTCCAGGTCCTGATCCTGGGCCTGACCGGTCTTTTGATCATCTTACTCAGGCTCCTCATCCAAGGGACCAAAATCGGGCGGGCTATGCGGGCCACCGCTCAGGATCATGAGGCCGCTTATGCGATGGGAGTCAATATCAACCGCGTCTTCAGCGTCTCTTTCTGTCTTGCTTCCTGCCTGGGAGGGGCGGCCGGGGTTATGGTCGGAATCTATTACAACGCGGTCTACCCGGTTATGGGGGATACGGCAGGGCTCAAAGGATTCGCGGCCTGTATCTTCGGCGGGCTGACCAGCATTCCCGGGGCGATTTTGGGCGGATTGATCATCGGGATTGTGGAGAATCTCACGGTCCAGTTCATTGCTTCCGGATACCGGGACATCGTGGCCTTCATGGTGCTGGTGGCTGTACTCATCCTCCGCCCCCAGGGAATCCTGGGTAAAAAGATCCGGGCAGTGTAAACATGGCTCTATATGATTTCATTCCCCGGCGCAGCAACCTGAAAATCTGGCTTCCGATTCTGGGAGGCCTTTTCCTTTTCCCCCTCTTGGTGCGCAATGAGTACTTTTTGAACACCGCGGTCTTCGCGGGAATCTATATCATTCTCGCCTCCAGCCTGAATATTACCAACGGCTATACGGGTCTGTTCTCTTTTGGACATGCCGCGTTTTACGGGATTGGCGCTTACACCGCAGCCATCCTCGCCACCCGCTTTGGCCTCCCTTTTCTCGTGACCCTACCCCTCGCCGGGATCGCGGCCGGAATCTTTGGCGCAGGCATCGCCTTGCCAACCCTGCGCTTGAAGGGAATTTTTCTCGCTCTGGTCACCATTGGTTTTCAGCAGATCACCTACCTGGTGATCATGAACTGGATCGCTTTAACCCGCGGCCCCATGGGGATTCCCGGAATTCCTCCCGCTTCCTTCTTTGGCTTCGACCTGAGCAGCAACTTCGGATACTATTACTTGATCTTGGTGCTGGATGTGGCGGTAATCTTCCTCATCTCCCGGATCGTAGATTCCCGGGTGGGGAGGACCTTTGTAGCGATTCGGGAAGACGAACTGGCCGCTCAGTCTATCTCCATCAACACCTTCCGGGCCAAGGTCCTCTCCTTCGTATTGGCCACCTTCTTCGCCGGCATTGCCGGAGCCTTCTTTGCCCATCATGCCCGGTTCGTAAGCGCCGACTCTTTTCGTTTAGAAGAGACGTTCCTCATTCTTACCATGCTGATCGTGGGCGGGATGGGCAGCATCCTCGGGCCGGTGATTGGAGGTATATTTCTCGTGATTCTTCCCGAAGTATTTCGATCCCTCGCGGAATATCGAGGCGTGGTGTACGGGGTCATCATGATCGCCGCGATACTCTTTCGCCCGGAGGGAATTGCGGGGGTGCCCGGTATCATTCCCGTCCGGGGAATTCTCTCGCGGGCAGAAAAACAGCCTGCCGCTGAGGAGTCTGCCCCGTGAGCATTCTCAACGTCCAATCCGTCAGCGTAGTCTTTGGGGGGCTGGAAGCCGTCAAAAAGGTCAACCTTTCCATCGAGGAAGGAGAGATTGTGGGCCTCATCGGCCCCAATGGGGCCGGCAAAACCACTCTTTTCAACTGTTTGAGCGGATTTCAACCGGTAGATGAAGGAACCATTCTTTTCCAAAATCATTCTATTCAAACCATGGCTCCCCACCAAATCGCGGCCCTGGGCCTGGCCCGGACTTTTCAAACCAGCCGCATTTTTAAACGGATGACGGTCTTAGAACATGTTCTGGTGGGACAGCACGGCCAGCAGTGTGCGGGCGTGTGGGGGGCCGTTGCCAGGCCGGACTGGGTGATGCAGGAAGAGAATACGTCCCGAGAGAAAGGGGTTAAAATATTATCTTTCTTCGAAGACCGGCTGTTGCCCCGTCTGAATCATTTCGCCGAAACCCTTTCCTATGCCAACCGGAGAAGGCTGGAAATCGCTCGCGCCCTGGTTTCTGAACCCAAGCTTCTTCTCCTGGACGAACCGACCGCCGGAATGAATCCTCACGAGAGTGCGGGAATCGCCCGGCTCATCAAAAAGATTCGCGACCAACTGAAGATCACAGTTTTTCTCATTGAACATGATATGAAGGTGATTATGGGAGTCTCGGACCGCATCCTTGTCCTCGACCATGGAGAAAAGATCGCCGAGGGGCTTCCGGAAAAGATCCGGCACAATCACGGGGTTGTCGAGGCATATCTGGGGAGGAAGCACGGTGCTTGAACTGCGCGGCGTCTCCACCCGGTATGGCCCTGTCCAGGTTCTCTGGGATCTTTCCCTGGAGGTCCATTCCGGGGAGCTGGTCTGCCTCCTCGGCGGCAATGCCTCCGGTAAATCAACCACGATGAAGACGATCATGGGGATCGTTCACCCCTTCCGGGGAGAAGTCCTCTTCGCCGGCAGGGCGATTCACCACTGCTCTCCCGCAGAAGTGGTCCGAGCGGGAATTGCCCCGGTTCTTGAATCCCGGCGCATCTTCCCCGAGTTGACCATTTATGAAAACCTGCTCATGGGCGCCTATACGCGCAATGACGGGGGAGGAATTCAAGGGGATATCGAAAAGACCTACGAACTTTTTCCCATATTGCGTGAACGGCGGAAGCAACCGGGAGGAACGCTCTCTGGCGGTGAACAGCAGATGCTGGCCATGGCCCGGGCCTTGATGGCCAGGCCGAAGATGATGGTCATGGATGAGCCTTCCATGGGTCTATCCCCGGTTTTCGTGGAAAAATCCTTCGAGCTGATCCAGGATCTTAGTCGCCGGGGGATTGCCGTCCTCCTAGTCGAACAAAATGCCAACATGGCATTGGCTATCGCCCACCGCGGGTATGTGCTCCAAAATGGACACATCGTGCTTCAAGACACTGCCCAACACCTGGTGAATCACCCCATGATGCGGAAGGCGTACCTGGAGCTATAACTGAAAGGGCCAAAGTGAATTAAAGTACCCAAGGTTATTCTTGTTACTTGTTACTGTCTACTCGTCATTTTCTAGATCTTTCTCCCTGATTGCTCCGCCATTGGCGGTAAATAACCGAGTCTTCCTGGAGAGAAATTATGAGACGAAAACATACCGAGGTTACGGATGCCAAAGAGATGATTCGGATCCTGGCATCCACCAACATCGGCCGGCTGGCCACTTTAGATACGAAAGGATATCCGTATATTACCCCCGTCAACTTCGTCTTCCACGAAGGATGCGTGTACTTTCACTGCGCGCCCAGCGGGGAGAAGCTTGACAACCTGATCCGTAATCCCCGGGTCTGCTTTGAGGCGGATGTGCCCCTGGCTTACCTGCAGGTGGACTTTAACCCGGACAGGGACCCCTGCCGCACGCACCAGCTCTTCCACTCGGTAATCATCAGGGGCACCGCCAGGGTGATCCCTGATGGGGAATTGAAGACGGCCGTGCTGAATGCTTTGGTGGCAAAACATGAAGGGAACCGGGACTTTGCCGCCGTGACTGCGGATTCCACGGGCTATAAGACGTGCTATGTCGTCGAAATCACTCCGGAGAGAATGACCGGCAAATCAGATCTGGCCCAGAATAAACCTCAGCACAGTTACAGGCGTTTCATAGCGGAGCGGCTGGCCGAGCGCGGCCTCCCCGGGGACCTGGAGGCCGTAAGGGCCATGGGTTATGCGCTGGAGCCCGGCGAAGGAAGGGGATGGCGACTAAAGGGGTGAGGGGCTATGAGAGGTAATCTTGGAGGCAGCCGGAAGGTGAATCTATTCGCCTCCAGTTTCCAACGGGAGCGAAAGTATCTCGATTATTCTTCTCGCTGGTACCTGATCATCCGTTAACCATAATTTTCTTGAGCTTTCTCTGTGATCTCTGTGCCCTCGTGGCAGAATATTTATTCTGGAGGAAAACGATGACTAAGATTGAAAGACTTCGCGCTACGCTATCCGGGAAACCGGTGGATCGGCCCCCTTTTTCCATCTGGTATCATTTTGGCAACCAGCATGCCTCCCCGGAACTGACGGCTCAGGTTCATGTGAATTTCTTTGATTATTATGACCTGGACCTTCTGAAGGTCATGAGCGACTATGACTATCCCCTGCCGGAAGGCATGGAAGTTATGGAGACCCCTGCCGACCTGAAACGCATTGAACCCTTCGAGGTAACCCGAACTCCTATGGGACAGCAGCTGAAGGCCCTCGAGCTCATCGCCCGGGCGCTCAAGGGGAAGGCCCTATTTCTGGACACGGTCTTCAATGCCTGGAATACCATCCGACGGAACCTGGTGAAGGAGGCTATGCCTAAATTCATGACCCAACATCCGGATGCCCTTTTAGAGGCCCTGAAGATCGTCAATCAGAATCTCATCCGATATGCCCTGGCCAGCCTGGAACGGGGATCCGCCGGTATTTTCTTTTCGGTTCCCGCCTCGGCGGAATCCCTTACCCTGGAACAATATGAAAAATTCATGCGCCCTTTTGACCTTGAATTCCTGCAAGCCATCACTGGGAAAGGGGAGTGTCATGTCCTTCATGCCCACGGGGAAAAGTTGTATCTCGACCGCCTCCTGGATTATCCGGTCCAGGTACTTTCCTGGGCGGACCTGAACGGAGGCCCCACCATCTCGGAACTCCGCAAGCGCACTTCTCTCACCCTCATGGCCGGAATCGATCATGTCAAATTTCCTTACGTCTCAGCCAAGATCATTCGAAATCAAGTGAACTCCGCCATCGCTCAGGCAGGAAGCACGAAATTTATCCTGGCTTGCGGCTGTTCAGTGCCCACTTACAGCTTCCCTCCCTTGATCAAAGCTGCAAGGGATGCCGCGCGGCTATCTGCGAGCCGTAAGTAACTATACCGCATACCTTACGGTTCACCGCTTACGGTTTTTCTTATGAATATCTATTTTTGTGGAATGATTGGCTCTGGAAAGACGCCAATTGGAATCCCTCTGGCCCGGCGCCTGGGATGGCCCTTTTTCGACCTGGATCGGGAAATGGATAATGAGCTGGGAAAGAGCTTTCATGAACTGGTCCGGGAGCAGGGCTGGCTGGTCTTCCGGGAAAGGGAATACCGGATCTGCAAGCGCTTCGCCGCCATGCACCAATCGGTCATCGGCCTCGGGGGCGGGACGGTCCGTTACGAATGGAATACCGACATCCTGCGGGGAAGCGGGGTCATGATTCTCCTCGAAGCGGATATAGCCGTCCTCGCCAAAAGAGTCCGGGCTGCAGATCGCCCGCGGGTAAATCCGGGAGTTTCTCTGGAAGAGGACCTGAAGCGAATCTGGTCCTCTTCAGCCCACCTATATCGGCAGGCCGCCGATTTGATCTACAGGACGGATATGGGAAAGGAAATCGAGGAAGAGGTGGAGGATCTCCTTGGTTTCCTTCATACCCGAGGGATTGCGCGAGTATAGCCGGATTTCGGCAAGAGAGCGCTTATAACTTCAGGCAATTAGGCCTACTTCAGACTTCTAGGGAGGGGAAGGTAAACAGCGATGAACAAAAAATTTTCGATTCTGGTGATCCTCTTCTTGTTCATGACGACCGCCACGGCTTTTGCCCAGCAAGCCGGCAAGGTGGATTATCCAAGGAGGCCGATAAGTGTGCTCATCGGTTTTGCTCCCGGCGGGGGAAGTGACGTCATGCTTTCCATGGTAAGGCCATTGTTGGAAAAAAACCTGAAGACTACTCTGGTCCCGGTTTACAAGCCAGGCTCCGGCAGCGATATCGCCCTGACCGAAGTGGCTCACGCCAAACCCGACGGATATACGACGGTCATTTCCTGCACCCCTCAGATTCCGATCAATCCCGTGGTACGGGAGACCCAATATAAAATCTCTGACTTCGCCTTGGTGGCGAATGTCGTGACCGATCCGGGCATTCTGGTGGTCCGCGCCGCGAGTCCTTACAAAACCCTGGCGGAATTCATCAAAGGGGTTCAGGAAAAACCGGGCAAAGTCAGTGTTGGCGTTTCCTCCGCCCCCGGGGATGACTGGTTTGCCATGCACATGTTTGAAGGAATCGCCCAGGTCAGACTCAATATCGTTCCCTTTCCGGGGGATGGCCCTTCCTGGCAGGCAGCTCTAGCCGGTCACGTGGAAGCTTCCTCCAATAACCTGGGTATCGTGTATCCCCAGGTAAAAGGCGGCAAATTGCGCGCTTTAGCCATTATGACCGAAAAGCGATCTCCCTATCTTCCCGATGTCCCTACCTTCAAGGAATTGGGCTTCAATTTTACCAGCGGTTCCGCCCGCGGTTTTTCCATGCCCCAAGAGACCCCGAAGGGGATCGTTGAAATCTTTTCCCATGCCGTGAAGCAGGTAATGGACAGCGAAGAGTTCAAGGCGAATGCGCGGAAGACGGCTTTCCCTTCTGACTTTCAAGGTCCGGAAGAATATGCCGCCTTCATAAAGAAGCTCGATGGGGTTTACCGGCCTTTGTGGGAAAAATACGGCAAGGAGGCCATAGGCAAATAGGCGACGGTTTTAAACCTCCCCCGCTCCTGTAGAGGGAGAAGGCTTTATTCCCTGCGCCTTCGGGGGAATTTGTCTATACGGTCTTATCAAACGGATGATCTGGTGAAACAGAAGGAATTACTTTTCGCCCTGTTCGTCCTTCTCGTGGCGATTATCTACGAAGTCATGGCCCTCAGAATGCCCCGGGGGCATATCACCTATCCCGGACCGGGGTTTTATCCCAGCTTAGTGGGGATTTTTCTGCTCTTCACTTCGGGCAGTTTCGTTCTCTGGACGCTCCTGAAAGGGGGAGCCAAAGCGCCTGCGCTAGGTTCCAGCGAAGTTGACAAGGTTGATTCAAAAACGACCCATCCCGGTAAAACATCGCTGCTTATCGCCTTGCTGCTATTTTATGTTACGACCCTCAACTCCTTGGGGTTCCTGCTGGCCATCTCTATCTTTTTGATCTTGTCCATCCGCATATTTGGTTATCGCCGATGGCTTCCCTCTCTGGGGATTACTATAGCCATTGTGGCCATTTCTTATTTTTCTTTTGTGGTCTGGCTGAAGGTGCCCCTTCCCCAGGGGATTCTGGGCGACTTCGTAGAAGGCCTTCTCGGATGAGAGGAATGAACCAGTGAACGCTTTTGCCGGGCTTTGGCATGGCTTTTCAGTCGCCCTTTCCCCTCTCAACCTGTTCTTCGGATTTTTGGGGGCAGTCATTGGCACCGTCATAGGGATTCTGCCTGGCCTGGGCCCGCTGGGCACGATGGCACTCCTCCTGTCTTTGACTTACGGTTTTGATCCGGTGGCCGGCATGATTCTCTTCGCCGGCATATACTTCGGCGCTATGTATGGAGGATCAACGACCTCCATCCTGCTGAATATTCCCGGCGAAGCGGCTTCGGTAGTCACCGTTCTGGAGGGTTATAAAATGAGCCGCCGGGGGCGAGCGGGAGCTGCCCTGGCGGTTGCTGCCGTCGGGTCTTTCATCGCCGGTTCCATCAGCATCGTCGCCCTGAGTTTCCTGGCGCCTACCTTGGCCGAGGCTGCTCTCCAATTTGGCCCGGCAGAATACTTTACCGTAGCTCTGGTTGGCCTGGTGATCATGTCCAGGTTAACCGGCGGAAGTCTGTTGAAATCGCTCATGATGATCGCGCTGGGATCAGCCCTGGGCACGGTTGGCATGGAGACCGTGGCCGGGTATATGCGCTATACCTTCGGGATGTCCATCCTGGCCCAGGGGATTGATTTCCTCCCCGTAGCCATGGGGCTTTTTGGAATCTCGGAAGTCCTCATCACCCTGGCTTCGCCCCAGGAAAACGTCTCCCTCCAGCAGGTCAGGTTTAGAGAGCTTTGGCCTACCCGCCAGGAGTGGCGCCGGTCCTTTGGGCCTATGATCCGAGGTTCCTTTATCGGTTTCTTTACTGGCCTTGTCCCGGGCCCTTCTCCTGTGATTGCCACGATGATCTCTTACACCGTGGAAAGAAAGCTGGACAAACACGGTGAATTTGGCCAGGGGGCCATCGAAGGAGTCGCCGGTCCGGAGGCAGCCAACAACTCAGCAGTGGGTGGCGCTTATGTCCCCCTGATGGCTTTGGGAATACCTTTTACCCCGGCCATGGCGGTGGTGATGGCGGTACTGCTGATCCACGGCATCAGTCCTGGTCCCATGCTGATTACTGAAAGACCAGACCTCTTCTGGGGAGTGATCGCGAGCATGTATATAGGCAATTTCATGCTCCTCATTTTCAATCTGCCTCTGGTGGGTGTGTTCGCCAAAATCATCCGGATTCCTTTGTATCTCCTCATGCCGCTGGTGCTTCTTCTGTGCCTCGTGGGGGTTTACTCCATCAACAACAGCATCCTCGACGTCTGGCTCATGATCGGATTTGGCCTCCTGGGTTACGTGATGAGACGCCTGGAATTTGATGTGGCCCCCTTGGTCCTGGCGCTGGTTCTGGGTCCCATGATGGAAAGAAGTTTCCGGGAAACCATGATGATTGGACAGGGCGATCTCACCGTCTTTTTGACCCGCCCCATCTCGGCAACGCTCCTCGCCGTAGGAACGCTGGTCATGGTGGCCCCCCTGTTGAAAAAAGGTTGGCGACAACGGCCTTCCCGTTGCTAACTTTCAAATACCCAAAAGAACCAAGATTTGTAAGGAACGCCTGGGAAGCGGTTTTGCATCTATCACCGAATACTAACTCTATTTATTGCCATTATCTGGTTCGGGGCTGGGTTTCCCGGATCGCGGACCCCGGAATCTAAGCCAGGCGTTTTTCCCCGTTGGCCAGCTCTTCCAATCCCTTCCGGTCCAGGATTCGAATCTTCCGCGGCCCTCTCGACACGATGAACCCCTCCCGGGCCATTCGGGTGAGGATACGGGATAGGGTTTCAGGGATGGTCCCGAGGAGGCC
>Ga0187769_10002966_pt1 | contig 10066 bp, 9 predicted proteins | sample 0116_SJ02_MP02_1_FD_133140 | JGI IMG/M metagenome (GOLD analysis project Ga0187769, IMG submission 133140) | Tropical peat soil microbial communities from peatlands in Department of Meta, Colombia - 0116_SJ02_MP02_10_MG | ecosystem: Environmental > Terrestrial > Soil > Wetlands > Peat | place... | reverse complement strand
CGCCTTCACGGCTTCGCCCCACCGGTCGTCGGGCACGCCGATTACCGCCACGTCGGCGACGGCGGGATGACCGAACATCGCGCTTTCGACTTCGGCGGGATAGATGTTCTCGCCGCCGGAAATGATCATGTCCTTCACGCGGTCGTAAATGTAGATGTAACCGTCTTTGTCGAGGTAGCCGGCGTCACCGGTATAAAACCATTCGCCGCGAATGGCGCGGCCGGTTGCTTGCGGCTGGTTCCAATAACCCAGCATGTTTTGCGGCGAGCGCGTGATGATCTCGCCAACTTCGCCCGCCGGCAAATCCTTGCCGCTGGAATCGACGATGCGGATTTCGATTCCAGCCATCGGCTTGCCGCAGGATTTAAGGCGCTGCGGGTCGTCGTGGTCTTCGGGCGGCAGGTAGGTGATGGCGCCGGTGGTTTCGGTCAATCCGTAAACCTGCGCCAGCCCGCAGCCGAACACCTTGATGGCGTTGCGCACGAGATCGATCGGCGCCGGCGAAGCGCCGTAACAGATCAGTTCGAGCGACGAGAAATCCGTCGTCTTGCATTGCGGATTCTGCAAGATGAACAAAATGAGCGCCGGCACCATGAAGCCCTTGGTGATGCGGAATTCAGGTATCGCACGCAGAATTGCGGCCGGATCGGCATCACGCATCAGCACGGAGTCGATGCCGCGATGGAAGCCGATCAACGCCCAACCGCTGCCACCGACGTGAAACAGCGGCATGCACACGAGATTGACGTCGTTCTCATGCCAGCCGCCGATCGATCGTAAGCCGACGTTGGTCAAGGCGAGCAGGCCGGAATGGCTGAGCTGCGCGCCTTTGGGATGCCCGGTCGTGCCACTGGTGTACATCTGAATGGCGCAGTGGTCCGGCGCGATCTGCAAACCGGGATCCGTGGCGGGCTGGCCCGCCACCCAATCGGCGTAGTTAGCCCATGAGCCGTGCGGCGCGTCGAGGGCGATAATCTGGCGAACCGATGTCATCTCCTGCACGACCTTGTCGACCACCGGATAGAAATCGGCGCTGACGAACAGTAGCTTCGCCCCCGCGTCAGCGACCACGTAAGCGACTTCCGGTGGAGCGAGCCGGAAATTGACCGGAACCAGGACCGTGTCGGCCTTGGCTGCGCCGAACCAAAGTTCGAAGAAAGCGGGCATGTTCTTCGATAGGATCGCAATACGCGCCTGCGGCCGCAGGCCGGCGGCGATCAAGCCGTTGGCCACCTGATTGGCGCGGCGCTCGAGTTCGCCAAACGTGATGCGCTTTCCCTCGAAATGGATTGCCGTCCGATCACGACGCGTTTTGGCGTGATGGCGCGTGATGTCGCCGATCGTAGCGACGTCGGCAATGCCTTCGACGTTGAGCATATCGAGCCTCCCCATCGGCTTTCGTTTATTTGCCGCGATTTCGCCGCGGCTGTCTTTGGTGCGGATGGTAGGCAGTTTTGCAACCGCCGGAAAGTCCAAAGGTGAGAGCTGGCTTGCGCCGGAGCGGGCGCCGGTTGCGGTGCGGGAGGTCTCGCCCTGCGAGGTATGGATTCCGGGCAGGCAAGCGGAGTGCGGGGGTCTTTTTTTAGAATCCGTGGCGCGGCTCGCCGATCATCATGCACGCTGAAAGCTGCGTCTGCTCCGGCGTGCCGCTGCCGCCGGGGTCAGACGCGTGGCCTTCTGTTTAATCGGCTGAGGACGCTTTCCGCGGGACCTTCTTGCCCTTCTTGCGCGCCTTGGAGAGGCCGATCGCGATTGCCTGCTTGCGGCTTTTCACCTTCCCGCCGCGGCCGCTCCGCGCCGTGCCGCGATTGTAGCGGCGCATCTCGTTCTCGACGTCTTTGCCGGCGCTGGGTGAATATCTACGCTTCCTCTTTGCCATCGGGCTCTCCTTTCAGTTGTTTTTGCAGCCGCTGAATTAGCCGTGGTCTTTCGTCGGACTTGTCAGCGACTGCGGCCGGATCCGCAATTGGCGCGGCATCAGAATAAATCAAATATACCATGCAAGCGCGCCTCTATTAGGGGGCATGCTATTTCGGAATTGCCGTTGCGTGCTGACAACCGACTTGCAGTCGTCTGTGTTTCCAAAAAAATCGGCTGTTGCCGGAAACAACCGGCTCAGGGTGCTGCGGAGAGTTGCTTTCGCGGTCGTCGCGGTCATAACGCCCAAGCGGTCTGCGTTGGCGCTAAACAACGGCGCACTAGCTTGTGGAGCTTGCGTCGAATGAGTGTTAATGCTTGTCCGTAAAGGCAAATACCTACGTAGAATTACCTGCTATGTGTCGCGTTATGAAAGCGGACTGAACGGAGAGACTATATGCGCGTCGTTTGCATCGGCGGCGGCCCGGCGGGACTATATTTCGGCTTGCTGATGAAAAAAGAAAATCCTGAGCACCACATAACGGTGATCGAGCGCAACAAGCCCTACGATACCTTCGGCTGGGGCGTAGTGTTCTCGGACGCGACCATGGACAACATGCGCGCATGGGATCGCGAAACCGCGCAGGAGATCGAGAGCGCCTTCAACCACTGGGATGACATCGAGGTCTTGATCAAGGGCCGCCGCATGCGCACCACCGGCCATGGCTTCGTCGGGATCGGCCGCAAGAAACTTCTCAACATCCTGCAGGCGCGCTGCGAAGCGCTCGGCGTGGAGCTCGTATTCGAGCGCGAGGTCGATTCTGACCTCGAATTTCCCGATGCCGATCTGATCATCGCCTCGGACGGCATCAATTCAAAAATCCGCAACCGATATCGGGATGCGTTCAAGCCCGATTTGGTGATGCGTCCGAACCGGTTCATCTGGCTCGGCAGCAAGAAACGCTTCGACGCGTTTACTTTCGATTTTCGCCGCACCGAGCACGGCTGGTTCCAGGCGCACATCTACAAGTTCGACGAAGATACCTCGACCTTCATCGTCGAGACGACCGAGGACGTGTTTGCGGCGCACGGCCTCGACAAGGCCGATGAAACAAAGTCGATCGCCTTTTGCGAGCAATTGTTCAGCGAGGTGCTCAACGGCGGCACGCTGATGAGCAATGCCCGGCATCTTCGCGGCTCGGCCTGGCTCAATTTCGGGCGCCTGATCTGCGGCAAGTGGAGCCATTTCAACGGCAAAAGTCACGTCGTGCTGATGGGCGACGCGGCCCACACCGCGCATTTCGCCATCGGCTCCGGCACCAAGCTCGCGCTCGAAGACGCCATCGAGCTGACTCGGCAATTTCGCAACCTCGGCGATACGCCGGACAAGATCCCCGCAGTGCTCGCCGCTTATGAGGAAGTGCGCAGCGTCGACGTCGCCCGTATCCAGAACGCCGCCCGCAACGCCATGGAATGGTTCGAAGTAGTGGGCAGCCGCTACGCCGACACGCTCGATCCGGAACAGTTCATGTACTCGCTGCTGACGCGTTCCCAGCGCATCAGTCATGAAAATCTGCGCCTGCGCGACAAGACCTGGCTGGAAAACTACGAACGCTGGTTCGCGGCGCGTGCCGGCATCAATGTGGATCCCGACGGGCCGCCGGTACCGCCGATGTTCACGCCCTACCGCGTGCGCGGCCTGACGCTGCAGAACCGCATCGTCATGTCGCCCATGGCGATGTATTCAGCGAAGGACGGCGTCCCCAACGATTTCCATCTCGTCCATTTCGGCAGCCGCGCGCTTGGTGGCGCCGGTCTGATTTTTGGCGAAATGACCTGCGTCTCTCCGGACGCACGCATCACGCCTGGTTGCCTCGGGCTGTGGAACGACGAGCAAGCGGCGGCGTGGAAACGCATGGTCGATTTCGTGCATACGACGACGCCGGCGAAATTCGGGCTGCAACTCGGCCATGCCGGGCGCAAGGGTTCGACGCGGGTAGCCTGGGAAGGCATCGACCAGCCGCTGCACGAAGATAACTGGCCGTTGATCTCGGCATCCGCGCTGTCTTACACGGCCAACAGTCAGGTGCCGCGCGCGATGACGCGCGCCGACATGGATCAGGTGAAGGCTGATTTTGTCGCTGCCGCCAGGCGCGGCATTGAGGTTGGATTTGACATCCTCGAGCTGCATTGCGCGCACGGCTATCTGCTATCGAGTTTTCTTTCGCCGCTCACCAACCATCGCACCGATGAATATGGCGGCTCGCACGAAAACAATGCGCGCTACCCGCTGGAAATTTTCCGCGCCATCCGCGCGGTCTGGCCGGACGATAAGCCGATCTCCGTGCGGCTTTCCTGTCATGACTGGACCGAGGGCGGCAACACGCCGGCTGACGCCGCCATCTACGCCAAAATGTTCAAGGATGCCGGCGCCGATCTGGTCGATTGCTCTTCCGGCCAGGTGTCGAAGGACGAAAAGCCGGTTTACGGGCGACTGTTCCAGACGCCGTTCTCCGACAAGCTGCGCAACGAGGTCGGTATCGCGACCGTCGCGGTCGGCGCGATCTCGGAAGCCGATCACGCAAATTCGATTATCGCGGCTGGCCGTGCCGACCTTTGCGCGCTTGCCCGCCCGCATCTTGCCGACACTGCGTGGACCCTGCACGAGGCGGCAAAAATCGGGGTGAAGTCGATTGCATGGCCGAAACAGTATCTTTCAGCGAAAATGCAATATGAAACCAACCTGGCGCGCGCGGCCGCAGGCCCACGGCCGGGCTGATAAAAGACGTTGCGTGTCGTGACCGACCAAGCGCTCAAAGATCGGCACGTGCTTGTTACCGGTGCCGGCACCGGCATCGGTGCGGCGATTGCTGTGGCGTGCGCGGCGGCGGGCGCACGCGTGACGCTTGCGGGACGCCGGCGCGACCCGCTGTTGACACTGCAACAATCCTTGGGCGAAAGCCGTGCACAGGCTGCTGCCGATTTCGATGTCACCGACGAGGCGAAGGTCCGCGCCGGCGTCGCTGCCGCACGCAGCGCGTTCGGTCCGATCGACATTCTGGTCAACAATGCCGGCGAGGCACCAAGCGCACCGTTGACGAAAACCGATTTGGCGACCTGGAATAAAGTTCTGGCGGTCAATCTCACCGGGACGTTCCTGGTCACCAAAGAAGTCGTGCCTGACATGATCGCGAAGCGCGCCGGGCGCATCGTCAATATCGCGTCCACTGCCGGTTTGACCGGCTATGCTTATGTTTCGCCCTACGTTTCCGCCAAGCACGGCGTCATCGGCCTAACGCGCAGCCTCGCGCTCGAATTTGCCCGCGCCGGTATCACCGTCAACGCGGTCTGTCCGGGATACACGGATACGCCGATGTTCGAGCGCGCCGTGGACAATATCGTCGCCAAGACCAAGCGAAGCCGCGACGATGCGCGCGCGGCGCTCGCGACGTCGAACCCGCAAGGCCGCTTGGTGACGCCGGAGGAAGTCGCGCAAGCCGTGCTCTGGCTTGCCTCGCCGGCGGCCGGTTCCATCACCGGCCAAGCGATCGTGGTTGCCGGCGGTGAAGTCATGGTCGGTTAAGGGCCTGACCGGCACGGGCTACTTGAAGCCTATAAATTTGAACCTTAAAATGATTTCCACCGGGAGATCGCTGCGACTCGGCGGCGCAATGCTATCCAATTGAAAATAGAGAGGCATCGCGTGCAGGAATCGACAAGCATCCCGTTAGACGCGGAAACCAAGGTCACCGAACGGCCGGGCGATCACGAAAGCGAACTGCGCCTGTGGCTGCGGCTTTTGACCTGCACGACCTTGATCGAAGGCGAGGTCCGTCGCCGGCTCCGGCAGGAATTCGACGTCACCCTGCCGCGTTTCGACTTGATGGCGCAACTCGACAAGGCGCCCGGCGGCATGACGCTCGGCGAGCTGTCGCGACGCATGATGGTCTCCAACGGTAATGTCACCGGGCTTTCGGAGAGGCTGGTCGCGCTTGGGTTGTTGGATCGCCGGCAATCGCGCAGCGATCGGCGCGCGCAGCTTGTCAGTCTCACGCCGGAGGGCCGCCGCGTATTTCGGGCGATGGCGCGCGCCCACGAGGGCTGGATCGCCGAGATCTTTTCCCAGCTTTCGCCCGCCGACATCGATGCGCTGATGCGGCTGCTCGCCAGAACCAAGGCTTCGGCGCGCGAGGCGATCACCGCAGAGCCGCCGCGATGACCAGCGCCAATCCGGTCACGCTGCCGCTAAAGGATTACGGCGCCCGGCATATGCACCTCGTTGTGGCCGGCGCCGTCGCCACAATCACCCTCAATCGCCCGGAGCGCAAGAATCCGCTGACATTCGAAAGTTATGCCGAGCTCGGCAATATTTTCCGCGCCGCCGCGCGCGACAAGACTGTCAAGGCGCTCGTGGTCACCGGCGCGGGCGGAAATTTCTGCTCCGGCGGCGATGTGTTCGAGATTATCAAGCCGCTGACCGAAATGAACACCAGCGGGCTGTTGGATTTCACCCGCATGACCGGCGAATTGGTCAAGGCGATGCGCGCCGCGCCGCAGCCGATCATTGCCGCAATCGACGGAGTCTGTGCCGGCGCAGGCGCCATCATGGCCATGGCGTCCGACATTCGAATCGGTACCGCGAACGCCAAAGTCGCGTTTCTGTTCAACCGTGTCGGTCTCGGCGGTTGCGATATGGGCGCGTGCGCGATTCTGCCGCGCATCATCGGGCAGGGGCGCGCGGCCGAGCTTCTGTTCACCGGCCGCACGCTTGGCGGCGAGGACGCGGAACGCTGGGGATTTTTCAACCGGCTTTCGACATCCGACAAAGTGCTGGCCGACGCACAAGCGCTCGCAACGGAACTTGCCGCCGGGCCGACTTTCGGCAACGCCATGACCAAGCGCATGCTGGAAATGGAATGGGCCATGTCGATCGAAACCGCGATCGAGGCCGAGGCAGTGGCACAAGCCTTGTGCATGGAGACCGAGGACTTCGTGCGCGCCTTCAAGGCATTCGCGGAAAAAAAGAAGCCAGTTTTCGAGGGCAACTGACCGTCATGATTCGTTCCGCCCATGTCGATACGTTCGCGCGCGATCATTTGCCGCCGGCCGAGCAATGGCCGGACTTTTTGTTCAACCTGCCGGAACTGTACTATCCCGGCCGATTCAACTGCGTCAGCGCCTTCATCGACGATTGGATCATCGGCGGCCACGGCAACCGCGACTGCCTGATCGCGCCTGACGAAAAGTTGACGTACGGCGCGCTCGCCGAGCGGGTCAATCGCATCGCCAATGTGCTGACGCGCGATCTCGGCGTGGTGCCGGGAAATCGCGTGCTGTTGCGCGGGCCGAACAGCCCGTTGATGGTCGCGGCCTATTTCGCCGTCATCAAGGCGGGCGGTGTCGTCGTCGCGACCATGCCGCTGTTACGCGCCAAGGAAATCGCGTTCCCGGTCACCAAGGCCGAGATAAGGCTTGCACTGTGCGACGCGCGCCTGTCCGACGAGATGGAAAAGACGAGGCCGCTGGCGGCGGCGTTGAAGCGGATCGTCTATTGGGGTCGTGATACCGCCGACAGCCTCGAAAGGCTGATGATGAAGCCCGGCTACGAGCAGTTCGAGACTTGTGATACCGCGAGCGACGACGTGTGTCTGATCGCTTTCACCTCCGGCACGACCGGTGTGCCTAAAGGCACCATGCACTTTCATCGCGATATGCTCGCGATCTGCGATACTTTCGGCAAATACGTGTTGCGCGCCAATCGCGACGACCGCTTCATCGGCTCGCCGCCGATTGCATTCACCTTCGGACTGGGCGGGCTGGTGCTGTTCCCACTGCGCATCGGCGCCGCCGCGGTGCTGCTGGAAAAGGCCGCGCCGGGCGATCTTCTGCCGGCGATCGAAAAATTCGGCGCCACCGTCTGCTTCACCGCACCGACTGCTTACCGCGCCATGGTCGGAAAGGTCGCGGAGCACAATATTGCGACGCTGCGCAAATGCGTATCCGCCGGAGAGACCTTGCCGGCCGCCACATTCGAAGCGTGGCTTTCGACAACCGGCCTTCGCATCATCGATGGCCTTGGCTCAACCGAAATGTTGCACGTCTTCGTCGGCTGTCGCGAAGAGGACATGCGGCCCGGCGCGACCGGCAAGCCGGTGCCGGGATACGAAGCGCGGGTCATCGATGAAGCGGGGCGGGAGCTTCCGCCCGGCACGCCGGGGCGGCTTGCGGTCCGCGGTCCGACCGGCTGCCGCTACCTCGGTGACAAACGTCAGCGTGAGTATGTGCAGAACGGCTGGAACGTCACCGGCGACACCTATATCAAGGACGCGGATGGTTATTTCAGGTACCAGGCGCGCTCCGACGACATGATCATATCGGCGGGCTACAATATCGCCGGGCCGGAGGTGGAGACGGTGTTGCTGACGCATCCTGCGGTCGCCGAATGCGGCGTGGTCGGACAACCCGACGACGAGCGGGGACAGATCGTGAAAGCCTATGTCGTTCTCAATCAGGGCTTTACCGCTGACATGGCGTTGACCCGGACTTTGCAGGACTACGTCAAGGCGACGGTGGCGCCGTACAAATATCCGCGTGCCATCGAATACGTGACCAGCCTGCCGCGCACCGAAACCGGAAAATTGCAGCGGTTCGAACTACGCCGGCGAGCGGTGAAAAACGCCGCCAGCAAGCTTGCCTCTTAAGGAGAGTGAATTGTCCAGCAGTCCGACCGATACATTGCCGCGCCGTGCCGCCAATCTCGTGTTGCAGCCGGCCGGCTGGCCGCAGCCGAAAGGCTATGCCAACGGCATCAAGGCCCGCGGAGATCTGCTTTTCATCGGCGGACTGGTCGGTTCCGACAAGCATGGCCGGTTTCCCGCCGACTTCGTCGGCCAGGCACGCCAGCTTTTTGAGAATATTGTCGCCGTGCTGGCCGCCGGCGGAGCTTCGCCGCGCCATATGGTGCGCATGACCTGGTATGTGCGGGACATGGATGAATATTTGCAAGCGCGGCCCGCGCTCGGTGAAGCCTACCGGGACGTCCTGGGCGATCATTATCCGGCGATGGCGCTGGTCGCGGTGACGCGGCTGGTGGAGCCTGAAGCGCGGCTTGAGATCGAAACCACCGCGGTCGTGCCGCATAGCTAAAAGCCTGCGTCAGATCTGCAAGTAACGCTGCCGTACGGTCGCATCGCCGGCGAGTGCCGCTGAGGTCCCCGACCACACCACATTGCCCTTCTCGATAACGACGTGGCGGTCGGCGAGCTTGAGCAGGGCATCGATGTGCTTGTCCACCAAGAGGATCGCTTGACCTTCGGCTTTGAGACGCTTGAGGCTCGCCCAGATTTCGTTGCGGATAAGCGGCGCGAGCCCCTCGGTCGCCTCGTCGAGGATGAGGAGCCGCGGATTGGTCATCAGGCCGCGCCCGATCGCCAGCATCTGTTGCTCGCCGCCGGAAAGCTGATTGCCCATGTTGCGGCGCCGCTCCGAGAGGCTCGGGAAAATCTGATAAATGCCGGCAAGCGTCCAGCGCGCCGGGCCAAAGCGGGTCGCGGCTGTCGCGATCAGATTTTCCTCGACGGTCAGCGTCGGAAAAATCTGCCGGCCTTCGGGCACGAGCCCAAGCCCCGCCTGCGCGATCCGATAAGGCGGCAACCCGTCGAGCCGAACATCATCGAAGGTGATCTGCCCGCCGGCCGCCGGCAGCAAGCCCATGATGGTCGAGATTGTCGTGGTTTTTCCCATGCCGTTACGGCCAAGCAGCGTCACCACCTCGCCTTCGCCGACGGCAAAGCTCACGTCGAACAGGACTTGCGCGGCGCCGTAGGCGGCTTTCAGGGCTTCGACCTTCAGCACGTCTGCCTCATTCCATTTGCTCGCCGAGATAGGCGGTCACGACCTGCGGATCGACGCGCACCTCGCCCGGCAATCCGGTCCGCAAAACCCGCCCGCGGATCAGCACCGAGATGCGATCGGCGAGCGCAAACACGGCCGACATATCGTGCTCCACCAGAACCATGGTCAGCTTGCCTTTGAGGCGAAGAAGCAGCTCGACCTGCCGGTCGGTTTCCTCGCGGCCGATCCCAGCCATCGGCTCGTCAAGCAGCAGCAGGATCGGTTGCATAGCGAGCGCGATAGCAAGCTCCAGCGCCCGCTTTTCGCCGTGTGAGAGGTCGCCGGCGCGTCGAAAAGCGCGGTCGGCGATGCCGGT
>Ga0187769_10002964_pt1 | contig 10067 bp, 3 predicted proteins | sample 0116_SJ02_MP02_1_FD_133140 | JGI IMG/M metagenome (GOLD analysis project Ga0187769, IMG submission 133140) | Tropical peat soil microbial communities from peatlands in Department of Meta, Colombia - 0116_SJ02_MP02_10_MG | ecosystem: Environmental > Terrestrial > Soil > Wetlands > Peat | place... | reverse complement strand
TTTAGGGTCGCCTGCGGCGCGCAGGAACTGGTCGGCCGTAGAGAGCGGCGCATCGGAAGCGCAGGGAATCGACCCCACCGACCGTCGCGGGGAGAACTCCCGACGCCTCCCTTTCGGTCCCAAGGCCCAACCTCGTCGGTACGACTATCCGGCCGGGGGCACCGCTGACCGGAAACCCCCGGGCCGTGCGGCTGGGGACCCGGTCCCGATGGCCCGCCGGGGAAGGGGTCTCGCTTACATCGAGCCGGAGTCGGACGAAGGAGGCATGTCTCCTCCTTCCGACTCCATCGGGGCCGTCGGCTCGGTGGTGGGAGCGGCCGCTCCTTCCGTCGACTCGGGTGAGGGGGTCGTCGTCGGCGCCCCGCCCTTGCCCCGCCGCATCAGCGCAACCGCGATCCCGATGATCACGAGGACCACCACGACCGCGATCACGATCCAGACCCACTCGGGCGTGCTCGAGGACGAGCTCGGGGGTGGAGGCGGCGGGGTTACCGTCGTCACCGTGCCGACGGGCGTCGGGATGAAGAAGACGTTCTTCGCGCCCGCGCTGTTCGAGAAGCCGACGTACGCCTCCCACGTGCCGCTGACGTTACCGAGAAGGACGGACGGCGAGCTGTCGGCACCGTCCGAGGTGATCGCCTTGAACGTCTGGCTACCGACTCCGGTCGCGAGGTAGATGTTGGACCCGGTCGAGTTCTGCGCGGCGAGCGCAACCGCGACCGCACCGCTCGGCGCGGCCGCCAGCGAAAGACCCTCGGCGGTCGCACCCTTGGGCAGGAGCGCGGTCAGGACCGCGGCGGAACCGAACGTGGCCGAACCGGACGCTAACGTCACCGGGATGACGACTACCGCGGTCGCATTGGCGTATGCGAGGTACGTGCCGGAACTACTCGTCGAAACCCCAACGGCCACGGCATTCAGAGCGTCGGAGCCCCACGCCGTGGCACCCGGGGGTCCAAGGTAGACCGTCCCACCCACGTCCAGCGCGACGAGGTACGAGCCGGCCGCGTACGTCACAGCACCCGCCTCGATCGTTCCGGACGCCGTCCCGTTGGTGAACTTGTCCGTCACCAGGTTCTCGAACACGTAGCTCGAGCCGTTCCAGGCAAGAAGACCCAGGTTCGACCCACCCGTCGCGGCCATCCCGTTCGGAACGAACGAGAGGTTGACGAGCTTCGTCGGCGTGGTCCAGACGTTGCCCGAGGTCGACGACGAGGAGTACACCTGGGAGCCCACGGCGTAGTAGCCGTCGGGGTCGCCGGACGCGTTCACGATCGCGGAGACTCCCAAGGTCGGCGGGGGCGTGGTGAACGACTTCAGCAGGGGGAGGTTGATGGCATACAGGGTCGCGTTGTACTCGCCCTTCACCTTGGTGTAGTTGCTCAGCAGGTTCGTCTGGTTCTCGGCCGCCGGCCCTCCGACCATCGCCGGAGAGATGTAACTGTAGACGTTCGGCGCCGGGCTGGTCAACGCGCCGCCACCTTGGTAGGCGCTCGCCGTCTCCTCCACGACCCGCCACCCGTTGACGTAGGTCCCTTCTCCGTTCTGCGAGCCCGCGACGATGACGTAGCTGTAGGTCCCGACCTGGCTACCGATGAGCGATAGCGGCACCTGGATGCTGACGTTCTTGTTGGGGAGCGGCGTCGTGTCGCCGAGAGGTTCGCCCAGGTTCGTCGAGACGAGCACCGGCGCCGGATTCTCCACCATCGTGGCCGAGCTCTCGACGTAGTTCCACGAAGCGTAGCCGCTCGCCTGAATCATCCAGGCCCAACCTGACCCGGGCTGGAAGGCGATGTTCGGTCCGGCATAGCCGGTCAGGCTCCCTGTCGTCCCGGGCTCGTGGATGAAGATGTCGATGATCGGTTGCGTGAATCCAAGGTCGCCGCTGTACGCATTCGACAGGTTGCCGAACGTGATGTTGAACTGAACGGTGAACTGGTTGATCGACACGTTCACCCACTTCATGTCAAACGACCCGGGCGGGAACGGCGTGGTCGGAGAGGGCTTACCCTTGGTCCAGCCGAACTGCGGGTACGTGTAGTACCCCGGCCCGTTGTCGGGCTGGGTGTTGTGGATCGTGGAGATCAACGTGAGCTTCGCGAGCGAGCTCGGGACGGTGACCTCCATCGGACCCGACCAGCTGACCGGTGCGCCGGTCGTGCCGTTGACCACGGCGACGAAGAACTCGATCGAATCTCCGGGCACCATACCATTGAGGTCGGACATCGGCACCTGGACCTGAAGCATTCCTCCCACGAAGGCGTCCCCCACGACCGCCGCGATCGAGGTCCAGGTTCCGCCTTCGCCGCTCCCGAAGACTCCGAGGGTCGCGCTCCCCGTAGGCGTCACGCTGCTCCCCTCGATGGTCGCATAGGTCGTCGCAGCGAACCCGAACGGTACCGAGCCGACGGCGTAGACGGAGTTCGGCACGTTGAGTGCCTGAACATTTCCGGGCTTCGGGTTGATCGGAGAGAAGAAGATGTCGAGTTCGTCGGACGCGGCGGTGTAGAAGTTCGGGGCCTTGTACGCCGAGGTGGCACCGTTCACCGAGACCGAGAAGTACAGGTTGTGCACGTCAAACGCGTAGGTGGTCGACGCGATCTGACCCGACCCTGAGGTGGTGTCCCCCGTCGAAAGGGCATACGCCCCGGACCAGGCGTCGTTGTTGTTCACCGAATACGCCGTCCCGCCGGAGAACGCCTGTGTGGTGAAGAACGAACCGTCCAGGACCGGCGTCACCGACGCGTTGGTTCCCCAGGTCGTCGGCGTGAGGGGAACCTCATAGTTCCCCTCGAGGAACGGCGTCAACGGCAACCCGAGCAGGGTCAGGGCGAGCGACAGATCCGTACGGAAGATCGACTCAAAGACGATCGCGTTCTGGGCGGTCGGACTCTGGTCGCTCGGGTCGAGGGCAAAGTAGAGGTCGGACCCCTCCGTCCCGTAGATCGCGACCCACGCCTCGGTGTACTTCTCCTGGACCGTCGTGGAATTCCACTCGCTCATGTGGGGGAAGTTGTTGGCCTGCTCCAAGGCCGCGAGGGTCTCGGGCTGCGTCAACTTGTTCGCGGTCCCGAACGCTTGCACTTCCGAGCGCACGAGGGTCAGCTGCTGCCAGAGCGCGTCCTGGAGACCGTGCCCGGCCCACTGGCCGAGGTAGGAGTTGATCCCGTTCCCCGTCGGCTCATTGTTCCAAGAACCGATGGGGAGGTTCGAGAGCGTCGGAAGAGTGGTGTGGCTCACCAGATACTGCTGAACCGTGGTCGTGTTGAGCCACGAGGAGTTCTGCTCGAGAGCCGTGTAGATGTCCTGAAGGAACGGCACTCCGTCCTCCGGGAACGGACTCATGAACATCCAGTTCTCGCCATCGAGCGCCAGCGTGACGAGCGTCGTGTTGTGGAGCGCGCGAGGGATGGTCGCATAGATGTTCTTGAGATAGTTCATGAACTCGTCCACGGCGGCCCAGTTCCCGGACGTGTTGGCGACCGTGCCGTAGTTGAATCCCCAGTCGTTCGAGAGCGTGTCGTCGCGGAAGACCATCACGGTCGACGACGACCCGTTCGTGACCTTGTAGGGAGTGTAGAGGTCCTCCATCTGCTTCGCGGTCACCGCGCCCGTGCCGGGCACCGATATTCCTGCGCCGCCCAGGGTGGACTCGGCCGACGATGTCCACGTGTACCCAGCGCTCTCAATGTACGGAATCATGGCAGAAGAGACCGCCTGTTCGGGGCTCCAAAGGCCCAGAGGCGCCTGGCCGAAGAGCTGCTGGTACAGCTGGGAACCGATCTGGAGCTGCGCCGTCGTGTCGTTCGACCAGATTCCCTTCGTGACGCCGGCGCCGTTCTCATCCGTCCAGTTGTTGAGGAGGAGCAGCGGGACGATCGGGTGGTCGAACGGCGTGGTGATGAGCTCGACGTTCCCGCCGGACCCATCGTTGAGCATCCGGTCGTGCATGAACGAGCTGAGCACGAGCTGGGCCTCGACCGGGTAGTACCCTTCGATCGTGTTGATGTCCGAGATCACGAAGCTCGAGTCGTTGAAGAACGACCACATGGTCGAGTTGATGTAGGAGGTCCCGAGCTGGCCGGTGATGATCGGATAGCTGGTCGACCATAGGAAGAACTCGACCAGGGCGTTCGTGAGCTGGGCGGTGGTGAGCGTGGTATGGGCCTGGTACAGGTGGAAGAGGGTGTCGTACGTCACGCTCGCCGGGGTCGGCGCCGTGTACGTCCACGGCGGGGTGTTGAACGCCAAGTTGTACTCGAGCACCTGGGCCACGGTCGTGGTATTCCACTGGTACGGCTGAACGAATGCTCCTAGGAAGGTGTCACCGTAGGTCGTGACCTCGGTGTAGAGGGTGTTCCCCCACTGGGACGACGGGATCAGAGCCGCTTCGAGGTAGCTGTTGTCGTAGTTGCCCAAGGCGATCGCGTCGATCTGGTACAGCAGCGAGCCCGAGAGGGAGTAGGTGATGTTCACGTGGGGGTTGAGGCCGGCCAAGAGGGCCTGCTCCGCGTACTCCTCGAGATGGACGACGGTCCACGGGAGGAGCAGCGAACCTCCGATCGGCTCGTAGAGTGGTTGGTGGTCGTTGAAGACGATGTTGAGGAAAATCGGATTTCCCTTGTAGACTATCGCCGGGGCGCCGGGGACGATCCCGGGCTCGGCATACCCGTTCTTGTTCGGGTCGAGCCGAACGGTGTCGAAAACATTGATCGGAGCGTGGAGGACTCCCGAGCTGAAGTTCTGACCGGAGGGGATCGTCGGCCCAATGTAGGCCCCCGGATAGATACCGTTGGTTCCTCCGTAGATCATCGTCACGAGCGACGGAGTCGACCCGGGCGGAATCGCATCCGCCCCCGCGACGGTGGGCTGATTCGGATACAGCACGGAGAACGGAATCGAAAACTCCTCCCCGGTGGTGCCGTTCGTGAAGTTCCCGACGAACGTGAACTGACTGTGGGTGGGGGAAGTTAGCGCGAGGTCGACTTCGTAGAGGGTACCGTTGGGATCTCCCACGGACCACGAAAAGACGAAGTTGATCGGGGTCCCGAACGTGAAGTTCCGCTGGAGGACCGGGACATTGGTCGACGTGAAGTTCGTCGCCCCTCGGGCGCTCCCATTCGAGATCGCCACCAGGAGGTTGTTCGACCCGCCCCCCGCGGTGAGGTACGAGCTAGTGCCGACGAAGAGGTCGGTGTAGTTCCACGTAACGTAGGTCGCGTTGAGGAGGTTGAATGGTCCCCAAATGGTTGCACTGTTCGTGCCGACGATTTCCGGCGGAACGAAATCGCGGGTCGGGTTTCTCGTGAATTTCACCGAGTGGTACGTGTGACCGTAGGTGTAGGTCGGGTTAATCTGGAGCGCCGGGACACCGTCGCCGTAGGGGTCGAGGTTCTCGGTGAAGAACGTGTTCAGAAGTTCGTTGTTGCCAAGGGTGTGGTTGGTGTTGTAGTAGCCGCCATAAGCGTACCCTTGGCCCGCCGGTAGGGTAGGACCCGTAGACGGGCTGTCCGTTCCGCCCGCGTCGGAAACCACCGCGAGCAGACTGAGATTGGCGAACTGGCCAAGCACCGGCCAGGAACCGGGTCGGTTGTACAGAATCGAGAACGGAATCGCGACCTCAACCGAGGTCTTCGTGGTGTCAGATGCGGTGATATTGGCCGTCTCGTTCGTGACAGTGACCGTGCGGTTGCTGATCGCGGCGGCGCTCGTCACCTCGGATAGATAAACTGGGGAGGGAACCCCGCTCCCCGAGTATTGGACGAGGCCGACGAAGTTGACGGCCTGAGAGAAATTGTCTGGATGGTTGAGGCTGGGGTCGTTGGTGAAATTCAGGCCGTAGGTCCCGAGCCCCGAACCGGTGTTGTTCCCGATGAAGAAGTAGAGGTTGTTCGAACTAATGCTCGCGTTGAACCCGAGGAAGAGAGTCGTCTCGTTCCACGTGAAATAGGCGGAGTTGAGGACGTTGCTCGGGCCCCACATCGTGTTCGTGTTGATGAGCGCGAGCTCCCCGGGGGCGAAGTCCGTCGAGAGAACCCCGGTGAACGACACCGTGTGGAACGTCTCGTTCTCGACGTAGTTGGGGGTGATTCCGCTCTCGGCGACACCCAGGCCCAATGGATCGAGCCCCAAGGTGTAGAAGGTGTTCTCGAGCAGGTAGCCGTCGGGCAGGTCGTGGGAGGTGAGCTGGACGGGGCCCTTGTAGGTCACGTCGTAGCTCTGGCCGGAGGGGATCGTGGGACCCACGTAGCTCCCGCCCCCGCCGAAGACGCCGGCGTAGAGGCTGACGTTGGCGAACGACGGGAAACCCGATGGGAACACCGAGGAAAACGAGAGATTGACTTCGAGCGAGCCGGCAGAATCAGGGTTCGAGGAGGTGTAGACGAAACTGTTGAAATCGGCCGAGGTTGAGATTGCGGTGACGTTGGTCTGGGCGGCCCCGGGACGAGATGTCACGGCGTAGGCCGAGAGAGTGGCGGTAGCATTGACCACGAAGAGGAAACTCATCGGCACGGTGAAGTCGATGGTCCGGTCCCAGAGATTGACCCCCGGCACCCCCGCAAGGTTCGAAAGATTGGTTGTGCCCCACGAGGTTCCGTTCGAGACGGCGAACAGGAGTTGGTTTCCACTGATCACGACGCCGGAAACCCCCAGGTAAAGGTTGGTGGAGTCCCACGTCCCATAGAGGCCGGTCATGTTGTTTTCCGGTCCCCACGGGGTGAACCAGTTCGTGTAGAGGAGAGCGTCGGAGGGGAAATCCGTCGACGGAACGCCCGTGAACTTGACGGGAGTGCCCGTGGTGGCGGTCACGAATCCCGATGACCGGGCGATGGCCCTCGGGGCGCCGGTGGTCGACGTGACTCCGACGAACGAGGAAAGAAGCAGGATCGCGATGATCGCGACCACCATCACCGAGCGAGGCAACAGCCGTGCCGATATTCCCGTAATCCACCGACGCGCAAAAGACATGGACTCCGGCAGGAAATGATGCTATTTACGTGTTGAGGAAATCGCCGTCTCGGCGGCTATCGAAATTCCATCGGTCCGTGTCCCAAAGCTCGCCCGGCGCCGCGCCATGCGAACGGGAGTGCCTCCGAAACTCGCTTAACTGAGCACTCCCTACGCGGGGCCGTTTGATTCTGTAATGGCGGATTTGCGAGACCAGACGCTGACGTACCGCCTCCGGCACGAGTGGCCGGCCTACATCTACCTCCTGCCCACCACCCTCGTTCTGCTCTTCCTGAACGCCTACCCCGTCGCGTACACGATCTACATTTCCATGACGGACTTCGGCACCGGCGGCCGAGGGTCGCTGCTGAGTTACCACTACGTCGGCGTCTCCAACTACGTGACGGCCCTGACGGTCGGATGGTCGACGACCTCGACGTTGATCGTCAACAGCTTCTTCTGGGCCGGCGGTTCGGTCGCGCTCTTCCTTATCGTCGGGCTCTGCCTTGCGACGGTTCTCAACCAGGAGATCCGGGGGAAGTCAATCTACCGGACCTTGATCCTCCTCCCGTGGGCAATGCCCGCGTTCATCACGATCCTCGTCTGGGCGAACATGTGGGAGTACCAGTACGGGATCATCAACGGGCTTCTCTCCTCCGTCGGCATCGCGCCCGTGGACTGGCTCCAGCGTCCCGACACCGCGTGGGCGGCCCTCTTCATCACGAACGTCTGGCTGTCGTTCCCGTTCTACACGGTAGTATTCCTGGCCACGATGCAGGCGATCCCGAAAGATCTTTACGAGGCCGCATCGATCGATGGTGCCGGCAGCATCTCCCAGTTCTTCCGGATCACGCTGCCGTTCCTGCGGCCGACGATCATCTTCGTCGGTCTCATGGGCTTTCTCTTCACGTTCAACAATTTCTACCCGATCTTTCTCATCACGACGGGCGGACCGGGGATCTCAACCCAGATCTTCATCACGCAGTCGTACAACGAGGCGTTCGGTAGCCTCGGCGCGTCCCCGGCGTTCTCCTTTGCGGCTCTCTACTCCGTGCTCGACTTCCTGATCATCGTCGCCATCACGGTGATCGTGATCTGGCAAACGGACCTTACCCGGAACTGGCTCAAATGAAGAGACGTCGGGGCCGCAAGTGGATCCGCCTCGGGAAGCGGGTCGCCACCCACGCGATCCTGATCGCTGCGTGCGCCTTCGCGCTCTTTCCGATCTATTTCATCGTCGTCACCTCGTTCTCGACCCTTCCCATCGCCTCGATCACGGCCCAGGTGCTGGTCCCGCGCGCGAGCCAGCTTACCCTCGCGAGCTACCACGCGATCCTCTACAACCAGCAGGCTCCGACCTTCGGCACGCTGATCTTGAACTCGCTCATCTTCGCGGGGAGCGCCGCGGGCATCGGGATGTTGCTCGCCGCGTTCACGGGTTTTGCCCTCTCGAAGTTCAACTTCCCCGGCCGGCGATCGTTCGTCTACTTCATCCTGCTGATTTCGCTCTTCCCGTCCTTCGTGATGATCCTGCCGTTCTACCTCATGTTCGCGCAACTCGGACTGATCGACTCCTACCTCGGCCTCATCATCGTCTATTCGTCCGGTGCCATCGTCTTCAGTGGCATCCTCGTCAAGAACTACATGGACTCGATTCCGGACGACATCGAGGAGGCCGCCCTGGTCGATGGAATGACCCGGACCCAGGCGTTTTTCCGGGTCCTGATCCCTCTCTGCTACCCGATCCTGGGACTTGCCGCCTTCCTCGCATTTGTCGGTCCGTACACCGACTACGTGTTCGCCCACGTGTTCCTGACGGCGGACACCACCAAGTGGACCCTCGCGCTCGGGCTCTACAACATCGCGAACACCGACACCGGCGAGTCGAACTACGGGCTCGTGACCGCGTTCGCGATCATCATGGCCCTCCCCATCGTGGCGTTCTACATCGGATTTCAGCGGTACATTATCGGGGGCCTGACCCTCGGGGCGGTCCGCGGGTAGCGCCGCGGCGGCGAGGGAGAGAGTGACCGGCATCCGGCTCGACCACGTCTCGAAGCGGTTCAAGACCCAGCTCGCGGTCGACGACGTCTCGTTCCAGGTCGCGGACGGAGAGTTCCTCGTGATTCTCGGGGCCTCCGGGTCCGGGAAGAGCACGATCCTCCGGATCATCGCGGGTCTCGAGGTGCAGACGAGCGGCCACGTCTTCATCGGCGACATGCAGGTCGACGATTACGAGCCACGCGACCGGAACATCGCGATGGTCTTCCAGAGCTACGCGCTGTATCCGCACCTCAACATCTTCAACAACATCGCCTTCGGTCTCAAGGTCCGCCACGTGGATCGCGCCGAAATCCTCCGCCGCGTGAACGAGACGGCCACGCTCCTCGGGATCGACGACACTCTTCAACGCCGGCCGTCCCAGCTCTCCGGCGGGCAGCGCCAGCGCGTCGCGCTCGCCCGCGCGATCGTTCGCGAGCCGGAAGCGTTCCTGCTCGATGAACCACTCTCCAACCTCGATGCGAAGATCCGCTCGAGCGCACGGGTCGAGCTGAAACGGATCCACCAGCAGCTCCGTCAAACGTTCATCTTCGTCACCCACGACCAGTCGGAGGCGATGACCCTCGGCGACCGGCTCGCGATCGTCGACCACGGCAAACTCCTGCAATGCGACACGCCCGAGAGAGTACTGAGCCACCCATTGAACCGGTTCGTGGCGTCGTTCGTCGGCTCTCCGGAGATGGTCTTCCTGGAGGGAAACGTCGAGGCCGCGGGAGGTGCCTTCACATTCGCGGGCGGACCGGTCCGCGTGCCGGTCCGGGGCGTAGGTCGACCGGGCCCCGTGACCATCGGCCTGCGGCCCTGGGACATAACGGTCGGTCGCACGGCTCAGGACGCGACGCTACCGGCTACGGTCACCGGCGTCGAACGCCTGGGTTCCTCCGACCAGCTGTTCCTCGAAGTGCGCTCACCGCCAGGGCGAGTCGGGCCCGGCGCCGGGTCCTCCGTGACGGTACGGGCCCTCGTCCGCGCCTACGATTTCAACATCGGGGACCCGGTCTGGGTCGGATTCGACCCCGACCGGGCGCTGTTCTTTGACGGCGAGGGATCGCGGATCG
>Ga0187769_10002963_pt1 | contig 10068 bp, 8 predicted proteins | sample 0116_SJ02_MP02_1_FD_133140 | JGI IMG/M metagenome (GOLD analysis project Ga0187769, IMG submission 133140) | Tropical peat soil microbial communities from peatlands in Department of Meta, Colombia - 0116_SJ02_MP02_10_MG | ecosystem: Environmental > Terrestrial > Soil > Wetlands > Peat | place... | reverse complement strand
GCGCCGCCCAAACGATCCAAAGCGTCTGCAAGAGGCAGCAGCTCCTCCCTGCCGCTCTTCATGTCCCTGAGGGTCACCGACTCTGATTTCGCCTCCTTCTCCCCGATTACAACGGTCCAGGCCGCACCGAGGCGTCCTGCGTCTTCCATCTGCTTCGACAGCGCCTTCGGGACCAGGGAAGCCTCGCAGGGGACCCCAGCCTCTCTCAGCGCCTTCTGGATCCTGAGGGCGTAGGGGGAGGCGGACATGCCCGCGACTGCTACGTAGGCGATGGGAGCGGAGGACCCCTCAGATTCCCCGAGAGACATGGCGATGCGCTCTATACCGCCCGCCGCGCCTGTGGCAGAGAGCTCTGGCCTCCCGAATATCTTCGGAAGCGCGTCGTACCTGCCGCCTCCGAACAGGGAACCGAGCCTCGGGTTCTTGGTGTCGGCGGCCTCGAACACTATCCCGGTGTAGTAGTCTATCCCCCTGACGATGCTCATGTTGTACTCCACGTTCTTCAGTCCCCTCGAGTCGAGTTCGTCGGCCAGGGCCCTCAGCTCGCTCACGGACTCCAGTTTCAGCTCCGACACCTTCGCCAGGACCCCGTCGGGGGTACCCCGCAGGCGGCCGAAGTCGAGCACTTCGTCCACCTGTTTCGCTTCGAAGCCCTTCGCCGTATATTCGGAACGCAGCTCAGTGGAGGTCTTCTTCTGCACCTTGTCCAGGGCGCGCATCAACTCTATGATCCTCTCCTGCTCTCTGATGTCTAGGCGCCTACGGACGTAGTCCTCCACGACCCGCCTGTCGCCTATCTTCACGGTGAAATCAGAGAGCCCGGATTTTCGCAGGATGGCGGCGCTTGCGTCGATCACTTCCGCGTCCGCGCCAACGGACGGCGGCCCGAACACCTCGAGGTCCCACTGGTGTGACCACCTGTAGCGCCCGTACTGCGGCTCGTCATAGCGCCAGATTCCGCCGCTCGCTGCGAGCTTAACAGGGAACCTCAGGTCCTTGCGGGAGCAAACAAAACGGGCGATGCCGACGGTAAGGTCAAACCGGAGGCCAAGGTCCCTTCCCCCCTTGTCCTTGAAGGAGTAGATTTCCTTGTCTACGTCCTCGCCGCTCTTCGCCCTCAGAGTGCTAAGATGCTCGAGCGAGGCCGGCTCCATCACCTTGAAGTCGTAGAGCCTCGAGACCTCCTCGAAGGCCCTTCGCACCCTGTCCTGGCGGGCATAGCGCCCAGGCTCCACATCGTCGACGCCCCTGGGGAGAGACAGGTCCAATTCAGTCTGCCTTCTTCTTGAGGGAGGAGAGCTGAGCGAGCATGGCCGTAAGCTGCAGCTCGGGCTGGGAGCCCTGCACGAGCCGGAAGTCGTACTCGGCGAGTATCGATATGGCCTTTCCCATGTCTGGGACTTTCATCGAGCCGAGGGCTTCGTTGGCGAATCTGAGGAAGTCCCGTTCAGGGATGCCGTACACCCTTGTGAGCTCGACCATTTTGGTCCTCGCCCCTTCGAAGTCGCCGGCGATGGCGGCGCCTATGATTTCGGCCACCCGCGCCTTGACGGTGGCGCCTGAAACCGACTTCACGGAGTCCATGGTCAAGTCCCCAGAGGCGGAAGCTGCCTGCATGAGGTTGATGGCCTGCCTCAGGTCCCCTCGGGTCGCCTCGTATATCTCGCCGAAGACTGCTTCACCGGCGTGCTTCAGCTTCTCCTTCCTGGCTATTGACTTGAGGTGATCTACCACAGCCTCCTCACCGAAGCGCTGGAATCGGAATATTGCACACCGACTCTGGAGGGGCTCGATTATTCCTGAGGAGTAGTTACAAATCAGTATGAATCGCGTGTGCTCGGAGTTCTCCTCCATGATCCTTCGAAGGGCTGTCTGCGCGTCGTTCGTTGTCTCGTCTGCTTCATCCAAGATTACGAGGCGGAATGGAACGCCCTCGGGACGGTCGGTGTACCGCGCGAATATCTTTATCCTCTGCCTGACGGTTTCTATGCCCCGCTCATCGCTGGCATTGAGCTCAAGAGTGTAGTCGCGCCAGTGATCTCCCAGTATCTGTCTGGCAATAATCAGAGCGGTGGTGGTCTTGCCCGAGCCCGGCGGGCCGGCAAACAGGAGATGCGGGAGCTGCTGCTCCTTTTGGAGGAGTGCCTCTAGCCTCTGCTTGATGGCTTCCTGGTCCACCAGTTCGCTGAGAGACCTAGGCCTGTACTTCTCGACCCACATAAGGCCTTCAATTGGCAACTGGACACCTCACCAAGAATCGGAAACGAACTCCTCGACAGTCCGAAGGGGCTTCGTATTTATTCGTTCCAAGCCAGCGCTGCCATTGAATACACCTTGCACGCCCGGACGACGTCCCTAATTCTCACATACTCGTCCGTGAAGTGGGCTACGGAGTCGTCCCCAGGTCCAAAGAGAACTGCGGGGCGCTTCGCGACATTGGTGAAGAGGCGCATATCGGTGCCCCCGGTGATGCCCGCGAGGTTCGGGCTCCCGCCCAAGGCCTCGTTGAACGCCCTCTGCATGAACCTCGTGAACCAATGGGAAGAGCTAATCTCTGCTGATTCCCACTGGGGTCCGAACCAAAATATCTGCGGAGGGTGCTCGACAAGCCAGGTGTCTTTCGAAGATGCAGTCGCAACTGCTGCCTCGAACATTGACCTTGCTGCACTTAGGCTCTCCCCAGGCCAGACACCATACCGTCCATCGGCTACCAGGCTCTCGGGAACGGTCGAATCCCAGTCGCCAGCGTGCACTTTCCCGATGCTAAGGGTGACGGGGTTTGGGACGCCTGCATAAAGAGGAAGTCTCTTCATAGTCATGCGTTGCCTCTCGAGGTCCTGAAGCGCCAGCAAGATTGGTTGGAACTTCTCCACCGCGCTGACCCCCATGTATCTGGACGCCCCATGGGCTGCCTTACCCTGGATGGTGAGCCTGAACATCAGACAGCCTGCCTGAACAATATTCAGCTCGAGATTCGTTGGTTCTGCGATGATGGTGCCGTCGGGGAGGTACCCCCTCCGAATCGTCGCGAGCGTTCCTAGCCCTCCACTCTCTTCTCCTATGACGCTTTCGACTAGTATGTCGTTCTTGAGAGCGACCCCAGAGTCAAGGAGAGATTCGACTGCGAAGATGGTTGCGGCGAGGCCCGCCTTCATATCGCAAGCTCCCCTTCCGAACAGCCTCCCCCCAGCCACTTTTGCCTCCCATGGAGGATATCGCCACGACGAGAGGTCGCCCTCTGGGACTACGTCGATGTGTCCGTTGAAGGCTAGAACTCTCTTGGAGGCGCTCCCCCTGAATCGACCAACTACGTTGGGCCGCAAACCCACGTTCCTCTCTTCGCTCATGAAAGCCTCGTACCCCCTGAAGTCCTCACGGCTCGGCTTCCAGTAGTCGATTGAGGCCCCAAGACTCTTCAGCTTGTCTCTGACCAGGCCCTGCGCTTCTCCTTCTTCTCCTGTGACGCTCTTCGCTCTGATAAGTTCCTGGGCGAACTTTAGCAGCTCTGGCGCTAGGCGGTCGCTTGTCCGCAGTACCTTTCTGCGCAGGCCGACGGATGAGTTACGCTGCGCGGAGGCCAAGATACATTCTGGCGAGTTCTGTGTGTGAAAGGAGCTCGTTCCCTCCCCCCTCGAATGCGTTTCTTCCTCCGACAAGAAGGTACGCCCTATCAGACATCAGGAGGGCCTTCCGAGCATTCTGCTCAACTAGCACCACGGTGAGATTCTTCTCCTTGGCCAGGGATTTCACGGTGTCCAGAACGAGAGTAGCGAGTTTGGGGGAAAGGTTGGCAGTCGGTTCGTCAAACATGACCACCTTCGGCTCTCTCATCATCGCCATCGCCATCGCTACCATCTGCCTCTCTCCGCCGCTGAGGTTCTGGACCTTTGACTTCATGTATTGCCTAATTTGGGGAAACAACTGAAGAGAACTTTCGAGCCTGTCTGGGTAGTCCGCCGAACTTACAGTGTACGCCGCCATTCTGATGTTCTCTTCGACCGTTAACTGGATGAAAACACTCTCGGTTTGGGGAAGATACGCCAGCCCATGACGCGCGACGATGTGCGGGGGCATCCTAGACAGTGACATGTCATCCAAGAAGATTTCTCCGTTGTACAAGTTAGTTAGCCCTGCGATGGTCTTTAGGAGTGTGCTCTTTCCTGAGCCATTGGGCCCAACGATAGCTGTAATGTTTCCCGCGTCGGCACGAAACGAAACGTCACTGAGTATCTGAAGCTTTCCGTATCCTGAAGAGATGTTCTTTGTTTGGAGCATTTTAACCACCGAGATAGGCATCGATAACTCTTGGATCTTTCATGATAGGCTCTGGCTTGCCCATCGCTAGGAGCTTGCCATAAGCCATTGCCACTACGGAGTCTACGTAAATAAGAGCGATGTCCAGCCGGTGCTCTACGATCAAGAAGGTTAGACCCCGCTCGTCTCTGAGACTCAGGATCTTCTGGAATATTTCATGCGCAAGGGTTGGGTTTACCCCCGATATCGGCTCGTCAAGCAGCAGCGTCTGAGCGCCGCTCATTAGCGCTCTCGCTATCTCTAGGAGTTTCATTTGCCCTCCACTAAGGCTGCTTGCAGGTTGGTCCCACATCTTCATCATACCTACAGTCTCCAGAATTCGAAATGCCTCTTCGGCAGTTTCTTCTTCCGCCTTGGCCCATGCCGGCTTGAATACAGATTTCCCGAAAGCCTCGCCCGGGTTGTCCTTCTTTGCGACCATCACGTTTTCCAATACGGCCAACTTCTGGAATAGAGTGGGGATCTGAAAGGTCCTGACTAGACCGCGCCTATAGACTTTGAAAGGCTCTAAACCGGTGATGTCGTCCCCCTTATAGACTATGGTCCCTGCCGTTGGCTTGTACAGGCCGCTCGCCACGTTAATCAGCGTGGTCTTGCCAGATCCATTCGGCCCTATCAGAATCGTAACCTTTCTATCTTCTACGCCAAACGAAACGTCGTCCAGTGCGTGAAGACTCCCGAAGTCCATCCTGACATTTTTGACTTCGAGTACATTTCCCATTTAGACCACAAAAAGGGTAGAGGAGCCCTGAGGCTCCTTATGTTTTAGGTTGCAGGCCTGGTAGCCAGGTGACTGTGTACGAAGTGGGGGCCGCTGGGTTGGCGTTCGCTTGTCCGCACAGTACCCAGTCGCCGACCGCAGGTTGGTTGAGCACGCACCAGATCTGGTATGGCCCTCCGGCTCTGTCGCCTCCCACCCCCGTCGGAGTGGTGAGTTGCGTCCACCCTGTTGCTCCGAAGTATGAGTCGGCCACTGATGTGAAGACCTTGGATACGCACTGCCCACTGTTGGCACCGCAGTCCAATATGGAGAGGGCCGCCAACCAAGTGTCATCGTATCCGCCCAGAGCATACGAGTCGCACGATAGGTTGGGGTTGGAAGCGAATTCCGCGCAGAGCGCCGCGCTCTTGCTACTGTTGGTGTAACCGAAGACAGATGCTGGCATTCTGATTTGCAGCATGAGCGACCCGTAGGTGGAGTTAGTCAGGGCCGTGTCTCCCTGCTCCCCGTCAGTCCCGTACCATGGCTGTGGCGAGGTGAGAAGAGACGGGTAACTGGCCTGGGCTGCCTTCAGGAGGTAGCCTAGTTCCTCGAAGGAGATCGCCAAAATAGCGACTGAACCAGCTCCATACTTTGCGGTGAGTGCCGAGTAGTCCGAGTTGATGGTGGATGCAACACCGTTGAACGCCTGGACACCAGCTAGAGTGGGGGAGTATGGCACAGCATCAACAGTGCCTCCCGCAGCCGAGAAGTCCGCATTGGTGTAGTTGTAGAGCCCGCTGCCGTATGTATCGTCTATGTAGGTGATTATGACTCCCTTCACTCCCTGACTCAGCAGCTCTCCTGACAGAGCTGCCCCCTGGAATACGTCGTTGGGAGCGGTCCTATAGACGTACGGGCTGACTCCTGCCAGAGCAGGAGAGGTGGAGGAGGGACTTATCAGAACTACGTGCCCTGTTGTAGCATCCCCGTAGATTGCGATGAGGGAGCCGCTGTTGAGCGGTCCTACGACAGCAGCGACGCCACTGGCTGCGAAGGTTTTCACCTCCTGGTCGGCCGTCGTGGGGGAGCCTGCGTAGTCAACGACGTCAGTTTGGAAGGTTACCTTCCCGGCCCATTGGGTTGACGCTATCCATGCGTTGATATCTTTGACGGCCTGATTTGCGTAGGCCTGGACCCTAAGTCCTTCACTGGACAGACTACCGGTGAGTTCAGTCAGTACCCCTATGGTTACTGTCCCTAGCGTTGGCACACCCGTCGTTACCGTTGTGGTAACGGCGGCACCTGTGACTGTGGTAGTTGCCGTGCCTCCTGAGACCGTAGTCGTTGAAGGCGAGACAATTGAAGGAGCAAGTAAGTAGACGACTCCTGCCCCGATAAGAAGACCCACAATGAATAGACCTGCAACGATTGAGGTTGATGCACCTGATCGTTTCACGATTTCTTCGTTCCGTCTTGTGCTAGGAAAGGTATTTAATGGTTGAGGCGAGTGCTGACCTTGCAATAGAATTCTGTTGATAGACCCCCTGGTGGCTACAACCATCGAGTATGGAGGGATGCTGTCCATCATGTGCATCGGGCTCACTGTAACATATCAGACTACAAAGGTTCCGAACTTCGCGTTTGCGGACTATGCGGTGGCCGGGATGCTTTCCTCGTATTTTGCCTACGTCCTGTTGAACCTAGCCAGCCCGTATTTCGCAATTCCCGTCGCGTTCTTGGCTGGAGGCGCCTTCTCGGTCGTCATGTACCTCGTGGTGATGAAACCGATGATCAAAAGAGGTACGAGCATCATCATTCTCATGGTTGCTTCGTTGGCCGTGGACATCTTTTTTACGGGAGTGGCAGCGGACATTGTTAACATCGGTGTCGTTCCTTTTGCAAATGCGTTCCTCCACCATGGTTTCCCGTCGTTGGTTTATGCGCCCCCCTTACCCGACTTCGCGGTCCCCGGGATTTGCGCCTCCCCGCAGACCTGCGGGCTCCTTATCATATCTCCGGTTGCCCTGGTCATCACGACTGCCCTCATGTTCGTACTTCTGACCAAGACAAGGTTCGGAATAGCCATGAGAGCGTCAATCGAGAATCCATCTCTTGCGAGGATAGCCGGAATCAACGTAGACCGGGTTTACCTCGTGTCCTGGTTCATCGCGGGGGGACTGGGTGGCCTCGCCGGTTGCCTCTACGCTATCGGGTCGGGGTACAGCCTTAACATCGAAAACGTACTGATTCTCGACATCTTCGCGGGGAGCGTCCTCGGAGGCCTCAGCAGCATTTATGGAGCGGTGATCGGTGGAATGCTCGTCTCCTTTGGGGAGAGCTACATAATTCCACAACTCGCCATAAACGTGAACCCCCAACTTGGTGTGCTCGAGGTAGGGGGATCCTCCATGATAATCTTGATCATTACATTGTTGGTCGCACCTAGGGGGCTGGTCGCGGTTAACTGGAAAAAACTCGCCCCATGGAGAAGGTGAGTTTCTTTGGGATACCTAGACCTGCTCGTGCTCGGCGTCATTGTGTTCTTCACGTACGTGTCTATCAGTCTGACATTGAACCTGGAGTTTGGTCTTACGGGAATTCCCAATTTCGGGAAGGTGCTCTTTGTGGCGGCCGGGGGTATGCTGGGAGCCAGCGTCATGTACAGGGCGTCTCTCTATGTCTATGGTCTACATTCGAATGACATTTTCGAATCCAGCCCGCTCTTCTCGGAAAGGATACAGCTGCATCTCGCGAACGACCCCCTTGTGGCCCTCGAGCTTGCAATTGTCCTGATTGTAGTAGGCGGACTGACTGCAGGCGCCCTTGGGTACCTCGCGTCATATCCAGCGATCAGGCTCAGGGAGGACTATCTCGGGATGCTCCTGCTTGGTTGCGGTGTTCTCTTTAGTTCCATTACAGCCTTCTATACACCGGTGGTAGGCGGCCCTGAAAACGTTGTAATCCCCAACGTGCTCGTAGGCTTTGGAAGCAACGAGGAGTACGTAATCATGGCCATACTCGGAGTCTTCGCTGCCTTTGTCTTCGTTTATTCTGAGCGGGTCCTCAGGTCTCCTTTGGGGAGAACCCTCAAGGCGGTCAGGGACAACGAGGTAGCCTCTAGCGCCCTCGGCAAGGACAACGTAAACGTGAGACGTAAGATGCTGGTAATAGCATCGGTACTCAGCGGCGTGGCTGGCGCGCTCTGGGTGATCTACTGGTCGCAGGAGGGGGGGCTGGTTGGCGGAGACGTGGGTGGCACTTTTCCAAGGTTGCTTTACACATACTATCCCTTCACCATTGTGATCCTCGGAGGGGTAGCCAGCAACATCGGCGTCATCATTGGTGCGGTTACCCTGACGGTGGTGTATGTTGGCACCACTGTTTCGTTGCCGAGCCTTGTCGAGACCGTCCGAATACCGGGGATCCCTGCGAGCCTGCTTGACGATTTCGTAAACTCTCTTCAGTACTTTATCATCGGCGGACTGCTTCTCGCAGTCCTCCTGGTGAGGCCAGAGGGACTGATCAGGGAGCGCCCTACCTTCACCATGTCAAAGGAGAAGCTGCGAAAGATTGCTGAGAGAATCGTGGGTAAGGAACCGAAACCCGTCGTCCCCTCGATTAGCGAAGGGAAGCAGTAAAACGCACGCAAACAGTAGGTCGGGCAAAAACCGTAAACTCTAGCCCAAGTGTTTATTATCGAGACAAGGGCCCTGGCCTCCGCTTTGTCCGAAGAACAAATTGCCCTAAGACAGATACTCGAACGGAGGGAAAGGGAGTATCTCCTGGGGACCACTAGTGTCAGGATGCGTTCTTCCGTGGAGAACCTGGACATCGGAGACTTCCACGTCGAAAAGATAGCCGAGGGAGAATCTGTGGAGCTCCCGAGGTATGTCGTCGATGAACTCGTCGCCAGAGGGATGGCAGACTCATCCGAAGCGCCTTTTGAGAACGAGATCTTCGGGGCATTGAGCAGGGAGAAGATGATGGGCCCCCTGCAGCTCTCGGGACTCCCTGCCGACTTCTACGTGAAGATGAGGAGAAGGCTGTTAGCGTTTTCCACCGCGGTGTCCGAGGGGAAGTCGAGAAGAGAGGACTTGGAGAGGCTCAGAGCCGCGTGCTACGACCTAGTTGGAATCAGGCTCAGCAAGTTGCTCTCGCTTTCGAGCTCGTCCACTCCGGCGTCTTCTCTCTTCGAGAAGCTTACCCCGGAAGAGACGGCGTTCTTCGACATGTCCCAGTCGCTCTCCAAGGAGTGGAAGGCTGGGCTCCTGGGAGGGGGGAAGTAGATGGCCACCCTTGCGAGCGGGAAGCTGTCAGAGCAATTCGAGGACTTCTTGAAGTCCGTGACCGATAGGAACGGGAACCCGATTTACAGGTCGAAGATTTCGCAACTCATTTCAAACGAGGGAAAATCGCTTGTGGTCGACTTCGGCGACCTACTGAAGTACAACAGTGACCTGGCGAACAGGGTCCTCCTCGAGCCCGATTCATCCCTCGGGTCCTTCAGAATCGCGGCCTTCGAAACGATGAGGAGCGAGAATGCACTCTACGCAGACAGGGTGAAGCGCGAACTCACGGTTAGGCTGCGAGGCCTCACTGATCTTGTGCCGCTGAGGAAGGTGGATACTTCGTACATCGATCACATGATCGCCATTTCGGGGATGGTGGTGAGGACGTCGGAGCTCAGGCCCATGATGACCGAGGCGGCCTGGCTCTGCCCCAGCGGGCATCTGACCTACGAGATGCAGGACGACCTGGCCCTGAAGCGGCCGCCGAAGTGCGAGCTCTGTGGGGAGGTCAGGAATTTCGAGCTGGACAGAAGGCATAGCAGGTTCATCGACTTTCAGGTCGTAAGGGTTCAGGAGCTCCCCGAAGAGCTCCCTCCGGGCCAGCTCCCCCAGTTCTTCGACGTGAATGTCGAAGGGGATATCGTGAATACGGCGAGGCCTGGGGACAGAGTGGTTCTAACTGGGGTGGTGAGGGCCGTCCCCGACTACACCCTGGGGCAGGTGAAGACGAGGCTGTTCAGGTCCCAGATAGACTGCAGTCAT
>Ga0187769_10002962_pt1 | contig 10070 bp, 7 predicted proteins | sample 0116_SJ02_MP02_1_FD_133140 | JGI IMG/M metagenome (GOLD analysis project Ga0187769, IMG submission 133140) | Tropical peat soil microbial communities from peatlands in Department of Meta, Colombia - 0116_SJ02_MP02_10_MG | ecosystem: Environmental > Terrestrial > Soil > Wetlands > Peat | place... | reverse complement strand
GAGCAGCGCAAAGGCAAACAGTGTCAGCGAAAGCGCCGCGTGTTCCATTTTGCGCGACTCGTGAAAGCAGAGATATGCCGATATGCTTCCGAGAACAAAGCAGGTCATGAGCGGATCAGTTATGCCGGAAATCCAGGCCACATTTTCGATATGCGCGGGGTGCACGCCGAAAATCAGCGCCGCAAGGAACGCGGTCAGACGGTCCGTCGTCAGTTTTTGTGCAATCCAAAAGACAAGCCACGTGGCCAGCACATGACACGCAATGCAGGTCATGTGCCAGCCAACGGCGTCCGTCCCAAACAATGCATAATTCAGCCGCAGCCAAAGCAAAAATAGCGGCCGATAGTAATTTCCAGTGCTAGAGGGATAGATGGCAGCCCAAACATGCGACGTAAAGTACTGCGGCACGAACCCCCAGCTTTGGATGGCAGGATTCTTCAGGATTTGCGGAACATCGTCATAAACGAAGCCGAACGAGAGAGTCGCAACATAAACCAGTGCGCTAAGGCCGCAGGCAACGAGTTCCGTAACGCCCGGGTGAAGAAACGTGACAGGACGCGGAAGCGATTGGATGGGTTGAGCGCTCTCCATGGATGTTGCTGAACCGTTTCACAGCGATCTCACCGGCTGTACCGGTTCCGCTTTTTATCTTCGTGCCGCTCGACGCCAAGCTGAATCAGCCGGTCGATCAACTCTGGATATGAAATTCCAGTCGCAGCCCAAAGCTTCGGATACATGCTGATCGCTGTGAAGCCGGGCATGGTATTGATTTCGTTCACATAGAGTTTTCGTGACTTCGGTTCCATCAGAAAATCGACGCGCGCCAGCCCCGAACAATCGACTGCCTGAAACGCGGCAATCGCCAGCGCCTGCACAAGCTTCATCTCGGTTTTGCTGAGCTTCGCCGGAATGACAAGTTCCGACCCTTCCGCAAGATACTTTGCGTCGTAGTCGTAGAACTCCTTGCATGGGACGATCTCGCCCGCAATCGAAGCCTGGGGGGTATCGTTGCCGAGCACGGCGCATTCGATTTCACGCGCTTTGTGCTTCTTTCCGCCGACCCCTTCCTCAATCACGATCTTGCGGTCGAACTTCGCTGCCTCCTCAATCGCCGGACCGAGTTCCTTGCGGTCATGTGCTTTTGAGATTCCCACCGACGATCCCAAATTGGCCGGTTTCACAAATACTGGATACTTGAGTTTTGTTTCGACAAGCTTTTCCACCTTCTTCGCTGTGGTCGCCCACGCTGAGCGCAGCACGGTCACGTGTTTCACGATCGGCAGCCCGGCGGTTCGAAACAGAGCTTTCATTACATCCTTATCCATGCCCGCAGCCGAGCCGAGCACACCGGCTCCGACGTAGGCGATATCCGCGAGTTCCAGCAGGCCCTGAATCGTTCCATCTTCCCCGAACGTCCCATGCAGCACAGGGAAGATCACGTCGACGTTGATGGCGCGATCCGCCGCGCGCCGCAGGACCGTCGCTTCGGTTTGAAACGGCGTCAGGCCTGCCTCACGATGCACCGGCTCTGGAGGAACCACAACCGATTCGCCCATTGCCAGCACGGCCGCTCCCGGCGTTGCCTCCGGATCGCCCGCCCGCAGATGCTTTTCCTGTGCGGGAGCCGTCTTTGCAGCGCGGGAGCCGACGTCTCCTTTCAGCAGTTGTTCTGCACGTTCGGCCGTGAGCCAGCGCCCATCTTTTGTAATGCCAATCGGCACCACCTCGTACTTCGTTTTATCGATGGCGTTCAGAACCGACGCCGCCGACAGCAGCGACACTTCATGCTCGCCACTGCGTCCGCCAAACAGAATGCCTACGCGAAGCTTTGCCATAACAAATCAGTCTGGCTGCACGCGCCTCTCCCGTCAATTCCCGGACTGGTTCGCGCGAGTCGCTCGAGAATGGGCAAGTGTGCTTTTGCAATCCGGACGCCGCAAAACCTGAGGTCGGGAGGTGGGATGCTCTGACGCACTAACCAGCATGACAGGAGCGCAGTCTACGCTCGCCCGCGAACTGATCGAAGTATTTCGAACCCTGCTCAGCCATTAGATCCGGCATGGAAGTCATCGCAAGCGTAGCAACGAGCAACGGTGGTGATAAAGCAGAGGTCGGATTGGCTCTTGATGCCAAAAAGTAACTCTCCATGGGCCCTTGTCCTATCGGACAAGACGCACAGGGAAGACCACCGGGCGCGGTCAACGATTGCAACATCTTACCGGAAGGCCAGCATCCACCGCTGTCAGGGGAAACCAAGGGAGCAAGCGGCGGTGGGCCATCCCGCGACCTCCGTAATGTACCTTTTGGCTGGCTGTCACGCCCTTTCGGGACCTTTGCCATCGCGAAAACGCCCGTCAGAATGGGGCTTTGAAGGAGTTCAACGCTCTGGGACTCATGTCAACAACTGCGAGCACCGCAACCCTCCCCCCTCACCGCAAGGCTGCGGCTCGAGTTGCGCTCTTTGATCTCTCCGAGGCGTCTGGGAACCTGATCACAGAATGTTTCCGGCAATTCGGAGTCGAAACCGTTCCACTCGCTCGTCAGGATGCAAGCCGATTGCAAACTGAGAAGTTCGAGGCGTGCGTCCTTCCACTGGGACCCTCGGCAGGCAGCATTATCGAGATGGCTCGTGAATCGCCTTCCAACAGCCGCATCGTGATCTTCGGGCTGGGGGGCAGCGCACAGGATGCAATGCAGTACTCGAAACTATGCATCAATGCCGTGTTTCAGGAGCCTCTGGAGCGGACCTCGGCGCTCAAACTAGTGCGCTCCGCGCGCACGCTGGTGATGCATGAATTCAGGCGCTACGTGCGCATTCCGGTGATGACGGAGGTCGGCATCGCGATGGCCGATGGTGGGCGCTTGACAGCCACCAGCCAGGAAATCAGCTCCGGGGGCATGTCGCTCAAAACAAATCACCCACCCGAGCCTGGCAGTTTGGTGGAAGTCTCGTTTTCTCTGTTGACGCTGCCGCGCGTTTGGGTGCGCGGAAACGTCTCCTGGAGAAAGAGCAACAAGACCTTCGGGATTCGCTTTGACACGACCGACGACCGGCGCCAGCGCTTAAAGGACTGGATCACGGGCTATCTCGACACATAGAGTTCCGACGCCAGTGGAGAGCAAAAGCCTGCCTTCACCTGCGATTTGAAGCCCTCATCCCAGCTACAATGGCAGCGTGAGTCCTTCTCCCGTTGCCGGTAGCCCGCCATCTGACCGCCAGCTTGATCGGGACCGGCTTCGACTCGATCAGTCGGGCGAAAACGCAATTGGCGAAGGTCATCAGTTCGAGGGTCATCAGTTCAATGATCGGCTAGAGGATGACCGTGCCTCCAAATCGAAACCGCACCAATTTTCATTCCGCCAGAGAATTCTTCTGTGGTTGATCACTTGGGCGAACTATCTGGCCATTGCATTGATTGGCCCCACCCTGCGCTATTCGGTTTCCTTCGAGGAGCCTCCGACACCCCCTGACGCGATTTTCGAGAAGCAGGTGATCTATGCTTTCTGGCACCAGGCTGTGTTCGTCAGTTCCTGGCTCTGGCGACATAGCAGCATTGCCGTCATGGTAAGCCGCAGCTTCGACGGCGAGTACATCGCCCGCATTATCGAGAAGCTGGGTTTCGTCGCAGTGCGCGGGTCGAGCAGCAGCGGCGGCGGACGAGCTCTGCTTGGCCTGAAAGCTCAGTTGGAGCAAGGCAATGCTGCCGCTTTTACAATCGATGGTCCGCGTGGTCCCAAATATGTCGCCAAGGAGGGACCCGTCCTGCTCTCACGCGCCAGCGCTCTTCCAATGGCAGCTTTCTACGTTGCGATCGACGATGCCTGGGTCCTGAACACGTGGGATCGGATGACAATTCCGAAGCCGTTTTCAAAGGCGCTCGCGCGCCTCGGCTCCAAAATACAGGTCCCTTCAAACGCAGATAGCGCACAGATGGCGGAGTTCCATCGCCAATTGCAGGCCGCGCTCGAACGCGTCACGAGCTTCGCTGAAGCAAACGTTGCCCGCGTGGGCAGCCCCGATTTTCCAATCCTCGAGCACTGGCCCAAGCGCCAGAGGGTTAAGGATTGATGGTGCGTGTTTGACTTCGTTGGTCTCAATCGGTAGATTTTCCAGTTGCACTTCTTGCTCTTTCTCAACACGACTGTTGTAAACCAGGTTCGCGCATGATCGTAGGCCGGCGACTACCCCATCAAGCCAAAACCGGGCTTGATGGGGCCCCGAAACGCCGGCTCTATGGGAAGCGGGTGCAAATCCCGCGCTGCCGCGCAACTGTAAGCGAGGACAATCGCGGTCGTCCACTGGGAGTCTTCTTGAAGTCTCAGAAGACCTTGGGAAGGACGCCGCAATCGACCGGGCTCGTAAGAGTCCTTACTCGCAAGCCAGGAGACCGGCGCGAACCATCACCAATAACCCTTTCGCGTGAAAAGGAGAATGGTATGCGTTCCGCTATCGCCGTCATTGTGGTTCTGCTTCTTTCCCTTGCGGCTTCGGCCGTCGATATCAAAGTCAAAGTCCTCGATCCTCAATCGGCCGCCGTTGCCGGCGCACAAGTGTCGCTACTGCGTGCGGGCGAAACTACAGTTCTTGCCACCGAGACGACTTCTGCTGAAGGGATCGCAACCTTCCACGTCCAATCTGCGAAATCGTACAAGATTAAGGTTCTGGCCCCAGGATTTGCCGCCGCGACCGTCGACGTTCCCTCCCAGAATGAGTTGACGGTGAATCTTCGCCTTGCGACGGCCTCGGAAACGGTCGTGGTAACCGCAACGCGCACTCCGGTGCCCGGGGAGGCGGCTGGCGCAGAGGTTGACAGTCTCAGCGGCGCGCAACTGACGACGATGCAGCCGGTGGCAGCCGACGACGCGATGCGCCTCCTGCCGGGGGCGGTCGTGAATGCCGCAGGACAACGTGGCGGAATCTCGTCTTTGTTCGTTCGCGGCGGCGAGTCGACTTACAACAAAGTCATTGTCGATGGCGTCGCCATCGATAATCCTGGCCTGACCTTCGATTTCGGCACATTACCGCTCGCCGAAGCCGACCGCATGGAGTTCGTGCGCGGCGCACAGAGCACGTTGTACGGTTCCGATGCCATGACCAGCGTCGTTCAGGTCTGGACGCGCACCGGGAGCACGGCCATCCCCGAACTCCGCTTTGGCGCCGATGGCGGAAATTTCGGCACCGCCAACGGCTACGCATCTTTCTCCGGTGTCTTGCGGCGCTTCGATTACAATTTCTTCGGCGACCAGTCCAACACCAACGGGCAGGGAATCAATAATCAATATTCCGATTCGCTCGAGGGCGCGAACGTGGGCATGGCCGTTACCGACCACGTCGCGCTACGCGTGCGCGTCCGCCACTCCAACAGCTACACTGGCGTGCCGGGAGAATGGAATTTCAACGGCTACGATCCGCCCATCACTCCCCCCAGTGGCCCGACGGCGCCGATCGAGCCCGATCCCAGCGAATGGTCACATCAGAACAATCTTCTCGGCAGCGTGGAACTGGCGGTCAACGCGCCCTCTGGCTGGCAGCACCGCTTCACAGGCTTCGATTCGCTTTACCGCTACAACGATACAAACCTGAGCAGCAATCCATACGTCTACGATTCTTTTCCCGACAGCTACGCCACGCACGACAATCGCGCCGGCTTCGAATATCAAGGCGATTATTCCGAGCGCTCCTGGACCCACAGCACATTCGGATATCGCGTCGAAAATGAGAATGGATTCGTGAACGATCTGGATGCCCCTCCTGAAGCCACGGGCCAGCGCCTGCAACAGGATGTGTATGCCCAGCAGCAGGCCACATTGGAGCGACTCTCCGCGATTGCCGGCGGGCGATTCGTCCACAGTAGTGCCTACGGCAATCGTGGCGTGCCTCGCGTGGCGCTGACTTTGCTCGCGCTGCGCGGCGGAAACTTTTTTTCGGGAACTCGCCTGCGTTTTTCCTATGCGACAGGATTCATGACGCCCGCTCTATACGAGGTTTTTGGCGAAGCTGGCTATGGCTACGCACCCAACAAAAACCTGCTGCCCGAACGCACCCGAGCCTTCGAAGCTGGCTTTGAGCAGAAATTTCTTGCCGGCCGCTGGGTCCTGACTGGGACCTACTTCAACAATCTGTTCCGCGATCAGATCGAGGCCATTCCAAATCAGACGGGTGAGTATCAATTCTTCAATCTGAATCAATCCTTTGCTCACGGAGCCGAATTTCGCTGGCAAGGAAGGGTCGCTTCGCGGCTCTCGCTGAATGCGGCATACACCTGCACCTCGACGGAGGTGCTCGCAAACCAAACATGCACGCCCGGCGTCTCGTGCGCCCCGTTTGCACCCGGAGATCCCTTGCTTCATCGCCCCAAGCATGCGGGCATGATTTTGGTCGACTATCTCGGAACACGCTGGGGCGCCAATCTAAGTGGCAGCTTTGTGGGCCGCCGACCAGACTATGACTTTCCGTTCGATGCCCTTCCGTACGGCTCAGATTTTGCCTTCACTACATACCACGCCGCCGGCTACGCTCTGGTCAATCTCGGCGGCTGGTATGCCATCGATTCCCGCATCACGGCTTATGCAAGCTTCGACAACGCCCTGAACCGGCACTACAACGAAGTTGTGGGCTATCCCGCCCTGACCGCGAATTTTCGAGCTGGTTTTCGGTTCCGGATCGGCGGAAAAGAATAGGGGCTAGGCGATCTTATTGTTGTGGGATTTGTGTCACTTCCGGTGCGGCAAGCTTTACCGCCGTCCGTTGACTCTCTTCTCCGGTTCGCCGTTCGATCCCAGACCCGGCGACAGCCCGCCGAGTTGGCGCGGCGTGGTTATAGCGTTGGCGAACTTCGTGAAGCTTTTCCACTTCTTTTTCACCGAGCGGCTGGGCGTGGCCAAGCATATGCGTGACCAGCGCGATCTTGGCGAAGTGCTCCACCGTCTCCATTTTCATGAAAGCGCTTTCGAGCGAAGGGCCATAGGTCACCACACCATGGTTCGCCATCAGAATCGCGTCATGATGGGGAATTAGCGGTTCGAGCGCGCCGGTCAGCTCTGGCGTACCCGGCGTTCCGTAGCGCGCCAGCGGAATCGACCCGAGGCCGACCACAACCTCACAGACCAGAGGGCTGCTCAGTCCAAGTCCGGAGGCAGCGAAACCGGTCGCCGTCGGAGGGTGCGCATGCACGATCCCGCAGACTTCCGGCCGCAAGCGATAAATCAACAGGTGCATGCCAATTTCACTGGACACCCGTCGTTTGCCCCTCAGCCGATTTCCTTCCATGTCGACAACAACCATATCGGAGGTGTTCATCCGGCCTTTGCTGATGCAAGTGGGTGTGACCAGAATCCTTTTTTCGTCCAGGCGCACGGACATGTTCCCATCCGTTGCCGCAACAAAACCGCTCGCGTGCAGCAATCTCCCGAATTCGACAATGGCGACACGATGCCGCCAGTCGTTAGACATAAGCACACCCTATCCGGTCATGGTACCGCACGGCTCGGACAAGTGACAACCAATCTTGCTAAACTTCCGACTGATCCCTATCGAACATAGGAAGGGGCCCTGGTCTAGAAAGCCACGTCCCATGCTCGTCTCCGATTTTCACTACGAGCTGCCGCCTGAGACCATCGCGCAGGAGCCACTAGTAGATCGTGCTTCTTCTCGCCTCCTCCACTTGGCTCGGAACGATGGCACCTGGCAAGACCTTAAGTTCCTGGATTTCCCAGACTTGCTACGCCCGAACGATCTCCTGGTTTTGAACAATACGCGAGTGTTTCCGGCGCGGCTTTACGGACGCCGGAGCGGCGAGCGCGCTCAAGGCTTGAGCCGGCACAACCCGGCCGCCCGCGATTTTCTGCGCGGCCGTGTCGAGGTTTTATTGACCCGTCAGCTCAGCGAAGAACCGAATGAGTGGGAATGCCTGGTTCGCCCGGGCCGGAAGATTGGAGTAGGGGAAAGGCTCTACTTTGGCGGTGTTCGCGAAGGTGATCCGGATTTTGACGCGCTCTCTGGCGGCTTCGCCGAATTAGAGGCCGAAGTCACGGCGCGCGGGGGCTTCGGGGAGCGCCAGATCCGCTTTCGTCCCGTCGCAGACTTTTTCGCGAGCGTCGACCGCGTCGGCCACGTGCCGCTGCCTCCATATATCGATCGTGAGGACAGGCCAGCGGATCGGGATCGCTATCAGACGGTTTATGCCAGAGCGCGAGGTTCCGTGGCTGCGCCAACCGCCGGCTTGCACTTCACGCCTGAAATCCTCGACCGGATTCGGGCCCGTGGCGTTGAGATCGCCGAGATCACGCTCCATGTCGGGCTCGGCACGTTTCAACCTGTCCGCGCCGAGAACGTCGAGGACCACAAGCTGCACCGCGAGTCCTATGAAATTCCAGCGACCGCCGCAAACGCCATTAACGCAGCCAGAGCCAGCGGCCGGCGAGTTGTTGCCGTAGGCACCACCACTGTGCGTACCCTCGAGTTTGCAGCCGCACGAGCGCAGAGCAGCGACAGGAAAGCGGGCAACAACATGGCGTGCGACGATCCCATGGCCGACCGCAGCGACGCGCGCGTGGAAGCCGGCCACGGGGAAGCCGACATCTTCATCTATCCCGGATATCGTTTTCGCATCGTGGATGCGCTCCTGACCAATTTCCATCTTCCGCAATCCACTCTGCTGATGCTGGTGTGCGCGCTGGCGGGTCGCGATCCTGTGTTGCGAGCTTACAGGCACGCAGTCGAGGCAGGCTATCGCTTTTACTCCTATGGCGATTGCATGTTCATCGAGTAAGCACAAAGCATCCAAGCAAAAAGCAGGCCACGGCAATCCGCTCTGCGCACTGTATACTCAATAACTTGCCGAAAACAATACGAGCGTTCCGGAAATCACCCACCAGTCGTCAGTTGCCCAAGGAGCACTCAGACTGGCACTCGGGACTCAACAAGGGCCAAGGAGGAATTGTGAGGAAATGCCTGGGAGTTTTGGCTTCGGTCGCGGTGCTGTGGGCTGTGTCATGGGCGCAAGCACCGGTCCCAGCTCCTCCTTCAGACGCCGCGCAAGCGCCGCCATCAACGACGCAGGCGCCAACCGCAGATGGAACGCAGACTGCCGCTCCAAGCCAGGCTCCAGCTTCGAGTCAAACAACTCAAAAGTCAAGTTCCATTCCGACTCCTGTGAAGCCGCCCGCACCTAAGTATCCGCTTACCGAGCTGTTCTTGGGATATTCCCTCGCGCAAGCCGGTTTTTTCAACGCCGGACACTGGGCCCAGTTGAGTGGATGGAACGCCTCGTTCAGTGTGAACATGGCCAAATGGCTCGGGCTGGTGATAGATGGCAGCCAATTCTTCGGCACATCGAAAATCACCACCGGAGCCGCTCAGGCTCCGTTTCCCGACTGTCCTACGTTTTGTCCTCTGACCTCACCCACTTTTAACGTGGATACCAGGGAATACAACATCGTTTTCGGAGCGCAGTTTCCCTACCGCAAGTATGCGCGCTGGACGCCGTTCGGAGAGGTTTTGTTCGGGCATGACGGCGTTCGGGGCATAGCGAGAGCGCAGCCCCCCGGCGGTTACACAGCCGAAGTCAGCTCGGGTCTGGCGCTCTTGGGCGGCGCGGGCGCCGATTACAAAGTCAACGATCGTTTTGCGGTTCGCATCAAGGCCGACTACTTGCAATCGCGCACTTCCTTCGCGGCCATCGGGAAGGCGAAGCAGGACAACCTCCGCGTGTCGGTAGGCTTGGTTCTGCGCAGCATAAGGAAAAAGAAACGCACACTTGAGGACGAGACGGGTCTGGAACAGTAAGCCTTGACGGTGCAACCGTTGCCGTGTTTCGTCGTTCGCCGCTAGTCGTCAGTGGCTAGTCGTCAGTTCACGAGTCGATAGTGGTCAGTGCTCGCTCACTCGTTGCGATCGTTGGTTATGATTCACCGCAGGTCGATTCGCCGGACGCCGACAAGACTCAGGCTTCGGCAAGACCAGATCGACGACGAAGAAAGAAACCACACAAGGGGCGGCCCGGCGCCAATCTTCGGCCGACGCAATTCTGCCACTCTTACGACCGTCGCAGGAGATCGGTGAGCGGTTC
>Ga0187769_10002961_pt1 | contig 10072 bp, 4 predicted proteins | sample 0116_SJ02_MP02_1_FD_133140 | JGI IMG/M metagenome (GOLD analysis project Ga0187769, IMG submission 133140) | Tropical peat soil microbial communities from peatlands in Department of Meta, Colombia - 0116_SJ02_MP02_10_MG | ecosystem: Environmental > Terrestrial > Soil > Wetlands > Peat | place... | reverse complement strand
ATCACCCGCTCGTTCTCTTCGCCAAAGTGGAACTTGTCCACCTGCTCTTCCAGCAGGAACTTAGTGTCGCCGACGTCTTCCACCCTGCGCCAACGCATCATCTGGCGAACAATCACCTCGATGTGCTTGTCACTGATGTTGACGCCCTGCAAACGGTAGACTTCCTGGATTTCGTTCACCAGGTAAGCCTGCAGCTCCTTTTCACCGAGCACGGCCAGGATGTCGTGCGGGTCGAGTGGACCGTCCATCAGCGGTTCACCGGCCTTGACGCGCTCGCCCTCTTGCACGTTGACGTGAACGCCGCGCGGCACCGAGTATTCCTTCTCCGTGCCGTTGTCCGCGACCACGTAGATTTTGCGCTGACCCTTCAAGACTTCGCCGAACTTGACCGTGCCATCAATTTCGCTGATGACTGCGGTGTCATGCGGCTTACGGGCTTCAAACAGCTCGACCACGCGCGGCAGACCACCGGTGATGTCTTTCGTCTTGGTGGTTTCACGCGGGATCTTGGCCAGCACGTCGCCGGGATGGACGTTGTCCGCGTCCACAACCATGAGGTGAGCGCGCGACGGCATCAGGTAACGCTTGCTGGTCTTGCCCTTGATTACGATCGCCGGCTGGCGCTTCTCGTCGGGCGAATCGGCCACCACGTGACGCGACAAGCCGGTGACTTCATCGACTTCTTCGTGCAGCGTGATGCCTTCCTGCAGATCTTTGAACTGCACCGTGCCGCCGATTTCGGTGAGGATGGCGAAGGTGTAGGGATCCCACTCGACCATCACCTGGCCGAGCTGGACCTGATCGCCTTCGTTCACCTTGACCTTAGCGCCGTAGACTACGGAGTAACGCTCGCGCTCGCGGTTCTTGTCATCGACCACGGCGATAGAGCCCTGGCGGTTCATGACTACCAGGTCTCCGGCCTTGGACCTAACCGTCTGCAAGCCGATGAAGCGGACGGTGCCGTTGCTCTTGGCTTCCAGGCGCGACTGCTCAGAGACACGCGATGCCGTGCCGCCGATGTGGAAGGTACGCATCGTGAGCTGGGTTCCCGGCTCGCCGATGGACTGAGCTGCGATGACTCCAACGGCCTCGCCCAACTCGACCAGCCGGCCAGAGGCGAGGTTGCGGCCGTAGCACATCACGCAGACACCACGTTTGGATTCGCACGTCAGCACCGAGCGGATCTACACTCGCTCGATACCAGCCGCCTGGATCGCACCGGCGAGTTCTTCGGTGATTTCCTGGTTGATGTCCACCACAACGTTCCCGTCGTAGTCTTTGATTTTCTCGAGCGACACGCGGCCTACGATTCGGTCGCGCAACGGCTCGATAATTTCGCCGGCCTCCACGATACCGGAGACGTAGATGCCGTCGACGGTGCCGCAGTCGTATTCGCTGATGATGACGTCCTGCGCCACGTCCACAAGGCGGCGAGTCAAATAGCCGGAATCTGCCGTCTTGAGCGCCGTATCGGCCAGACCCTTGCGGGCGCCGTGCGTCGAGATGAAGTACTGCAGCACGGTCAACCCTTCGCGGAAGTTCGCTGTGATGGGCGATTCGATGATTTCGCCCGAGGGCTTGGCCATCAAACCGCGCATACCGGAGAGCTGGCGAATCTGCTGTTTCGATCCACGGGCGCCGGAATCCGCCATGATGTAAATCGGGTTGATGGCGCCTTCCTTGTCGCGCTGCTGCATCTCGGCGAACATCTCGTCGGCAACTTTTTCGGTGATGGCGGACCAGATTTCGATGACCTTGTTATAGCGTTCACCGTTGGTGATAGCGCCGTCCAGATATTGCTGCTGGACGCTGACCACCTGTTTTTCGGCGTCGCGCACCAGGATTTTTTTGTTATCCGGGATGACCATGTCATCGATGCCGATGGAGAGGCCAGCTCGAGTAGCGAAGCGGAAGCCAAGCTCCTTGACCTCGTCAAGCATTTTGACTGTGGTCTCGAGCCCGTATCGCAGATAGCAGTAGCTGACCAGCGCACCAATCCCTTTCTTCTTGAGCAGGCCGTTGATGTAGGGCATGTCCTCGGGAAGATGATCGTTCAGGATGGCGCGTCCGACCGTGGTATTCATGAACGCACGGTCGTAGGTCACCGGATCGGTGTGGGTGATGTCCTGATCGTCGTAAGCCTGAGTTAGGTCGATGACGTCGCCGGTGTAGCGAAGACGGATCGGCGTGAGCGTCTCGATCTCGCCAGCTTCGAGCGCCAACAGGACTTCTTCAATATTGGCGAAAGCGCGGCCTTCGCCCTTAGCGCCCGGCTTGGCTTTGGTCAGATAGTAAAGACCGAGCACCATATCCTGCGTGGGCACGGTGATGGGATGTCCTGATGCCGGCGACAGAATGTTGTGCGAAGACAGCATCAGCACGCTGGCTTCGACCTGCGCTTCGGGAGAAAGCGGAATGTGAACCGCCATCTGGTCGCCGTCGAAGTCGGCGTTGAATGCCGTGCAGACCAGCGGGTGAATCTTGATCGCCTTGCCTTCTACCAGTACCGGCTCGAACGCCTGAATGCCGAGGCGGTGCAGGGTTGGAGCGCGGTTCAAGAGCACCGGATGGTCCTTAATAACCTCTTCCAGGATGTCCCACACAATAGGCTCTTGCTGTTCCACCATTTCCTTGGCTTGCTTGATGGTGGTGCAGTGGCCGGTCTGTTCGAGGCGGTGATAGATGAAAGGCTTGAACAGCTCCAAAGCCATTTTCTTCGGCAGACCGCACTGGTGCAGCTTCAGCTCCGGTCCAACCACGATGACGGAGCGGCCGGAGTAGTCCACGCGCTTGCCGAGCAGGTTCTGGCGGAAGCGGCCTTGCTTGCCTTTCAGCGTGTCCGATAGAGACTTCAGCGGGCGATTGTTTGCGCCACGCAATACGCGGCCGCGACGGCCGTTGTCGAAGAGCGCGTCGACGGCTTCCTGCAACATGCGCTTTTCGTTTCGCACGATAACTTCCGGCGCGTGCAGGTCCATCAGCTTCTTCAGCCGGTTGTTACGATTGATGACTCGCCGATAGAGATCGTTGAGGTCCGAGGTGGCAAAGCGGCCGCCATCGAGAGGTACAAGTGGACGCAGTTCCGGCGGAATGACCGGGATCACGTCCAGGATCATCCAGAAGGGCTTGTTGCCGCTCTTGCGGAATGCCTCGACAACCTTTAGCCGCTTGGCGTACTTGAGTTTCTTCTGCTGCGAGTTTTCGTTCTTCATTTTCTCGCGCAACTCGGTTGCGAGGGTTTCGATGTCCACCCGCTTGAGAAGTTCTTTAATGGCTTCCGCGCCCATCATGGCCTTGAAGCCAGCGGGACGATACTGCTGGTCCAGTTCGCGGAACTTGGCCTCGTCCTTAATCACTTCGCGCTCACGAACCGGCGCATCGCCCGGTTCGATCACCACGTAAGCTTCGAAGTACAGGACAGACTCGAGATCGCGCAGAGAAATGTCGAGCAGGTGCCCGATGCGGCTGGGCAATCCCTTGAAAAACCACACGTGTGAGCAGGGCGACGCCAGCTCGATGTGGCCAAGGCGCTCACGGCGCACTTTAGAAAGCGTGACTTCAACGCCACACTTGTCGCAGATGACGCCGCGGTGCTTCATGCGCTTGTATTTGCCGCAGAGACACTCCCAATCCGTCACCGGGCCGAAGATACGGGCGCAGAACAAGCCATCCCGCTCCGGCTTGAAGGTGCGGTAGTTGATGGTCTCCGGTTTGGTTACTTCGCCATGCGACCAGCTCCGGATTTTTTCCGGTGAGGCCAGGCTGATGCGAATGGCATCGAAATCGGCGATAGGAGTTGCCAGATCAAAGGGGCTCGAACGAAACAAGGTGTTCCTCCACTTCCTGCTCTCTTTCAGTACCGAGTACCTAGTACTGGGCACCGAGTTGTTGTTCTGCAGTCACCCGAGAGCGATAGGTACTGCAGAACGTTTCTTCTAAACTCGTTTCGCGCCGACCACCCAGTCCAAGACGTCGGTACTGAGTACTCGGTACTTGCAACTCTTAGTCTGCTGCGGCTGCGACGGCCGGCTTCCTCTCGCCGGCTTTGATCAATTCCACGTCGAGGCACAGCGACTGCAACTCGCGAATCAAAACGTTGAACGACTCGGGCACGCCTGGTTCCATAGCGGCTTCGCCCTTCACGATGGCCTCATAAATCTTGGTGCGGCCATACACGTCGTCAGACTTTGCGGTCAGCAACTCCTGGAGGATGAACGCGGCGCCGTAGGCTTCCAACGCCCAGACTTCCATTTCCCCGAAGCGCTGGCCTCCGAACTGCGCTTTGCCGCCCAGCGGTTGCTGCGTGATCAGCGAGTACGGACCGATCGAACGAGCGTGAATCTTGTCGTCCACCAGGTGCGACAGTTTCAGCATGTAGATGTAACCGACGGTGACCGGCTGTTCGAATTTATTGCCGCTCATGCCGTCGTAGAGATAGGTCTTGCCTGGCTCCGGCAGTCCGGCTTGCTTGAGCAGCGCCTTAATCTCTGTTTCTTTGGCGCCGTCGAACACTGGCGAGCCGGTGAACACGCCTCGCTTCAGAGTCGGAGCGATGGCCATTAGTTCCTCATCGCTGAGGTCGGCGATGCCGTCAGCCAAGACTGTATCTTTGAACAGGGCTTTGAGCTCGCGGCGAATGGCCTCCTCTTTGGAGTTCTCCGCCAGCAACTGGGCGATCTTCTTGCCCAGTTCATGTCCCGCCCAGCCCAAGTGAGTCTCAAGAATCTGGCCCACGTTCATACGGGATGGCACACCAAGAGGATTGAGCACGATTTCCACTGCAGTGCCGTCTTCGAGGTACGGCATATCTTCTTCCGGCAGAATTCGCGCAATCACGCCCTTGTTGCCGTGGCGTCCGGCCATCTTGTCGCCTACGCTGAGCTTGCGCTTCATGGCGATGTAAACCTTGACCAGCTTGATCACGCCCGGCGGCAGCTCATCGCCCTTGGTGAGCTTCTCTTTCTTTTCGTTGACGATCTTCTTGAGCACGTCGATCTGGCGCGAGGTCATTTCCTCGATCTCGTCGATCTGCTCGTTTACTCGCGGATCTTTGTCGTCGTACTTGATGCGCTTAAGGTTGCGCGTGGAAATGCGCTCGATGGTGTCGCGATCAAGGACGACTCCCTTGGTTAGCAGGCGCTTGTTGGTGCGCTCGTCGTGCAGGTCGGCCTGGACTTCTTTTCCGCCCAGGATGTTCTCCAGGCGCTTCAGGCGCTCGTCGGTGAGAATTCGAATCTCGTCCGACAAGTTCTTTTCGAGCTTGGCGATCTGCGAGGCCTCGATGGCCTTGGCGCGCTCGTCTTTCTCCTGGCCCTTGCGGGAGAAGATCTTCACGTCGACGATCACGCCCTCGATGCCGGGTGGGCAGTAGAGAGAGGCATCGCGCACATCGCCCGCTTTTTCACCGAAGATGGCGCGCAACAGCTTCTCTTCCGGTGTGAGCTGAGTTTCGCCCTTCGGCGTTACCTTGCCCACAAGAATGTCACCCTGCTTTACGGTTGCACCAATGCGAATGACACCGGCTTCGTCCAGATTGCGCAGCATGGACTCGCTGACGTTGGGGATGTCGCGAGTCACTTCCTCTGGGCCGAGCTTGGTGTCGCGTGATTCAAGCTCAAATTCCTCGATGTGGACCGACGTGTAGTAGTCGTCCTTCACCAGCTTCTCGGAGACAAGAATCGCGTCTTCGAAGTTGTAGCCGCGCCAGGGCATGAAGGCGACAAGCACGTTGCGGCCGAGCGCCAGCTCGCCGTGATCAGTGCAAGGGCCGTCGGCGATGACTTGCCCCTTCACCACGTGCTGACCTTTCTGCACGACCGGCTTCTGGTTGATGCAGGTGTTCTGGTTGGAGCGTTTGAATTTCGTGAGCTGGTAGATGTCGCTGCCCACCTCACGCGAAAGTTGTCCGGGATGGTGCTCGCCTTCCACGCGCACGATGATGCGCTCGGAGTCCACGGAATCGACCAATCCGTTGCGTCGCGCCAGCACCACTGCGCCGGAGTCACGGGCGGTGACACCTTCCATTCCAGTCCCCACGATCGGGGCCTCGGCTCGCAGCAAGGGAACGGACTGGCGCTGCATGTTCGCGCCCATCAGAGCGCGGTTGGCGTCGTCGTGCTCCAGGAAGGGCACGAGCGATGCAGCTACCGAGACCAGTTGTTTCGGGCTAACGTCGATGTAGTCTACTTCTTCGCGATTGACCAAGACGAAGTTGCCCGCCTTACGGGCATTGACCAGATCACCCACAATCCGCAACTTGTCATCCAGTTCAACGTTTGCCTGAGCAATCACATGGCGGTCTTCTTCCCACGCCGAGAGATAGAACGAATAGGGCTCAATCTCCACCGGCTTCTTGCGCCGATCTTTCAACTCCGCGTTGATTTTCTCGATCTCGTGCTTCTCAACGTGATCGCCGACCTTGAAGTCGCTGTCACCAGCGTTGACAACACTCACAAAATCGACCACGCGGCCGCTCTTCACGCGCCGGTAGGGGGATTCGATGAAGCCGTAATCGTTGATCCGCGCATAGCAGCTTAACGAGGAGATCAGGCCGATGTTCGGACCTTCCGGGGTCTCAATCGGGCAGATACGTCCGTAGTGCGTTGGGTGAACGTCGCGGACTTCGAACCCTGCACGCTCACGGGACAAACCGCCCGGTCCGAGGGCCGAAAGACGGCGCTTGTGCGTGATTTCTGAAAGCGGGTTAGTCTGGTCCATGAACTGCGAAAGCTGCGAAGAGCCGAAAAACTCGCGAATCGCCGCCATCACCGGTTTGGCATTGACCAGGTCGTGCGGCATGGCTGTGGACATTTCCTGGTACACGCTCATCTTTTCCTTGATGGCGCGTTCCATGCGCACCAAGCCGATGCGGAACTGATTCTCGAGCAACTCTCCGACCGCACGCACGCGGCGGTTGCCCAGATGATCGATGTCATCCACAGCGCCGAGGTTCTTGCGCAGCTTGAGCAGGTAGCGGATCGTTGCGTAGAAATCCTCCGGCTCGAGCGTTCGGTTTTCGAGGTTGGTGGCATCGTTCTTCTCAAACAGCTTGATGTTGAACTTCAGCCGGCCCACGCGGGAGAAATCGTACTTGCGCGGATCGAAGAACATGCCGTGAAACAGCGCGGTCGCGGTGTCAAGCGTTGGCGGATCGCCGGGGCGCAACTTGCGGTAGATCTCGATCAGGGCTTCCTGTGGCGTGGTGACCGAGTCACGCTTCAGCGTCTGGCTGATGACGGTGCCCACATCGTCACGCTCGGGGAAGAACAGGCTCATCTCGACTACGTTTGAGTCGAAGATCTTTGGAAGTTTGTCGGCCGTGAGCTCAGAATTTGCCTCGAGCAGGACGTCGCCCGTCGTGGTATCCACGACGTCGCCAGCCACCCAGGCGCCTTCCAGATCGGAGATGTCCACTTCGATCTCGTTGACCCTCGCCTTCTGGATTTCCTTCAGGACCGCAGAGTTGATCTTGCGCCCGGAATGCACGATTTCCTCGCCCGACCGGTTCTTGATGCTCCGAGCCAGCTTCATGCCCAACAGGTTCGTCGGCTTTTCGCTGGTCGGATCGAGCGTCCAGAAAAGCTTCTTATCACGGATGACGAGGCGATCGACGGTATAGAAGGTGCGCAAAATATCTTCGCTGGAGCGCAGGCCGAGGGCGCGCAGGAAAATCGTGCCCAGGAACTTGCGCTTGCGGTCGATGCGCACGTAAAGCACGTTCTTCTGGTCGTATTCAAACTCGACCCACGAGCCGCGATAGGGGATGATCTTCCCGAGGAAGTAGGTGCGGTTATTCGCCGTTTCAAAGAACACGCCCGGTGAGCGGTGCAACTGGCTCACGATGACGCGCTCGGTGCCGTTGATGATGAAAGTGCCGTTATCGGTCATCAGCGGAACGTCGCCGAAGAAGACTTCCTGTTCCTTGATGTCGCGAATGGAGCGGTTCCCGGTTTCTGCGTCCTTGTCGAAGATGGTCAGACGCATGGTGACTTTCAGCGGGGCAGAGTAGGTCATGCCGCGCTCTTCGCATTCAGCGACGTCGTACTTCAGTTGCAGCCCGACGGGGTCGCCGCACTTGTTGCAGAAATCCGGCGTATTCGCGTTGTACGTGCCGCACTTGCTGCAGAGCACGTCGCCGGGGTGAAACGGATCGGTGATGACAGTAGAACCGCAGTTTTTACAAGTGGTGCGCAAGTGATGCAGGCCCTTCAGGTGGCCGCATTTGCACTCCCAGTTGCCGATGGCGTAATCCACAAACTCCAGTTGTGAGACGTTGCGGAAATCGGTGATCGGAAATACCGACTGGAAAACGGCCTGCAGCCCGGCGTCGTCGCGCTCGCTGGGCAAGCGGTCCATTTGCAGAAAGCGATCATAGGAACGCTTCTGCACTTCGATCAGATTCGGGATCTGGATAGTTGCCGGAATTTTGGAAAAATCAAAACGCGTGCGGAATCCATTGGTCTTAGACATTCAGTTACTCCCAAACTTTCATGGCGGCAGCCGTGGCAGCTAGCCGCAGATATTGAAGGTGCGACACCTGCACCGAGGTCTCAAAAGCAGGAAATGCCGGACAGACGCATACGCGCCCGCGGGGACATAAGTCCCCTCAGGCGCCATAAGCTGCGCTTGATCCTTGTTGAAATGTGTCGTTTCCGCGCCAGTAGTTTCAGGCCTGTCCGTTCCGCCCTGCCCGCGGAACAGTTGCCAACCCGTGTCAGCGACCACACCCCGCTTCCCTCAGTCTGGAGTGGTGAGTCGCAATCACCTCGGTCAAGCAGGAAGCGGTGTTACTTAATAGATGCTAACACCCCTTCCAAAGCTTCACCAGGTAGATGCCTGTGCTGTTGGAGGCCGGGCGTCCCCGCCCCAGCTCGACGGGCGAGACGCCCGTCCCTCCACGCTATTTGATTTCGACGGTTGCTCCCGCTTCGGTGAACTTCCTCTGAATGTTAGCCGCCTCCTCCTTGGAGACGCCCTCTTTCACCGTTTTAGGAGCGCCATCCACCAGATCCTTGGCTTCCTTCAAGCCCAGGCTGGTGACTTCGCGTACTGCTTTGATTACATTGATCTTATTGGCCCCGACTTCCTTCAGGACCACGGTAAACTCGGTCTTCTCTTCGGCTGGAGCCGCGCCTGCCGCTGCTCCGGCACCACCGCCCGCCATTACAACCGGGGCTGCCGCTGCTGCTGAAACGCCAAGCCGTTCTTCCAGCTTTTTCACAAGAGCTGCCGCATCAAGAAGCGACAACCCAACGATTTGATCTTCCAACTGTTGCAAATCCGCCATTGTTTTCTCCGATTCGATTTATGTTTCGCTATCTGTCGGCCAGGTTTCCAGTGCGGCAGGACCGTTTCCGTTTTGTGCCAGACAACACTCTGGAACGAACCGCGCAACCCCTGGCTTGCTGATAACCAAATTCCTTTTCAGATGGCTCAAGCCATCTAGAAACTTTGAAGCTGGACGGGCGAGACGCCCGTCAGCTAGGCTTGCTTAAACTTGTTCTCCTTTACGCCTTGGTTTACGACTACTGCCAAGTTGCGTCCAACAGCGCTCAGTGCCGTGACCAATCGCTGCGCCGGGGCGTTAATCAGGAACAGGAGCTTCGAGTAAATCTCCTCTTTAGCTGGCATTGTGGCCAGGGCTTTAATCTCGTTGATCGAGATTACACGCCCTTCGACCACGCCGGCCTTGAAAGTGAACTCCGGATTGTCTTTGGCGTACTTGGAAAGCGCCTTCGCCAGCGCCACGGGATCGCCTTCGGTGTAGGCGATCGAGGTGACGCCGGAGAGATTCTTCAGCACTTCCTCGACCTTGGTGCCCTTGGCCGCACGTTCCGCCAGAGTGTTCTTCACCACGGCATACTTCGCACCAGAGCTGCGCAAAGTCTTGCGGAGCTCATAGTCCTGGGCTACGGTGAGCTTGCTGTAAGTAGTCACAATCAGGCTGGAAGCGTTCTGCAACTGCTTGCCCAGGTTGTCGACCTGTTCTTTCTTTTTTGCTCTGGTAACCGCCATCTTGAAAACCTCAATTGAGTAATTTGGCAATTTGTAATTTGGTAATTGAAAACCTCCT
>Ga0187769_10002957_pt1 | contig 10073 bp, 8 predicted proteins | sample 0116_SJ02_MP02_1_FD_133140 | JGI IMG/M metagenome (GOLD analysis project Ga0187769, IMG submission 133140) | Tropical peat soil microbial communities from peatlands in Department of Meta, Colombia - 0116_SJ02_MP02_10_MG | ecosystem: Environmental > Terrestrial > Soil > Wetlands > Peat | place... | reverse complement strand
GCCACCGCACTCCCGGCATTGAACCCAAACCAGCCGACCCACAACAGCGAGGCGCCGATCACCGTCAACACCAGGTTGTGCGGCGCCATCGGCTCCCTGGGGTACCCGACACGCTTGCCGAGCGCCAGCGCGCACGCGAGCGCCGCGATACCGGCATTAATGTGCACCACCGTCCCACCCGCGAAGTCCAACACCCCGGCGACCGCACCCCAGCCTGCTGGCTCCCACATCCAATGCGCAATCGGCGCATACACGACGATTGACCAGATGCCCATGAACCACAGCATCGCCGAGAACTTCATGCGCTCCGCAAACGCGCCGCAAATCAGTGCGGGCGTAATGATGGCGAAGGTCAGCTGGAACATGGCATAGACGGTCTCAGGGATCGTCACACCCAAATGGCTCACCGAGACCTTGCCGACCACCGCCGCAACCGCTGGCGCGTCCTTCGTCGCAGCCACTGCCGCCACATCCTTGACGTAGACCACCCCGTTCATGAACAACCGGCTCAAGCTCCCGATGTAGGGGGTCCCGGGGGTGAAAGCGAGGCTGTAGCCGACGACGTACCAGAGAAGGGTCACGAGACAGGTGATGGCGAAGCTCTGCATGAGCGTCGCCAGCACGTTCTTCTTGCGCACCATGCCGCCGTAGAACAGTGCCAGCCCCGGCACCGTCATCATCAACACCAGCGCCATCGAAGCGAGCATCCAGGCCGTATCCCCGGAATTAATCTGTGAATTGAGGATGACCGAGGGCTCGCTCGTCGACGCAGCGGGCGGCGGTGCCGACGCGGCGGATGCGGCGGTGGCGGCAGGTGCCCCCGCATCGGCAGCTGCTGACGGTTGGGGGGAGGAAGCCGCTGCCGACGCCGAAGCGTTTGAGGGTATCGCCGGTGACGTGGTCTGAGCCGATGCGGTGTGCACCAGCAGCAACAGCACCGTCAGCAAGGCGCAACGAGAAAAATGAATAGCCAAAGGGGCCTCCCCAACCTGTTTCTCAAAGAGCACTGGTGTCTCGCTCGCCGGTGCGGATGCGCACTACTTGCGTCAGCTCACTAACAAATATCTTTCCGTCCCCGACTTTGCCTGTGCGCCCGGCTTGCATGATCGCATCGATCACCTGGTCAGCGAGCGGGTCAGGCACGGCAATTTCGATTCTCGTCTTCGGCACGAACTCCACCGCGTACTCCGCACCGCGATAGATCTCGGTGTGGCCGCGTTGGCGCCCGAAGCCGCGCACTTCAGAGACCGTCATGCCAGGCACACCGATCTCGCTGATCGCGTTGCGGATGTCGTCCAGCTTGAAGGGCTTGATGATGGCAGTGATCAGTTTCATCTCTAGCCACTCCCCCCGTTGGTTATGCCGACGGGCCGGCCATGCCACAAGCAAGGTCCGTACCAACCCAACACATCAATCGCATCAAACTGTTAGGTTTGAACTCTCTGGGGCGGACTAAAGTGCGCTGCACCGTTGAGGTGCGCACACGAGCATCCATTGCACCACAACAGAGCGGTGCTCACGCGATGCGGCCACTGGGAATGGCCGCTGGTGGTGGGAAAGCGGGGACCCCGCCGTTCAGCGAACAGGCGGCTTGCGAGCGGACCGCCCTACTTCACCCGCGCACTTGGGCTGCGCAGCAGGTGAATCCGCCGGTAGCCAACCCGACATGGCCCGGCAGCGATTACCAGCACCCGACCGCGTACAGCGCACTTTCACCCCCTGCGTAGTGCAACACCGTGGCTCAGCGCAGCGACTGAGCCGCCGCGCCCACGATCGGCCCCTCGCCTCGCGACTGCACGAGCACTGCGACGTCGGTCGCATCCGACGGCAACGAGGACACACTCACCTTGTAGTTCTCGGTCGCGCCCTTCCACTCACCCAGTGTGCGGATGCTGCGTACGATGTTGAACTCCTCGAGAGTCTTGCCGGCGTTCTCGCCGCGGCCGACGTTGGAGACCGCATGGCGCAGGAACGCCACCAGCACCACGTCACTCGGATGCTCGCCCTGTTTCTCGCCGACATCGACCATGAGCTGACCCTCGCGCACCGCGAGCGTCACCGGCACGGAATCACGGGGCTCCCGCAAAGCCTGCACGATGCTGCCCGTATCGATGGCGTCTTTTCGTCCGTCGATGACGAACTGCGGCGTGAAGACGGAAGCGCGGTGGAAGTTACGCGCGTATGCGTTCTGGCGCTCGACGCCCTGACGAAGCTCAAACCGGTCGCGCCACCCGGAGCTGTCCCAGTAGTCCACATGGAACGCCAGCGCCACAACATCCGGGCGCTCACTGAGTTGGCCGAGGTAGGCATCCGCCGGAGGGCAGGAGCTGCACCCCTGCGCGGTGAAGAGCTCGACGACCAGCGGCCTCGAGGCGGCGTCGGCCTGCGCGGCGGTCCACACCACCGCCGCACCGGCTACCAGGCACCCCCGAATCCAGAATTTCATCGGCAAACCCTCCGCGGCAGCCGCGGAGCGCCGCCGCCCCTAGGGCTCGCAAGTTTAACCACCACGGAACGTACTCTATCCTCCGGCACAGCTGGCGCAACAGCCGATTGATTTTGCTCGGTCGCCTGCTTTGCTGGTGAAAGACGCTCGTCGCCGCAGCACCCGCTATGCGCGGAGCCGTGCCTCCAAAGCTGCCGCGGATCCAAGCTCGGGAATTCACGCCGGTTGAAAGACATGCTGCGCCTTTGGCGATTACCCCCGGCGTCGCTTGCGTAGCCAGACATCGAGCGACCAACCGCCGCTGCCCACGATCAGGAGATAGAGACAACCGAGCAACATGCAGAAGTCCGCCCGCGCTTCGTGCAGCATGCTCCAGAACCCGTAACGATTGAGGTGGGGCAGATTGAATATCAAAAACCTGTGACCGAGGAAGACAGGAATCTTGGTCGAGACGATCGCCACTATCATGACGATGATCACCGGAATCGCAGCGAGGCGCGTCAGCAATCCCAGAATGACAAGTGCGCCGCAAACGGTAGTTTCTGAAGACCTTCTGGGAGGAACACCACGAGGCCCACGAGCAGGCGGATCAGAAGGACTGAGGGGTCATCGCGCGTGTTTAGGATTCGGTCAAGCACGTCGTCGCTGCCGGGGCGACAGGGCTCAATCGCGACGACCGCGCGGTGCTCGCAGTAATCAGCCCGGCCTGATGTTAGCGTTTAGACGGAAGAGATTCAGTGGGTCAAATTGCTTCTTTAATGTCGCCAACCGAGTGAAATTCGGGCCGTAGTTGCTGTCCGCTGCCTTGTCCTTGGGGTCAGTATCGTGCAGATTGACGTAGTAACCATCCGTGAACGGAGCCAGCTTGCTCCAAATGGCGCGAATCGCTTTCCGGCCCGTTTCATCCTGCGATGGATCCTTCCAAAGTCCGAAGAGCATCATGTTCGCGACGGCACCTCGATGCGAAAATGCCGTGGCCGTCTGCGGTACGTCTGCAACCGCGCCGTTGGCGTTCTGAAAGTACATGAGAGTACCGGTCTCTGGCCGGAACTCGCCCGCGAGCATCGCAATGAGATCCGAGGTGTACTCGCGCACGAAACCACCCTTGAGGTACCAGTGCGTCGGATCAATGGGAGGCGGATCGAACCAGGTCTGTACGACGAGGTAGCTCTGCTGCCCGATCGTGTTCCTGATCGGCTTGCCGAAGCGCTGCAGAGCCTCGAGAGCTTTCCCACCCTTCTTGGCGTCTCCGGAGTAGACGACGTAGATCTGGGCGCCGGGTGTGCCATCCTCGTTCGGCGCGAGACTCAGATCGACGCTTAGTTCCCGGGGCGCGTGCGTAATGAGTGAGGTGTAGAACTCGATCGTGTCCTTCAGCTGCGCCGCCGGGAAGTCGACGTGTCCCCCGAGGACTGTGGGGTTGAGCGGGTGGAGGCGATACTCAAATGCTGTCGCGACACCGAAGTTTCCGCCACCACCGCGTACCGCCCAGAAGAGATCCGGCTCGTCGTGCTCGCTTACCTGACGCACCTTCCCGTCAGCGGTCACGAGCTCTACGCTGATCAGATTGTCACAGGCGAGACCAAACCGCCGTGACAGCCAGCCAAACCCACCCCCAAGTGTCAGGCCCGCTACGCCGGTATTGGAGATCTGTCCAAGCGTGGTCGCCAGGGCTTGCTTCTGAGCTGCAGCGTCGACGTGCGCCCCCCAGGCTCCACCGCCCACGCGGGCGGTTCGATTATCCGCACGCACCACTACGGAGCGCATCGGCGACAGATCGACCACGAGTCCGCCATCGCAGGTCGAATACCCCGGAAAGCTGTGTCCGCCGCCGCGCACCGCGAGCAATAACTCGCGTTCACGCGCAAAAGTAACGGCGCGCACGACGTCGGCAGTGTCAGTGCAGCGGGCGATCAGCGCCGGGTGCTTGTCGATCATTCCGTTCCAGATACGGCGCGCTGCCTCATACCCCTCTTCCCCTGGGGCGAGCAGTGTTCCGCTCAGGCTCGCGCGAAGGTCTCGAACGGCCGCGCGTTCAATCGTCGTCTCCGCACCGGATAGCTTTACGGCACGCAGGTCCGCATCCTGCGACGAATCAGCGGCAGCCGTGAGGTGGCCAACAGGCAGCAAGGTAGCCGCGCCCGCGACCATACTCATTCCACAGAAGTCCCGTCGCTTCATTTGAGTTACCCCCGCTTTATTGCCGACCACTCGCTGCAGCGTCACGGATTATCATCCGGCTTTGCCGGCAAGCGGTGCAACCGGCTCGATCGAGATCGGTAGCTTAAAGGTGCGGGTCGCAGACCGTGCCGTAGTCCGCGTTGTCGTCGCCGATCTGAGCACGCCGTCCGACTTGGACGGTCTCGTCCTGTTGCGCGGGGACGCACCGCGGGGCCTGGATCATCGTCGTCGACTTGCGAGCATACCGCGGTTCAGGGCTCTGGCTTGAGGAGGTCCGCCCTTGCCGAGAACACGCCGCCGCCCACGATGGCGAATCTGTCGCCTCGCTCAACGCTTCAGGGCCGGGGCGCACGGCGTCGGGGATTCCCACGGCGCTCGCTGCTCGGAGTTTCCTTCCCCGGCGTCCACGGCCGCCCGAGCCGCTGCTCGATGTAGCCGCGAATCATCCGCCGCACGACCTGAGAGGGGGTGAGATCCTCTTGGGCACAGAGTCTCTCGAAGACCGCCTTCTTCCGCGGGTCAATCAGGATCGTCAGCCGCGCGGTGCGTTCTTCCAGCTTGATGACCGCTTCGTGGCTCATTTACATAAGAGTTACATCGTATAATAATAAAAGGATAATCTCAGTCATGCGAAGACGCAAGGATCCCTCTTCTTGCCCTGCGATGCGGGACTCTGTTTCGCGTGTCCAGATCAAACCTCTGCGCAGCGCGTAACCCTATGACGGCGCCGCACGGACCGGCGGAATGAGCGATTTGCCGCGACTCAGGTGATAACGTTCGTGAGTCCGCTGCTCCTGAATCAACTGGCCGCAAGCGGCGTGGCGTGGCTGCTCATCTGGGCGGTGGTGGCTCTGGTAGTGGTGCGAGGCCCCCGCACCAGTCAGCTGATCTACGGAGCTTGCGCGCTGATCTGCGCGGTGCTCGCCGGCCTCGGGGCCTGCGCGCTCTTTACTCCCGGTGCAGGAGCGAACGCCCTGGAGCTCCCTGTCGGTCTGCCGCTCGGCCGAACGCTACTCGGTCTCGATCCACTGAGCGCTGCGTTCGCGACGATTATCAACATCGCCGGCACAATCGTGAGCGGCTACGCGGTTGGCTACGGCACGCATGCGCGCGAACCGCGACGGGTCGTGCCGCTGTACCCCGCGTTCATCGCCGGCATGAACCTCGTGCTTCTCGCACAAGACGCCTTCTCGTTCCTGATCGGCTGGGAATTCATGTCCCTGGCATCCTGGGCACTCGTCGTGAGCGACCATCACTCCGCCGACAGTCGCCGCGCCGGGCTCATCTACCTCGTCATGGCAACCGCAGGGGCGCTCAACCTCTTGTTCGCGTTCGGTCTCCTCGCCGGTCACAGCGAGGGTTACGCGTTCAGCGACATGCGGCGCGCGGCCGGTTCCACGATGGGCGCCGTCGTGCTGCTGCTCACGCTCGTCGGTGCGGGCTCCAAGGCGGGTCTCGTCCCACTGCACGCCTGGCTCCCGCTCGCACACCCGGCAGCCCCCAGCCACGTCTCCGCCTTGATGAGCGGGATCATGACGAAGGTCGCCGTATACGGTTTCATTCGGATCGTCTTCGATCTTGCCGGGCCCCCGGCGTGGTGGTGGAGCATTCCCGTGCTGGTGGTTGCGGCCCTGACCGCGTTCCTCGGCGTGCTCTACGCCTTGATGGAGCATGACCTGAAGCGGCTGCTCGCGTATCACACGGTTGAGAACATCGGCATCATCTTCATCGGGCTCGGTCTCGCGCTCGCCTTCCGCGCGAGCGGCCTAGCGGCCGCAGGGGCGCTCGCGCTGATCGCCGCGATCTTTCACGTATTCAACCATTCGCTCTTCAAGAGTCTCCTGTTCCTGGGTTCGGGCGCCGTGCTCAACTCCACCGGGGAACGCGACATGGAGCACCTGGGAGGGCTCATTCATCGCATGCCGGTCACGGCCGTGGCGTTTCTCGGCGGCTGCATCGCGATCTCCGCACTACCGCCCTTCAACGGTTTCGTATCGGAATGGCTGACGTTCCAGGCCATCCTTTTGAGTCCCCAACTGCCGCAGTGGATCCCGAGACTGCTGGTTCCGGCGGTCGGCGCGACGCTGGCGTGCTCCGCTGCGCTTGCGGCGACCTGTTTCGTCAAGGCGTTCGGAATGACCTTCCTCGGGAGACCGCGTACCAGTACGGCGGCCGAGGCGCGAGAGACAGATCGCTGGTCGGTTGGCGCAATGCTGATCTTTGCGGCCTTGTGTCTGCTCGCCGGGGTATTTCCGGGGGTAGTCATGGATGCCCTCGCGCCGGTGTCCAGGATGCTGCTTGGCACCGAGCTCGCGCCGCAGCTGACGCAACCTTGGCTGCGCATCGTGCCCATCGCCCCCGAGCGCAGCGCCTACAACGGCGTGCTGGTCTTCGGCATGATCGCGATCGCGGCCGCAGTAACGGCATTGGTCGTACGCCGATTCGCGTCCCATGCGATGCGCCGCTCCCCGGCATGGGACTGCGGCTTTCCGGACGCGAGTCCAGCGACACAGTACACCGCCGGCAGCTTTGCGCAGCCGATCCGGCGGGTGTTCGGCAGCGCAGTGTTTCGCGCGCGGGAACGGGTTGAAATGCCGAAGCCCGGCGATACCAGTACCGCGAAAGCGTACATCGAGGTGCACGACACGCTCTGGGAAGTGCTCTATGCCCCCGTCATTCGGGTCGTCGACGCCACCACCGAGCGGCTGAACCGACTGCAATTCCTGACCATTCGGAACTATCTCACTCTGGTCTTCACCGCCCTCGTCCTGTTGCTGATCGTGGTGGGAATCGCGCGATGATCCGCAACTGGCTGACACAGCTTGCGCACGCGGCCCTGGTGCTGGGCCTCGCCCCGCTGCTCACCGGCGTGACCCGCAAGATCAAGGCGCGGTTCCTGCGCCGGCGTGGTCCGTCGGTCGTACAACCGTATCGCGACTTGCTGAAGTTGATCCGCAAGGAAACGGTGGTGGCGGAGAGCGCGTCGTGGCTGTTCCGCTTCATCCCCTACCTCATTTTTGCCACCACCTGGGTCGCGGCGGCGCTGGTCCCGACGTTCGCGACCGGCCTCGCCTTCGGCGCAGCCGCCGATCTCATCGTCATCGTGGCGCTGCTCGGTACGGCGCGGTTCCTGCTCGCGCTGGCGGGGCTCGATGTGGGCACCAGCTTCGGTGGAATTGGTTCGAGTCGCGAAATGATGTTTGCGACGCTCGCGGAGCCTGCGATGCTGATGGTGATGTTTACGCTGTCGCTGTTTGCAGGCTCCACGGAATTGTCCTCGATCTCCGCCTACATGGTCGGTGCCGGGGCGGTGTTGAGCATCTCACTCGCGCTGGCACTGGTGGCTCTCATCATCGTCTCGATCGGAGAGAATGCCCGGATCCCGGTCGACAATCCGGCCACGCACCTTGAGCTTACGATGGTGCATGAGGCGATGATCCTCGAGTACTCGGGCCGACACCTGGCGGTCATCGAAGCGGCGGCGTTCTTAAAACTCCTGCTTTACCTGTCGCTGATCGCCTGCGTGTTTACCCCGTGGGGCACCGCCTCGGTCGGCGCGGGAGCCGTCGCATATGCCGTAGGATTCGCGGCTTACCTCGTGAAGCTCGGCATGTTGGCGTTCCTCCTGGTTCTGTTCGAGACCGCGATCGCCAAGATGCGCGTGTTCCGGGTGCCGGAGTTGCTGGGTGTCGCGCTCATGCTGGGTCTTCTCGGCACAATTCTCCTCTTTGTCTCGAGGGTCTCCCGGTGACGGGTCTCGAAACGGACATCGCGCATTTCCTTGCTGGGACCATGGTGCTGGTGAGCTTCCTGCTGCTTTATCAGGACCGGATGTTCGCGCTGCTCAATGCGTTCGCATTTCACGCGTGCGTGCTGGCCCTCTCGGTCGGGTGGCAGGCATACCTCCAGCGCGCTCCGCACCTCTTCATCACTGCTCTCATCGCCCTGCTCTTCAAAGGCGTGGTGATCCCGGTCGCCCTGCACCGCATTGTCGTGCGCCTGGGGATTCACCGCACGATCGAGGCGGTCGTGAGCATTGGCCCCACGATGCTCGTCGGGATGGGCCTGGTGGGCCTCTCGATCGTCGTGATGCTGCCGGTGACGCAAGCCGCAGGGGCCTTCGTGCGCGAGGATCTCGCCTTCGCGCTCTCGGTCGTCCTCCTCGGATTCCTCATGATGGTCACGCGGCGTAATGCCGTGAGCCAGGTCATCGGCTTCATGTCGCTGGAGAATGGCCTGGTACTGGCCGCCACCGGCGCTCGCGGCATGCCCCTGGTGGTCGAGATAAGCGTCGGCTTCTCCGTTCTCATCGCCTTCTTCGTCGTGGGAATCTTCCTCTTCCGGATTCGGGAACGATTCGACACCGTCGATCTGCAGGCACTCGAGATGTCGCGCGGGGAGTCCGCGTGAGCCCCGCGCTCGGTACGGCCGCCCTGGTCGGACTCCTGGGCGCCCCGGCGCTCGGCGCCCTGCTACTCGTGGTCATGCGGAACTACCGGCTCGGAGCCGCGCTCAATGTCTCGTTCTGCGCTCTGACGCTCCTCAGTGCGGGCACTCTCTACCTGCAGAGACCGGAACCCACGCTTTACCTTCTCGTCGACGACGTGAACACCGTCTTTCTCCTCACCGGCGCGCTCGTCGGCTTCACGACGAGCGTCTTCAGCGCAGGCTACATCGCGCATGAGTTACAGTCGCGGCGGTTGCGATCGCGGGAGCTGCGCTTCTATCACGCGCTATACCAGTTGCTGATGTTTGCCATGAACCTCGCGCTGGTTTCGAACAACATTGGACTCATGTGGGTGGCAATCGAGCTCGCCACGCTCACGACGGTCGTGATGGTCGGTATCTACCGGACCAACGCCGCGCTCGAAGCGGCGTGGAAGTATTTCATTCTCGGCTCGGTGGGCATCGCGCTCGCCCTCTTCGGCACGATCCTGGTCTACCTCGCGGCCGAAGAGCGCCTCGGCCAGGGGATGTCCGCCATGGCCTGGGATCGGCTCACCGCGCGCTCCGCGAGTCTTGATCCGGCGCTCTTGAACCTGTCGTTCATATTCCTGCTGCTCGGCTATGGGACCAAGGTCGGCCTCGTGCCCGTGCACGCCTGGCTCCCCGACGCTCACGCGGAGGGCCCGACGCCGATCTCTGCAGTCCTTTCGGGTCTTCTGCTTAACGTGGCGCTATTCGCGCTGCTGCGCTTCAAGCTGATCATGGCCGGCAATCCGGCCGTCATCGCGCCGGGACCCATGATGGTGACCATGGGGCTCGTCTCGCTCCTCTTCGCGGGGTTCATGATTTTCCGCCGGCGTGACATCAAGCGGATGTTCGCCTACTCCTCCATCGAGCACATGGGGATCATCACGCTGGCGTTCGGCCTCGGGGGACCGCTCGCAAACTTTGCCGGGCTCCTGCACATGACGATGCACAGCCTGACCAAGTCGTCGATCTT
>Ga0187769_10002956_pt1 | contig 10074 bp, 7 predicted proteins | sample 0116_SJ02_MP02_1_FD_133140 | JGI IMG/M metagenome (GOLD analysis project Ga0187769, IMG submission 133140) | Tropical peat soil microbial communities from peatlands in Department of Meta, Colombia - 0116_SJ02_MP02_10_MG | ecosystem: Environmental > Terrestrial > Soil > Wetlands > Peat | place... | reverse complement strand
TCCGTCATCTAGCGTCTGCACGTACCCGTTGATCCACACCCTAACCCAGTATCGGCCAGACGTAAGTCCGTTCACCCAGCTAGCAAAGCTCTGCGGGATGTGGCCATCAAATTCAGTTGGCGCGCCGAAAATTCCTAACTCTCCGAACCTGAAAATGAAGCTTGAGCGTCCACCACCGTTAGTGAACACGCCTGCCGCATCCACCCACCAAAACTGAGCTGGACCTACACCGTTGGGTTTGCCGCACGCGTCTGTGGCTCCTCCACAAATGATCGGCGCATGGGAGTTGTAGTTTGGATTGGCCGTAGGCGAAGGGAAGCTCGCCGTATAATATGATCCTCCCCAAGGAGCATACGGTGCTGACCATGGAAACGCGACTGGCCGAGGTGTCGGCGCGGCAGGATTCGACGCGAAGTAATCCCAATCATATGCCATGTACGGTTGATGTGTGAAGTTCAGGGGGGAACGCACAACGACATTACCGTCGACATAATCGTCGTTACGGTAAATCTCGACGTAAACCGGACGAGGCTGGTCAGGCCAAGGTTGATCACCGAATAGGTGCTTACTGAACACCTGCCCCTGAACTACGGCCCCCGGGTTGAGGTAGCCCTCGAGGTGTATGGATTGTCCTGAGAGGATAACTATCTTGGAAGCGATTAGTTGTTCTGGGTAGCCGGCCGCGCTTGCGTATACGTCATACACGCCCGGTGCGACACCTTCGACCTCGAAGTGACCTGACGCTGAAGCGTTGAAGTAACCCCTCGCCTCAACTTGTCGCCCCGTGGTCTGGATCCCTGGCTGGTAAGGGTCTATGGCTACACCTACAGCCCTAACCCGGCCGGGGAGGTCGATTGGGCCTCCGTAGAGGCTTGTATTGAAAGAACCATATCGGATTGTTCCGGTTATGATTCCCGGATCTATCTCTCCCTTCACAAGGAGTACTGGCCAATTCTCAACGGGAACAGTCGCGTTTGTTGCCCCCGAGTATGGTACAATCGAGGTATTCGGATTAGCCGCTGTTCCTTCATTGCAAGCCGCACATTCGTGCCCATTCACGATGAGGTTACGTGGCATGCCTGGGTAAACGAAGTTGAAGAACTGGTCGAACAGGAAGACTTTGAAGAAATATTTTCCCGCTATCTTTGGAGCGCCAACATCGTTGATGCGCATGTAGTACCATTCGCGGTAGTCATGTTGCGGCCACCAATGTATGTCACCGTCGATGCTCACCACCCACCAGCCTGGCCCCCACGGGTCGGTTTGACTTGCCCTCACTATTGATACAATGTCGTTGGCGTTGGCTGCAAATGTTGTTTGGATCAGGCCGGGATTGTAGGAGGACACAGCCAATGTGGATAGATCGAATTCTGGAGGGATGTAAACAGTGAGACCCGTGTAGTTTGCCATGTATCGAACTCCTGTTCCGCAGGAATCGTCGACATCATTCCACCCAAACGCGCAAGGATTCGTGAAATTGATTCCTAAAATAAGCGGCCCAATATTCTCGTGGTCGCTCGTTGACGTTAGAACTGCACCCAGTGGCGCATACCCTTCTATGGCGGTTGAAACCGTCTTAGGCAACGAATACGGAGATACATACCCGTAGGGGTATCCGTTAGGACTACCAGAGTAGGCAGCGGCTCCTGCTCCAGGCCATAAGTAGACTGTTGGTCCTGGAACGTGGGGATCTGAATCATTCACGTGGTAAGGCGCACTGGGGGTAAGATCACCCAAGGTGAAATGAGCGTACACCGGCACACCGAACAAAGGCAACAAAAGGATAGCGAGTGGTAAGCAGCTAAGACGCCGGTGCAGCATATCCTGGCTGGATAATCCATCCAGCTATAACAGTTACGACACTCAAGCGAGAAACAGGTCAACCGAACTGGGCATGTTAGAGAAATCCGTTGGACGGAGTTCGGAAGAATCGATCAAACAGATTCGAGAATTACAAGGAACGTTCGCCATAGGAAATGATGATAAATCAACTAGATGGCACGCGAGCACTCTCGGTCGAATCTGCGCGATACTAAGCGACTGGGGAGGCTTGCCTTGTTCGTACGGCCAATAGGCGATTATGCTTGTCGATGTTGCGGTCTTTACAATTACAATTCCAGTCATCCATGGGTGAGGGTCGCAGTGGTAGGGGTACGTTCCCGCTCGCAGAAACGTATGTGTGAAGTTGCCGCCTGGTTGAATTAAACCCGAGTTGAACTCGGGAATGTTACTGTGAGCAGTATGCCAGTCCGTGTCTTCGTTCTTCCAAATGACGGTATTGTTGACTCCAATCACTATCGTGATCATAGGCGGTTCGAATCCTAAATGAAGGTTCAAGCTGGCCCCCTTAGGGATAATCACCACGACTACCGTAGGCATCACTTCGATAGGAGTGCTTGGTATCAGACTGCTATTGGATAGAAATCCGACTGCAACGAAAACCGAGCCTGCAATAAGGGCTATACCAAGCACTGCGAACGTTCTACGCCGCAAGCGCCTCGTCTTGGGCTTGGTGCGTTTGACTCTCTTTCTTGATCTCTGACTGCGAGACACCCTCAAGTGCAACAAGGCCCCTCCCTGAATAGCAAATAAGTCGAGTGTTTCAATCCTCGTTCAAGGTTTTGAGGAGTCGATGAAACCGGATTCTGCCTGATTGAACTCATAACCTGATCCATTAATTTCTATTGGTACACTCGTCGAGAGAACCGATGATTCCAAAGCTTGTTAAATTCAGCGGTCGTAAGTTCTAGGGTGGAGAGAAGGTTGCAAACTCATCTGATCGTTGTCTCGAAGGTTTCGGTGCTTCTGGCTGCAATGGGACTGCTACTCGCAAAGCTCAATATTCATATGGCAATTCACGCGATGGGAATCGCGCTTGCAGTTTTAATTGCAGTGGTTTCCTGTAATGCGTATTTGCGAGATCGTAGCCAGAAGATTCTTCTCCTGAGCGTCGCATTTCTCCTCCTTGTAGTAGAGCAAGTGCTAGAGGGATTAGACTCGCTTGGATTCGTGGCGGTGATGACGCCGTTGCCTTTTGTCGGTATTGAACTTTTACATGTGGTTAGTTTTGGGATGGTTCTCTTCCTTGCAGTGGGCGTTCTAAAGAAAGCATAGAAATTAAGATTGGTCCAGGCAGGGGATGAAGGGCGTGAGAACGGCACTGGTTGGATATAGAGCTCAACGGCTTCTTGATGTTGTAAAGTCGTTTCCTGGGATACACTTGAGAGAAGCGCAACGCCGAGCCGGGCTTGGATTAGGTGATACCGTATATCAGCTACAAAAATTGGAATCTCTCGGCCTAATCGACTCGGAGAGGCGCGGGAGATATCGACGGTATTATCCTCCCAACATCAATGTGGCTGATCGGAGGGTGCTTTCGGTTCTTCTGAACCCGAACCGCCGGCGCATCATCCATCTATTGCTTGCAAAGCAGGCGTTGAACTTATCGAGCCTCTCTACCAAATTGAAACTTGGAAAGTCCACGACCCTTTGGCATCTTAAGATTCTCGAAGTAGAAGGCTTGGTGAATGCTCCAGTTGGTTTGCCTGATTCAGACCTTTGGCACCTTAAGGATCCGCGAAATGCAAAACGTATTCTCTCCAGATTCAATCCAAACGCTCTGGATAGTTTGAGTGAGTCGTTCCTTCAATCCTGGGACTTGATTGGTGACTAGAGTAGTGACCTAGGAGTGCTGTGTTAGAATATTTGGTGCGAGTCTCTAGCCGGCGGCGTTACCGGATACCGGCTTTGCGTTTCATCCTTCTCTGACCGAGTACGAGTGCGGCAATACTTGCGGACCCAACAATCACCGCAGCAACAACCGCCAGTTGGACGAAATCAGAGTTATTCGCGTTCGATACAAGTTGCAGAGCGGATGTTGTCGAGGTCAAAACACCGAGTACGTTGCTCGCGGGAAGAGTAAACCAGACATTACCCGATTGGTCAACAGATAGGAGCTGCACGTCAGACATATTGTTTGGGACTGGAAAACTACTGAAGGTATGTGTCGCTATGTCCAGGCTGCCTATGGAGTTGGCTATATGTTCCACGAACCAGATAGTGTTAGCGTGGTAGGTTATCCCGAACGGGAACGCCTGTTTGGTGGGAATCGTATATGAGTAAAACGATTGATTCTTTGGATCAAATTGCGTAATTCGGTTTCCAGCGTGTTCTGTGAACCAGATCGATCCGTCCGGCGTGGCCGTAATCCCAGTAGGGCCCGAGAGGGTCGCATTCTCGGGTTGAAATTCATTAATCGCATCAGTCTGTGGGTTGACCATTCCGATTTTTCCACCCTTCGACTCTGTGAACCAGACGAACCCGTTCGCATCTATTGTTGTTTGGATTGGTATGGCATCGGCCGTTGGAATTTGGAATTCGGTGATGTTACCTGTCGGTGAATTCAATCGTCCAATCTTGTCGCCGATCTCTTCAGTGAACCATATGTTTCCGTTGTTGTCGGCAGCAATGCCTCCCGGAACCGCGCCCGAAGTGGGGATGGAATATTGCTTGAAGGTGTTCGTTGTGGGATCGAATTTTACTATCTGGTTGTACTGAGTTTCTGAAACCCAGACAGATCCGCTGTTATCGATTGTAATGTAGAATGGTCGCGACCCCACTTGGGGGAGGGGAAATTCGCTAAATCTCCCCGTTGTGGGGTCGTAGCGGGCTAAGTTCCCAGAGCCGGTTTCCGCGAGCCAAATCACGCCGCTCTTGTCAACGACGATTCCGTAGGGGTTGGCGTCGCTCGACAAGGGTAGTTCGGAGAATCTTAGAGAGATGGTTGGGACGTCAAATTGGAACGAAACCACTACATCAAATGCTCCTGATCTTTGTGCCCAGATCTCCGCCTGCCAGTTGCCTGAGAAGCTTAGATACGTGCCATCAAGAGAGTATACGCCCGGGTTTGGTGAGGCTGTTGCGTTGGCTTGCGACACGCCGAGATTCCTGTCTAGATACTTGAATTTCACGAAGACTGATCGAACATTTGTAATTGAGGAACCCTGTGCGTTGGTGAAATCGATTTCAAAATGATTGTCACCTACCTGGAATGGAAATATCTTCACAGTCACATTCACGCCTTGGTCTGAGTAGCCTCGAAGAATGAATGGCGCTGGCTGGTAGATCGGCGGGGGGGAGGGAGTTTGCGCAACAGGGGCGCTGGCCGTGAGAAGACCTACCACGAGCAACAGAATTACGCCTAGGGTCATCTCTGATCGGATCGATAGTTTGAATCTCCAGAACCAACGCGCATGTCGATGATTCACTCGCGTTGGTTTGGGAGTAGGTGCCGTAATTTTGTTATATAGAACGAATTGATTGAAAGCGCCGAGGGCAATCATCGGCGCGAAGATTGCTATTTTTACGAGAAGAATTCTGCCGTAGGGAGTGGCGAATAGTGCAGTTAAACTCCCAACCTCCAAAACTAAATTATAGATTCCCGTTATCCCAATGACTCCCACACAAGTTACAGCAACAGATGAGAAACGTCTGAGCAAGCCGCCGACGAGTCTTCGCTTGGATGCCCCCAAACTATTCATAGAGTAAACTGCAACACCAAGGTAAGCTAAGCCTCCTACCCAGGCTCCTACCGCGACTAAGTGAATCCAATCTGAGAGAAAATTAACCACTGGGTCATAAATTCTGGCTGCGGCATTATGACTCGAAACGCTTGTAGAAAGGCAGAGCATCAAACCAATCGCGAGCACTAAGCTCCAACTTCTCTTCGAAGGTTTCTTTGCTGGTGTTATGAGCATCGAAGCCGCGAGCGCTGCAAGGACAACGGCTAACCGGAATATCCAGTACTCGCCGAGTTGCGTCGATGAAATGATGGTGTAGGCGGTGTTCACAACGTTGACTATTGACGATGATCCAGAGGCTGCAATTGCTTCAACAATCAGCAATAAACAAGTTGCCACCATTGCAACGATAGCAGAGAGCGTTAGTAGCCGTGAAAATCGCGAAGATGCCCTACGCGCATATTCATTGGAGGACTCATTGCGTGTTCTAGTTATCGTAGGAATCCAAACGACGAGAGCGAAGAAACCTCCGCCCAGAAATATTACGTCGCTTAGAATGTTTAGCCAGCGTTCGCCCACTTCGAGAGCTGAGGGAAATGTGTACGTGGTGCTATTGTTGCTCTGTTGAACGGGTATGGTGACGTTTCCGATGCCGAAGGAAAACGATCCGCTCGTATGATGTCCGTCTACGGCGGAGATTGCGTGCCACGCGACCGTATATACTCCAAACGGTAGAGTAGGTAAACTCACAATGAGGATCGTAGCGTCCGTGGGGCTAACGGAGTAACCAGTGTCGACTTCTTTCCCGGTTGAATCATACACCGCTGCTCCACTGAGCTTTGGCTCTAGTTGCTCGGTAAAGTAGAGAGTTACTTGATGTGGCGAGGAAGGAAGTACGCTGTTAGCGGGCGGATCTGAGCGTATCAGGTTCGCGTGAGCATAAGCTGGAGCAACAAATCCAACAACCAATACCAACGACGCTAGTGTTACTAGAGCGAGGAGTCGATTGCGCGTTAGTCGCGGCATATCAGTTAACGCTTTCTTCTATTGCTTCGTGGTTGGCGCCCGCGGCTGCGAATCATTGCAAGGGCGCCTGCCACTATGCCAACGACTCCAACTGCGACGCCGACTGCAGCAACAGTATATGCGGTCTGTATGGTACCTTGCATTTGCGTAACTTGAGCCTGCAGATTCGCAATTTGTGACTGCGCACTCGAGAGAGTCGTCTGAAGGTCGCTACCTGACGCACTCGGTTGCGGGAATTGAATCTCACTTGCAGGGTCCACGCATTCGTAGGTTGTCGGTCCGCATGTGAAAGTTTCGTTCACTGCGGTTCCACCGATGTTTCCGAATATTATGAACGAGATCGTCCCGGGGACTGTGGGTTCTATTTCCGCTGTGTATTCGCCGTAGAACAGGGGAGGAACATCGTTCGATAGGTTGGGCGAGAAGCTAAGGGTCGTTGATTGTCCTCCCAGGACAACTGTCACACGTAGGCTTTGGTCGAGTCCGTAGACTGGACAGGAAGTACTGACTGTACCTTGTGGGCATGTTCCGTTGATGTAATGAGCCCAAAAATCAACAGCGTTTATTTCATTTGCGTATGCAGGTTCATTGACCCACCCAACGACGAATTCAATCTGTTGTCCGTTGATTGTTAGAACTCGATGAGTGTGTGCCCACGCCGAGGGCACTGAGGCAAGCAACATGATACACGCAAACATGACGACCGCTGGTATGCTAATTCTACCCTTCATCAGCGCCAACCTAATCTTAAGAGATCGCGAATGCCGGATTATGATTAAACTTAGTTAAGCCATTTGGTACAACATTAGAAAGGAGATCCATTCAAGACTTACAGGAGCGGTGTGATTATGTCTGGGGAACTAATTAACTCCGCCGAAGCTGTGCTGGTTACCTTCGTCTGTCTTTACTTGGGAATCTTCACTCCACACCTGATTGCGGGAAAATCTACTTCCCGATTGACAGTTCTGATGGCGGCTGCTTCAGGCATTATGTGTTGGTCCTTTCTCGACTTGATGAACGACGCGGCCTTGCTCGGAGTCAACGAGGGCTTCAGCGGCGGTTTGATGCACGTGTTAATCGCAGGATTGTTTGCCGTAGCTTTGCTAGTTCTGTTTTGGTTGGATCGACTTTCAGCGACTACCAGACGCAAAAAGGAGCGCGATCTGATGCTCTCTTATGGGACAGCTCTTCTAGTTGCGTTGGGTGTCGGATTTCATTCTATGGGTGAGGGAGTGGAAATTGGGTCTTTGATAGGCTATTCTTACGCGTTAGCTGGTGCATCATCGAATCTGGTTACGGCCATTGGCGGACTGGGATCTGGTGTTGCATACGTAGTCCATAAATTCCTAGAGGGGTTCGTTATAGGAGTCTTCGCGGCGGCTATCAAGACGCGGTTAGCACGTGGCCTTGTCCTAGGCCTCTTAGCGGGCATACCGACCCTGATCGGATTGACAGTTGCACTCATGGTGCCGGTTGACTCAACGGTCTTCTTCGCAGGCGGAGCTGCGGCTGTTATCTATATCGAGTACAAATTAGTCCCCAACCTAATCTCCGAACCTCAGCGGCGGGGGAGCCGTGCCATCTTTTACCTTCTATTTTTCTTTCTGGGTTTCTACTTGATGTATTTAGCAGGCCTATTCCATTCCTATACAACCATTTTCTAGTTGTAATCTAACTGGTGTCCACCGACCGAAATTGCACTTCATCCTAGGGCTAACCATGCGACATAAGGCGGATGTCTAAAACAGCTGGCCGAGTGGACATAATTTAGCATGCGCTAAGTCAAAATCCCAGAAATATCAGCGGACGGGATGGCGGGGGAGATGACGATGCCAGCCACCCCAGAAGAGGTTGGGTTTCGATGAGCCACTCGTTGAGCCGGCGACTAGTACTCGGCAGCGCCGTCTTGTTGCTTCTAACATGCTTGGTAACTCAAACTTGGCATCCCGCATATGCCCACTTCAACACGAAAGCTCCAGACACTGACGTGGTGCTGCTATGGCCCATCGGTGGCAGTTATTCAATGAGTTTGGATGTGAAAGTTTTGGAGTCCCCCCTTTCGAACGCGGCAATATATTGGGGGCATCAATTCCAATTCGCGAATAACGAGACAGGTTACATCACCATAGGTGTCGGTGGTAACTCTAAGGTTGTCAGCTTCGGCATATTTGATGCCGTGCAGGGGTATCCCAATAACTCGAGTGGGGTCTGCGACAATGTCATAGGATTCCTTACGACTGGTACCGGTTCAGCCTGCTTCATATTCTACAATTGGAATATTGGGTACGATTACCGACTCCAGGTTTCGAGAATCTCAGACGTAAACGGGAGCGAACAATGGCAAGGGAGCGTATATGATTACTCGGCGAATTCTACTTCGATCATTGGAAACATCCTTGTATCCCCAACGTATGGCCAGTTAGGCACAGTTTCATCAACGTGGGATGAGTACGCGACCGCCTCGTCCTGTGACACGCCACCCGCAAGCGCAGTTTTTTCCTATCCGTATGCTCTGAACGCGGCGGGTAACCACGCTCCGATTAAGGCTGAGCTCACATACGGCAATACAACATGTCAGGACTCGAACGTGCAATACCTTGGTGGCGGGGCATATGAGGCGGACGCAGGAAGCAATGTCACGCGTACAACTCCCGCTAAGACTTGGTTATGGACGCAAGAGCCAGCGTTGGTGTCTCAGAGCCAAACTTCGTTCCCGGTCCCGGAGTACACTTTTGGTGAACCAGTATTTCTTGTCGTCATAATGATCTCCGCCGTTGTAGCCCCGGTCATAGTTCAACGGACAGATAAGTAGCACAACTATGGTTGTCCTGCTGAAAGTACCAATACAGTAAAATTAGGGTTTGCGGCGTTTCGGCTAAATCTGATCAGTTTGCACGCGAAAGCATTGGCATTGCTATTCCTTGCCATATTCTTCATTGGATTGATCGCACCTTTTCAGGTGGTTGGAGCGGAACGGGCGCTCGGTAAACTTGACCCGACCTTGATAAGCCGCATCGAGGGGGTTCAGCAACCAGGTTTACGAGTTCAGGGAAGCTCGGTCTTCGTCTTCGTGCGGCTTAACCCTGGCTATGCCGTAGAAGATGTGGCAAAGTACATGTCTGCTAAATTCGCGGTGGGGCCTTCTCATTCGCCATTCGCTGTTTATGGAGCTGCTAGTCTTAGTTCGCTCTTGCCTCTCGCTTCGTCGCCCGCGGTCTCTTATGTTTTCCCAGATGTGAAGTTGGGTTTCGAGCAAATGAAGCCTGATCCAGAAGTTTACAGTCAACGTTTGGCTACGGACATGTTTAGGGTTAGACAGATTATTGGCGCGGATCGTGTGAACCAGCTTGGGGTTTCGGGAAAGGGCGTTACCATTGCGATCGTGGATACAGGAACTGATTTCACTATACCCGATCTGATGGATGCGGTCGCTAGGAACGGCATGGGCCAAGCGATCTCTTTCGATGCCGACGGCCAGAGTTTTGCAATTACAAACCTAACTGTGACACGTTTCGGCGACGTCTTGACC
>Ga0187769_10002955_pt1 | contig 10075 bp, 7 predicted proteins | sample 0116_SJ02_MP02_1_FD_133140 | JGI IMG/M metagenome (GOLD analysis project Ga0187769, IMG submission 133140) | Tropical peat soil microbial communities from peatlands in Department of Meta, Colombia - 0116_SJ02_MP02_10_MG | ecosystem: Environmental > Terrestrial > Soil > Wetlands > Peat | place... | reverse complement strand
GAAGCAGTCACGCGACGTCTGGTCGCCTCACTGCTGCTTCGATGAACCGGCACGCGGGCCGAGCGCTTGCTCGCGGCCCGGCTGAGGGCGTATGAGCAAACGCATCACCCGCCTGTGGCCGGTGCCGCTCCGCCTCGCCAAGCACCAACGCGGCTCAGCGTCGCCAGCCTCGATGGCCAGCAACTCCTGGATCGCCAGGTCGATGCGACAGTCCGACGCCGGGATCGAGACGATCGCTGCTCGTCCAAATGGGGCAGAGAATTTCAGGGCGATCGACGCTCCTGCTCGCTCTGCGTTTGCGACACTCAGGATCGCGGTCGGCCCGAGCGCTGCCGCTCTCATGCAAACCGGCAGCGTCGCACGAGAGTTGCGCACCTCGTCGAGGCTGTTTCTCAAACCTGCCCCTGCCATTATTCGTTGTGAGTCACGAACAAAGCGCGGACTTCCCACGGGGTCGAATCAGTCGGAGCGTGTGCTCGATTGCCCTCAGATCGCGTTACACGAGTCGGCCTCAGAAGCCATTGTGAGTAGATCCAGTGGCCCCGCGTTTGTGAAACAGCCTCCGTCCAGAGCAGCGACGTCGTCGGTGCCGATCGACGTGCTCGCGTTCGTGAGAATCCGGCCGCCGACGTGGTTGACCGAGCCCGCTTCGCGGACTGTGCCAATGCCCGCGAAGGCGACAGTCATCACATACCTCGATCTCGTCGCGTCTGCATCCGAAGGGAGCGACACAGCCACTCGACATGCGGGCTCGTAGCCCGATGCATAAGCGCGCCGCTCATCCCGCGAGCCTCCTGGTAGCGCTGGATGCGGGTGCTGAGCACTCGCCGGCAGCTATTGCGGGCGTCGTTCTCGGGTGCCGGGTCCCAGGCGGGCAACGGGCGCTCGCGTTGGTGAGGATCCGCTGTCCAGCCCTCGTGGGGGCGGCGCGTGGCGGGATCGCGCGCCGGCTTGGGGGGTCGTTTGCCGATGTGAAGCACGAGAGCGCGGGACTTGCGCTTTATGTTGGGGCTGTCAGCGAGAGCCGGTCGGCCTCGACCGCGGCCTGCGCGCGGGTGTGGACGCCAAGCTTGCGCAGGATTGCGGAGACGTGGTGGTCGACCGTTTTCTCGGACACGACGAGTCGCGTCGCGATCTGCGCGTTCCGGAGTCCTTCGGCGAGGAGCGCGAGCACCTCGAGTTCGCGCGCGGTGAGGCCGGCTTGGTTCTCGCGTGTGCTCGGTCGCGGGCCGCGGGGTACTCCACGCACGCCCCGCTCCCGCAGCCGCCGCGCGACGATCGCGGCAGCGGGTTGGGCGCCCAGCGCCTGGAGCTGCTCGACAGCGCGGCGGAGCGCTGCCCCGTCATCGCTCTCGGCCAGCGCCAGCTGTGACTCATACGGGCAGCCAATCTCGCGCCATCGCTCGGCGGCGGCGGCCCAGGCGCCCGCGATCGACAGCCGATACGGCTCTGCGACCAGTTCGGGCGCGAGGTCGTCGCGCACCCCGGCCCGCCACCGCCAATATGTGAGCTCGCCCACGACCCACGGCGCTTTGCGGTCGAGCGCGAGTGCGAGAGCCGCATCGGTGGCCTGCTTTACGGCTGAGTGGTCGCCGTTGAGCCAGGCGTGCTCCGCGGTCGCCGCTGCGGCTGGCGCGAGCCGTTGGAGCTCGCCTGTTCCGTGTGCGAGCGAGCGGGATTCCTGTAGCGGCGCCGCTGCATCGGGATCTCCGCGCCGGGCCCGGAGGAGTCCGAGCGCCGCGAGCGCCCAGCCGCGTGGAACCGGGGCGCTGCGCGGATTGCGTAGTACCGACGTCGCTGAGTTCGCCGCCTCGTCCCAGCGGCCTAAATCGAGCTCCAGTCGGACACGCAAAGCCGATAGGTACAGGCGCCAGGTGTCGAGGCCTCGCTCGGCGCAATACCCCAGGCCAGCCTCGAGGTACTTGGCGGCGACGGTGAGCATCCGGTGGCGCACGGGCCACACGACGAGGTTGGCGAAGACCCGGCCGATATGGTCCTCAAGGCCGTACTGCTGGGCGAGTTCCAAAGCGTGCTCTAGTTTGAGCTGCCCTTGTGGTCCACCGGCCCTGAAGTCGACAACCGCGAGGTTGGTGAGCGCGTAAACGAGCGCGTCGGTGTCGTGTATGCGCTGCGCGAGCTCGAGCGCGCGAGTCGCCCATCTCGCAGCGCGATCGGCGTCCTCCACGCTGAGCGACACATACGACGCGTTGCAGTACGCGAGCGCAAGCTCACGCCCGGGCCTCAGCGGCTCGAGGATCCCGACAGCCGCCAGTGCTGCGGTCTGAGCTTCCTGCGTTCGACCTACGTACCGCAGCATCTTTGACAGCGACCGAAGCGCGTCGCCCTCCCCGAGGTCGTCTCCGGCGCGCCGGCGCAACTCGAGCGCTGCTTCCTGAGCCTCGATCGCCGGCGCGAACTGGTCGGTCGTGAAGCATTCATCAGCGCGACGTTGCAGCAGCTCGGCACGCCGATTGGGCGCCTGCCCGTCGGCGAACCGAATCGCCCGGTCGTACTGGTCGGCGGCTTCACGATGCGCCCCGGCAGCCGCCGCCCGCTCCGCGGCGAGCGGCGCCCACTTCAGCACAGCCTCAGCGTCGCCGGCGCAATCGGCGTGGTAGGCCAGGCGCGCGGAATCAGCAGCATCACCGCCGCGGCTTTCGAGCGCCCCGAGCGCTGCGCGTTGCAGCGCGAGCCTTCGGTCCGGCGGGATCGCCTCTTCGATCACGCGCCGCGCGAGCTCGTGGCGGAAGGCGACCGTCCGCTCGCGAGCCGTCAGCATCCCCGAGCTCAGACACTCCTCCAAGCGATCCACGAACCCCCTGGCGAGCGCGTTCAGTAGCCACAGCTCGACCTGCCTCGGGACGATCGCGACAGCCTCGAGCAACCGCCGCGCCGGTTCCGCCAGACGCTCAGCACGCGCCAGAACCGCATCGCGCACGGTCTCAGGCATTCGCCCGCCGCCAGCGGCAAGCACCTCGGTCACAAAAAACGGGTTGCCCCCGGTAAGCGCATACAACTCCGCGGCCTCCAGCCCCTGCGCCTCCGCCAGCCACGCGACCGCCGCCTGCGACAGCGGCTCGATCTTCAACCGCCCCGGATAGCGCGCAACTTCACCGAGCACCAGCCGCAGCCCGGGCGCTAGGTTGAGCTCGTCATCCCGGTAGCTCGCGAGTACGAGCCCCGGCGCTGAACTGATGCGCGTCGCCAGCAGCGTCATCACGTCGAGCGTGGCCTCATCGGCCCAGTGGAGATCCTCGAGTACCAGCACGGTCGGGCCATGACCGCGCAACTCGCGTAGCAACGCCGAGGTCACCTCATACGGCCTCGCGACCGCATCTACGAGCGACGCGAGCTCGCCGCCGATGGCTTCGGCGATATCTACGAAGGGTCCCAGCGGTCGCGGGGTTCGAAGCGGCTCGCACCCGCCCCACAGCGTTCGTACCGGCCTGCGCTGAAGCTCGCAGAAGCGGCGCAGCAGCGCCGTCTTGCCGACCCCGGCTTCACCGCCCAGCCAGACCAACCGCCCCGTCGCCTCCGCCTGGACGTTTGCCAGCGTCCGACCGAGCGCCGACAAACTCTCATCCCGCTCGAGGAGCTCCCTCTTGACCCCCACCCCGAGGGCGCTCATCCGATCGCTCCACATGCTTGGCGATGCCCCGGCGCCATGACCGCAGCCAGTCTGCCACGCCGGGGCGCACGCGTAAAGAAACCGGACGGATCACCTCAACCCGCCGGCCAGTCGCTGTTCTGCGTCTCAATTTAGGGTAGTGCGGCGACGACAGGACGTCACGCATGCACCCAGCGCGACCGACCCAGCAGTACCGCGGCCCGCCTACGCCGATTCCCGCGTCGCCCCAAATCAGTTGGACTCCGACGTGGGGACAGGGCGGCCGTCCCTCCACGAATAACATGGCCTGCGGGTACGGCCGCTAGCAATCGCAGCACCCATCACCCGCCATCCCGGGCGTCGGCGAGCGGGTCGCACGCGAGGTGAGAAAGCCCCGGTCGATTGATTCGGCCGGGGCTTTCGATGTGGTCGGGTCAGGTAGGGAGTCCTACGGTAGCGGCGGGATCGTCTCGAACATGCCCCACGGCGTGTGCGCACCCGCTCCGTAGATGCCCTGCGTCCCGACGCCAACGGGCGGCCCGATATAGGCGTCCTTGTAGAACAGGTACAGGGGCCGGCGGTTATAGGTCACCTGATGGCTGCCGTCGGGTCTGACGATGAACCCGAGGGCATGCTGGTCGACGCCCGGCCCGGCTACAGGCTGGTCTGAGGTGAGGAGCGGTGGCCAGTAAACGGCACACAGCCCCTGACAGGCGCTCTCGTGGCCGCTTCTATGGCCGCTTCCGTGATGTCTGACGTGGCTTCTCGCGTCGGCCTGCTTGTGGCCATGGCCCCGGCTCAAGGTGTAGACGGGGAAGCTCGCGTCGGGGAAGGCGCTGAAGTCAGTGTTCATCGTCGCGGCCAGCACAGTCGCATCGGGACCGGTGCCGCCGACGGGAGCGGTTTCGAGCTGCAGTTGAGCCCGACCCGTTGCGGGAGTGCCCCGGCGAGGATCGACCAGATACCAGATGCCGGGAGGGCTGGTCACCGGATCGTCCAAGTTGGCGCCTTGTGTATCCCCCGCTGCTTGGTCCAGGAAGAACCGGTACAGCGGATAACCGGCGTAGGTCACCTGCTTGACCGACGACCCGCCCGCCAGGAAGTCGAAGTCGGTGCGGGTCACCGTCCCGAGAAGCCTGGGGTCAACCCCTGGCCCCGCGATGGGAGCACCCTTGGTAAGGAGCGCCGGCCAGAGGTCACTGTCGCAAGGCATTTTTAGTGCGTTCATGTTGTCGCTACACGCGAACTGCGCGCCGATCAGCGCGTGGAGCTGGTCTGAAGTGAGCAGGTACAGTGAGCAACCGGCGTAGTCGCCCGAACCGACGACCAGCACCCTGCCATAGGACGTCGTCGATGCAGCCGACACGGTCGCAGGGCCGGTCGGAGCGCTAGTCACATCGTCGGAACAAGGCCTGCTTTGAGCGCTCGCGGGTGAGCTGAACAGAAGACCCGCGGCAACCAGGCCGAGGGTAAGCGCGGCGGCTGCGGCAGGGCCTGCAACAGACCCGCGGAGCCGACGAAACAGCGTCGTCATTACGACCTCCAATCGTCTCGCGGGGCCCGCTGGCCCGGGCCACAAGCGACCAGGCCTCGCATCGGCACCCCGGCGAATTGCAGCGATCAATGCGCCGACGAGAGCCGGCGCGAACCCCTCCTCATCCGGGCACCACATCCACCTCACCCGTGTAGAAGTAGGGGTCGAGCACCGTTACCCGTGTGATCCGGTGGACGGGGAGCTTGTTGCGGGCGGCGGTCTTACGGATCGCCTCGGGCGTGGGCGCATCGTAGACGCAGAACATGAGCGTCTTGTCCTCCGAGACGAACGAGCTGATCCAGGTCACGCCCTCCTCGGCGTTGCGCTCGACGATCTCACGGCAGCGCTCCGCCCCACTATTGTCAACCGGGATGTGTAGACCCTCCGGAAAGGTGCGCTGCACCACATATCGCGGCATGTCGACCCTCCTTCCGTTCGGCCGCTTGACATGCCGCCAACGTACGCGCGCCACGCGTTTAGCGCATCGGGAGGACTCCCTAGCTTGGGACCGGGCGCTACCTATCTTTGCGCGCGCTTGGAAGGCCGGTTCGACTCAGCGCGATACTTCCGGGTCCTCCCGGCAAAGCGCACATTTGACCCGACCCTCACGGTGCCGACAAGTTGGAGCAGCGCCTGCGATGCCGGCGGTGAGATGGCCGCTTCGTTCGGCCAAGCGACAGCCGGTGATCGAGAATCGCCCCGAACTCACGGTAGCGTCCGTGCCTACGCACGGACCTGGTCGTGCTCGCCAGAAATCGACGGTCCAGCTAACTCCGTGACTGGTCGCAATGAGCCCAAGAGCAGCGGCCAGCCGCGTCGAGCCGGCTCGGCTGCTTTGCCAGGCATTGCGAGCGCGTAGCACGTCGCTGTCGGCGTTGTCGCGTTGGACGAGGAGGAGCGGCGACGATCGATAGCTCCTTTCCCTGGACGAAGGAGCACTCGGGGTGGAGCCCGGCGAGCTGCGACATTACGCCGGCGTCGGAGGGCCGCCGCTCCTCGGGGAAGCAGCAGCTAGCCGTCGCCGCTCGTCTTCGTCCCAAGCGAGACTGGACGTTTGCACTTCTGCATTGCCTCGAGCAAGCGAGAGCCTCCCAGTGCTTTCGCTCAGCGAGCGCGAGCAGGCGTCTCGCGGTGGCGGTTCTCAGCGCACTCGCGATTCGTCCGAAGCCCGAGCCAGCGTGCGCTTCGGTGGCAGTGATGGTTCCTAAATCTGTACGGAAGCTGGCCTCACGGCATCGTTCGTCGCGCGGCGCTGCCGAGCGAGCCCATGTCGCGGCTGGGCCTACACTGCGGCGCGGTGCAGATGCCGGAGGTCAATTACGCGCGCAACGGCGAGGTGAGCATCGCGTATCAGGTGCTGGGTGAGGGACCGCCGGACTTGGCGTTCGTCACGGGCTTCGTGGGCCATCTCGAGATCTTCTGGGAGGCGCCTCCCGTCAGGCGAGCCTTTGAGCGCCTGGCGTCATTCTCGCGTCTGATCCTGTGGGACAGGCGCGAACAGGGGCTTTCCGACCGTCTTGGTCAGCCGCCGACGCTGGAGCAGGGGATGGACGACCTGGCGAGTGTGCTGGATGCCGTCGGCTCAGAGCGGGCCGCGCTGTTCGGTATCTCGGAGGGTGGCCCGATGTCGGTCCTCTACGCGGCGAGCTTTCCCGAGCGCGTGAGCCACCTTGTCTTGTACGGGACGTACGCGAAGCTGACTCGGTCCGAGGACTATCCCGTCGGGGCCGCGCCGGGGAGGTTTGAGCGTTGGATCGAGACCACCGCGGCGAGCTGGGGCGGTCCTGCAGGAGTCGAGCTGTTTGCCCCGACCCTCGCGGCCGACGAGGCGATCGTGGCGTGGTGGGCGCGGCTTCTGCGGTCGGGTACGAGCCCGCGGGACGCTGCCGCGCTGATGGGCATGTACGTCGATATCGATGTGCGCCCGGCGCTGGCGGCGGTCACCGCCCCGACGCTGGTGCTGCATCGGGCTGGTGACCGGCTGATCCCCGCAGCACACGGCCGAACCCTGGCCGAGTGGATCCCGCAGGCGCGCTACGTCGAGCTCGAGGGCGATGACCATCTGGCGTTCGCCGGCGACCAGGACGCGCTGCTCGACGAGGTCGAGGAGTTCATCACCGGCTCGCGCCGCGAGCGCGAGCCCAAGCGCGTGCTCGCCACCGTGCTGTTTACCGACATCGTGTCCTCGACCGACCACGCCGCCGCGGCTGGCGATCGCGACTGGCGCCTGATCCTGGAGCGTCACGACGAGATCGTGCGCGAGGAGTTGAAGCGCTTTCGTGGACGCGAGGTCAAACAGACCGGTGATGGTTTTCTCGCCGCCTTCGACGGCCCAGCCCGGGCGGTGCGCTGCGCAGCGTCGATAGCCGACCGAGTGAGATCGCTGGGAATCGAGGTGCGCGCCGGGGTGCACACAGGCGAATGCGAGCTGCGCAACGGGGACATCGCCGGCATGGCGGTACACATCGGCGCCCGCGTGGGGGCCCGCGCCGGATCGAGCGAGGTGCTCGTATCAAGTACCGTCAAAGACCTCGTAGTCGGCTCCGGCCTCCGTTTCAAAGAGCACGGCCTTGCGGAGCTCAAGGGAGTGCCGGGCGAGTGGCGCCTGTACGCACTCGACCAGAGCGCCGCGTAAGAAGACCTCGCGTCTCTATGGACAGAAAGCATCGGCGCCTGGGGCGCTGGCTGAGCGCTTTCTAGTGTGAACAAATGCACCAATGACCGAGCGGTCCGCGCGCAGACCGATGCTTTCTCAAATCGCGGAAGCCACCGCGACTCGGGTCGGCGCTGGCGTATTGGACGAGGACCGAGCGTGACGACCTTGTCCGGGATCTCGCGGTCCGAGACGAGCGCGTTCGTTCGATTGGGGGAGCCGGCTCGCCTTCGCGGCGCGCTTCCGCCTCCGCTCGGTTGTTAGCAGCCAGACTGCTGGCAGCCAGCCCGGCTCGTGCGCGGTTTCCGCGCAAGCCGAGACTCTCGTGTCGGACGTCGAGAGATTCTGCTCGACGCCGGGAAGCAGGTATCGCGCGACCCATCACTCCGCAGACGGACACGCTGAGCGCGCCGGCGCCGGGTGCTCCCGAAGACGGTCCCTGACCGGGAGGTCTGTGGGCGCTCTACGGGACGCGCATTGTGCGCGACACGATTGTCTTGCTGCACGGCGTGGGTCGCGCTAGGCGAATGTTGCAGCGAGTCGCAGCTCGCCTCACTGCCCGGTATGACGTGCGAACGTCGGCGCCACAGACTGTTACCGGACGACCTTGCGTCCCGGACCAACCGCGCAGCGACACCAAGGCCGTCTCCAACATGGACCCCGCTGCAGAACACCCAGGCAAGAACAGGGGTGCGCTGCAACGCGTAAGCTCTCGGCCGAATCCCGTGCGCGCTGCGGTTCGCCCGGCGAACCATGCCGTGGTTGCGCTACAACACTGCCTTAGCAGCTTCGACTTCGTCAAGCGAGAGGAGGCGGCTATCGCCGATCGCCGTCAGGCGTCGCGCAGTGCGCTGGAGGCCTTCGCCACGGGCAACTTCGGTATCTACGACAGCGTCATCGCTGACGACTTCGTCGATCACGATCCGCAAAATCCCTTCGCCGCTGCCATGCGCGGGCCGCAACTCATGCGCGCCACGGCGACGCTGTATCGCACGGCACTCCCGGACCTGGTGCTCACGATCGATGCGCAATACGAGGACGGCGACATCGTGATCACCCGCGGCACGCTGGCCGGCACGCAGACGGGCGAGCTTCCCGGCCTGCCCGCCACCGGCAAGCGCGCAACGATAGGCGGCGTACAGATCGACCGCTTCGACGGCGACAAGATCACCGAGTCATGGCGCTACTGGGATTCGCTCGGCATGCTCCAGCAACTCGGCGCCGTCCCCAGGCCACGAGCCTGGCCCTAGCACCGACCCCCCGGCCTTCACCCGCCACACCAGCGCGTGAGGCGCACCACCGATCCGGCAGGTGTCCGCGGCGATCAGCCGACGCTTCCTGTTCGGACCGAGCTCTTCTTTACGCCGCCGGCCCCGCCCTCGGCGCCATCGCGCCCGTTCCTCGACATGCGCCGTCTACGCCTTCCTGATCCTTGTCCGCTGGCTGCCGGCCGGCGGCTCCACCACCGTGTCCTAGCCGAGGTGCCTACGGCCACGGCCGCGATCAATCGGCGGCTCCAGCAGCGCCAGGCCGATCGGATCGCCGTAAGACCCGCCAGCAGCAAAAATGCTCCGTGAAGGTGCGACCAGAGGGACGCGTGCGCGCTCCCTTGTCTGAAGTGCCATCGCTCCGCCGCCGTGCCGCCCGCAAGGCGCCCACCAGCGGCAAAGCACAACTACCCCGCCCGACCAAAGCTTCCCTGCTCGTCGGCCAGATCCGGGCATCGAGTGCTTGCAGGCTCGCTGCAAACAATCGGGCAAGGCGGCAGCGCGCGGTGACCCCGAGCGGGCTCCCGCAGCTGAGCAAGAGGGGCGCTCTCGCGATTGACGTCGACGAGATGGCCGTTCCCAGAAGCAATCCAGAAGTGTCGGCGGTCGCATCGAGAGTTGTGCTCGGAGGCAGAGCGGGAGCCAACCTCCGCCGAATCGACGATTCTGACACAGCCGGATTGGACGAGCAGCGATCGTCTCGATCCCGGCGTCGGACTGTCGCATCGACCTGGCGATCCGCGAGTTGCTGGCCATCGAGGCTGGCGACGCTGAGCCGCGTTGGTGCTTGGCGAGGCGGAGCGGCACCGGCCACAGGCGGGTGATGCGTTTGCTCAGACGCCCTCAGCCGGGCCGCGAGCAAGCGCTCGGCCCGCGTGCCGGTTCATCGAAGCAGCAGTGAGGCGACCAGACGTCGCGTGACTGCTTCGTCCGGATCCAAGAGTGGGCGACCCAGCCGGGCGCGAATGCTTTCCTTCTCGGGCCCGCTCGAACCGGGCTGCTGCTATGCCACG
>Ga0187769_10002954_pt1 | contig 10080 bp, 9 predicted proteins | sample 0116_SJ02_MP02_1_FD_133140 | JGI IMG/M metagenome (GOLD analysis project Ga0187769, IMG submission 133140) | Tropical peat soil microbial communities from peatlands in Department of Meta, Colombia - 0116_SJ02_MP02_10_MG | ecosystem: Environmental > Terrestrial > Soil > Wetlands > Peat | place... | reverse complement strand
TGCCGTGTGCGTCGATGAGCTTGGTCTCGGTGCCCCGCCAAAGCAGGACACCAACATTCGTGCCGACCGCAACGATTCTGTCGCCGAGCACCGCAACGGCTTGAGCTTTTGGATGAGCTGCGTCGCCGGTCCAGACCTTGGCGTTGGTGATGATCAGGTCGGCCGCGGGTTTCGACTGGGCGGTCATGATGGCAGCGAAGGTGATGACGATGATCAGGATTGCAGATTTCACGGTAATCCCCAATAAACTATTAACTGCAACTTCCGCGCTTGCTCTCATCGCGCCAGCGCGATTCGCGCGGTGCTCGGAATGACAAACTCAAGAGGTCAGCTGCACGCCTTTCAAGGAAGATTTATCTCTGTCCCCATTTCAACTTGGCCCGCAGAACATCGAAAAAAGTTCCGCGTATGCGCAGCAATTTCACCTGCTGCTGCGAGTTGCTGCAGTAAATCCGGTCGCCATCGTGGATGGGCATGCCCACCTGGCCGTCCACACTTAGATAAGCCTGTTCGGCGCCAGTGCTGATGACGATCTCTATTCTTGAACTCTTGGGCACGACCAGTGGGCGATGAGTCAACGAATGCGCAGCCACGGGTGTCACGATCAGCGCGTCCACGGTAGGCATGACGATCGGCCCACCCGCGGCCAACGAATACGCGGTCGAGCCGGTTGGAGTAGAAACGATCAGGCTGTCCGTTTTGTAAGCGGAAACAAACTCGCCATCGATGTACACATCGCAGTGATTAAGCCGGGAGATGGTGGCCTTGCCCATGACCACATCGTTGAGCGCATCGTAGGCGGCCAAAGACGAACCGGCACGCAAGACCTCACAATGCACCATGGAACGCGTCTCCACGTTGTAGCGGCCAGCGTCAATGCCTTCCAGCGTTGGATAAAGTTCTTCCAGCGGCACCTCGGTCAGAAATCCAAGCGAGCCCAGGTTGACGCCGAGGACCGGAATCCCGGCGCGGGCGACGCACCTCGCAGCGGCAAGCAGCGTGCCGTCGCCGCCGAGCACAATGACAAAGCTCAACGGACGGGAAGCCATCTGCTCACGAGGGGTGATCTCGACTCCAGGGGCATGGGGCGCAGTTTCTGCATCCACGACAACTTGATATTGGTGCTGACGAAGCCAGCTGAGAAGCTCGGCCACAATTGTTGCCAGTTCCGGCTTCTCCGGCTTGGAGACGATAGCGACGGATTTGGTAGATGAAGTGCTTCTACTGGGCATTGAAATTTGAATTGTACAGAAATTCTCAGAAAACCATGAACCACAGAGGACACAGAGGATGCGGTTATTAATGTTTGTCATTCCGAGGAGCGTAGCGACGAGGAATCTGCCGTTCTGGCCTCATCGCGGAACTGCAGATCCCTCGACCTCGTTCGGGATGACAACAAGCTAGAACATTCCGTAAAGCAGAAACTCGCGATTGCCCTCAGCGCCCAGGATGGGCGATTTAACAACGTCCGTAGCACTGCCCCCCTCCTTCAGAAGCGCTTGCCGAACTTTCTCTACCGCTGCATCTTGGGCGGCCTGATCGCGCACGATGCCGCCTTTCGCGACGTGCTCGCGGCCGGCCTCAAATTGGGGCTTCACAAGAATGACAATTTGACGGCCTCGACGATCGTCCGGAAAAGCCGCGGCGAGCGTTGCCGGCAGGATCAGCGTGACGGAGATAAAAGATACGTCGATGGCAATGAAGTCGACGAACTCGCCGAGCTGTTCGCGGGTCAGATATCGGGCGTTAGTCTTCTCCATCAACCGTACTCGTGGATCTTGCCGAAGGCGAAAGTCGATCTGGCCGTGGCCAGTATCAACCGCAATGACTCGCGAAGCACCGTGCTGCAGGAGGCAATCCGTGAAACCGCCAGTGGAGGCGCCGACATCGAGACAAATCTTCCCTTGCACGTCGATCTTCCAATGCTCCAGAGCTTTTTCCAGCTTGAGGCCGCCCCGGCTGACGTACTTCAGGCCTTCCCCTAGAAGACGAATGCTCGCTTCAGATTCGATGGCGGTTCCGGCTTTCTCAATTTTTTGCCCGTCGACCAGCACCTTGCCAGCGAGGATCAGCGCCTGGGCGCGTTCGCGTGAAGAAGCCAGACCGCGCTCCAGGAGCAACTTGTCGAGCCGGAGCTTCATGATTTCTAAGCTACTCACCTTAGCACCAAAGCACCAGCAACGCGCCCGGTGCAAAATACACAAGCATTGGCCGGTCAGGGAATTAGGATCGCGGTTTGGCATTTTTCCACGCGATTTCCACCAAGCTGTTGAAAGAATCTTAAAGCCTTAAAACCCACAGAACGCGGAGAGCGCAGAAATCGCTCTCTGCGTTCTAAGATCTCTCGTGCAAAATAAAAGCCGCCCAGAGTGGGCGGCTTCGGATCGAGCGAAGAAATTATCCCGCCACTTCCTCCAGCAGTTTCTGATCGATGTCGAAATTGGAGTGCACGCTCTGAACGTCGTCGTGCTCTTCGAGCGCTTCCATCAAACGGATCATGGTGTTGGCGGCAGCGCCTTCCAGCTTGATGTAATTCTGCGGAATCATGGCCACGCTGGATGACAGCGGCTTAATCCCTGCTTTTGTCACCGCCTCCAGAACCGGCTCGTAGGCGGAAGGATCCGTCAGGACTTCCCAATTCTCGCCGTCGTCGCGAAGATCTTCGGCTCCGGCATCGAGCACGATGGCCATCAAGTCGTCTTCCTTGGCCGCCGCCTTCGGAATTACGATGTCGCCCTTTTTGTGGAACATCCAGGAGACGGCGCCAGCTTCGGCCATGTTCCCGGAATTTTTCTGGAACACGTGCCGAATTTCGCTGACGGTGCGATTGCGGTTATCGGTGTTAATGTCGATGAGCAGGGCGACGCCGCCGGGACCGTATCCCTCGAGAGAGAACTCTTCGTAAGTCGCGCCGGGCAATTCGCCCGTGCCGCGCTGGATCGCCCGCTTGATGTTATCCGCCGGCATGTTTTCCGCCTTGGCCGCAACGATGGCGGTCCGCAGACGCGGGTTGGTATCGGGATCGCCGCCGCTCTTGGCGGCAATGCTGATTTCCTTAATCAGGCGGGTAAATATCTTGCCGCGCTTGGCGTCGAGCGCGCCTTTTTTGTGTTTGATTGTGGCCCATTTTGAATGGCCAGACATGGAATTACCTCATGTAAATGAACTTTGAACGCGCGGATTGCTAACTTTCGTGCGCTGGAATCGCCCAGAGGAGATCACAGGATTGCCTCGAAAACACCGCAGGCGAACATAGATTATAGCATGGCGGGTGCGCGGCTCCCTCAGCGGAACACCGCTGAGCGGGGTTCATCAACTCACAACATCGCCACTCTTCTCTGCACCAGAAAGAAGTACACCGCCACCAGAATCAGCAAAGACCCATTTACCCCCAAAACTACCGGCGCGCTGAACGCGGGAACCAGCCATCCGGAAATCAGATTTCCGGTGGGCATGCCCCCGCGGAAGGCGCAGTTGTAAACGCTCATCACCCGCCCGCGCATTTCGTTTGTGGTGATCAACTGTACCAGCGAAGTCACGGTGGCGAACACCGCCATCATAGACGCCCCCACCAGCACCAACATCGAGTAGCTGAACGGCAGCCATCGCGAAAGAGAGAACCCCGAAATTCCCACTCCTAAGCAGATCAACATGCTCAGGGCGAACCGGCCTTTATGGCGCATGTTGCCCAGGGCGGCGACGCCGAGCGAACCACAGATCGAGCCCACTCCCATCATCGACAGCAGATTGCCATAGGTTTCCGGACCGCGATGAAAAATGTCCTTCACGAAGACCGGAAAATAGGTTCGTACCGGCATGGCCAAGCTGGTCATCACGAACGCCAATATGGTCAGCGCCTCCATCGAGGTTTGCCGGCGCACGAATTGAATTCCCTGTTTCAGACTGCTGAAGATCGATTCCGTCGTCGGAGAGGGGAAGAATCGGGCCGTGATGATCGACAGCGTAATGATTGGAGCAAGAAAGGAAACCGCGTTCAGCCCGAAGCACCACGTCTCGCCGAGCTTGGCCAGGGTAATCCCGGCAAGCGCAGGTCCAATGGTTACCGCGAGGTTAAATTGGATCGAATTCAGTGCGATGGCGTTCGGCATATCGTCGCGATCGACCAGGGTGGGAATCAGCGCCGAGTAAGCCGGCGCGCCGAACGCCTGGGCAAAGCCGTTGATAAACGAGAGGCAGAGAATCTGCCAGACATGAACCACCCCGGCGGCGACCAGAAATGTGAGCAGGGTGGCGCTCGTCATCTGAACATACTGCGACATCAAGAGAATTTTGCGGCGCTCGATGCGATCGGCAATCACCCCGCCGATCAAAGAAAACAGGAAGATCGGGATCCCGCCGAGAAACTGATCGAGAGCCAGCAGAAAGGGCGAATGGCTCAAACGATAGATGAGCCAGCCCTGCGCCACGATCTGCATCCAGGTGCCAACGCTGGAAGTGCAGGCGCCGATCCACATCAGGCGAAAATCTCGATAATGAAATGCCTTGAATATCCGGCGGAAGGTGGATTCCTGCAAGGGCACCGTGACTGTGCCATCAGCATTGTAGGGTGGCGTGGCCATGTTCGCAGACTAGTTTAGACTCGAACTGGAAGTGAATCGATTCGCAGGTAGATTTTATTCTTGATCGCGAGCGGCTTTATGTTCTGTTCCTGACACATGTCATTCTGGGTGAGCGTGGCTCACGAGGAATCTTACGAAGCATTGATGTCGTCAGTGATGCGCACAGGGGCTTACGAAGCTCGTGCACGCGGCAGGGTAAGGAACGAGGAATCAAGTCAGTCGTGGGATCGCGCTTTTCCACATGTTAGACTCCAATTAGAAACTCCCTCTGAGGCACAGCGCATGAAATTTGGCGTGATTATTTTTCCCGGTTCGAATTGCGATCACGACGCGTATTGGACAATCCAGCAGGTCGCCAAACAGCCGGTTACGTTTTTGTGGCACGAGTCTCACGACCTGGAGAGTTGCGACGCCATCATTGTGCCCGGCGGCTTCGCTTATGGCGATTACCTGCGCACCGGAGCGATCGCGAAGTTTTCTCCGGTGATGGAATCGGTGCGCAAGTTCGCCGATGGCGGCGGCCTGGTGCTGGGCATCTGCAACGGATTTCAGATTCTCTGTGAGTCCGGCCTTTTGCCCGGGGCGCTGATGCGCAACGTGGGTCTGAAATATGTCTGCAAACCAGTTCAGGTAAGGGTCGAAAACGTCGACACGCCGTTCACCAATGGCTGCCGGGAAGGCGAAGTGCTAACCATTCCTATCGGCCACATGGAAGGCAATTACTTCTGCGATGGATCCACCCTGGATGAATTGCGGCGCGACAAGCGGATCGTCTTCCGATATTCAACTCTGGATGGGCGGATCACACCCGAAGCGAATCCGAATGGCTCGCTGGACAACATCGCCGGAATCTGCAATCCGGGACGCAATGTGCTGGGGATGATGCCCCACCCGGAACGCGCGGCTGAGCCTGAGCTGGGCGGCACGGATGGCTTCAAGATTTTTGAGTCGCTGGTCGGCGCTATGGCCACGAAGTAACGGTTTCCACTTTTCTAAAGAAAGCTAAAGTGGACCGCCAGCGCATCCTTCCAACTGGAGCGAATCTCGCGCAACCTGTTATATTAGGCTCACCTCAAGATCAACAAAGTTCTAAAAGGGAGTCTTCATTCTCTTACGAATGACCAGCGAATTTCGAGGCAGGGCGCGTTTCTTCTTTGTAAGGTTTCTTTTCTTACTCCTGCTGACCTCAGCTTCTGTAGCGCGAGCGCAACAAGTACCCCGCTTCGATGTGTTCGGGGGATTCTCCTATCTGCGCTTCAACGCTTTGAGTATCGGATATCCCAATGACGTGAATCTGTACGGCTGGAACGGCTCAGTGACTGGGTACATCAAGCCAAAGTTCGGCGTAGCAATCGATCTGAGCGGCGACTACGGCTCACAAATAAGCGCATATCACTTCATGCTTGGACCGCAATATACCTGGCGGCGGGACAAATCGAATATCTATGTCCACGGCCTGATTGGGAAGGCCCAAAACAATGTGAGCATTGCGCAACCAACGCGGAGTGGATTCGAGAGCGTAGGACGATCGTTTGGCGGAGGTTTCGGTTACGACTATCACTGGAACGACCGGATCAGCATTCGCGTTTTTCAGGTAGATGTTTTTCACAGCACTACATTCGCAAAAGGCCAAAATGACGGACGGGCGTCGGTTGGCTTGGTTTATCACTTCGGACATATGGGTCATCGTCGCAAGCTATGAGCTTTAGGGAAAAGAATCCACAGCGTGTCGCAACCGCCGTTGTTCTGCGCCGTCCCCGAACAGCTTTGCTGATCGCAAAAGCGGGGTTACTGCTGTTGGCGTTGCTCCTGGCGGGCCTGACTGCATGCGCTCCCGGCACTCACACGGCCTATGTGACCCTGCCGACTGACAATGCTGTCGCGGCATTCCGCGTCAGAAACGTATCCGGGGCGTTCACGTCGATCGTGGGCTCGCCTTACATGACCGGCGCTTCGCCAGGCCCCATCGTTATAAATCCTGCCGGCAACTACGCTTACGTAGCCAATCGGATCGACAATACAATCTCGCTGTTTCGAATTGACAGCTCAGTCGGCTCGCTGTCAGAAGTCATGCCCCGCACGACGACCGGGCTGGATCCGATCGCCATGGTCATGAATACCGCTGGAACTCTTCTTTTTGTCGCCAATCAAGTCAGCAGCAACATCACGGTTTATTCGATTAACTCGGGTAGTGGAGCGCTTAGTCTGGTCGCTGGAACTCCGGTTTCACTTTCTCCGAGTCCGGTGGCCCTGGCCGTTACGCCGTCCGGTAACTTCCTCTACGTTGCCAACAGCAACCTGGGATCGGTCTTCGCTTTTTCGGTCGCATCCTCGGGAGCCCTGCAACTGGTTGCGGGTTCTCCGTTTGCCTCAGGCGCCGGCGCCCTGGCATTAGCCATCGATCCAGGTGGAAAATTTGTTTACGTTGCCAATTCTTCCGCGGATACTGTTTCCATTCTGTCGGTCGCTTCAAACGGAGCTTTGACGCAAGTGCCAGGCTCACCATTTGCCACCGGAACCGGCCCGGTTTCTGTGATGGTGTCGGCCACTGGGGTGTATCTCTACATTGCCAACGAGAGCTCGAACAACATAACCGAGTACTCGATTGACACGACTACCGGATTCGCTACACAGATTATCGGCTCACCACTGAGCTCCGTTACTGCACCCTCGTTAATCGTTCCTGATCCGGACGGAAACTACATCTACGTGCTGAGCCAGACTTCCAAAACGATTACTGCCTACACGATCACTTCCACCGCTGCAGCCACGACCACTACCGGGGCTGGAGCCCTGATTTCCACCATTCAGTCGGCCACCCTCAGCACGGCTGCTGGCGGGATGGCTATAAGCAAATAGGCCAGGTCGTCCCTGCGTGACTAACTTCGGCATCGTCGGCTTCGGGTTGCACGCAGTCAGACGCCTGATGCCTGGATTCGCCTCCGCAAGAAATTGCCGGTTCGTGGCTTTGTCTCGGCGGGATGCGGAACGGGCGCAACAATCGGCTCGCCAATTTCAAATCCCGCTGGCTTTCACTTCGCCGAAGGAGCTGTGCCGCTCTTCTGAAGTCGACGCAGTTTTTGTCGCCACTCCCAATGCTTGCCACTTGCAGGACGTTCTAATAGCCATTGAATGCGGCAAAGCGGTGCTCTGCGAGAAGCCGATGGGGATCAACGCCGACCAGTGCCGCCAAATGGTCGAAGCTGCCCGTAGCGCCAAAGTCCTACTGGGAGTCGCCCAGGTATTCCGCTTTGAAGAAAGCACGCACCGAATCCGCCAGCGAATCGCGGCGGGACAGATCGGCAAACCGATTTTTGCGCATTCTGAGTTCTCGTTTTCCGGGGGCGCCGGTCACCCGCGCACTTGGATCAACAATCTTGCCATTGCGGGCGGCGGGCCGATCGCAGACGTGGGTGTGCATTGCATCGATGCTCTGCGCTTCATCTTGCAGGATGAAGTTAAGCGTGTAACCGCTCGGGGTTTTTCCGACCACATCTCCGGCGACGTCGAAGCTGCAGCCGCATTGATTCTGGAATTCTCGCGCGGCACCCTCGGCACCGTGGCGGTATCGTTTCGCGCCGAATATCGTACTCCGCTGGAGATCATCGGGGACACTGGCGTCCTTCGCGCCGATAACGGACTTACCGTCGACAAGCCGATCCAGTTGGAATTACGCCGTGGCGGGGCCGTCGTTGAGAGCGAGACGATTTCGAATGCGTCGGCCTATTCCCGGCAGGTAGATACCTTTGCGGACGCCGTCGAGGGCAAGAGCGAATTCCCCGTTCCCGGTGAACAAGGGTGGCAAAATCAGGAGATTCTCGACGCTGCGTATCGCAGCATGAAGAGCGGGAATACCGAAGAAGTCCGCGCGGTCATTTAACCATTTTCATCAGAGGTTTTCTTCGCGATCTCTGCGGATTTCTTCTGCGGTCTCTGCGTTTTAAGCTTTTTCTTGGCAGCTCCGAGCTGTTGTTGGCAACCCGATCCACAAAGCGGTATTTTATTCTTCTCAACTTGGAGGCATCATGAGCGCAATACGACCAGTTCCCAAAGAGCAGGGGGGCGAACTTTCCTCAATTTATGATGGGCTGACCAAAAAATTTGGCCGCGTGCCAAACATCTTCGGCGTAATGGCCCACCGTCCTGAGGCACTGAAGCATTTCTTGCCATTGTTCAATGCCGTAGTGGCACAGGGCACAGTAGCCCCGCGTTACAAAGAACTCGCTTATCTCAAAGCTTCCATGCTGAACGGGTGCGAGTACTGTAGCAAGGCACACCTCGCTTCGGCGAAGCGAGTCGGCATCACGGACGAGCAAGTCAAGGCCATGCAGTTCTACGATCGCAGCTCGCAGTTCGACGAAAAGGACAAGGCCGTTCTGCTTTACGTGGAACGGATGACCCGCGGGGCCTCTGCCATGCGCCCGGGAAGCGTGGACGCGCTGGCGCAGCATTTCAAAGAAGGCGAAATTGTGGAACTCACGCTGGTCGTGTGCCTGGCGAATTTCACCAATCGTTTCAACGACGCCCTGCAGATCGAGCCAGACTTGGGATGAGGAAAATCCATCGAGGCTCGGCGTCTCGCTCGACCCGATCGGCGATAGCCGCGCAGCGGCGCAAGAATACATCCCATAGCCTGCCCTGAGCTTGTCGAAGGGGCGCAAGCCGTAGGTCATCTGTCCAATGCCGCCAGCTCCAGAGGAGCGAAAGAATAGCGACTCCAACTTACTGCTTTGCTTCCGCAAGATTCCCCACTAGAATCCGCCTAGCGCGTTTCAAAAAGGGGAAACATCTTGGCGTTCCTTCCGTTGCTGATCGGCGTGGTCGCTGCCTTGAACGTCGTCCTGCTGGTCGTAATCCTCCGCTTTCAGAAAAGGTTTAACAATTCTTCGCAACTTGAAACATTAACGAAGCTTGCTTCAAGCGCGGAAATGGTCCAACGCACCCTCTCCAGCCAGTTTGTTTCCGCAACCGCTGATCTGGCGCAACGGATCGAGCAGACCAAGGGCGATCTTCGGCAGCAGGTTGCGGATCGCCTGCGCGATGGCTTCTCCGATATTCGTACCGCAGTCGAGTCGCAGCTTCAGGCTGGGCGCAAAGAGCAGTCCGAAAGACTCGCCGAGGCGCGCACCGAGCTGACTGGCTCACTGGCGCTGACCACATCGCAATTGAAATCCGAGTTCGACAACCTGAACCAGAAAACCGCCCAGAGCCTCGATTCAATTCGCGACCGCGTCGACGCCAAACTGCTGGCTATCACCGATCAGGTGCAGCAGAAGCTCGACCAGAACATTAAAGAAGGATTCGCGCAGTTCGAAAAAGTGCAGCAGCACTTGAAAGCGGCCGAAGAGCAGCTCCGCGAAGTCGGAGCGCTTGGGCATTCCATAAACGACCTGAACAATCTACTCAAGCTGCCCCACCTGCGCGGGCAATTCGGCGAGGCCAGCCTAGAACGCCTGCTGTCTGATTTTCTCCCGGCGCACATGTTCGAGATGCAGGCTTC
>Ga0187769_10002953_pt1 | contig 10083 bp, 12 predicted proteins | sample 0116_SJ02_MP02_1_FD_133140 | JGI IMG/M metagenome (GOLD analysis project Ga0187769, IMG submission 133140) | Tropical peat soil microbial communities from peatlands in Department of Meta, Colombia - 0116_SJ02_MP02_10_MG | ecosystem: Environmental > Terrestrial > Soil > Wetlands > Peat | place... | reverse complement strand
GAAAGGCAGAGACTACAACGACGGCGGCCCACGTTACAATACAACTTACATAATGCCCGTTGGAATCGGCACGCTAACGGACAGCCTAACAGCGGTCAAACATCATGTTTTCGATGAGAAGCACTTGAGCATGGGGCAGATGCTGAAAACGCTCAAGGACAATTTTGAAGGGCACGAGCTAATCCGGCAAATGCTCTGGAATAAAACCCCGAAGTACGGAAACGACGACGACTACGCTGACGCCTTACTAAGAGCCACATTCGATTCGTTATACCGCGTGATTAGCGGCCGAAAGAACACGAAGGGAGGATTCTATGCTGTCAACTACCTTTCCACAACCTGTCACATCTACTTCGGCTCGGTCGTTGGTGCGACCCCCGACGGAAGACGCGCGCACGAGCCATTGTCCGAAGGTGTGTCGCCCGTGCAGGGAGCTGATACACATGGGCCAACGGCGGTGATAAAGTCGGTTGCCAAAATGGACCAAGTCCTCGCGGGTGGAACGCTACTAAACCAGAAATTCTCCCCCTCACTCTTAGAGGGCGAGTTAGGAATTGACAACTTGGCACACCTAGTGCGATCTTATTTCAAGCTGGATGGCCACCACGTCCAAATGAATGTCGTGACAGCGGAAACTCTACATGCGGCACAAGCAAACCCTGAGAAATATCGGGACTTGATTGTTCGAGTGGCAGGTTACAGCGATTATTTCTGCGATCTCGGTAAGACACTCCAAGACGAGATTATTGCTCGGACAGAACACAAGTCCTTCCAGTAGACTACCAAAGGCTCAAGCGTATTCCTCTTTTATGGTAACGTTACGACTGAAGTGGTTTCGCCCTTTGCGGACTCAGATGCCTTGTTACTGATCCTAGGTTTTCCGCAGAATGCCTTATTTCTAATGCTGTCCCTGTTTTGGGCCATGCCGATTGAAGATCTTGTGGAGAATGCGGAGCTTCTGAAGCGAGTCCTGGAACATTACAGATACCGACTGGACAATTTCATGAGTCATGAAGAAATCAAGCCGCTGATAAGCGGGCCGATGAGACGATATCTTACTTTTGGCCAAGTGAAGTCGCTGATTTGCGAAGCCCTTGTCGAATTAACAAAAGACAAAAACACTGCCAACGCAAAGCTTCCATTGTACGCTGACCTTCTGAGGTCGGCCGCTCGTCAATACGCAAAAGACCTAGAACGAATCAGAGAGAAAACAGGCCAAGAACTGCCGGACACGAAACAGAAAGAATTGGAGACGGAGATAGAGGCCGTGAAGACGTATCTCCGCTAATGACTGTTCGCAAATCTTCTCGAATCTGTCAATGCTCGTGACCCACCCATTCTTGCTTTACATCGAAACGTGTCCTAGGTCACTTCACTCACCAGAGTAGCGAGGGGTACGTAGCGCTGAGTTCCCGTACACGAAGAATTACTTGAGAAAATCACCATTCGCTCGCAGCTTTTCCGTACAACTCAAAGCACTCCACCTTAATCTCCGCCAAAGAGAACCCATCCAAATGTGTAAGTACACGGTTTAAACGAGCTGACAACTCACAGCAGTAACAGTCGCGGTGTGATCCAATGTCGATTAGATTGTCTTCAGGCAAAGAGATTCCAATTGAGATGCATAAGACGCGGATGGTTCAAAAAATCTCACTTGTACCGGTAGAGGAACGCCTTAGGGCCATTGGGGAAGCTGGCTACAACACTTTCCTCCTCAAAACGAAGGACATATTCCTAGACATGCTCACAGACAGCGGCGTCAACGCGATGAGCGATAACCAGTTTGCCGAAATGATTAGGGCCGATGACGCTTACGCTGGCAGCATGACTTTCTACCAGTTCGCTGACGCGGTGGAAGAAGTCTTAGGATTCAAACATGTGATGAACACTCACCAAGGCCGGGCAGCCGAGCATTTACTAACTAAAGTCTTCATGAAGTCAGGCGATGTGGTCCCAACCAACTATCACTTTACGACGACCAGAGGCCATATTGAGCTGCTAGGAGGAACCGTTTTAGAAATATACTACGATGATGCGCTCAAAACAGAGAGCACGAACCTCTTCAAAGGAAATATGGATCCGCAAAAACTGAAGAACATCATCAAGAAGTATGGTAAGGAAAAGGTAGCTTTTGTTCGAATGGAAGCGACGACCAACCTGATCGGTGGGCAACCGTTTTCCATGGCGAACTTGAAAGAGATACGGCAGATCTGCAATGAGCATGGCTTGATTCTGGTTATTGACGGAAGTTTGATCTGCGAAAATGCTTACCTCATAATGCAGCGGGAAAAAGGATACCAGAGTAAGACAGTTGCCGAAATAGTCAAGGAGATCTGTAGCATACCTGACCTATTCTACATGAGCGGCAGGAAGAATACCTCTGTCAGAGGAGGCATGATAGGGACAAACAACAAGGACCTATTCGAGAAGGTAAGGCCTTGGCTTCCGGTCTATGAGGGCTTCTATACGTATGGTGGCATGTCCATGAGGGAGATTGGAGCCATGGCTGCGGGGGTCAGAGAAATGGTGGATCCCACGGTGGCGGGCTGCTCAGTGGAACAGGTGAAGTACTTCGTAAACAGGCTTGTTGAAACTGGAGTGCCCGTGGTTACGCCGCCAGGAGGATTAGCTTGCCATCTAGATGCCATGAAATTCTTACCACACGTGCCTCAACCCCAGTACCCCGCCGGGGCGCTATCAGCTGCCCTCTACATAGTCTCCGGTATCAGAAGTATGGAAAGAGGAACTGTCTCAACGGACAGGGATAAGCAAGGCAAAGAAGTCATGGCCGATGTAGAACTAACGAGGATCGCAATTCCCAGAAGAGTTTACTCAATATCCCACATCGAATATGCAATTGACAGAATAAACTGGTTGTCCAAACACCGAGATCTGGTGAAAGGATTGAAGTTCGTCTATGAACCACCAGTGCTCAGATTCTTCGGTGGAAGATTGGAACCGTTGGACGATTGGGGACGAAAGCTTACTGAGGCATTCAAGAAGGAAATAGGAAACAGCTAACCGCAAAACCGGATTACCTTGAACTGGAAATTCTGTTCGTATTGCGGCGAGCCTATTCCTTGAAAACCTGAGAGAAGATTGAAAAATTTGGAGCTCAAATCTATGATTGGATTATCTTAACGCAGCGATTAGAACAATCATCGTCTGCCGTCCTCGTCTTCTAGCCCCAGTTCCTCAACGATATGGCCCTGAATTTTGCTAAGAAATCGTCTACCTTACTCGGGTCTCCTTCAAACGTCATTTCTGTTTCTGTTAACGCTATCGAGCCTACTCGGACCTTGCGGTATGTTACTTTCGCTCGCCATCCCTCGCTAAACATCTCGCCGCCTTCATACCGAACACCAAGGCTCTTTGCGTACAATTCTACAAACATCGGGAGCAACCCTCGGAACTTGGCAACAGTTTTCGAGCTTGTTGAGGTGTCGGTCCCTGGATTCACACCTATCACATAGGTTTCACTTCAGAGGACGTAGGTTAAAGATTGTTCATTACATTCGAAGTGAATCATGGTGTGCGCTTGGGCGTGAGTACTGTATGGTGCGTGTGATCGTTAAGTTCATGAGCATTGCGAGACAGCGCGCGGGAACTGCAGGGGTTGAGTTCTTTTCTGCTAATGATAGATTGGGAGACGTGTTGAAGGAAATTGTTGATAGGTACAAAATGGCTGATATTATTCTAAACGAGGATGCCGATGTGAGGCCATGGGCTCGAGTACTTTTGAACGGGAGATCCCAGCAATTCGTGGGTGGATTGAATGCGGAGCTTCATGATGGCGATCGTATCGCGTTAATCTACCCCTACACAGAGAACTTTTGATTAGATATTTTGCTCATGCCGTTAAATCCGCTAGGCACGTTTTTCGTTGGTTCAGGTAATTATCTGTAGTTCGCGGAGTTTGCTTTCGGGTACGACTCCGTCGACCCAGCCTCGGGCCTCGTAGTATTCTTTCTTCATTTTGTTCAGCTCGCACACATGGCCAGTTGCGGGGCCGGAACCTTGTTTCTTGAGGAATTTCTCAGGAAGTGTGTCATCTTTCCCTGTGAAGCCATTCAGGTTGTTGTAGTAGCGTTCGAGGTTGTAGATGCGTTCTCCGGTTTTCATGAGTCCGTCGGCGTCCATATCGATCCCGGTCATTGCCACGTATTGAGCCACGTATTCGTTAATGCCCTCGGCGAAGGCGTTGAATTTGCATATGTCGAAGGAGTCTGAGATAGCGTGTAGATCTTGGAAGATTTTCAGTAGCTTCCCTTTTCCTTCCCAAGCGAGCGGGTCTGTCTTTTCTGGCACACCCAACACTTCGCTGGCAGGCGTGTACCCTCTGAGGTGGCAGGCGCCTCGGTTGGATGTCGCGTAGCCTATCCCCATACCTTGCAGGCCCCTCGGATCATACGCAGCTATTGATTGACCCTTCACTTGGTTTCCTAAGCCTTCGTCGCCGAACTTCTTGCCCGCCCTCCAGCAGCCTTCTGCAAGCGCGTCGCCTAACCCTTCTCTCCTGGCGGTTTTGTGAATGAGGTCAATCATCGCATCCGCGTCGCCCCAGTGAATCTTCTCTTTGATTAGACCACGTTCGCTGGCTTCCATTGCGACAGAGATGCAGTTGCCCATCTCGATCGTATCTACGCCGTAATCATTTGTCAAGTTGACCATGTATGCGATAGCTTCCTTGTTGCTGCATCCGCAGTTCGCTCCAAGCGACCACATCGACTCGTACTCGGTGCTCTCCATGTGGACTTTGTACTTGCCTTCCTTTACTTCCACCTCTTTCTTGCATGCAACCGGGCAAGCGTGGCACGTAGGGTCACCAACGAGTATTGTTTCCTTGACGGTCTCGCCGCTCACCATATCCGCGTGCTCAAACTGAGTTGCCTGAGCGTTGCGAGTGGGAAGGCCACCTACTTCGTTTACAATATTCATTAGCACGTTGGTGCCAAAAACAGACAACCCACCTTTTCGCGGCCCAGTCACATCGCCTTTAACAATCGCAGTGTTGGCAAGCGCGACGGCTTTCTTGAACTCTTCGGGTCTAGTCGGTTTCGGTTTTTCCTTGATGGTTCCCTTTATCACGAGACATTTGAGCTTCTTCCATCCCATTACGGCTCCTGTTCCGCCGCGCCCTGAAGCACGGTCATTTTCGTTTACTGCCGCAGCGAACCGAACGAGTTTCTCTCCCGCCTGTCCGATCGTTACTACGCTAGTGTCTTGCTTGCCGTATTCGTCCATCACAGCTTTCACTGTGTCGTGAACATTTTTGCCCCATAGATGCGACGCATCTTTGAGCGTAACCTTGCCATTCTCGACGTACGCGTAGACGGGCTTCGTCGCTTGACCCCGAAAGATCAGTCCATCAAAACCCGCCCATCTGAGTCTGGCCCCAGACCATCCTCCGTGGTGAGAATCAGTAACAGTTCCTGTCAGCGGAGACTTAGTGACTAGGGCCATCCGGCCACTCATCGTCACCTCGCTCCCGACCAGAGGTCCAAGCATGAAGCACAGAATGTTCTCTTCAGAAAATGCTTCTGCTTTCGGTCCGTTGTCGAGAACGTACTTAACGCCGAGGCCGCGCCCGCCAATGTATTTTCTTAGGTCCTCTTCGCTTGGCCTCTCGTATTCTACCTTGTCTTGAGTCAGGTCAACTCTAGCGATTCGGTTAGCATATCCACCAAGAGACATATAGTAGAATACCAAGGCTGCGGGTTTAAATCTTGCCGGCCGTTTACTCCTCCCATATAAATACACTAACGAGAAAATCAGCGAATTCCATCAGTGCCCATACATGCCACATGCGCAGTGGTCAACTTTGGAAGAGCAACGCTATTTGCTGAATCGCTCCTTCTCGAGTGCAGCAAGAATGTCGGTCTCTGACACGATGCCGACCAAGCAATGCGATGATTGATGAAACTCCTCGAATTCGACAGTTCAACTCTCTTGCGACACACTTTGTAGTTCTGTTCATCCGTAGCTTTCGCCTGCGTTGAGTTTAGAGGAAAAGCCGGGCACTTATCGATAGTCTTTACTATTGAGACACCTTAGCCTAAAGAATAGCACAGCGCGTTATTGGTCAGGTGTCAGTTTGGCAAGTGTAAGGGAGCTGGCTGCGAGAATCCTAGATCTGTTTCGGGAAACGGCTAAGAGTAAGGGTGCGGCGGACATTTCTGCTACGTCTCTGTACAAGGCGTTTGAGGGCGAAGGTTCACACGATATGATTCAAGACGCGATCCGCTACCTCCTCGATAGGGATTTCATAGCGCCCCACAGCTACAGTTTAACAGCGAAAGGGATGGTTAAGCGAGTAGGTAGCGAAAGAGAAGAAAGCTCTAGCTGAAGAGACGCGCCCACCCAATCGCCGTGCTCACGGTCGGCGTCAGAGCCATTCGCGTCTTATTTCATGAACTTGGTCGAAATGTGGGTCATCGGAGAATACCGCTCGGGATTTGGTTTCGATGCTGGTTGCTGCAACTATTGAATCCGCTGTGGGCAAATGTCTGTACCTGCACCTCAACGCCGCGGAGGTTATGGCAATCTTTGGGGTGAGGTCGATAACCTCGAAACTTGAGTTAAGCACAGAGTCAACTCGAAGCTGTGCGACGTCTCTGCCGATATTGTCATGCATGAATTTGTAAATCTCGTGCAGCACGATAGTGGGCACTACTGCGGATTCTCGTTGGAGCTCTACGAGTCGCCGTGTGGTCTTAGTTTTCAATTCGTTTGTATCAGCAAGGTAATGTGTAAGAAAGAACCGTGTGTCGATTGTTCGCGTCATGCTCAGTACCGGTCGTGTGTTCTCATTGCGTTAAGCTTCTTCCTCATCTCAGATATGGCCACTTTTCCGGCGTCAATTCCAGCCAAGTCCTGAAGTGGCGTGATTGGCTTTATCAGTATCCCGTCGCCCGCGTCTTTCACGACGACACGCATTCCTTCCCTGATTCCGAATTTCCTTCTGTGCTCGACAGGGATCGTAACTTGGCCCTTCCTCGTGACCAGAACCGTTTCCTCCGACATAACGCTCTGGTACAACTCAGCTGAATAGTTGTACTTAAACTCCGTGTACAACCCTAAGTCACAGTCGAAGGGCGAGTTGTTGACGGCGAAGACGGTGCTGGACAGGCCGGTCAGATTTCAGAACTATCCCAGCGCGCAACCCCGAGCAAGTCTGGAACGGCGAGCGCCTATCTACGCGAATGGAGGCCTCGTTAAATGGCCCAGCTTTCGTATCCGGTCTCTTTCATGTAGCGTTTATGTTCGGCGGCGATTCTGTCGAGCCTTCCGTCGTCGAGCGCTTTGCGTATGTCGTCGAAGCTGGATACGTCGATGATGGGTGGTTCATCGTAATGGTACCATTTCCGTGCCGAATCTGGAGGTCTGGAACCTTGGTCTCGGTTCCAGTGGCGGTCATACCACACGATGTGTTCCCATAATGTGTCTGCGGCTCTCCCGTTCTCAAGTAGGGTTCGATATTCTTTACCGTATGGGCATTTGAAGAAGTTCAGCACTGCGCACGTGCGGTCGCCGGCTCCTCCAAACTCGCTGAAGACTCGCAGTCGCGCCTTTTGCATTGCGTCTTGTCGCCGGAATTTCTCGGCGTGCGATTTTTCGCATCCGTCGTAGAACTTCTGTCTAGCTTCTTCACCGCCCCGACTCGCCCACCCTTCCGTGTCCCGATCTATGTCTTTCCTTGCGTCTTGGGCTTGTTTGATGGCGCAGTTCCAGCATGTGTGCCATCCGAATAAGGGGTCTTTGATCCGGTATAGTAGGGCCAGGTAGTCCGTTGCCCATTCATCAGGCATGGCTGTGGCGCAGAATATGAATATGACATAGGAGTCTGGGAAAGTTGCCCAGTCTGCCCACCGCCATTTCTCGGCTGGTACTACTCTTCTTCCTCGGAACGTCCAAACTCGCGGGCTGTCTTTAATCCTCTTTCCGAGTTGTTGGATGTTCTTCCTGATCGCTTCCTTGCTCATCTCTGAGCCTTTCCTCTGTAAGCTGTTTCAGGTCCTGGATTTGCTGCTTCAGGGCCTCGATGTCCACGTCGCGAAGAATGGAGTTGCAGGCTTGGCCTGCGGCTATGACGATTCGAGACCATTTAATTCGGTCCGGGGGAGGCGTCTTGGGGTGGGTCACTCGGTCTAACGCAATTTCCAGTACCACACGTAACTGTTTGATGAGCCATTCACGGGTCGTAGAATCGACCGCGCCGCCGCTCTTCACCCTCGACGTTACCTCATTCGGGGCTTGCGTCAAGCTTGGCTCTCCTACGCTCCTGGTCGCGTGTGGGCTGTTCGGGTTGGTCAAGGCGGTGTAAGATCGAGTCGCATATCTCGCTAACCCTAAGTTCAGCCTCCCCATGCGACAGGCGTTTGGGGGTGTCAGCGCTCAGCTTGCCACTCAATTCTCCACGAGGCAGCTCATTTTCTCCTGCCTGAATCATCTCCCTAAGGGTTCTGCCTTTAGAATTCTTGCTCATACCCCTTCATAGTCATCCGCGTCCAATTTCAATGAATGAGGCAGGTGGAAGTATTCGGCCACCGACTCAACATCATCGGGAGCGATTATCCTCGGCCAAAAAAACCCGCAAACGGCACGAGAGGGTTTGTGCTCGCCTTGCTCTCTTTAAGCGAGCTATAAATGATGATGAGTATCTTATAGCCGCTTGTAGTTGAGCTAGATGACTACGACTATTCCGTTGGAGAAGAATACCAGAGAACGGTTGCGGTCGCTCGGAAGAAAGGGCGAGACCTACGATCAGCTCGTAAAGCGACTCATCTCGCTGGCCGAATGTGAAGAGTTCATGACGATCCAATACGAACGTTTGAAGGATAAGAGTGCTTTCGTTTCCTTGGACGATATCTGATGTCTTACAAGGTTAAGCTTCACCGGGGGGGTTGTTAGGGCTCTTGCTGGATTGCCCCCAAACTTCGCTCGGGCATTATCGGAGCGTTGCGAACTCTGCAAACGGACCCGTTTCAGCCTCGTTCCGGTACAGACATTATTCGGCCAAAGGGAACAAGAGGAAGGCAAGACCTTTTTCGTCTCAGAATCGGTCACTACCGAGCGATCTACGCCGTCGTGGGCAACGTGGTTTACGTGACAGACCTGTTTCACAGAGGAAAAGGCTACTGAATTCGGATGAACTTCGTTGGAACGTCTTTGACCTTTCCCAACTCACGATCCGTGGTGACGAGTGTGGCGTTTTCTCTTTTGGCAAGCGCTAAAGCGAAGCAGTCTGCGAGTGAAAGGTCGAGCTTTTGCTTGCATCTTTCTAGGCCCGCTAAACGGGTCAGGCTCTCGTCGCCGGCAGTTTTCAATTTTGAGTTTCTCAGGAGGAAGTAGTGCGTGTCGGCCGCCTGTTTTCCAATTTTCTGGCAGGTCTTGTAGTAATATTCGGTTAGGTTGATCTCGGTTATGAGGCCGGTGGCTTGCTCTTGGTCTATTCTATTGAAGTATGGGATGAGCCTGGGGTCGCCTGCGAAGAAGAGGGATAGCGCGCCTGCGTCAAGCACTAGGGTTTGCTTCACCCGTGGGCTTCCTTTCTGTGCTCACGGTTCAGTTCACGGACACCCTGAAGCAGTGCCTTTGCGTGTGCCTTATCCATCCCGTGCATCTCTGAAAGGGACTTCGTGGGGATCATCATGATCGCACCGTCCACCTCCACGAATTGCACTCTGTCCCCCTCCCTTATTCCATACTTCCTCCGTATCGAGGATGGGATCGTTACCATAGTCTTGCTCGTAACCGTGGCCACTTCTCCCAAACCACGTCAACCATGGGAAATACGCTCTAACCATGCATAAAGCCCTTCCCCATGGTAAGCGTCAGGCGGTCACTTCAACACGGTTCGCACCTCAGATGGAAACGTAATCGCTAGCCGTTACCCCCTCCCCCAAACAATAAATCCGCAACCAACCCCACAACAAACCCCACCACCCAGACAAAGCCCAGAAACAACCGTTCCAAGTCAACCAGTTCCGCTCAATCTACCGCAGAAGCTCCGCTAGGTAGGATTGGGTGGGGTGTTTGGTTCGCACCGTGCATAGGCCTCGAATTACGCCCGAGTGTGGGCTT
>Ga0187769_10002952_pt1 | contig 10085 bp, 8 predicted proteins | sample 0116_SJ02_MP02_1_FD_133140 | JGI IMG/M metagenome (GOLD analysis project Ga0187769, IMG submission 133140) | Tropical peat soil microbial communities from peatlands in Department of Meta, Colombia - 0116_SJ02_MP02_10_MG | ecosystem: Environmental > Terrestrial > Soil > Wetlands > Peat | place... | reverse complement strand
GCTCGTTTTCCTCGTCCAAGCCGGGATTGATCGATACCAGGTGCACGCGCGGGGGCATCACCTTCTCCAGATTTTCCAGAACCTGGGTCCAGGAGAACGACTTGCGCTCGATCAACTGGTTGAGAAACTGCGATTCGTCGCGCGTGCTGCGATTCTCCGGACGGTTGAGGAATTCTTCCGCGCTGGACCGCAATTGATCGCGTTCGGCGATCATGGTCCGCTTTGCCGCCATCGCCTGGCGATCGTGCCGCGCAGTCACGAAGCCGCTGACGGTAAGAGTAAGCAGCATCAGTGTCAGAAGTCCCACGGCGGCCGTAGCTGTGCCCCAGCTCAGCCAGAATCGCTGCGCATCTTCGTACGGCTGGCTCGCGAGATTGATGTCTAAACGCATAAGAACGATTTGTCATCCTGAGGCGGGCGCTTTCTGCACGCCGAAGGACCTGGGCGAGCCGCGCGAAGCGCTCTTAGCCTGCCCTGAGCAAGCATAGCGCGTCGAAGGGCGTTATTTGCGTCGCAATAAACGCGCGTACGGCTCGCTTCCCTAGTTAAGAAATCAACGCTCCCACCACTGCTGCCATTCTCCAGCGCGGCACCGAGCCGCCGGAACTGGCTCCCAGTTGCGCCGATGCCACCAGTTCCTGGACCTCGGATCCGGTCTGTGCTCGCAGGGCCGGCATCGCGCCGCCCGACTCCGGCAGTCCGGCCACGAAAATTCGCTCAATGTTCAGGTGATACGTGTCCTGAAAAAACACCACCGAGGGATAAACTTCTTCGGCCAGTTGTTCGCCCGTGATCGTGACCCCGCGGGGATTTTCGAGGGTGCGGAACAGCTGCAGCTGGTCCTCATTCAGGATCGCGATGCTGGTAGTGTGCGCGTCGACCTTGATCACCATGGTCGGCTTGCGCGCATCGGCCGCGCCCAGCGCCGCGAGCATTGAGGGCAGTACGACGCCGGGGCTGAATCCCGCGTCGCGGAAGGCGGCTTCGTAATCCTCGATCACGCTGGCCAGTCCCACCGCGGCCACCACCCGCACCTCATCGGCAACTTTCTGCGCGTGATAGGAAACTTTCGCTTTGTCTACGTCAAACGGCAACGATTTCTTCAGCCGGAAGCGCACCACGCCGAGCGCTTCCTCGCTGTCGGAGGGCAGGGTGTCGAACTCGAGCAGCATCACGCGCACGGCGGCGTCGGGCACGATGGCAATGATGTCTTTCGAGCGCCCCGCCACGTCGTTGAGTACGGCAGCGATGCCGGATCGCACCGCTTCCCGCTGGCGCAGATTATTCTCGATCAGGTCGGGGACCACGCTGCCGGGCGCGAGTTCGCGGGCGGCGCAGACCTCCAGGCCGCTGTGGCCTTTTTCCATCAGCCGCCCGGCCAGTACGCGGTCGGCCGCGATCTCACACGCCAGCCTCGGCTTGGGTTGGTTTGAAGTTGAACTCATGAGTTGAACTTATTCCCGAGAACGCCTTCGAACATCTCCTCTATCTCTCTTTATCAATATCAATGAGAAACGTTGCCGCCAAGAATTGCAATAGCTCGGTGGGCACTTGAGCCATTGGATAGCCGCCGGGACGGCGGCGCTACCGCATGGTCTCGATGAACGTGACCTTGTTGATCTCCTTCAGCGTGGTCATCCCCAGCCGGACTTTGTCGAGCGCCGATTCGCGCAGGAAACGCATGCCTTCCTCGCGCGCGGCGCGGCGGATTTCCGATGTCGGCTTCTTGCCCAGAATCATTTCGCGCACGCGGTCGCTCAAATCCAGCAATTCGTGGATGGCGGTTCGCCCGCGGAACCCAGTGCCGGCGCACTCGATGCAGCCCGGCCCTTCGTAAAGCGGAACTTTTCCCCACTGCACCGGATCAAGGCCGCTGGCTTCGAGCACGTCGGGCGCATAGTGCACTTCGGTGCGGCAGGAGTCGCAAATCAAACGCACCAGCCGTTGGGCCAGAATGCAGTTGAGGGCGGAGACGAAGTTGTAAGGCTCGACGCCCATGTTCAGGAAGCGCCCGATCACGTCGACCACGTTGTTGGCGTGGACGGTGGTGAACACCAGGTGGCCGGTCAACGCGGACTGAATGGCGATCTGCGCCGTTTCGGTGTCGCGGATTTCGCCGACCATGATTTTGTCGGGGTCATGGCGCAGAATCGAGCGCAGGCCGCGGGCAAAGGTCAGGCCTTTTTTCTCGTTCACCGGAATCTGTGTGATGCCCTTGATCTGGTATTCGACCGGGTCCTCGATCGTGATGATCTTGTCTTCGTCGGTCTTGATCTCGTTGACGGCGGCGTAGAGCGTGGTGGTTTTGCCGCTGCCCGTCGGCCCCGTCACCAGCACCATGCCGTACGGTTCCTTGATGTAGCGGCGGAAACGGCGCAGGTCGTCTTCGTCAAACCCAACCACGTCGAGCGTCAGGGTGCGGAACTTCTCGCTCATCGACTCTTTGTCGAGCACGCGCAGCACGGCGTCTTCACCGTGAATCGAAGGCATGATGGAAACGCGGAAGTCGATGGCGCGGCCGTTGTACTTCACGCGGAAGCGGCCGTCCTGGGGCACGCGGCGCTCGGAAATGTCGAGCTCGCTCATGACTTTGATGCGCGAAATTACGGTCGAATGATGTTCCTTGCCGATGGGCGGCATGGCTTGCGTGAGCACGCCGTCAATGCGGAACTTGATCATGACGGAATCGTCGCGGGTTTCGATGTGAATGTCGGAGGCGCGCCGCTGCAACGCGGTGAAGATGGTGGTGTCGACCAGGCGGATAATCGGACTGGTGTCGCTGGCCGCCGTGAGCTTGTCGATGGTGAGCGTTTCTTCCGCGCCGGTGGCCTCATCTTCGCGGATGATGGTGAAGCCTTCGCTGGCTTCCTCGAGAACGCGCTGCGACTGCTCGGTCTTCTTGAGGATGTCGGAAATCTGCTTGAGGGTCGAAACTTTGGTGACGATGCGCTGCTTTAGCAGCAGGCTGATCTCGTCGATCATCATCAGCTGGCTGGGGTCGGCGATAGCGATCGCCAGGCGGCCGTCGACGGTTTCTTCCAGCGGAACGAAGTTGTAGCGGAACATCAGCTCGACCGGAATCTTCTTGAACAGCTCGTGGTGCAGTTCGAAGTCGGTGAGATCAATGAACTCGCAGCGGTAGCGCCGCGCCACGTCCTGGGCGCGTTCCAGATCGGTAAGCGGATTGCCGGTCGGGGAGAGCATCTGCCCGCCGTTGCCACCGCCGACGAAAACGGATTTCTTATCGCTTGTTGCCATTCCTGATAGCCCAAGTCGTTAGTCGCTAGTCCTTGGTCGTCAGCAGAGGCGAACAAGCCAACGACGAACGACCATCGACCAACGACGGTTTTCTCAATGCACTCCCAAACTAAAGATCGGCAGATACAGCGATCCCAACACTCCGCCGACGAAAATCGCCATGATGATCAGGATCATGGGCTCGATCAGCGCCATGGCTGCGCCCAGCGCCGTCTGCACGTCTTCTTCGTAAAATTCGGCCACCGAGTTCAGCATGGCGGGAAGCGCTCCCGTGGACTCGCCAACTTCGATCATTTCCACCGCAAGCTCGGGGAAAATCTCCTGCTCCTCCAGGCTGCCCGCGAGTCCCTGACCCTCCCGCACGCGGACTCCGGCGCGCATGATTCCTTTCAAAATGCGCCGACTGGTCATGGAGGAGCCTGCCGTTTCCATCGCGGGAACCAGTGGCAGTCCGCCCTGAAGAAGAGTGGAAAGCATGCGCGAAAAGGTCGCCACCTGATGCTTCAGCCGGATATCGCCGAGCACGGGCAGACTCAGAATCATCCGGTCGATGCGGTCCGCGCCGCGATCGGTATCCTTCCAGCGCCACAGCACGAACGCCGCAATCGCCAGTCCAATGAGCACAAAGGGCGCGTATTTCTGCGCATGCTGGCCCACGTCGAGCATGAAGACCGTGATGGCGGGTAGCTTGGCATCCAGGCTGTTGAACAGTTCGGCGAACTTGGGCACGACATACGTGAACAGGAACGTCACCATGATCAGCACCACGCTGACCAGCAGCGTGGGATAGATCAGCGAGACCATCAACTTCTTGCGGAACGACATGGCCAATCGCTGAAAGTTGATGTAACGGGTGAGGACTTCGTCCATGTTGCCGCTCTTTTCGCCCGCCATTAGAGTCGTGGTGTAGATCTTGGGGATAATGCCCTGCGCGGCGAAGGCGTCGGAGAGGAATTCTCCGCCTTTCACCCGGTCGCGCACGTTTTCTAGAATCTGTTTGAGCTGGGCGTCCTTTTGCCGCTTGATCAGCAGTTCGAGTGCGTTCAGGATCGGCAACCCGGCGCGAATCAGGGTCAGAAACTGCTGGTTGAAGACGAGGAAGGTGGCCTGCTTCAGCTTGCGCCGGCGGCGCAGCGAAAGTCCTCCGGCCATGACGCCCTGCGGCTTGACCCAGTAGACCAGGTAACCCTGCTGGGCGAAGCGGTCGCGTACGTCGGCTTCGGAAATCCCTTGCTCGACGTGCTGCTGGATGCGCCCGCGCTCGTCCGCGATTTTGATTACATATTCCGCCATCTGCCTATTTTCTAATGCTTTCGCTGCGGTGCGACCCCACCGCTCAGTCTAACATTCCCGCTTTCCATTCGAAGCCGCCGCGCGACCTTGCACTGCGCACGAACGGTACGCAAGTAACAGTTCTATGGGCCCAAGCCGCCCTCGACGGTCTCGGTTCCGGCCGGAGGCTGGAACTGGAACCTGGAATCGCTGACCTGAATGTCCTCCTTCTGATCACTAAAGCGATATTCGGTGGCCGATCCATCCGGGTCCTGGATAACAATTCGCACGATCCGATGATCGGAGCCAATTTCCAGCTGAATTTCGCTGACCCGATCTTCGAAACCCTGCGGTACGCCTCGCAGCACCACATCCCCGACCGCCAGCGGAGTCACATCCGGGGCCAGCGATAGCCCGCGTAACTCCTTTTCCAGCTTTGTCTTACCGAGCAAGAATGCAAGTGGTGAGCGAATATCATCGAGCTTTCGCGCCGCCGTTTTCCGTGCCTGCCGGTCGCTGGGGACGTAAAACCACGCATCTCGGCCATCGCTCACAAAGAGCTTTTCTCTTGGAGAACGGTATTCCCAGCGCATCTTGCCAGGTTTTTTCAGCCACAAAGTGCCAGACTCGGTGCGCTCCACACCGGCGCCACGATAGAGCTCGGTAAATTCCGCCTCAAGAGTGCGCAGATGGTTGTAGTGGGCATCGACTGCGGCGGCGAGAGTCTTGACATCAGGGAGCGAGTCGGCGAACACAATACTCGCGCATAGAGCCGCGCCGAGAATTGAGCTGACGGTCGCGGCTGCGAACAGCCGCGCGTAGGCCCGGACGCATTCGTCGGGGCCGGTCGGACGAATGCGTCCGCCCCTACACGCACCTTCCGAACTCCGGATCAATGAAAACACAGAATCGAGTCGTCGACGTCGCAAGTTGAATGAACACCTGTTCCAGGGCACGATTTCGAGTGCCCGATTTCCGAGGCTGCTTTCAGCGCCTTCTGTGGTTGCGCAAAGGAGGAACAGAACCGGTGTCTCTATTGTAGCGATTTTGCAGCGAGAACGCTCAGCCGACTGGCACGATACTGCCCGGCGCCAAGCGTGCCGTGGCGTCTGGGATCGAAGGCTACTCACACACAAACAGGGAATATTGGTGCGTGCCGCCGATCTTGCGCAGGCAGAGGCTGGCCACGAGCACCGGCTCGAGCAGCGGATTGTGATAGAGCAGATAAATGGGGCGGCGGGGGTGTGACCGGGGATTCTCGCGGAATGCTTGTTCAAGGTTCGCGATGACGCGGCGCAGACCAGATTCAGGAAAAGGATTGAAGAGGTAGATCACGAGCGGTTCGTCGGGAAGGGGAAACGTGCTCGCGTCAGCGCAGATGGATTCGAGGGCGAAGCATTTCTGCGAGTTGCTCCTGTACTTGCGTAGATTTTCCTGCGCGATGCACTCAAAGGCAGGAAGGAGTTCGACGCCGACAATGCGACGGAAGGGATAATCGGAGGCCATGAGCAGGGTACGGCCTTTGCCCGAGCCGAGGTCGAGGAAGGTGAAGTCGGCGAAGTTCAGATTCGTCTGCTCACGCAGGGCGTCGAGCATTTCGCGAAATAACACGGGCTCAGTCGGCTGATAGGGAGAGTTGAGGACGCCGAGCAGGCGGTCGCGCCATCCGACCGCGCCGCTCGTGGTGTTGACGCGATGAACCCAGTCATAGTCGGCGTCACCGAAACGCCGGCGCAGCCGCCCGGGAGTGGAATCGCGGGCAAACTCCCAGAGGGCGGCGGCGAGAGCGCGGGTCGAGGCCAGCCGGCCGTGGCGTGAGGCATGATCACGCCAGAAATCGCGGGCGGCGTGGAGGAGCGATGGTTGAGATTGCGCTGCCGGTTCCATAGGGGTCGATTGATTTCCGGAAGGCTGCGTCTGCGAAGAGCAACCAAACGCCAAACCTCAGGGCCTAAAGGCCCGTCATTCTCCAACTGCTAACGCGGCCCTGAAGGGCCGCTCTTCCACGCTACCGCTCGCATGTCAACGCTTGCACGCCGCTTGCGGCATCGCTGAATAGGCGCGCCCAGGTCCTTCGCTCGGCAAAATGCGCCTCGCCCGGAGTGGCGATGACAAAGACACTTCATCATACGGGCAACGCGCTAGCTCTGGTTGTGGAAGCGGGGTCGGCCGGTCGGTTTATAGCCCGGAGGAAGGCCGCGCGTGACGAACGGGAAATCGTCGGGTTTTTCGAGCACGATGAGGCCACGCGGTGTCATGAGGTAAGGATTGCCGTCGGGATCGGCCGGATTAGCCGGCAGATGTTCCGCGGTTGTAAGTTCCGACATGCTGGTGGGGAGCCTTCCCGTCCGCTCTCCGAAATCGGTGACCGCAGCTTGCAGGCGGGCTACGTCCTCATCCACCTGAAGCGCGCGAAGGTGGGCGATGGCGTTCTCGCGAATGTCCTTCTCACGCGCCGTTTCGAATGTCTTGCTCCACAACAGGCGCGCAGTCAGGAGATCGCCGCCATGCTCCGCCATCAACGCGGCCATCACTTTCATAAACGGTTGCGAGTCGGGAACGCGGGAGCCGCGTTCGAAGGCGTCGGCGGCTCGCTTGTAATCCTTGAGCTCGGTGTAGTAGACGAAGCCGAGATTGTAGTAGAGCTGCCAGTGATCCGGATTGTGCTGGATGCCATATTCCATCAACTGAATGGCGCGATCAGGCTCACCGGCGCCGTGGGGCGGCGGAGGCGCGAGAAAACTGGCACCAAACTGATACGCCGGAAGAAGCTCGGGGTCGAGCGCCGTCGTAATTTCCAGCAGGGGCGCGAGTTCGTTGTAACTCATCTCGCCATTGAAATGGCGATGGCCGAAGTACTGCACAGTACGAGTCCAGTAGATGCAGGCCATGAGACCGTCGAAGCCCAGGCTGGCACGGCGAATCATTTTCGGGGAAGAAAAATAGAGCTGATCCTCGGCGAGGGCCGGCGGGCGAATCTTGTCGACATGCCGAAGCAGCATGACGCAGGCGGCGAAGGAAACGATGAGGCACGACGCCGCGATCACAGTGGTGCGGCGTTGCGCGTTCATTTCAGATTCCTGCGCTCGAAAATGAGCACCGCGCCGCTGAGAGCCACAGTCGTGTACAGCAACGCGTAGAGGGTATTGCTGAGGACCAGTTGCGCACCGACCGGCTGCTGGTGCGCCACCGCGCTGATTACGTTGAGGGCCGAGAAATTGGGAATAACGTATGCGGCCCCGGCGGCAACCCAGTGAGTGAATCCGTGAGATAGCTCGGCGAATCCGCGGAGATCGTCGGCGAAGCTGCCGATCACGAAAAGTGAAAACGCGAAGACCGCCGACAACAACGGAGTCGAGAACGACGAAAACAGAAGAGCCAGCGCGCAGATCATCAGGAATTCGAGAATGATGAAATAAAGCGCGATGAAAATCAGCGCGTCGGGCCGCGAGAACTTGTGGGCGACGTAGAGCAACGCGGCGAATACACCGATAGCCATGAAGGACGTGTTCACGACGAGCGTGCCCGCCAGTCCGAAAAACTTGCCGATAATGAACTCCCAGCGGCGCACCGGGCGAGAAAGTACGGTGTAGAGCGTGCGCTTCTCGATTTCCTTGGAAACCAGGCCGATGCCGATGAAGATGGCGATGACCACGCCGAAAAGCGAGACTGCGGCGAGGCCGAGATTCACGACGACCAGGCGTTCGATGTCGATGGAGATCTGGCCGACGAAAATGGCCGCACCCGAGAGCAGCAGGGCGAATGCGATCAGATTGTAGAGAACGCGGTCGCGCACGGCCTCGCGAAAGGTGTTCGAGGCAATGTAAGCGATGCGCGAAATCATGCTCTTTTCCCCGCCGTGGTCTGGGAATGCTGCAGCTTCTCGACGAAGTACGTTTCGAGCGATGTGCGCAAAGGCGTGATGGAAATCAGTCGGATGCGTTCGCGGCGCAGGGCATCGATGGCGGCATCCTGCTGATGGTCGGCGATCACAGCACGCACATTGTCTCCGCTGACGTGGCATTCGGCGCCCAGAGCCTTAATCGAGGCCGGAATCTGCGTCCCCTGCCAGATCATTTCAATCTTGCCCGCCACGCTGGAGGTCAGATCGTCCACCGCACCCACGCCGCGCAGTTCGCCTTTGTGAATGATGGCGACGCGATCGCAGAGCGCCTCGGCGTCGGAAAGAATGTGAGTCGAGAAGAAAACCGTCTTGCCTTCCTCCTTCAGTTGCGCGATCAGGTCGCGCACTTCGTGGCGGCCGAGCGGATCAAGTCCCGACATGGGCTCGTCGAGAAACACTAGCTTGGGATTGTGCAGAATAGCCTGCGCGATTCCAATTCGCTGCAGCATACCTTTGGAGAACTTGCGCAGCTGCAGGCCTTTGATGTCGGTGAGGCCGACCAGAGAGAGAACCTCTTCGATGCGGCGCTTGCGCTCGCTCGCCGGAACGCCGGAGAGTTGCCCGAAGTAGTCGAGCAATTCGTGGCCGGTCAGGTAGTCGTAAAAATAGGGCTGCTCCGGCAGAAAGCCGATCTGGGCTTTGACTGCAGGATCGGTCCACTCGCGGCCCAGGATGCGAGCCGTGCCTGCGGTGGGGAAGACCAGGCCCATCAGAATTTTCAAAGTTGTGGTCTTGCCGGCACCGTTGGGACCAAGGAACCCGAATACCTCGCCCTCTTCCACCGTGAGGCGGAGGGGCTGCAAGGCGCGCTTTGGCCGCTTGCGCCAGAATCCGACCAGATAGGTCTTCTCGATATCCAGAATTTCAATCGCGGCCATCGTGGGTAAGGTTGCAGAGACGCTTCCGAAGCTGATTATAAGCAACGCAGACGGGATCGAGCAGCCGGGTCAGGTTACGGGAGTCACGGAGGTAAGAGAACGAGTTGAACCTGCCTTCTTGCATGGGATCCTGGCGGGGCACGACGATTCTCAAACTGATATGAGACGTGAGACGGTCGCCGGGATCGGTCCGCTACTGTATGGCTGCGTCACCTTCGCAGGTGTTCAGGCTGCTGATCAGGTTTCCCGAGGAGTCGAAGCGAATCACGCCGTCCGAGTACGAGCAGAAGCTACGCCCACCCGTCTGGTTCACCATGACCGGAGTTGCGGTTGCGTAGTAGATCGTGTTGATGGCAGCACCGCCGGAAGCGGTTCCGGTGGCGGCGAAGGTATAGCCGCTCTTTGTGCCTGCGGCCAGAACGCCATCAATCAGACACGCCGTAGCGGAAGTGCCGGCGCAAGGATTTCCTGCACTCGGGCCTAAGGCGGGCAGGCTAGCCGCAAAGCCGACCGTGGGATACGTCGCCTGGTAAGTGTTCATGGCGGTGTTGATGGTGCGCAGGGCACCGACTGCCGCCGACTCGTTGGCGGCAATGCGGGCGCGCAACAGGCTCGGAATCGCGATCGCCGCGATGATCAGGATGATGGCCACCACGATCAGCAGCTCGATCAGTGAGAAACCTTTGTGTCTTCGCATTGAAGTATCCCCGTGCAAGAATCGCAGACGCGGGATGAGCCCGAATACACCAGTGGACCCAAGTGCCCCAGCTGTG
>Ga0187769_10002951_pt1 | contig 10086 bp, 8 predicted proteins | sample 0116_SJ02_MP02_1_FD_133140 | JGI IMG/M metagenome (GOLD analysis project Ga0187769, IMG submission 133140) | Tropical peat soil microbial communities from peatlands in Department of Meta, Colombia - 0116_SJ02_MP02_10_MG | ecosystem: Environmental > Terrestrial > Soil > Wetlands > Peat | place... | reverse complement strand
TAGCGAAGGTCCTTCATCTCCTTGACGAATATCATATCGGGGATATTCTCCACGATCGCCTCAAGGAACTCTTCGCGCCGCTCAAGCTCCTGGTGAGCTTTTTGCAGCGCTACCTCGCCCTGCTTGCGGTCAGTGATGTCACGATTGTTCCCGCGCCTCCCCAGATATTGCCCAGCTTCATCAAAAACTTCTTGATAAACGTGGCCGATCCAGCGGGTGGTGCCGTCCCGATGAATAATGCGAAATTCGCACTCTCTCGAGGTGCCGCTCAATTGGGGTTGCTTGATATGGGCTTCGTACTTGCTCCTGTCTTCGGGATGGATGATGCGGAAGAGCAGCTCGGGATCCTCTTCATACTCGCCAGCCCTGTGGCCAGTAATCCTTTCGCAGGAAGGGGACGAGTACAGGTAGCGCCTTTCCGGACTAACCCAGTACTCCCAGTCATATGTGTTATCAGCAACGATTCGATACTTCATCTCAGATGATCTTACTGCATCTTCCGCCTGTCGGCGCTCGGTGATATCCTCGACAAACCCTTCCACTGTAGTGGTCTCTTGAAAGGAAAGTGCGCGAAACAACAGCCGCACTATAATGGTGTTGCCGCCCTTCGTGCGTAGATCGATATCAACCTGATCCCACTTCCCATTATTGGCTAATGCCTTATTGGTTACGAGCTTCGTCCTCCTTTCCGGATCGACATACAAGGCTTCACCCACCGAGGTCTGATTTGTCGTGCTGATTAAGTCTTGGGGTGATGAGTAGCCGAGCATCCGGGAAAGCTCGCGATTTGCATCGAGCAACCTGCCATCTACAGTGGTGCGAAATATGCCAATTGGGGCATTATCGAAAATTTCGCGATACTTTTCCTCGCTTCCACGAAGAGCCACCTCGGCTCTCTTACGTTCACCGATCTCCAATAATAGCTGTCGATTCCTCTCTGCCAGCGTTTGCTCACTTCGCCGTGCTCGCTCCTGGCTATCCTTGAGGCTTTTGGTAAACAGGGCAACAAAAACTGCACTCGCAAGAAGAAGTGCTCCATGCGTCATCAAAGGATCGAATCCGATCGGCTTGTAAGATGGAAGCAAGCCAGTAGCCTCTGCCCGCCAAAGTCCTGACACGGCAACCAAGCTTAATGCAGCGGCAGCAAACGTGCCTCGATCGCCGAAGAATAAACCAGCCGCAACAACACACAGGATGAAAAGAGACGCAATCGGAGCACAAATGCCGCCAACAGTAGTGACGCAGTAAACGGCGGCTAAAAAGAACAGCGACACCAACAACACGCCAGTCAAAAAGACATATCCTCGCCGCAGCAGTAACACCATTAGGGGAATCAGCGCCGTTAGCAGTCCCATGATGATTACCACGTTCGGGTAACTACCTTCAGTCAAGGCCCCAGTTGGCACAAATATCATTCCCATAACGAGAACGGCAAATAGAGTACTATTAAGGAGACCCGCAATTCTGGTTCTGTCCTCGTCACCCTCGAAAATCGGCGGAGCAAGTTTTTTCCTTAGCCGTTCAGACATGTATTCGCCCCTTGCACCCAGAGAATGTTTATGCGGCAACCTATCAAAGGCTTCCCGTGGAGAAAGGTTTTCATGTCGCTTACGTGGGCAAGAGCACTCCCAGTGGTTAAGAGTTTTACAGGCCGAGCGTTGACGCAAACCCTCTAGTTGAACCCCGCCGCGAGGCAAGAGAAAGGAATCACCTGAGGTATGCGGATTCGGAGGGAGGATTCGGGATTTCGGGATTCATTAGGAAAATTATAGATATTAGAAAGATGAAATACAAGACGAGAATCAGTCCGTAACGTTGTGCGTTATTGAATTAGTTGGCGCCTGGCTGTAATCCAGCGAAGTTGCTGAGATGCTTGTCAGACTGACAGCACTGGTCGAAATCTGACCACGACAAACGCAATTTTGCCATAATAGTGAATATGATTGGGAACAGGCAGCACAACGGAAATGATCTGGATGTGTTGAGCTTTTTGAGCTCTCCGGATTCCATGAAAAGGGGAGGTACTGAAATTGGCGTTTGTCATTCCTTAGAACTTGAAGAAGAAACGTGCCAGTTATCGAGACGAGTCGTAGTCAAGCGACCAAGGAATTTTTCACCTCTCAGGGCCATGGAAAAGTGCCCGATCTCGTGAGAGTAGCCCGACAGTGCCTGCACCCGGCCTACTGCTCTTACAGGGTTTTCGATGGTTTGCCCCTGAGATGAATGGCACGTCGTTTTTTAGTACTGGAGGCGCCAAGAGATCCAGAACCGGCAATTTGACGTATGATCTTCGGCCAAATACCCCTTCAAGCCGTTTGTTTTCGAAACAAAGCTCCAGAAGACCAAGTTCCTGCGATCCATCAATACTCTACACGATGGTGGCATCGTTGTGGTGCCTGTGTTATAATAGAAAAAAATCGGCGCGGAACTGTTCTGAGGGGGGTTTTGTCGATTCGATTAATCTGTTAAGTGTAAACTATTCAAGATCCGGTTTGGCCGGTCTTTGGCCAAGGCTTTTCACCCGGGCATTCTCCGATCTGCACAAAAGGCACTCCAAGAGGATTGCCCATGCAGAATGCGATAAAAGACAGGACAGCCTATTTCATATTTCGAGATATTCCGGCAGTCGTCCACTTGGGCAAGAACTTGCGTGAGGTCTCGGAACTGGTCGTCTCAACAGTCACCGGAATCCTTCAGGTCCGAGGCAACCTCCTGGGCATTTTAGACTTCGAGAAAGATGAACTGGTGCCTGGGGCTACTTGCAGCCGGGAGCGAGCTGTTTCGCCGGGAGCAGGAACACCTTCTTGGTGGCCTGTAGACAATCCGTTATTCAGAAAGGCCTGGAAGAGCAGTCCTTTATCACCTCCTATCCTTATGACCTAAGGAGATTAAAGGATGCAGTGTTCAAAATGCCATACACAGAATCCGGAGACAAATAATTTCTGCCGCAGTTGTGGGAAAAGGCTCTTATTTACTTGTCCTCTATGTGATTTTGAATATCTCCCGGAGGACCAATTCTGCGGTAAATGTGGTCATCAAATAAAGACAGCCGCCGATCGGATATTCATAGCCTCCAAAGCAGAACCAATCTCCGCATCTGACAGTGAGCGCAAGCATGTTAGCGTTCTTTTCTCCGACCTTTCGGGCTACACCGCCATGACCGAAAAACTTGATCCCGAAGAAGTAAAGGAGATCATGGGTCAAATATTTGGAGAAATAGCTGGCATTGTGGTCAAGTATGATGGTTTTGTTGAAAAATTTATAGGCGACGCCATTATGGCCGTCTTCGGGGTGCCTTCGGCGCATGAGGATGACCCGGTCAGAGCGATTATTGCAGCCAGAGAAATCCACGAAGCAGTCCGTTCAATCAGCCCAAAGTACGAGAGCCGTATCGGTAAGCCAGTTTCCATGCATACCGGTATCAGCACGGGCCTTGTGGTAACGGGAGAGGTAAATTTGGAAAAAGGTGTACACGGGATTATGGGGGATACAATCAACCTGGCCTCTAGACTTGCGAGGTTTGCCACACCGGGCGAAATTGTCGTCAGCCAGGAAACCTACTGGCAGGCAGAGGGCTATTTTGCTTTCGATCCCCTGGAGCCGGCCGAATTAAAGGGCAAAGCTAAACCTATTAAATCATACAAGGTCTTATCACCCAAGGAAGAACCCGCCAAAACGCACCGGCTCTCCGGTATGAGGGCCGAACTTATCGGCAGAAAGACAGAAATGGCCCAATTGGAAGAGGCGGTCGCGGGTCTAAAGCAGGGCAAGGGGTATATCTTCTCCATCGTTGGTGATGCCGGGACAGGCAAGAGCCGGCTTATTGAAGAGTTTAGGGCTACCCTGATTTCACAGGACATCCAATGGCGCGAAGGGCACTGTTACGCCTATGCCCAGAACATTCCCTACTTTCCGCTTATCGATCTTTTCAGCAGGGCCTGGCAGATTGAAGAGGGCGATTCCTCAGACACAGTAAGGAATAAAGTGGAATCGGGGGTCACGTATCTGCTTGGTGATGAGAAAGGCGTAATCCCTTATTTCGGCACGCTCTATTCATTGCGCTACCCTGAGATTGAAAGAGTGAGCCCCGAGTTATGGAAATCAAGGCTCCACGCAGGTGTTCAATCGCTCCTTTCAGCACTGACTAGGCGAGGGCCAACGATCATCTGCCTTGAAGATCTGCATTGGGCGGATGCTTCATCCATAGAGCTCCTGCGTTTCATCCTGAAAGATTTTCAGCTTCCGGCTGCTTTTCTCTGTGCGTATAGGCCTCCTTTCAGTCTGTTTATTTCCCATCAGTTAACTGGCCTCAGCAAGCTGTACAGCGAGATCAGGCTTCAGGATCTCTCTACCTCTGAAGCTCAAACCATGGTCGAGTCCCTCCTCAAGACGGAGACTATTCCTTCCGATCTCAGGAGATTCATCCAGACCAGAGTCGAGGGGAATCCCTTTTACCTTGAAGAAGCTGTCAATGCCCTGATTGACTCGGAAACGCTCATTCGGGAAAATGGGAGTTGGAAGCTGACAAAGCAAATCAGTGAAACAGTCATTCCCTCAACGGTTCAGGGACTTATCACGGCGAGGCTCGATAGATTGGAGCGGGAGACAAAACGGATTCTCCAGGAGGCATCCGTTATCGGGAGGGCTTTTCTCTATGAAATTCTTACGAGGATCACCGAGCTTAAGGCAGTTGTGGACAAATCCCTGGTTGGGCTGGAGAGGCTTGATTTCATCAGGGCCAGGACTCTTCAGCCCGAGCTGGAGTACATCTTCAAGCATGCCCTGACCCAGGAAGTGGCCTATAACGGTCTCATCAGGAAAGAGCGTCAGGCTTTACACGAACGCATCGGTCTAGTGATGGAGGAGCTGTTTCAGGACAGACTGCCTGAATTTTACGAAACCCTTGCCTATCATTACAAGCAGGGGCAATCTCTCCTTAAAGCCGTGGACTACCTTACGAAAGCGGGTGAAAAGAGCCTCCAAAGGTACGCCCTCGATGAATGTGACTCTTATTTCAAAGAAGCCTATAATCTATTATCAGGTAAACTTGAAAAAACTAGGGAGGATGAGAAGCGCCTGATCGACCTCATCATCAAGTGGGGTTATACGTACCACTTTCGCGGCAATTATATGGGGCTCATCGATCTCTTTAAAGGACATGAAGCTCTGGCAGAATTTGGTGAAGACAAGGAACAGCTTGAGATGTTTTATGGTTGGCTTGGATTGGCGCTTGGACGGAGGGAAAAACTCCAGAACGGTTATCTGTATCTGCAGAAGGCCCTGAAACTAGGTGAAGAAATCGGAGATGTCAAAGGAGTTGGATACAGTTGCACATGGCTTGCGACTATCGGTGCTGATTTTGGACTTTTAGATGATGCGATAATTTATGCGGAAAGGGCAAGGGAGGCAGCAAACCATATCAAATCGGATCATTATCTGTTTTCAATGGCTTTAATTTGCTCTGGTTATGCCTATTATTTCAAGGGCGATGTTAAAAAGATTGCTGAATTTGCTCAACTTCTATTGAACTTTGGCAGGAAACATTCTGATGCCTATTCCATGGCTTACCATTACATCACTCTGGGACACAGCCGGTCAACGGCGGGTGATTTCTCGTCAGCAATTGAACTTTATAAGAAGGGTGTCCAGGTTTCACCCAGTCCACAGATAACATATGCGGCAAAGTTCGTGCTTGGGATGTGCTGTGTCTCCACGGGCCAGCTAAAGGAGGCCCAGAGCGCCCTTGAGGAAGTTATCGAATACAGCGATAAGTTTGGTTTTGAATATCTTGGGTCAGCATCTCAGGGAATCAAGGGAATGGTTTTGATCGCTCGGGGTGATCTAAAACAAGGAATACGTCTTTATCAAAATGCGATGCGGGTATTTTTCGAACGTAAAAGCCTGTATCGTTACGCTGCCGGAAATTGTTTGATGGGGAAGATTTACTTAAAGATCGCCTTGGGGGGAAGTGAGAAAAAGGATTTCATCTTTCTCGCCAAAAACATCGGCTTTCTCATACAAACTTTGCCTTTTGCCCGCCGGAAGGCCGAGGAGTATCTGAATATAGCGATCAAGACGGCAGGAGAGATTGGGGCCAAAAGTATTCTTGGGCAGGCGTGCCTTGAGTTAGGTCGTCTGCATAAGGCCAAAGGCAGGACAGAGAAGGCCCGTGAGTGTATCAACAGTGCAATTGAGGCTTTTAAATGGTGCGAGGCCGATGCTTTCCTAAATCAGGCTCAGGAGGAGCTGACATCCATGATGAGCATTGCAGGAGACCGTAAGGGACTTTTCGCCCGGTGGTGGAGTAGGTGGTCAAGAAATCTTTGAAAGTTCTGGAAAGTTGCACAAAGACCTTGTGAGAGGCGGCCGCCCAACTTAATGAAGACCTCAATTTCAGATTGCTAAAATAGCAATATCTTGCCAAGTGTGAATTCCTGGAGTGAAGTAGGCAGTAAAACATATGAGGTGCATATCATGACCGTGGAAGGAACCATTTTTGGGGCCGGTTCATATCGTGGAATCCGACATAGTAGCGACTCCCTGGAGGGCTTGGAGTATAGAAGGTAGAAACCGGAACGAGTGGCTGTCAGGCTTAGACTACCGCCGACGCGACCTCCCTGATGGACATACCTCTATGCATTTCTCAGTGCAGACCTTATCGGTTCGAACTCATGCCGTGTGGATCCACTTGATACGCTTCGCCGAAACGATGACCAGGTGGTCCTTGAATTTTTCAGTGGAGTTGGATTGGAGGAAAGGGAGAACAAGCTCCAGGACATTCCGTGTCGTGGTTGGATTCACTTTAAGCCTGATTACTCCGGGATGCCTTTCGAGGGGCAGAACCACCCAGTCGCCGAAGTGCTCGTCAAGAGTCACAAGTATCCTTTTATCATCTATGGCCTTACGAAGAATTTGAGCGTCATCCGCCCGTGACCGGCCGACTTCCGAGGGACGCCATCGAACCCCTCTGCGCGCAGCGCCCCGGCTACACGGACTCCGAACATCTGATGGAGGTAGAGCCTTAACGGTTCACGCACCAACCACCCTTATCTCCGAATGGTCAAGACACGATCTGGCATAGAAAAGAGCAGCCTGAATATCTTCCCTCGTCAACTCCGGACAATCCTTCAACAGAATGTCCCAAGATTGGCCGTCTGCAACCTGTTCCAGGATGACCGAAACCGGTATCCGAGTTCCCTTAATAACCGGCCTTCCGTTGCATACCCTTGGGTCCAACTCGATCCTGCTCAGCGCGTCCATCGGTTACTCCGAAAAAGTAAGCGGCGGTTTGAGAGCTTGGAGCAGGTTTCAATGTATTGCGGCACCCTGCGCTTTTCAAGTTTCTTTTGCAGCCCGGCGGCAGCCTTACGAGATCTCGGGGGTTGAATCCAACCGATTGGCAGCAAAGCTGGAAGAGGAAGTGAGGTTACGCCCGGCGGTTTTTGACATCTGCCAAACTGAACTTCTCCCGGGATACTCTATCCGGGGTGGAACACCTGTGGAACACGCCAAAAAGAAAGCCCCTCGTCCAAGGGGCTCGTTTTCGACAAGGGCATGAACTCCAAGGACAATCTGGCCCTGATTGACAGCCGGCAACAGATTCATTTCATAACTACCTATTCCACCTATTTTGCCGAGGACCTGGCCTGACTTGGCGCCAAGTATTTTGAGCCGCTCGATATCCCGAAGAACCGTCAACTGCTTGCAGAAGGAAAAGGAGGCGATAGGCTTTGCGCCTTTCGCACCACCGAGACTTTGTGGGGACGCGAACGTACCGTGGTCGTAACTTTCAATCCCGCCACCATGAGAAAGAAACTCTACGATCACACCCGAAAACTTGAGCGCCTCCGGGCCGAGTTAATGGAGTATCGCAGAAAATACAACCATAAGGAACGCAACTGGCAAAGTGCCAAGGCGGTTGTCGCCCGTTACCGCAAGCTCTGTGATCAGCTCTACATCAGCCGCAAATGGTATAAGCTTCGATTCGACAAAGCGACCATGAGTTTTCGAAAAGACGCATCGGAGATTAACGCTATCGAGGCCATGATGGGGAAAAATATCGTTGTCACCGACAATCGCGGCTGGACCACCGAAGAGATTGTGAGCGCCAGCCTTGATCGATGTCGAATCGAGCAGCAGTTTCGAGTGAGCAAGGCCAGCTGCCATGTTCAGGTCAATCCAATGTTCCATTGGACCGACGACAAGATCAGGTGTCATCTTCTCACCTGTGTCATCGCACTCGCTTGCCTGAGGCTCCTGGAGATTAAAACCGGGGACAAACATACAGCCAAAACTGTCATGGAGCACATGGAAAACCTCAACTGCGTCCTCTCCTGGCAACACGGGGCCAAAAAACCTCAGACCTACATCGAGGACCCCACCGAGTTGCAGGCACAAGTTCTGGCCAGCCTGGGATACCAGATAAAAGACGGTTGGGTTCTACACCTTTGAGAGCGATTTTCCCTACTTTTTCAATCGGTTGGATATTGTCCTTTAGCCAGTTCCTGAAAGTCCTGGAGCGCCACGAAGCGCTGTGTAGTAGTACGTTTTGTTCGAAATTCCAGCAGATTGAGAGGCATCTGCCGGGGTAATTGCCAGTTCACCCTGAAGCCTGACCGGCAGCAATGCTGAAGCCCGGTGACAAAGGCCCTTTCGGGTTGAGGCGGAATGCAGGCCGCAGCATTAAGCGAATCCAGTTAAGCGTCGTAAAGGAGACGAAGGGGGAGAGACCCTCGGGAATGTCGAATCCTGATATGGACCGTGAAGCAACTGGCATCGGCAGCGGTCCACCCTTCCGGCGTAATATGGAGTGGCATGCATTCAAGGAAGCACAGTGAACGTGGGAGAGCCTGTCTGCCGGGTGGCGGTGACACCCGGTGATCTCCTATAAGGGTTTTGCTCGAAGTGGGGAACACGGCAGACAGGATGTCGGATGAGCCCATAGTACTTTTGATGGTGAGGACAACACAACCTCACCGGAAGGAAGGGGCTCAGTTTGTCTTATGCTTTTGGAGAAATCGCGGCGGAGATTGCCAATATGGCCAGCACTCAGTTAAAGGTTCGCGCGTTTCAAAGGAAGCTCTACCTTGCATCAAAGCAGAAGAAGGACTTTCGGTTCTACAGTCTTTACGACAAAGTTTACCGGCTCGACGTGCTGCTGGAATCCTACAGGCAGTGCCGGGCCAATGGAGGCAGTCCGGGAAGTGACGGAATTACATTTTCAGACATAGAGGAAAAAGGACTCGTGCCCTGGCTTGAAGGGATATCCGAATCCTTGCGCGAGCGTACTTACAGACCGCAGGCGGTCAAAAGAGTATTCATAGCAAAGCCGGGACAACCCGGAAAGTTTCGTCCTCTCGGGATTCCGACGATCCGGGACCGGGTAGTCCAAGGAGCCTGCAAGATAGTGATTGAACCTATCTTCGAAGCCCACCTGAACGAGGGAAGCTACGGATACCGACCCATGCGGGGCGCCACTGACGCAGCAAAACGCATCGAGAGTTCAATAAAAGAGGATTACCGGTGCGTATACGACGCGGACATCACGGGTTACTTTGACAACATTCCTCATGACAGGCTGATGGCGAAGATAGAAAGGCGTATAAGCGACAAGAGCATGCTGGCGCTTTTGCGTCAGTTCCTTCGCGCACCGGTAATGTTCATGGATGAGAATGGAGCCGTCACCATCACGAAACCGGATTTGGGGACGCCGCAAGGCGGAGTAATCTCACCGCTTTTCGCCAATATTTACCTCAACGACTTCAGCGACCTTATCATACCAGGTTGCGTTCAAGAATGTACGGGAAGCAGGTGTATGTACGTAGCATAGCCCCTTGTGGGCGCTTGGAAGTGCGGACGGGCACAAGGCCCTATGCTACATCAACTTGAACGCAATTTTCATGTCTCGGGGGACACCCGCGAAGCATGAAAATTGGGACCTCGGGAACCTATTTTCAAGGTAACTTGGTATTAAGGGATTATATCGCTGGAAGGAGGACTCCAAGGAAGTCAGGCAGAAAATCGAGGGGCGGCCCCTGCCTCTCAAAGATGACGAACTAATTCAAAACAATTCAACGAGGAGGATTA
>Ga0187769_10002950_pt1 | contig 10086 bp, 8 predicted proteins | sample 0116_SJ02_MP02_1_FD_133140 | JGI IMG/M metagenome (GOLD analysis project Ga0187769, IMG submission 133140) | Tropical peat soil microbial communities from peatlands in Department of Meta, Colombia - 0116_SJ02_MP02_10_MG | ecosystem: Environmental > Terrestrial > Soil > Wetlands > Peat | place... | reverse complement strand
GAAGAAGAGAAGATGGGAGTGATTCTGCAACAGGTTGTGGGCACGATTCACGGCCAGCGTTTCTATCCTGATTTTTCCGGCGTATTGCGCACGCACAACTTCTATCCCGTCGCGCCAATGAACGCTACCGATGGGATTGCCGCTGTGGCGCTGGGCATGGGCCGGACTGTTGTAGATGGCGGCAAATGCCTCACCTTCTGTCCACGCTACCCGCGCAACCTGGTGCAGTTCTCATCGGTGGAGGACATTCTGGCCAATTCGCAGCGCGAATTCTGGGCGCTGGAACTGAATCACGTCGAACATCCGCGCGACACCGCCGCCGAACTGCGGGAGGTTCGTTTCGGACTTGATGTGGCGGAGAGCGATGAAACCCTGCACAATCTGGGGTCGACGTACTCGATTGACAATCATGCCGTCTACGACGGCATAAGCCGCCCCGGCGCGCGCATCGTGAGCTTCGCGCCCATCCTGAAGCATGGAGTTTTTCCTCTGCCTGCGATTCTTGAGCAGTTGATGAAGGTCGGAGAAGACGCGTTCGGGCGGCCGGTGGAAATTGAGTTCGCTGTGCGCTTACCTCGCAATGCGGGCGATCCGGCCGAATTTGGATTTCTCCAGATTCGCCCCTTGGTCCTGTCGCGCGAAGGCGAAGAGTTGCGAATGGAGGATGTGAGTCCAGACCAACTGGTTTGCCAAAGTACAAAAGTGTTGGGAAATGGCCGCATCGGCGATCTGCGCGATGTCGTGGTGGTGGATGTTCACCGCTTTGAGCGGGCGCGAAGCCTTGAAGTGGCCGACTGCGTCGCTCATCTCAATTCCAAATTGAACGAAAGCGGCACACCGTACCTGCTGATTGGCGTAGGCCGCTGGGGATCGAACGATCCCTGGCTCGGAATTCCCGTAGAGTGGGACGAAATTTCCGGCGCGCGGGTGATCGTGGAAGCCGGATTTCGCGATTATCGCGTGACTCCCTCGCAAGGCAGCCACTTTTTTCAGAACCTCACCGCATTTCAAGTGGGATACTTCACGGTGAATCCTGATGCGGGCGAGGGCTTCGTGGATTGGCAATGGCTGGCCTCGCAGGCCGAGGTGGAAGAGCGAGGCTGCGTGCGGCATCTGCGATTCGAGAAGCCGCTGGTCGTGGTGATGAACGGGAAGACCAGCAAAGGGATGGTTTTCAAGCCGTAAACCAGAACCGGCCCCTGACTGTTGACGTTCGGTTGCTTCAGCGAAGTTCTTTAATAACGGTTTTCCCTCAGCCAAAGCCGGACCTGCTCTTCGACCGAAAAGCCTGAGTCTGGATTCTGGGCAAATTTCGATTCCAACGCGAAGGTCTGCGCCTCCAGTGGCACAGTGAAGTGTGCATTGGTTCGCAAGAAACCTGACACAAAAGCGCTGGTGTACTTCTCCACCCCAAGGATCTGAAACTGAACGGCGTGAACTAACCCGTGAAAGAGGGCCCGTTCCGTAATTCCATCGTTGAAGACGATCACGTCGATGAAAGTGAGCGAGGCCATGTGCTTAATCTCCGGCAGGTCCGTCAAGCCAAGAGCTTTTGCGTCCGCATAGAACGAGGGATTTGGCACTCGTTCCCCATGCAGCTCGACGACTCTCACCCGCTCCAGAATCCCGGGGGAGAAAAACGGCTGCATGACAGCCTTGTGCTCGGCACTCAGTGGCTCGGCTTTTGGGTAATAGCGGTCCCGCTGTTGTCTCAGGTAGGCAAGCACCAAGGTAGTAGCTTGAGCTATTTTGTGCTCGTTGAAGCTCGAGCCGACGGCCTCCGCCAGCGCCGTATCAGGCGATATCTGCCTTTCGACGGATGAGTAGTAGTTGTTGAGAACACCGGCGGAGACGATGGCCTTGCGTAGAACATCGCGTTGACCGTAGCGGGCAAGGTTTTCGGTCGAGAAACGGAGCCGAAGTTGATGCGTGGCGCACTCGGCGCTGAGCAGTTCGAGCTGCGCGTGGCGCAGATCGGCATTCATTTGCACAATGGCAACCCTGTCTTCTGGATCGTCCCAGGAAAACATCGCTGAACTCCTATGAAAAGCTTGCAAATTACCGGAGAGGGGCCCTATATTGATTATGTATACAGCGTTACGTTTACGTTGTCAATAGTATTGTTACGTTTTAATAGGCGGATTAACATAACATTTGCGGAGACCGGAACCATGCCACGGCGACCTGATCCCGGAGTGGAGGAGCGCATTCTAAGCGCGGCCAGCAAGCTATGGAAAAAGGGTGGTGAGAACGCGTTAACCATGCGCGCCGTCGCCAAAGCGGCAGGCACGAACACGCCGGCAGTCTACCGGCGGTTCCCCAGCCGCCATGAAGTCTTGCAGGCTTTACTTCGGCGAGTGCAGCGCATGTTCGCTGACGCGGTTCGAGACAGCCGTTCTCCCGAGGAGGCGTGCGAACAATACCTTGAGTTTGCCCTGAGTCATCCGCATGAATACGAGCTTTTCTACGACTACGCTTACCAGCTCCCTCGTCCGCCCCAGATTCGTGGGACCGCTCCGCTCCGCGAGCACCGCCCGACCATGGCGCTGATGGAAGCCAGGCTGGCAGACCGGCTCGGCGGGTCTCCCCAGGACCAGACGCGCTTGTCTCTTGCTCTCTGGGCGATTACTCACGGAACAGCTATGATCCTCATCTCAAGATCCATTCCCCCGGAACACGCTGCAGAGTTGCGGTCTGTGTTTTCCTCCGCCGTCGAAACAATGATTCGGAACGCTTCCGTTGGATCCCAGGTTTAGGAACCTGTAACGCTCATCGCAGGTTACGAGCGTGACCGGTGCTTCTCCTCCGCGTGACCGGTGTCACAGCCGCAGTGTGCCTATCTTTTCGACAATATGGGAGTAGTCACGGACACGCATGTTCAAAATCCAACACGCTGAGTTCATCGCGCCGGGCATCAAGCGGTTTGTCATCGAGGCGCCCCGCATTGCACGCAAACAGAAGCCGGGACAGTTCGTCATCCTGCGGATCTATGAAGAGGGCGAACGCATCCCGATCACCATCGAAAAGTCTGACCCGGTGTGCGGCACAATCAACATTGTTGTGCAATCGGTCGGCAAGACTACGCACCTGCTGAATTCCCTAGAGACGGGCGATCGCATTCGCGATGTCGTCGGCCCACTCGGTAAACCGTCCGAAATCGAGAAATTCGGCACGGTGGTGGTCATGGGTGGCGGCGTCGGTACAGCGATGGCTTATCCCACCGCGGCCGCATTCAAGCGCGCCGGCAACCGCGTGATTTCGGTCGTCGGCGCGCGCAGCAAAGAATTGGTCATCTTGGAGCGCGAAATGCGTGAGGTCAGCGACGAACTGCTGATTACGACCGACGATGGCAGCTACGCCGACAAAGGCTTCGTGACCGACAAGCTGCGGCAACTAATCGATGCCGGAACGCAGATCGACCTGGTGTTAGCCATCGGGCCGATTCCCATGATGCGGGCGGTCGCGGATGTGACGCGCGCGCGGAATATCCGCACGATCGTCAGCCTGAATCCGATCATGATCGACGGTACCGGCATGTGTGGTGGCTGCCGCGTGCTCATCGATGGCAAAAGCGAATTCGCCTGCGTGGACGGTCCGGAATTCGACGCCAGCCGTATCGACTTTGCTGTCTTGGTGCAGCGCAACGCCATGTACCGCGCAGCCGAGCAGAAGTCTATGGAGGATTTCCAGAGCGAGCGCGTTGCTCTGCTCGCAAAAGTACACGCTGAATGCGTCCTGCAAGGAGGCGGAAAGTGAGCCCGACTGCCGGCAAATCGCTGAATCCGGTTCCGATCAAAGAACGCATGAAGCTGCCGCGGCAGGCCATGCTCGAGCAGCCGCCCTTGCTTCGCGCGTCCAATTTCAAAGAAGTCAACTTAGGCTATTCCGAAGAATTAGCTCGCCGCGAAGCACAGCGCTGCCTGGAATGCGCAAAACCCACTTGTATCGATACGTGTCCTGTCGGGGTGAAGGTAAAGGAATTCGTGCAATTGATCGTGGCCGGCGATTACCTGGGCGCGGCTGCGAAAATACGCGAAGATAATGTGCTGCCCGCCATCACCGGCCGCGTCTGCCCACAGGAAGATCACTGCGAGGGCGGATGCCTGATGGGAAAGAAAGTGCAGCCGCTGGGCATCGGATATCTGGAGCGCTTCGTCGCCGATTATGAACAGCGCCACATGGATAAAAGCACGATTCGCAGGGCTGAGCCGAGCGGGAAGAAGGTTGCCATTGTCGGCAGCGGGCCATCAGGATTGACCGCTGCGGGCGACCTTGTACAGAAGGGGCATCAGGTGCGGGTGTTCGAGGCCCTGCACGAGCTGGGCGGCGTGCTGGTCTATGGCATTCCGGAATTCCGTTTGCCCAAACAGATCATTCGCGAGCAGATCGATTACATGCGTGCCATGGGCGTCGAGTTCGAGACCAACGTCGTGGTCGGCAAGACGGTGACGATTGAGGAACTGATGGAAGAAGAAGGATACGACGCCGTGTTCATCGGTACAGGAGCGGGAGCGCCGCAGTTCATGGGCATCCCGGGTGAGCATCTGAACGGCGTTTATTCAGCAAATGAGTTCCTGACCCGCATCAATCTGATGCACGCGTACGAATTCCCAAAATTCGATGAACCCATGCTGGATTTCCGCGGCAAGCCAGTAGCGGTCATCGGCGGCGGCAACACGGCGCTGGATGCGATTCGCTCGGCTCTGCGCCTGGGCGCTGGCAAGGCATATGTGCTTTATCGTCGCAGCGAAGCGGAGATGCCGGCGCGCATCGAGGAAGTGAAGCACGCCAAGCAGGAGGGCATCGAGTTTCACATGCTGACCGCCCCGATAGAGTTTGTCTCGGACAGCAAGGGCTGGCTGACAGCGGCGCGCTGCATACGCATGCAACTCGGTGAGCCGGATGCCTCCGGGCGCCGACGACCCGTGCCCATGGAAGGATCGGAATTCGAACTTCCGCTGTCAGTAGCCGTGATTGCCATCGGCACGAGTGCGAATCCGTTGATTCAGAGCACCACGCCTGGTCTTGCGACAAACAAGCGGAATTACATCGAAGCCGATTCCGATACACAGCGCACCTCAAAGAAAGGCGTGTTCGCCGGGGGCGATATTGTCACAGGGAGTGCCACGGTGATTCTGGCCATGGGCGCGGGGCGGCGGGCCGCGAGGTCCATTCACGAATATCTGACCACGGGAACCTGGTAAAGCTCTGCGAGACGGGCGAGAACGCCCGTCCTCCACCGAAAGCTCTGTGTGATCGGCCTCACATCCACTTGTGCGGCGAATCACTGCCGCATGGTCGCGAGCGGAAGTTTAATCGAAAGTGGCCGCTAGGATGACCGGCCGGTTGGGAGAAATCATGAAAGAGGAAGATTTGCTAAAGTGCCCGCTACTGCAGGGGCTCGACGCTATGCACCGTGCGGAACTGCTCGGTCTTTTGAATGACAGCAATCTGCGGGAAAAGCTGGAGGCATGCTTAACTGAGCACGGGGAAAAACCGAGCGCCGCTTGCGCCTCCGAAGTGCGCAACTTTGAAAAAGAGGTACATAGCTGGAATCCGCAGAAGCTGGTTTTCAGTCGCAGTCCAAAAGAGTAGTTGTCAGGCGAAATACATCGAGCACTTTTGAAAGGAGCGCGAGATGCATAACAGCCTTCACTTCACTACTTTCGATCCGCTGCGTGATGCTCCGGAGCTTTGCGGGCTGTGCGGCGTGCGTCCTCCGGTCTTCCATTTCGAGTTCAACAGCGAGAGAGATCAGAAAGACCCTCTTTCCAGTAGAGGATTCTGCTGCGAAGTGTGTGCCGCGCGGCTGTTGAAGAAGCTCGAGCGTACTGAATCGCAGCAGTGGGCGGCAGAAGAAGCCGCGCTCGCGGCCGAGGACTTCGACACCGACGAATTTCACAAACGCCTTGAGTCGCTCAGGGCCGTGGTAGGGCCGAAGTAGTCCGGCACCCGCGGATTATCTCGATGTACCTCTGTGCCCTCTGTGATCAAGAAAGACCACAGAGGACACAGGGGACCACAGAGGAATCACCTATTGCCAATGAGGTTGCACTGCTGCCTAGCCGCACACTCCTAACCCAACTTTCCGGAAAGCGTTATAGTTTGCTGGGTGGAAGCTTCCCATGAGCGCAGAAAAAGGCAACGGAGATCGCTGGCCCGAGCTGCCTCTCGAACAATGGAAAGATACTTATGTCACCCTCCACATGTGGACGCAAATCGTTGGCAAGGTACGCCTCGCGCTCAGTCCTGCGCTGAATCATTGGTGGCAGGTACCGCTTTACGTAAATTCCCGCGGCCTGACAACTTCGGCCATTCCTTATGCGCAAGGCATTTTCGACGTCCAGTTCGATTTCATTGATCACAAGCTGGCCATCTGTACGAGCCATGGCACAGAGCGCGTGATCGCCTTGGCGCCCAAAAGCGTCGCTGATTTCTATCGCGAGTTCATGGGCTGCCTACAATCGCTCGGAATTAACGTGAAGATCTGGAGAATGCCTGTCGAGATTCCTGACCCGATCCCCTTCGACAAGGATGTGCAGCACGCTTCGTACGATCCGGAATACGCGAACCGTTTCTGGCGGATCCTCCTTATCTGCGATTCGATTTTCAAAGAATTTCGTTGCGACTTCCTCGGCAAATGCAGTCCGGTGCATTTTTTCTGGGGCAGCTTCGATATGGCGGTTACGCGTTTTTCCGGCCGGCGAGCGCCGGAGCGCGAAGGAGCGGACGTGATCACGCGTGAAGCATACTCCCACGAAGCCATCAGCGCCGGCTTCTGGCCGGGTGGCGGCGAGGTGAAGGGTGCCGCCTTCTATGCCTATGCTGCTCCCGAGCAGCCCGGATTTCCGCAAGCGCCGGTGCGCCCCGCTCAGGCTTTTTATCATCCCCAATTGCACGAGTTCCTGCTTATGTATGACGACGTCCGACGTGCCGCTTCGCCCAAGTCCGCCCTCCTGGATTTTCTGCAGAGTACGTATGAAGGGGGGGCTAATCTCGCCAAATGGAATCGCGTCGAGCTGGAGAGACCCGCAGCCTGAGATGGTGTGACCACCGCTGAGTGCCGCGGATTCTGCCCCGAATGTTGTAGTATCCCTCTGACCTGGAAAAAAACATGAACAAGCTCACGCTGCTTTTCGGACTGATGCTCCCGTTACTTGCAGCCACGCAAGGGAATTCTCCCGCCGCCGACAACGCCAGGTACACGTTGATCCTGGCGGGCAACAAAGCTGGATTTGCAACTTCCAGCCGCAATCCGGATGGGAGCCTTCAGTTCTACTACGAATTCAACGATCGCGGACGCGGGCCGAAGATTACCGAGCGTCTCGTGCTCGATGCGAACGGCATTCCTACACGGATCGAAAATACCGGCATCGACTACGAAAAAGCGCCCGTGAACGAGCAGTTCACCTTGCACGACGGTACGGCCACCTGGAAGAATCGTGCTGAGCACGGCGAGACGCAGATCTCCGGAAAGGCCTTTTACGCCAGCCTATCTGGCGCTCCTCAGGAAACGGCTGTGCTGGCCCAGGCTCTCCTCAGCAACGGTGGTCGCCTGCCATTGCTGCCCGCAGGGGAAGCTTCCATCGAGAAACGCGGCGAGCTGAAGATCGAGGCCAACGGACAGTCGCGCACTCTTGTGCAATACGCGATTTCTGGACTCGACTTCACGCCCAGCCCAATCTGGTTGAATCAGGACAACTCGTTCTTCGCTTCCGTTTCTGCGTGGTTTTCGCTCATTCCCGAGGGATGGGAGTCCGCTGCTGACAATCTTCTGAAGGCACAGGACGAGATCACGAATCAGCGTTCCGCGAAACTCGCCCACACGCTCGCTCATAAACCGGCAGCGCCGATCGCGTTTGTTCACGCGAATTTATTCGACACGGAAACTGCGACCGTCCGTTCCAACACCACGGTCGTCATCAGCGGGAACAAGATCACGGCCGTGGGGGATGACAAAAAGATCTCCGCTCCCAAAGGCGCGGAAATCATTGAGGCGAGCGGCAAGACGCTCATGCCCGGCCTCTGGGACATGCACGTACATCTTGCGGCCAACGACGGTCTGCTGCATATGGCCTGCGGCGTCACGAGTGTGCGCGACATGGCCAACGACATAGATCAGCTCGGGGCCATGCAACGTCGCTTTGACGAGGGCAGCGAGATTGGACCTCGCGTGCTGAAAGCAGGATTTCTGGATGGACGTGGCCCTTATCAGGGACCGACCAAAGTATTCGCCGATTCAGAGCAGGAAGCGAAAGAAGATATTGACCGATACGCGCAGCTTGGATATGTGCAGATCAAGATTTACAGCTCGATTAAACCGGAGCTCGTTCCGGCGATTGCGCACATGGCTCATGAGCATGGGATGAGAGTGAGCGGGCACGTTCCGGGATTCATGACCGCGCAGCAATTCGTAGAGGACGGCGTTGATGAAATCCAGCACATGAATTTCATCTTTCTGAATTTCATGTTTGATAAAGTCAAAGACACGCGCAACCGCTCCCGGTTCACCGAAGTCGCCGCGCACGCCGCCGAGATTGATCCCGCTTCACAGCAGGTTCAAGAGTTCATTCATCTCCTTCAGCAACACAAGACTGTTCTCGATCCGACGCTGACGATCTTTGAAGGCATGTTCACCGACCGGCCGGGAACCGTGTCGGCCAGTTACGCAGCTATCGCTGATCGCCTGCCTGCACAGATTCGACGCGGCTTTTTCTACGGTGGCATCGAAGTGCCCGAAGGAATGGACCAGCGCTATCGCGACTCATTCCACCAAATGCTGAAGATGGAGAAAACACTGTACGATTCTGGCATTCGGATCGTCGCTGGCACCGACGGTCTGGCGGGATTCACGCTACACCGTGAACTCGAACTCTACGTGCAAGCCGGAATTCCGGCTCCTAAGGTGCTGCAACTCGATACGCTCGCCGCAGCCCGGATTATGAAACGCGATCAGGAGTTAGGCTCGATCGCTCCTGGTAAGCTCGCCGACATGATTCTGATCGACGGCGATCCTTCTACCCACATCAGCGACATCCGCCGCGTGGTCGCAACCGTGAAAGATGGAGTTGTGTATCAGAATGCGGCACTGTACCAGGCGCTGGGAGTGAAACCCTGATTATCATGATTGTCATTCCGAATCGGTCTTGGCCGTGAGGAATCTGCTTTTCCAGCGTGGGGCGGACACTCTTGTCCGCCATGCTTACTCGCTCGTGAAGTAGTCCACGGTCACCGGATTCTCGAACAGCGAGTAATCTCTGGTGACAACCGTGATCCCGCTGTCGGTAACGAAATATCTCTGCCGGTCGGCTTCGGCGTCGTAGCCGATGGTTGTTCCTTCGGGAACGTGAACGTCGCGGTCGATGATGGCTTTGCGAATGCGGCAATGCCGGCCCACGTTTACGTGCGAGAACAAAATGCTGGCATCGATTTCACTGTAAGAATTCACGCGCACATCGGGCGACAGCACGCTGTTCTTCACCATGCAGCCGGAGACGATGCATCCCGCCGAAACAATGGAATCGAGCGCTGTGCCGGTTCGTCCCGGTTCTGCAAAAACAAACTTCGCCGGCGGGTATTGCCGCTGATGAGTGCGAATCGGCCATCCTTCGTCGTACAAGTTGAACACCGGCGACACCGAAACGATATCCATATTCGCTTCGTAGTACGCTTCGAGAGTTCCCACGTCCCGCCAGTACAGCGCTTCTTTCTTGTTCTCGTCGACGAAGTCGAAAGAGTAAACGCGGTAGTCGTCCACCATCTTCGGGAGGATATCCTTGCCGAAATCGTGGCTGGATTCGGGATCCTCAGCGTCCTTGAGCAACACCGGAATGAGCACGTCGGTGTTGAAGATGTAAACGCCCATAGACGCGGAAACTTTCGTGGGGTTATAAGGAGAACGCAACGTGGTTTGTTTCGGCTTCTCCTCAAAGCCGTTCACGCGGCTGTCGCGGTCCACATCCACCACGCCGAAGCGGAAGGTTTCGGCAAGATCAACCTGAATCGTGGCGAGAGTCACGTCGGCTGCGGCGTCGGCGTGCTGCTTCAGCATCAGCCCATAATTCATTTTGTAAATGTGGTCGCCCG
>Ga0187769_10002949_pt1 | contig 10089 bp, 8 predicted proteins | sample 0116_SJ02_MP02_1_FD_133140 | JGI IMG/M metagenome (GOLD analysis project Ga0187769, IMG submission 133140) | Tropical peat soil microbial communities from peatlands in Department of Meta, Colombia - 0116_SJ02_MP02_10_MG | ecosystem: Environmental > Terrestrial > Soil > Wetlands > Peat | place... | reverse complement strand
GCTACGGCTCGGAGTTTCACAAGCTGCGCGCCGACGGCCTCGACGACAGCCTGGCGGTGTTCGGCCGGCCTCCGCTGCACGACATCGCCCGCGGCTTCGGGCTACGCGGCCACGAGATCCGCGATGTGTCGGTCATCCCGAAGCTGTTCGCCGACTTTGCCGCGCAGGGCGATAGCGAAATCTGGAACATCCAGATCTCGGATCAAGTCACGGCGCCGGTGATCCGGGCGACCATCAAGCGCGGCCACGGCAATATGTGAGCAGCCCGGATTGAGCGGGGCGAAATCCGGGATCGCCTCGCCGCGCCCCGGATTTCGCGTTGCTCAATCCCGGCTACTTGCTGAGTAGGATCCATTACTGATGAGGAGGCTCCCATAGCGCAGCGAAAGGACTTTCGGCGGATAGGGTTGCTGCTGCCATCCTCAAGCTCGGCGCAGGAATGGGATATCGGCCGAGCGCTGCCGGACGACATCACGCTGCACGCGGCGCGCATGCGGTTGAACAACGTGGATGCGGACTCGACGCTGCGGATCGTCCAGGAAATCGAAGCCGAGAGTCAAAAACTGGCCGATGTCGACGTTGATGTGATCATTTTTCCGGCGACTGCGCCCTCCTCGCGCATGGGTCCTGGCTACGACCGGGAACTGATCGAGCGCATAACGGCGGCGAGCGGCAAACCGGCGACTACGGCCTCGACGGCGCTGCTTGCGGCGTTGCAAGTGCTTTCCGTCAAAAAAATCGTCCTCGGCGCGCCTTGGAGCGCTGCGGTCAACCAGAGCGTCGCGGCGTTTCTGGAAGCAAACGGCGTCAAGGTTCTGGCGCAAGAGGCGCTTGGGCTCGTCCGCAATCTCGAGATTGGACTGCTCGATCCGCAAACCGCCTTCGATGTCGGGTGCCGCGTGGACAGGCCGGAAGCCGACGCGGTCATGCTGGCGTGCGGCAATTGGAGCACGTTCGGCATCATCGACCGGTTGGAGCGGAATTTGAGAAAACCCGTCCTGACGACGAACCAGGTCAGTCTATGGCATGCGCTAAAGATGATGGGCGCGCGGCCGCTTGACGGGCCCGGTGTTTTGCTGCGCGATCATCTCGGCGACGGAAACGGAATGGAGAAATAACGATGCGAAGCGCGCTCTGTCTTTTGCCGGTTCTTGCGCTGATGACACCGGGCGTCGCGCTCGCCGATCCGTTTCCGCCCGGCGCGCAAGCGCAGAACGTCAAGCAGATCGGATTTTCGGCGCTGGGCGGCCGCTTCGGCGCGTTCAAGATCGCGATCAAGCACACCGCCGACGACAAGTGGTACCTCTACACCGGCCATTCCTTCAATCAGGGCTGGAGCATCGTCGACGTCACCGACCCGGCGAATCCTCGCTACGTGAAATTCGTTCCGTACGTCACCGACGATAAAAGCATCATCACGTCGCAAGTCACGCTGCACGACAACCTGATGCTGACCTCGCTTAACAGCTTCACGCCGCAGAAGAATCCGCTGCCCGCGGTGCTCATCTGGGACATTTCCGATCCGGAAAACCCCAAGCAGGTCGGCTCCTGGCAGGGCGGGGCGACCGGCGCGCACCGCAATTCCTATCCCGGCGGCAAATACGCCTACCTGTCGACCAGCTATCCTGGCTTCAAGGGCCACATCATGGTGATCCTCGACGTCAGCGATCCGGCGCATCCGAAAGAGGCCGGCAAATGGTGGCGGCCCGGCCAGAAGGACGGCGAGGCGGCGTCGCCCTATCCGCAAGCCTTTCACGGCCCGGTCAATGTCAGCCCCGACGGCAAAATGGCGTCGTTCGGCTACACCCCTGACGTGGTCAATCTCGATATCTCGGACCCCGCCAATCCGAAGCTGATCGGCAAGGTCCATATCACCGAGCCGTTCGCCAATGTCGGCATGCAGTCGGTCCATAGCGTGCTGCCGCTGTGGGACCGCAAGCTGCTTTACGTCAGCTCCGAGGCGCAGAAGGAAAAGTGCGAGGACGACGGCATGAACTTCGCCGGCCTGATCGACAACGCCGATCCGGCGCGTCCGCGGCTGATTTCGGTCTTCCCCACGCCGGTGCCGCCGCCGGACGCGCCTTACAAGGATTTCTGCGACAAAGGCGGCCGCTTCGGCCCGCACAACACCAGCCAGGAAATCCATAATCCGGCGATCGAGCCGCCCGGCAGGCTGATCGACGTCGCCTGGTTCAACGCCGGTTTGCGCGTCTTCGACATCAGCGATCCGCGGCTGCCCAAGGAGGTCGGCTATTTCATGCCGCCGGAGCGGCCGGACGCACCGGCACAGGCCGGCGCGCATGCCTCGCCGATCAACTGGAGCGAGGAGCTCGCCGTCGACGCGCGCGGCAATATTTTTTTGAACGACGACAAATGGGGGCTGTTCGTGCTGCGCTACACCGGCGCGGAGCCGAAATGACGAACCGGGACCTCTTGATCTAGCGCAATGCGCCTCGGGCGGCTTGCGTTGAAATTTTCCGCCGATCTGCGCGAGCGAGCATCGCAGCGAAGCGGAGGATTTCATGCCCAGGTTTTTAGCGCTTGTGGCTGTCGCGCTTTGTCTTGTTGCGCGACCGGGCTTCGGCGCGGCCGGTAATCCGGTCGCCGGCGTTTGGAAGCTCGTTTCCTACGAGGTCGAGGTCCAGGCGACCGGCCAGAAACTGCCGGTGATGGGAGAAAAGCCGACCGGCTACGTCGCTTTCCTGCCGGACGGGCGGGTCTTCTTCATGCTCACCGGCGAGGGCCGCAAGCCTGCCAAGACGGACGCGGAGCGGGCGGAGCTGTTAAACACGCTGGTCGCCTATACCGGCACGTATACGGTTGAGGCCGACAGCTGGACGACCAGTGTCGAAGTGGCCTGGAACCCCGAATGGGTCGGCACCAAACAAGTCCGCTCGTTCAAGATCGAAGGCGATCGGCTATTGGTGCTGACGCCGTGGCGCCTGATGCCGAATTGGGCGGACAAGGGCATGACCCGCAGCATCATCACCTTCGCGCGCGCCGAGTAGCCGCGGCGGTGCAGCGGCCTACTAATTCACTTGGACGCGAGCAAGCAACCGGCTCGACAAGCCGCCGCCGCCTTAGAATAATGGCGCCTTAAGCGAAGAACGGATCCAGGGAGGACCGCCGTGACGATTAAGTCGCTTAGTCCCGAGCAGATGGAAGCGCGCGTCGCCCGCTTCGGCAAGCTGCAAACCTACCAGACGCAAAATCTCGCGAGCCAAGGCATTCCGCCGGGCGCGATGGAGAAAATCACCGCGCGCAAGGTCTATCCGGTGATGGCGCCGGCCGATTATCAGGGCCGCAGCGCCGGCGCGCCGGTGAAGGGCCCGCGCGGGCTCATTGTCACCATCGCCGAATGCGAGCCGGGCAACGGCCCCGGCCTGCACCGCCATCTCAACACGGTCGAGAACTTCATGTGCCTGTCCGGCCGCTTCGAGATCGCTTGGGGCGACCACGGCGAGCATTCGCTCATCCTGGAGCCGCTCGACATGATTTCGGTGCCGCGCGGCGAGAACCGGCGCTTCCGCAACGTATCCGACGTGACCGGCCGGCTGTTGGTCCTGATCGTGCCGGAGACCGAACAGCAGATCGATCCGATCTCTTACGCCCCGTCACTCGCCAAAGAGATCGAGAGCGAATACGGCAAGGGCGCGCTCGAGGGCCTGGAAAAAGTCGGCTTCAAGTTCGAGGAACCGGTGACTTAGCGCAAAGCGTCACCCTTCCGCATAGGCCCCAAGCGCGCCGCGCAATAGCTCCCGCGAGCCTTCCGAGCCGTCGACCAAACGGATGGTCCGCCGTTTGATCTTCCAGCCTGTCTGCGTGCGCGCCAATTCCCAGCGGTTGGTGACGACGCGATGGATGTGATAGCCGCGCGAGGCGCCGTGGTTGGGGACCTCGATCGGCTCGCCGAACTTATTCGGGGTCAGGATTTGCAGGTAGGAGGTCACCACCGCGCTGTCGCCTTCGAGCGCTATGTGCGGTAACCCGGTAAAGTGAGCAATCCCGCCGGCAATCGCCGCGCGATGGGCGTCGCTTCGCAGCAATGCTCCAAGAGCCTTGTTGCTGGACGCGCCGGACAGCCCGGGGCCGCGGTCGAAAACGCCGTCTTCGGCATAAACAGCCTCGGCATAGGCGCCATTGCCGGTATCGGCGCTCGGCGGATGGCCGGCGATCAGATTGTAGATTTCAAGGCGATCCTCGATGGCGCGGATGCGGTCGTCGAGGCTTGTGTGCTCCACCATGGCGGTCCCCAATTTGTGACAAGGTCCCGGATCGGCTTAGATTAACATTTGGTTAGGCGAATATTTTGCGGTGCCGGGCCACCTCTGAATCTGGCATTAATCTGGCATAGCTGCGGCGAGAGTGGAGGCAGTTCATGGCGGCCGACGGCGAATTGGATCGCCGTTCATTTCTCGTCGCTGCAGGCGCCGCGGGCGGCGGCTTGGCACTCGGCTTTGCCGTGCCGTTCGCCTCCGCCCCGGCGGTGTCGCCGACGCGTGCCGCCGGCGGCCCCGAAATCACCTGCTGGGTGGTGATCGCGCCGGACGATGCGGTGACGATCCGCATCGCGCATGCGGAAATGGGGCAGGGCGCCTTGACCGGGCTTGCCATGCTGGTCGCCGAGGAACTCGAATGCGACTGGGCCAGGGTCCGCACCGAATTCGTCTCGCCGACGGAAAATTTGCTGCGTGCCCAGGCCTGGGGCGACACCTCGACCGGCGCCAGCCGGTCCATCGCGTCGTCGCAGCATTACCTGCGGCGCGCCGGCGCCACGGCGCGCGAAATGCTGATCGCCGCCGCGGCCGCGCGCTGGAGCGTGCCGGCGTCGCAATGCACCGCGCTTAACGGCAAAGTCAGCCACACCCCGAGCGGGCGCAGCGCGACTTTCGGTGCGCTTGCCGCCGCCGCAGCCAAGCTCGCGCCGCCCGCCGACGTCGCGGTCAAGCCGCCGCAGGCCTGGAAGCTTGCCGGCACGCCGAAGAAGCGCCTCGACGTGTTCGACAAGGTGACGGCCAAGCCGGTCTACGCCATCGACGTGCGGCTGCCGGACATGCTGTATGCGGCCATCGTGCAATGTCCGGTGTTCGGCGGCACCCTGAAATCGGTCGACGAAAATTCGATCGCGGCGATGCGCGGCGCGCGCGGGGTGGTGCGCATGGCTGACGCGGTCGCGGTGGTGGCGGATTCATGGTGGCGCGCCAGGCGCGCGGCCGATGCGCTACGGGTAAACTGGGACGACCGCGGCAACGGGCGGGTTTCGAGCACGACAATCGCAAGCGCGGTACGCGATGCGCTCGCTGCTCCGGCTTCGCAAATCGGGCGTGTCGACGGCGACGCCGCGGCGGCGCTGCCGCGCGCCACCCGGCGCCTCAGCGCCGATTACGCGGTGCCGTTTCTGGCGCACGCCACCATGGAACCGCAGACCTGCACCGCGCATGTGCGGCCCGACGGCGTCGAAATCTGGGCGCCGTGCCAGGACCCGGCGACCGCGCTGGTGACCGCGGCACTCGCCGCCGGCGTGCCGAACGAGAAGGTCGTCGTGCACCGCATGATGCTGGGCGGCGGCTTCGGCAGGCGCGGCGCGATTCAGGAATTCGTGCGCCAAGCCGTCGTCATCGCCAAGGAATTTCGCCAGCCGGTCAAACTGCTCTGGTCGCGCGAACAGGACATCGCCCACGATCTGTATCGACCGTGCGGCATGGCGCGGCTCGTCGCGGGTCTCGGTGCCGACGGCATGCCGATCGCCTGGACGATCCGCCTGGCGGGTCCGTCCTTCGTCGCCGCCTTGGTGCCCGGCTTCGGCGCCAACATCATCGACCGCAGTTTCGTCAGCGGCCTGGTCGATGCTGAGGAAATGCCCTACGACGTGCCGAACTATTTGATCGACTATGTCGTGACGTCGACGTCGGTGCCGCTCGGCGTATGGCGCGCCATCAATTACACGCAGAACGCCTTCTACAAGGAATGCTTCGTCGACGAGATGGCGTATGCCGCCGGCATCGATCCCTATCTCTACCGACGCAGACTTTTGGCCGACAGCCCGAAAAATCTCGCCGTGCTGGACGCCGCGGCGAAACAGGCGGATTGGGGCGGTCCGCTGCCGACCGGCGTCTACCGCGGCATCGCGCTTAATGCGGCCTGCGGCAGCTATTGCGCGCAGGTGGTCGAAGTTTCGATCGGCGCCGACGGCCGCTTGCGCGTGCACCGGGTCGTCTCGGCGCTCGACCCCGGCCATGTCGTCAATCCGCTTTCGATCGAAATGCAGACGCAAGGCGCAATCGTCTATGCGTTGGCGGCGGCGCTGTACGGCGAGATCACGGTGCGGGACGGCGGCGCCGAGCAATCGAATTTCGACGCTTATCAGATGCTGCGGCTGGCCGAGGCGCCCAAGGTCGAAACCGTGATCGTGCCGAGCGGCGATTTTTGGGGCGGCGTCGGCGAACCGCCGGTGCCGCCGCTGGCGCCGGCCCTGTGCAACGCCATCTTCGCCGCTACCGGCAAACGTCTCCGCTCGCTGCCCTTGAAGAACCACGATCTGCGTCCGATCAAGACGTCCGGCGCCGATCCGCGAGGGGGGCGCGGCTCGGATTGACGGCGCCATCGCCAGCAAAGCGAAGCAATTGCTCCGCCGCACCGAGCTGGCGAAGCCTTGTGGTGGCTGCGCTCCTTGCAGCGCCGCTTGCAGGTAGCGCCGCGGCCGACGAAGCGCCGCGCGACTGCCTCGGTGTCGATTTCAGCGTCGCGCATCCGATCGGCATCGCCAGGATTATCGCCGACCGGCCGCAAGTTCATTTCGTGAAAAGCGCATCCGACGCCGCCGCTTGTCCCGCCGAGGCCGACGTCTGCCTGCAGCAGGCTTACCTGATCCCCGGCAATCTGGTGCTGATGGGCAAGACGCACGGCGGCTTTGTCTGTGTCGCCTATGAGTCGGCGGTGGCGCGGAAAGTAGAGTGGACCACCGGCTGGATCGCGGCGGCGAGCCTGACGCCGGTGTTGCCGTCGCCACAGCCGTCGCGCGGCGATTGGCTCGGCGTCTGGGTTCACGCCGCCGGCCATATCATCGTCAAACCCGCCAAAAACGACCGCCTCGCGATCCGCGGCGAAGCATTCTATGCCGCGGCGCAGAACGTCCACACCGGCGTGATCGACGCAACCGCAAAACCCTCAGGCTACAATTCGCCGACGACGGCAGCGCCGCATTCGACAGGGCTAGCAACGACAAGGGCCTTTGCCTCGTGCGCATGCAGCGCGTGGAAACGCTTCTGGTCGTCGAAGACAACGGCTCTTGCGGCGGCGTGATGGTGACGTTCACCGGGTTTTATCGAAGGAGGTAGCGCGTCATTCCGCGGCGCGGGCCGTTGCCCGCGAGCCCGGAATCCATATTCGCCGACCTGTGACTATGGATTCCGGACTTTCCGCTTCGCGGCAATCCGGAATGACAATCACCTCCGCCCGAACAACTTATCGAGCAGCCAGGAATCGAGCCCGCCGCCGTTGTCGCGCGGAGTGTTCGCCGCCGCGGCGCCGTTTGCTCCGGCGGGCGCGGCCGCGGCAGCGGGCGGCGGCGCATTGAACCAGGAGCCGTCGCTCAAACCCGGCAGCGGCGCCGGCGCGAGACCGGCGTGCGCGGCGCGCATAAAGCGGCTCCAGATTTCGACCGGCAGTCCGCCGCCGACCGCGCGTTTGGTCGGTGTGTTGTCGTCGTTGCCGAGCCAGACTCCGGTGACGAGATGGGCGGTATAACCGATGAACCAAGCGTCGCGGAAATCCTGACTGGTGCCGGTCTTGCCGGCGGCCTGCCAGCCGGGAAGGCTTGCGCCGCGCGCGGTGCCGGAGACCAGCGTCTCGCGCATCATCGCATTCATCATCGCGACATAGCGGGCGTCGACGATGCGGCCGAGCGGCTGCATTGCGCGGTCGTACAGCACTTTGCCGTCGGCGCTCTTGATGCGCTGAACGACATGCGGGGCGATCGCGAGCCCGCCATTGGCGAAGGTGGCGTAGGCGGCAACCAGTTCGAACGGCGACACTTCCGAAGTGCCGAGCGCAATCGAGGCGTTCGGTTCGAGCTGCGAGGCGATGCCGAGCCGATAGGCGGTGCGGATGACGGCGTCGGGCGTCAATTCGAGAGTGAGCCGCACCGACACCGTGTTGAGCGAGTCGGCGAGCGCCTGTTTCAGCGTCACCGGTCCGAGGTATTGGTGCTCGAAATTTTCCGGCTTCCAGCCTCTGACGGAGATCGGCGCGTCCTCACGCAGCGTGTCCGGCGTGAGCCCGTGTTCCAGCGCGGTGAGATAGACGAACGGCTTGAAGGCCGAGCCGGGTTGGCGCTTGGCGTCGACCGCGCGGTTGAATTGGCTGTCGCCGTAATTGCGCCCGCCGACCAGCGCGCGAACCACCCCGTCCGGCGTCATGGCGACCAGCGCGCCCTCGCCGATATTGAACTTGTCGCCTTTGGCGTTGAGCGTGTCGACCAGCGCCTGTTCGGCCGCCGCTTGCAGCGCCGGATCGATGGTGGTGTCCACCACAATGTCCTGGTCGACATTGCCGATCAGGTCGTTGACCACGTCCATCACCCAGTCGGCGACATAATTGACCGAGCCGGCGCCGGTCGGCTTGATTGCGCGCGCCGGATGGGCGAGCGCGAGCTTGGCGGCGCCGTCGCCGATCATATTGAGTTCCGCCATGTCGGCGATCACTACGGCGGCGCGGCGCACGGCGCCGTCCGGATTATGCGTGGGCGCAAGCCGCGACGGCGATTGCACCAGCCCTGCCAGCATCGCCGCTTCGGCAAGCGTCAGTTGCCGGGCCGATTTGCCGAAATAGCGCTGCGCGGCGGCCTCAATGCCGTAGGCGCCGGCGCCGAAATAAACGCGGTTGAGATAGAGTTCGAGAATCTGCGCTTTACCGAACTTATGCTCGAGCCAGAGCGCGAGTGCGATCTCCTGCAGTTTGCGGGTGACGGTGCGCTCCTGGGTGAGGAACAGATTCTTGGCGAGCTGCTGGGTGATGGTCGAGCCGCCCTGCGCGGCGCCGCGACGCAAGATGTCGCGCACGAGCGCACGCGCGATGCCCAGCGGATCGACGCCGTGATGCGAATAGAAGCGGCGGTCTTCGATGGCGACAAAGGCGTTGGGTACGTAGTCCGGCAATTCGTTAAGCGGCACTGCGGCTCCGCCCATGTCGCCGCGTGTCGCCAGCGTTGAGCCGGTGTCGCCGAGGATCAGCACCGAAGGCGGCCGCTTGGGGATTTCCAGCGCCTGGATCGGCGGCAGATGAATGCCGATCCAGACGAGCGTGCCGATGCCGCCGATCAGCGCCCACAGCGACAGCACCGTGCCCCAGTAAACGAGGCGGCCGAGCCCGAAACGGCGTTTGCCGCGGCGCGTTTTGCGGGCCGTGCGCGGTGCAGCGCTGCGGCGGCCGGCCTCGGCGCGCGGCGGACCGCCGACGCGGTCGCCTGGATGCAGGCGAAGATCGAGACCTTCGCCGCCGGCCCGCTTGCCCCGCTCCCGCCACGCCATGTCCCGCCCTCGGCGCGCACGCGCGCCAAAATCACGGTAACGACGGCGGTTTAAGGGGGGGTTACTTCACTTATCCCTCACCCCGCGCAGCGGTGGGCAGGGTCGGCGAGTATCGCGTTAGCGATATGAGCCGGGGTGGGGGGACGACCTCAAAACAATCTCGAAACGCCCCCACCCCTGACCCCTCCCCACCACTCGCGAGCGCTCGTGGGGAGAGGGGAGCGGTTCACTCCGCCGCTTCCTTTGCGGTTTTTGCTTCGCCATTGGGCGCGAACAGCGCCAACAGCGCGCGTTTGATCGCGGCTTGGCGAGACGCCATCGCGATCTGCGCGCCCAGGAGGTCAGTGACGTAGAAAACGTCGACCACGCGCTCGCCGAAGGTCGCCACATGCGCCGAGGCGATGTTCAGATTGAGCTTCGACAGCGTGGTGGTCAGCTCGTAGAGCAGGCCCGGGCGGTCGAGCCCGGTGACTTCGACCACGGTATAGCGCGCCGACCATTGGTTGTTGATGGTGACTTCGGGCTCGATGGCGAACGCCTTGAGCCGGCCTTTCGGCGGCGC
>Ga0187769_10002947_pt1 | contig 10090 bp, 11 predicted proteins | sample 0116_SJ02_MP02_1_FD_133140 | JGI IMG/M metagenome (GOLD analysis project Ga0187769, IMG submission 133140) | Tropical peat soil microbial communities from peatlands in Department of Meta, Colombia - 0116_SJ02_MP02_10_MG | ecosystem: Environmental > Terrestrial > Soil > Wetlands > Peat | place... | reverse complement strand
TAGGTCGGTCTTTCGAGCTGCTTACGCAGCCAGAGCAACCGGAGCATAGTTGTCGTTGGCAACTATGAATTTGGCCCGATAACGGCGGAACCATACCGAGCAAAAGCACGCCCTTTACGCCCTCGTCGATCCTATTTCGACCCCGTGATCAGGCGACAGTAATCAGTGATCAGTAATCAGACTTCCCGTTCCGCTGATTGCTGACGACTGATTACTGCCGCCTGGAATTGGTGGAGTCGCCGGGTACTGCCCCCGGGTCCGAAAGGTTTATTACGACGGCCATTTATCGCCATAGCCGGCTTGCGCCGGCACAGTGGAATATAAGCGCAAAAGGTTGATGAAAAAAGAGCCGGTTTTGCAGGGTGGTTCAGTGTGGCGAACCCGCCATTGCCTCAAAGTCGCGCGATGGCGCTCGGATTTCCGGAAGAGCTAAAGAGCGTTGCCGGCGCGCTCAGATCTTGAACGCCTGCCGCGCCAGAAGCCGCCAACGCGTCTCCGCTTTGACCCAGACCTGCAGCACGCCGATCCTGGCGGTCGCCGCCTTGCCGCCGCTCTCGTAGTCGACCGACGCGACGTGACGCACGATCGCGTTGCTGCCGGCCATGATTGTCAGCGGCTCGGTCAGGGCGATCGATTTGTAGGTCGTCTCCTTGTTGACGATGACGTCGACGAATTGAGCTTTGGTCTGGATCATTCCGCTCGAATGGCCGTAGCTGAGCTGTTCGGCAACGAGGCTCTCCAGCCGCGATCGATCGGCGTCGAGCATCGCCTGGTTGAGCGCCGCGACGGCCGCGAGCACGGCGGCCTCCTCGTTCGCGTCGGCGAATGCGCGGGAGCTCTCCAGCACGCCTGCCGCGCCGAGCGCGAGCGCTCCGCCGAAGGCCGCGAGACGACGCGTCAGCGTCATGCTCTTCTCCCTTGGACCGCGCCGGGTTTGGCCCGGCCCGCAAGCGCGGCGCGGGCGTTTCGTCGCTTGCTACTGCAGGCTCAGCGCCACGAAGCGGGTCTCGCCGTCGCCATTGGAGACGAGCAGCACCGCGACCTTCTTGCCCTGGGCCTTGAGCGCGTCGAGGCGGCCGGTCAGATCGCCGGGGTTGCCGACGCTCTCATATTGCACCTCGACGATCACGTCGCCGGGGGAGAGCCGCTTGTCGGGCGGCGCCGACGCTACGTTGGCGTCGACACCGGTGACGATCACGCCCTTGATGGTGTCGCGGACCTTGAACTTCTTGCGCAGATCCTCGGTCAGGCTCGACAGCTCGAGGCCGAGCGTCTTCTGCACCACCGACCGGTCCGGCGGCGCGGCGTCCTTCTTGCCCTCGGCATTGGCCTGCTTCTCGCCGTCCTCGAGCCGGCCGATCTTGACCTTGTGGGTTTCTTCCTTGCCCTTGCGGATGACGACGACGTCGACCTCCTTGCCGACCGGCGTATCGGCGACGATGCGCGGCAGGTCGTGCATTTCCTTGACGTCGTGGCCGTCGAACTTGACCACGACGTCGCCCGGCTCGATGCCGGCGGGCTTGGCCGGGCCCTTGCCGTCGACGCCGGCGACGAGCGCGCCGCGCGGCGGCTTGATGCTGAGACTCTCGGCAATGTCGTCGGTGACCTGCTGGATGCGCACGCCGAGCCAGCCGCGCCGCGTCTCGCCGTATTGATGCAGCTGATCGATCACCGCGAGCGCCGAGTTCGACGGCACCGCAAAGCCGATGCCGATCGAGCCGCCGGACGGCGAGATGATCGCGGTGTTGACGCCGACGACTTCGCCGTTGAGGTTGAACAGCGGGCCGCCGGAATTGCCGCGATTGATGGCGGCGTCGGTCTGGATGTAGTTGTCGTAGGGCCCGGAATTGATGTCGCGGTTGCGCGCCGAGACGATCCCGGCGGTGACGCTGCCGCCGAGGCTGAACGGGTTGCCGATGGCGATGACCCATTCGCCGAGCCGCAGCTTGTCGCTGTCGCCGAACTTGACTGCCTTGAGCGGCTGAGCCGGATGCACGCGCAGGAGCGCGAGGTCGCTCTTGGTGTCCTTGCCGACGAGCTCGGCGGTGAGCTTGGTGCCGTCGTTGAGGATGACGTTGATTTCATCGGCATCGGCGATGACGTGATTGTTGGTGACGACGAGACCCGACGCGTCGATGACGAAGCCGGAGCCGAGCGAGTTGATGCGCCGCGGCGCCCGGTCGGGGTCGCCGCCGCCTTGGCCGCCACCCTGGCCGCCGCGGCGGTTCTTGAAGAACTCCTCGAAGAACTCCTCCATCGGCGAACCGGGCGGTAGATCGGGGAGGCCGTTGAGACGCGCGTCGACCTTCTGCGAGGTCGAGATGTTGACCACGGCGTCGATCACCTGCTCGGCGACGTCGGCGATGTTCTCCGGCCCGCGCGCCGCCGCCGGCCGTGCCGGCGCGGCAATGATCGCCGCCGCGAGCGCGGCAAGCACCATGGGCTGCCGCAATCGGGTGAAATGGCAAGACATGAAGGTCTGCTCCTGCAAACGAGTCGTTGGGGAAGCTGCCGGGAAGGTGCCCTTGTCCCGCTTCGGACGCAAGGCCGTCGCCGCCGAGCGCGCGCGGTCATTAGGGACCGGATTGGGGCCGAAAAGCGACGCGCGGATAATGCCGCTTAGTCGCGCACCAGCCACACGATCAGGACGCCGATGAGCGCTGAGGCGAGGCCGGCGATGCGCAGCCGGGCATCCGGCGTCTCAAGCGCCGCGGCCATGGCGCGCTTGACCGCGAGCGGAAAGGCGGCAAGGACGATTCCCTCGATCGCGAAGAAGAGCCCGATCGCGGCGAGGAAATCGGACATCAGCGCGGGGCCGGTGCGCGGCGCGGCGGCGGCGCGCGCTATTTCGCCGCCGACGGCTTCGGCGCCGCTGCACCCGGCGCGCCCGGCGCGGCCGGGATCGGCGCGCGGTCCGGCGGCTCCTTGCCCGAGGGGTCGCCGAAGTAGCGGAAGAAATCGGTGTCCGGCTTGAGCACTAGGTGGGTGTCGCCGCGCTGCAGGCTTCTTTCATAGGCCTGCATCGAGCGGTAGAAGGCGAAGAAATCCGGATCGCGGGTATAGGCGTCGGCGAAGATGCGGTTCCTCTCGCTGTCGCCCTGGCCGCGGACCTGTTCGGCGTGGGAGTTGGCTTCGGCGAGGATCACGGTGACGTCGCGGTCGGCCTTGGCGCGGATCTCCTGGCTCTTCTGGCTGCCTTGGGCGCGGAACTCGGCGGCTTCGCGCTGGCGCTCGGTCTGCATGCGCTGATAGACCGCCTGGCTGTTCTGCTCCGGCAGGTCGGCGCGGCGGATGCGCACGTCGATCACCTCGATGCCGAACGGCCGTGCGTCGCGGTCGAGCTGCTCGCGCATCTTCGCCATCAGCTCCTCGCGCTTGTCGCGGACCACGTCGGAGAGCGTGGCGGCGCCGAGCACCCGCCGCAGCGCCGAGTTGAGCAGGATCGAAAGCTGCGAGCTTGCTCCCGCCGGCCCGACGGTCTGGTAGAATTTGAGCGGGTCGGTGATGCGGTAGCGCGCAAACGCATCGACCACGAGCCGCTCGCCGGCCTGGGCGAGCCCGGTCTTGTCGTTGTCCTGGCTCGAGGCGATCACCTCCTGCGCCGGCGATTCGACGGCGAGAATGCGCTTGTCGATGCTGATCACGTTGTCGACGAACGGCAGCTTGACGTTGAGCCCCGGCTCGGTGATGACGCGCACCGGCTGGCCGAGGCGCACGACCAGCGCCTGCCGGGTCTGATAGACGGTAAAGAAGGTGCCGTAGCCGACGATCGCGGCAACGAGCAGGAGGACGGCGATGACGCCGCCGGCAAGGCCGATCCTCATTGGCTGCCTCCCGTCGTCGCCCCGCCGCTCGCCGGCGCCGCCGGCGCCGGATGCGGCCGGTTGACCTCGCTGAGCGGCAGATACGGCACCACGCCCGGGCCGGCCTGGCCATTATCGATGATGGTCTTGTCGGTGCCGCCGAGGACGCGCTCCATGGTCTCGAGATACATGCGCTGGCGGGTGACGTCGGGCGCCTTCTTGTATTGCTCGTAGACCTGCAGGAAGCGCGAGGTCTGGCCTTTGGCGTCGGCGACGGTCTGCTCGCGATAGGCTTCGGCGTCCTGGTTGATCTTGGCGGCACGGCCGCGCGCCTCCGGCACCACCCGGTTGGCGTAGGTCTGCGCCTCGTTCTGCGCCCGCTCGAGGTCGGAGCGCGCCGCTTGCACGTCGCGGAACGAATCGATCACCTGGGTCGGCGGATCGACCTTCTGCAGCTGCACCTGCTGGATCAGAATGCCGGCATTGTAGCTGTCGAGGATTTTCTGCATCAACTCCTGCACCGCGAGCTCGATGTTCTGCCGCGCGCTGGTGAGCACCGTCTGGATGTTGGAGCGTCCGATCACCTCGCGCATCGCGCTCTCGGCCACGGCCTTGACCGTGTCTCCCGGCGACTGGACGTTGAACAGATACTCGCCGACGCCGCTCGGCTTGACCTTCCACAGCACCGAGAACGAGACGTCGACGATGTTCTCGTCGCCGGTGAGCATCAGGCTTTCCTCGGGCACGTCGCGCACGCTCGCGCCGCGGCGCAGCTCCTCGACCGGGCGCATGCCGATGTCGAGCTTGTTGACGCGCAGCGCCTGCGGCGTCAGCGCGGTCTCGATCGGGTAGGGCAGGTGATAGTTGAGCCCGGGCTGCACCTCGCGGGTGAACTTGCCGAACCGCAGCACCACGCCGAGCTCGTCCGGCTCGACCCGGAAGAAGCCGGAAAAACCCCACAGCACGGCGACAATGAGCGCGATCACCGCGATGCCGCGGCCGCCGAGATTGCCGGGCAAGAGGCTGCGCAGCCGGTCCTGGCTGCGGCGCAGAAATTCTTCGAGGTCGGGCGGCCGCGGCCCGCCGGGCGATTGCGGTCCCGAGCCCCAGGGCCCGCGCGGCCCCGAGCCCCAGGGCCCGCCGCCGCCGGATTGGCTGCTCCACGGCATTAATCTCTCCTGATGCCGGACGGTCCCGGCTTGGTTGCGCGGGTTATAGGGGAGCGTCCCTATCGTGACAACGCGCAGATATATATGGCGCGGCCGTGGCCACCGCGACCTCAGCCGGCGACGCGCTCGTAGGTGACGAAGGCGAACGGCGCCTCGTCATCGGCTGCCGGCGCGCGCTCGTCGCGCGCCACTTCGCGCCAGTGCCGCGGATCGATCGGCGGGAAACGCGCATCGCCGTCGACGCGCTTGTGCAGGTGGGTGATGGCGAGCCGCGCCGCGAGCGGCAGGGCCTGGAGATAGATGTCAGCGCCGCCGGCGACGATGATCGCGTCGGCGCCGCGGCGCAGCGCGTCGCCGCGCGCCGCGGCCAAGGCGGCCTCAAAGCTCGGCGCGACCACGATGCCCGGCGCGGCAAAATCGCGGTCGCGGCTCGCCACGATCACGGCGCGGCCGGGAAGCGGCCGGCCGATCGAGAGGTAGGTCTTGCGCCCCATGATCACCGGCTTGCCCATGGTCACGGCGCGGAAATGCTTGAGGTCGGACTTGAGCCGCCACGGCAGCGCGTTGCCGCGGCCGATCACGCCGTTCTCGGCAATCGCGGCGATGATGAGGATTGGGGGCATGCGATCGTCGTAACTGGCCGTCATTCCGGGGCCGGCGGCAGGCCGGAGCCCGGAATCCATAACCACCCTCGTCTGGATAGCGTCTCGAATATTCGTGGCTTCAACTTTCGTGATTATGGATTCCGGGCCCGCGGGCTTTGCCCGCGTCCCGGAATGACTACACCGCGATCGCGGCCTTGATGTGCGGGTGCGGCTCGTAGCCTTCGAGGCTGAAATCTTCGTAGCGGAACGCGAACAGATCCTTGACCTGTGGATTGAGCCGCATCCGCGGCAGCGGCCGCGGGCCGCGGGTCAATTGCAGCCGCGCCTGCTCGAGGTGGTTGAGGTAGAGATGCGCGTCGCCGAGCGAATGGACGAACACGCCGGGTTTTAATCCGCTCACCTGCGCCACCGCCATGGTCAGGAGCGCGTAGGAGGCGATGTTGAACGGCACGCCGAGAAACACGTCGGCCGAACGCTGATAGAGCTGGCACGACAGCGCGCCGTCGGCGACGTTGAACTGGAACAGGCAATGGCATGGCGGCAGCGCCATCGCCTCGACCTCGGCCGGGTTCCAGGCGGTGACGATGAGCCGGCGCGAGGCCGGGTTGCGGCGGATTTCCTCAAGCACATTGGCGAACTGATCGATCGCGCGCCCGTCCGGCGCCGGCCACGAGCGCCATTGCTTGCCGTAGACCGGCCCGAGATTGCCGTTGGCGTCGGCCCATTCGTCCCAGATGGTGACGCCGTGCTCGTTGAGATATTTGACGTTGGTGTCGCCGCGCAGGAACCATAAGAGCTCGTAGACGATCGATTTGACGTGCAGCTTCTTGGTGGTGACGAGCGGAAAGCCGGCGGCGAGGTCAAAGCGCATCTGATGGCCGAAGATCGAGCGGGTGCCGACGCCGGTGCGGTCGCGCTTCTCGACGCCCTCGCTGAGCACGCGGTCCATCAGATCGAGATATTGGCGCATGGGCTTGTTCCGGTGCCGGCGGCTGCGGCCGAGTCGCCGCGACCGAGTCTAACGTCAAATGCGCCGCCGACGAAGGCCGCGCAAGATCGCGGTGGATGGCGCCGGCCCGTCATTCCGGATTGCCGCGTCGGCGGCAAGTCCGGAATCCTTAAATCACGGACGCCGGGGCTATGGATTCCGGGCTCGCCGCTTTGCGCCGCCCCCGGAATGACCGACGAGGCTAATTGCTGACGCGGTGATTATTGTCGCACGGGTCGGTCGGCAGATGGCAGAGCTGCCGGCCGCCGCTGAGATGGTCGTAGACCGAGTAGAGCGAATTGGGATTATAGGGCGAGTAGTAGAACGGATAATACGGCTCGTACGGATAGAACGGGTCGCGCGGATAGGCGCCGTGGCGCGGATGAACGACAATCCGCGGTCGCGCTTGATCGAGGTCGCCGGCGGTCGCCGGCGTGTTGAGCGACAGCGCCAGCGCGGCCGCGAGAGACCAGGCGACGACAGCGGATGGTCTCGGCAACGCCATACCCCGTAACGCCATGATCGCGCTCTTTAAGGTCTCGCCGCCGGCCATGGCGGTCTTCGCATTGTATCACGTCGATCACGGCAGCAGCGCGGCGAGGAACGCCTTGGCGCGGGCATAAATCCCCGGCGCCTCGGTCTCGCGCGGGCCGCCGACGGCAAGGCTGAGACTTTTTCCGTGCCGCCCCTCCTGCACGCGCAGCCACAGCGCCGCATGCTTGGCGATCTCCGGATTGCCGAGGTCGGCGACGAGAAGCGGCTTGCGAAGGCGGTGGGCGAGCTCGCGCGCGAGCGCGGTGCCGGCGGAAACCTCGACGCCGCCTTTGTCGACGATGATCAGGCAGGCATCGGCGTCGCGCACATTCCACTCGGTGCGCTGCGCCGGATCGGCGAGCGGCGTCTCCTTGAGCCGCGGATATTTCGCAAGGAGGCCGGGCGGATCGGTAAAATCCTCGGCCCAGCCGCCCTTCGGGCACCAGCCGGCATACTCGATGCCCCGCGCGATCGCGACATCGAGCGCGGCGCGGTCGACGCCCGATTGCCCGCCGGAGATGAGCTTCATCGCCCCATTGTAGGGTGGGTTGAGCGCAGCGAAACCCACCGCATGCGGACGCGCGCGGATGGACAGCGGATGGAGCTCTGCTCAACCGCCCGCAAACATCCGCTGCAGGTCGCCGATCGACGCCATCTGGCGCATCCAGGCGAATGAGCCGTCTGCGCGCATCGCCCGCGCCGCGTCGATGAACGTCGCCAAAACGAGCCGCGACAGCGCGCCGCCGACGCTGATGCGCTTGGCGCCGGCTTGCGCCAGTTGCGCCGCGGTGAGGTCGGGTTCGATCCAGCCGCTGACCACGTTGAGCGGCCGCTTCACCGCCGCGACCACCTGGCGCACTTCGGCGAGCGTGCGCAGACCCGGGGCGTAAAGGACGTCGGCGCCCGCCGCCTCGAAGGCTTGCAGCCGGCGGATGGTGTCGGGGAGGTCCTCCCGGTTGCGGATCAGATTCTCCGCCCGGGCGGTGAGCAGAAACGGTAGCGGCATGCTGCGCGCCACTTTGGCGGCCGCGCGCACCCGCGCCACGGCGAAATCGAAATCGTAGATCGGGTCGGCCTTGTCGCCGGTGTAGTCTTCGATCGAGCCGCCGGCCGCGCCCGCCTCGGCGGCGAGGCGGATTGCTTCGGCCGCCGCCTCCGGGTCGTGCGCGAAACAATTTTCCAGGTCGACGTTCACCGGCAAATCGGTCGCCGCGACGATGTCGCGGCAATTGGCGATCACTTCGCTGTGCGTCACCGCGCTGTCGGCGCGGCCGAGCCTGTTGGCGAGGCCGAGGCTCGTCGTCGCCAGCGCTTCGAAGCCGAGCGCGGCGAGGAGCTTCGCCGTGCCGGCATCCCAGGGATTGGGGATGATGAAGGCGCCGGGCCGCTCGTGCAGCGCCCGGAACGCCGTGGCTTTCTCGGTCTGGCTGCGCATCGATCACTCCAGTTCGCAATTTTTCCGTCGCGCGGAATCTGGGCTGGCGGCGTCCATCGGTCAAATGCATAATGTTTCGATCGACCATCAGGAATCCTGATCGATGGACATCGCCGAAATCGAGACCTTCGTCGCCATCGCCGAGCTCGGCGGCTTCACCCGCGCCGCGCGGCGGCTCCATCGCACCCAGCCGGCGATCAGCCGCCGCCTCGGCTTGCTGGAGCACGAGCTTGGCGCGCCGGTATTCGAGCGCATCCGCGGCGCCGTGCGCCTCACCGAAGCCGGCCGCGCTTTCCTGCCGCACGCCGAAACGGTGCTCGCCGCGCTCAAGGACGGCCGCGAGGCGGTGCGCGGATTGCAGGCGGGTTGGCGCGGCACGGTCTCGCTCGCGCTCGTCGGCACGCTCGCGGACACGGCGATCGTCGACGCGCTGCGGCGCTTCGCGCGGCGGGCGAGGGACGTGCGGCTCGAGCTGCGCACTGCCTCGAGCCGCGAGGTCAGCGATCTGGTGCGGCGCGGCGACGCGACTCTCGGCCTGCGCTATTTCACCGGCCGCACGGTGGACCTCGCCACGCGCGACGCCGGCAGCGAGGCGATGGTCGTGGTCGCGGCGCGAGGCCATGCGCTCGCCGGGCGGCGCGTGCGCGACATGCGACGTCTTGCCGGCGAACGCTGGATCGGCTTTTCGGCGCCGCCCGGCGAGCCGGATTCATCCGGCCATTTGCTGGCGCGCCAATTGATCCGCGCCGGGCTCGACGCCGCCGAGATCGTGGTGATCGACAGCCTCACCGCGCAGAAGCGCCTCGCCCAGGCCGGCTTCGGCCTCGCTTTGGTGCCGGCGAGCAGCGTGCGCGACGAGCTGCGCCGCGGCCAGCTCATCGCGCTCGACGTGCCCGCCATGCGCACCACGATCCCCATCGTCGCCGTCCACCGCCGCAAGGGTTACCTCAGCCCGGCGGCGACGGCGCTCTTGGAGTTGTTAACTGGTGCGCCCAAAGGCTCGCGGCGGAATTGAAGGTTTTTGGTCGATCTTCAAACGCGGCGCTGGCGGCGCTTTCCAGAGGGCGAGCAAAAAATATCTGCCACTTTATGTTGCGGAATTTCAATTCCGTTATAATAACGCCGTAACGCCGATATTTTCGGTAGGGCGATAAGTGGATGTTGAGTCTCCGACTAAGACGGACCATTGCGGCAGTTGTCGGCGTCGCGTTGTTGTTTGTTTGGATAGATTGGCTAACATCACCCGCGCCTCAACAAAATCAAAGACACTACACCCGCACCGGCAAACCCCAGCAAGAAGCCCCAAACATTGAGCTTTCGACCGTAGATGTTTTCACTGGAATTTTGGCTCTTGCTACTGTCATTTTGGCTTTCATGGCTTTCCGACAAGTAAGAGACAACCGCGCTGTTCAACGTGCTTTTGTCTCTTTGTCGCAACCGCAATCCGAATTGCTCTTCGACCAAGCTACTAACAATTTCGTGGGATTGCGCGTGTGGGTTATTTGGAAGAATTCGGGCAGCACGCCAGCCTCTCCAATGCAGGGAATATTTGGCGC
>Ga0187769_10002946_pt1 | contig 10091 bp, 8 predicted proteins | sample 0116_SJ02_MP02_1_FD_133140 | JGI IMG/M metagenome (GOLD analysis project Ga0187769, IMG submission 133140) | Tropical peat soil microbial communities from peatlands in Department of Meta, Colombia - 0116_SJ02_MP02_10_MG | ecosystem: Environmental > Terrestrial > Soil > Wetlands > Peat | place... | reverse complement strand
AGAGTTGATCGATATAGTGGCTGCCAGACTGATTGAGGAAAAGAAAATCCGATTTGACAGAGCGAAGGAACTGGTTGCAGAGCTCTCCAAGAAACAGAAGACAGAGTAGCCGTCTGCCCGAACCGTGAAATTTCTATAAGCTCTCCCGGCTGGCCCGGACTGAATTGCGAAACCTGGGCTCCTCCGTAGGGTCGCTCGTCCCGAAGAGCAAGTACCTGCTGGCACTGGCGTGTCTCTCACTGGTAGTCGGTCTTGCCCAGGCCCTGAACGTCTTCCAGCTCCCCTTCGGAACCTGGTTCTCATGGCTGACCGGGTCCGTGCTGTCATCCTCCACCCTCAACAGCTTCATGGCGAAGTACGGCTATGCCAGTTTATTCGCCCTCATGGCGCTCGAAAGCGCATCTGTCCCGATACCTAGTGAAGTGGTCCTCCCCCTCGCCGGATACTTCGTCCACCAGGGGGTCCTTGAGTTCTGGCTCGCCGTGGTGGTGAGCACCCTGGCGAGCCTTGCAGGTGCCCTGGTCGATTATTTCCTAGCGGCATGGCTGGGGAGGCCATTCGTCGTGGGACTGCTGGGGGCATTTCGGTTGCACCGGGACGCCCTCGACCGCGCCGAGGCGTGGTTCGACAGATCGGCCCAGTGGACTGTGTTCGCGGCCCGGTTCGTTCCAGGCCTCAGGACGGTCATTTCTCTTCCTGCGGGCCTGTTCGAGATGGACCGGGTGAGGTTTGTGGTGATGACGGTCGCAGGGTGCTTCGCCTGGTCTGTGGTTCTGGTCTACGCGGGGTATCTGGCCGGGTCCTCCTCGACGAGCACCTTCGCCGCGTCGTCAACTGTCGTCCAAGGATTATCGGCGCTTGTTGCAGCCGCTTCTGCTGCCTATATCGTCTACTATGTCTATGCAGGAATGCGAAGTCCTACGCCCGCGGCTAGTCCTCCATCATCGGTATCTTGACACCCTTGGTCTTCGCCGTCCGTACCGCTTCCTCATACCCGGCGTCGACATGCCTCGCGACCCCAAGGCCCGGATCGTTGGTGAGTGCGGTGGCTATCCGTCTGTCCGCTTCCGGCGTCCCGTCTGCTAGGACTGCCAGGCCCGCATGGATGGAGTAGCCGATCCCGACCCCTCCGCCGTGGTGCACGGAAACCCACGAAGCGCCTGAGACGGCGTTGAGGAGGGCGTTGAGAACGGGCCAGTCGGCTATGGCGTCCGATCCATCCTTCATCCCCTCGGTCTCCCTGTACGGCGAAGCGACAGAGCCTGAGTCGAGGTGGTCCCTGCCAATGATGATTGGCGCCGAGATCGTTCCCTCCCTCACCATTTCGTTGATCAATTTGCCGAACCTGGCCCTCTCACCGTAACCCAACCAACATACCCTCGCTGGCAGGCCTTGGAACTGGACTCTCTCGTGCGCCTTCTTGATCCATCGAACGAGAGACTCGTTAGCCGCGAACTCCTTCATGACCAGCTCGTCGGTGGCGTAGATGTCTTCGGGCTTGCCTGAGAGCGCAGCCCACCGGAACGGACCACGGCCTTCACAGAAGAGCGGCCGGATGTACTCCGGCACAAAGCCGGGGATGTCGAATGGGTTCTCCACGCCGGCCTCCTTGGCCATCTTCCGGATGTTGTTTCCGTATTCGAAGGCGACTGCGCCTCCTTCCTGGAACTTTAGCATCGCCCTGACGTGCTTCGCGATTGATGCCATCGAGCGAGAGAGGTAATTGTTGGGGTCAGACTTCCTGAGGTCCGCGGCCTCCTGGAGGGTCAGTCCCTCGGGAATGTACCCTGCGAGCGGATCGTGGGCCGCAGTCTGATCCGTCAGTATGTCAGGCTTGAAACCCAGCGACAGAAGTTCGGGGAGGACTTCGGCTGCGTTGCCGAGGAGAGCCACAGACAACGCCTTCTTCTCTTTGGCGGCAGTCCTTACCATGGACAGGGCTTCGGCGACGCTCTCAACCATCGTGTCGCAGTACCCCTTGTCGAGCCTCCGCTGGACTGCCCTCCGATCTACCTCAACCACCAGAGCCACGCCGTCGTTCATGGTGACCGCAAGCGGCTGCGCTCCCCCCATCTCACCGAGTCCCGATGTGAGGACGACCTTCCCCTTCAGCGAACCCTGAAAGTGCTTGTTCGCCACGGCTGCCAGCGTCTCGTAGGTTCCCTGGAGTATCCCCTGGGTGCCGATGTACATCCAGCTCCCGGCCGTCATCTGACCGAACATGGTGAGCCCGCGCTCCTCGAGCTCCCTGAAGTAGGCCCAGTCAGCCCACTTTGGTACGAGCATTGCGTTCGAAATCAGCACCCTGGGAGCCGCAGGGGTGGTCCGGAAGATTCCCACCGGCTTGCCGGATTGGATTAGGAGAGTCTCGTCGTTCTCCAGCGTCCTCAGCGACTTCACGATGGCGTCGTAGGCCTTCCAGGAGCGGGCCGCTCTGCCGGTTCCGCCGTACACGATAAGGTGGTCGGGATCCTTGGCAACCTCGGGGTCGAGGTTGTTCATGAGCATGCGCAGGGCTGCCTCCTGATGCCAGCTCTTGCACGAAATCTCGTTGCCACGCGGAGCCCTCACGGCGTGCCTTTGCATGAGTCGGTTCCGTCACCTGGGAGTATAATAGTTCATCCCGGTCGGTTCGGCAGGGAAGGCCTGCTCGAAGTCCGGCGTACAAGATAAATGGCCAATTCTCCCCGCCGCGGCGGAATGGGAATCTCAGAGGTTCAGGTGGCGGTCCGGAAGAACGGGGTGGAGGAAGTGGCACTGCAGTTCACCGACCTTTCAGGGGGCCTTCACTCGCTTTGGGTGCCGGCGCAACTCCTCCCCAAGGTGGCGGAGGAGGGGATTCACATGGATGGATCTTCCGTGGGGATGGTCGACATAAGCGGCAGCGACCTGAAGCTCCTTCCCGACCTGGAAACTTTCAGGGTGCTCCCACCCGGCCTCTTCCCCTCCCGGGTGGGGAGGATGGTCTGCGACATCTATGCCCCGGACTCCAGCAGGCCCTTCCCCGCTGACCCCAGGTTCGTGCTCAAGAAGGTCGTGGAAGACTCGAAGAAGGTCCTCGGAAAGGACGCCACCTTCAACGCCTGTAGCGAAATCGAATACTTCCTCTTCGCCAGAGACCAGACGGGGAACCTGCGGAGGCAGGACGAAGGAGGCTATCTCGCAAGCCCTCCAGCTGACCTGGGCATCGATACGAGGCTCGAGATTGTGAGGAACCTCAAGGCCGTCGGGCTGGTCGTAGAGAAGCATCACCACGAGGTGCCGCCTGGAAAGTACGAGCTGAACCTTCAGTACATGGACGCCTTGAGGATGGCCGACACCGTCTATCTGGTGAAGCTGGTGGTCAAGATGACGGCGACCCGAAACGGGCTGGTGGCATCGTTCATGCCGAAACCCTTCCATGACGGCTACGGGGCCGGGCTACACACCCACCTGAGCGTCACCAACGAGAAGCGCCACAGCAGCCTGTTCTACGACCCCAAGGCTACCTTCGGGGTGAGCAAGATTGCTCTGAACTTCGTGGGAGGCATCCTCGCCCACGCGAGGGGCCTCGCCGCTCTGACGAACCCTTCGGTGAACTCTTACAAGAGGTTGGTTCCCGGATGGGAAGCCCCGGTTTATCTTTCCTGGGCGAAGTACAACCGCTCGGTGCTGCTGAGGATACCGCCCGGGAAGGGGATGAACTCCCGGGTGGAGTACCGCCCAACCGATGGCTCCTGCAACTTCTACGTCGCCTACGCCGCGATTCTTGCCGCGGGGTTAGACGGCATAAGACGGAAGATTGAGCCCCCCGACCCGGTCGAGGAGGATGTGTACCACATGTCTGCTGAGCAGAGGGAGAAGGCGGGCATCGGAGTGCTGCCAGGGAACCTAGGCGAAGCCATAGCGGAACTCGAGCACGACAGGTACCTGAGGGACGAACTCGGGAAGGGATTCGTCGATATGTACCTTCAGACGAAGGCGAAGGAGTGGCGCGACTTCAACGTCACAGTTCATGAATGGGAGCGGAAGAAGTACTTGGACGTCTGATTCAACAGGAGTTGAGAGCGTGGTGGCAACCAAAGCCGAGTTCGCCCTGATTCACGCCAACGAGCTTGCGACCCTGAGAGGAGGGAGCGGAAGACCTAGGGTAGGGGCGGAGATGGACGAACTGGGAGTAATCGAAGATGGCGCGGTGGCGGTCAAGGGAAGCAGGATTGTGGCCGTGGGCCCAACCAAAGAAGTGCTGGGCAAGCTGGACGGAGGGTACGAACTCATCGATGTAAGCGGCAAGCTCGTCACCCCGGGGCTCATCGACCCGCACGTCCACCTGGTTTTCGCAGGCTCGCGGGAGGGGGAACTCGAAGACATGGCGGTGAAAAGGACCCCCTACCTGGAGATCAAAGCGCGCGGGGGAGGGATGCCGACCACCCTCAAGACCACCAGCGAGACCTCTAGGGCGGAACTGGTAAGGAAGACAGGGAGGATCCTGGACAGGATGCTGGCCTACGGCACGACGACCATCGAGGCAAAAAGCGGCTACGAGATGACGTGTGAAGGTGAAATCAGGCAGCTAGAAATCATCAGGGAACTGTCGAAGTCTCATCCCATCGGGATGGTCCCCACCTTCCTTGCCCAAGGGATCCCCTTCGGATTCGAGAACCGAGTGGACGAGCTCGCCGAGGAGATAGCAAAGGTCTGGGTTCCTGAGATAGCCAGGAGAAAGCTCGCCGAGTACTGCGACGTGTTCTGCGAGAAAGGGTACTTCAACTTGGAGCAGACTAGGAAGATACTTCTCGCCGGGAGGAACCACGGGATGAAACTTCGAATCCATGCTGACTGGCTGGCACACAGCGGCGGAGCCAAACTCGGGGCGGAACTGAGCGTCGTTTCAGCCGACCACCTGATATTCACACCGAAGGAAGAAATCGCCGGGTTGGTGCGTAGCCGGGTGATGGGGACATTCCTCCCGACCACACCCTTCGCGTACTTGGGCACCTATGCGGATGCCAGGGGGATCATGGGGGCCGGACTCCCCGTCGCCCTGGGCACCGACCTCAGCGCGGCCGACATGTGCGAGTCGATGCAGATGATGATGAGCATCGCCACCCTCCAGATGAAGATGACCTCCGCCGAGGCCTTGGCTGCGGCCACGATAAACGCGGCCCACTCGATAGAGAGGTCGAACGAGATCGGGAGCCTTGAGGCAGGGAAGAAGGCAGACATAGTTGTTTTCGATGCCCCCAACCACAAGCATTTCGCCTACCACTACGGCGTGAACCTGGCGGACCAGGTCTACAAAGGTGGGAACTTGGTAGCGAAAAAGGGCCGGAGGATTCCCTAGCCTACCGTTTCTCCTTCCCTGAGAATTCGAAAGCCAACAGGGCGAGGGATGCAGCGCCGTACTTCAGGACTCCTTCGTCAATCTTGAACTTCGAGCTGTGGTTGGGATAGACGCATCCTTTGCGCTCGTTGCGGGTCCCCAGGAAGTAGTATGTCCCCGGAACTTCGCGTAGGAAGAAGGAGAAATCTTCTGCGATGAGAAGCGGCGGGACCTCCATTGTCTTTGTGCCCGGTATTGACCTCAGTACTCTCGCCACTTCGGCCGTCGTCGCGGCGTCGTTGACCGTGACAGGATAAGCCTGTTCTATATCGACTTCGCATCTGGCGCCAAAGGTCCTGCATGTAGACCGCGCGATGCGAGTGATGAGTGACGCGACCTTCTTTGCCGACCCCTCGTTCAGCGTTCTCATTGTGCCCTCGAGGAAGGCCTCGTCAGGGATTATGTTGTTCCGAGTGCCGGAGTGAATCGAGCAGATGGAGACGACCGACGGCTGGACCGGGTCCATCATCCTGCTTCTTATGCCCTGCAGCGCGCTCACCACCTCAGAGGCAACAAAGATGGGATCTACCGTCTCATGTGGAGCAGACCCGTGGCCTCCCCTGCCCAGAATCCTGATTTTGAAGGTCCCAGAAGCCGCCATGATCGGCCCCGGCCGCAGCGCGAACGATCCAGATGGGTAGTTTGACAGGATGTGGAGGCCGAAGACGTGGTCAACCTTTGGATTCTCCAACACCCCGGCCTTGATCATGGGCGCGGCTCCTCCGCCTCTCTCGGCCGCCTCTTCAGCAGGTTGGAAGAGGAACTTGACCGTACCTCTAAGGCTGGCCGTGTTGGTAGCCAGAATTCTGGCGGCCCCTAGGAGCATTGCGATGTGGCTATCATGGCCGCAGGCGTGCATGACCCCTTCGGATTTGGACGCGAACTCCTCACCGGAGAGTTCCTGTAGAGGGAGCGCGTCCATGTCAGCACGAAGAGCCACAGTATCGCCGGGCCTGCTTCCTTCGAGGATGCCCACGACCCCAGTCCCCCCTACCTTTGTCTCGACGCGGATGCCGGCGCGCTTCAGCTCATCGGCGACCAACGCTGCCGTAGCCTTTTCTTTGAAGGCGAGTTCTGGGTTTCTGTGAATCTTTCGTCTGATTCTGACGAGGTAGTCTTCTAGCTCCATCGCTTCATTCAGAAAATTGGTCGTGGTCGCCAAAAGCTTGCCTTGAGCTTTTAGGCTTTCCCGGGACTGAGGTGTCGACTAGACGCTACTTCAGTTTGCCCAGAGTCCGCTCGACAGTTGCCAAGACTTCGCCTGCCTTGACAGCATCTGAAAGTTTGATGATATCCGGGTACAGGGGCCTGTCCTCTTCTAAATGGCTCGTATGCTTCCGTACGGCTCCCAGGGCCACCTGAGTTCCCTTCCCGGGTTTCGACGGCGCCCTAAAATCCAGAGCCTGAGCCGCGGTCATCAACTCGACTGCGATTATTGCGCTAGTGTTCTTGAGTATCTCCTTGGTTTTGATGGCGCTTGTCATCGCCATGCTCACGAAATCCTCCTGGTCTGCAGCCGTGGGGATTGATCCAGTCGCGGCTGGCGTTGACAAGACCCTGTTCTCGGCTACCAGTGACGCCGCCGTGTATTGGGCAAGCATCATGCCAGAGAACATACCGGCGCCTTTGGTCAGGAATGCTGGAAGGCCCATGCTCAAATTCGGATTCACCAGCCTGTTCATCCTTCTCTCGGATATCACGCCGACCGTCGTGAGTGCCGTTCCCAGAAACTCCAGAGCAAAGGCCAGTGGCGTGCCTTGGAAATTCGCACCTGTGAGAGAAATCCCTCCTTCGTCCTCGAAGAAAAGCGGATTATCGCCAACACCATTTATCTCCGTCTCAAACATCTTCCTAGCGAACCCGAGGGTGTCCTTTGCGGCTCCTACGACTTGAGGCGTGCTCCGCAGACTGTAGGACTCTTGGACTTTCTTGGGCTTCTGTTTCAGTATTTCGCTATCTGCCACCATTCTCCTGATGTTCTCCGCACAATCGATGGCACCTTGATATCCCCGTACGCGGTGAATTCTTTCGTCAAACGCAAGCATATTCGGCAGGAGGGCCTCGAGGGTCATGGCAGCTGCGATTTCAGATGTCTTGACCAAAATGTCTGCGTCATGAATCTGAAGGCACCCCATGCCAGCTACTAGGTTCGAACCGTTGATTGTAGCTAGCCCATCCCTAGCCTCGAATGATACTGTCTTGATCCGTGCCCTATCCATTGCGTCTTTACCTCCAAGTCGTCTCCCACGGTAGAACGCCTCTCCTTCACCAAGAAGGACGAGGGCTCCTTGAGCCAGGGGGGACAGATCACCGCTGGCTCCGACAGACCCTTTCTGGCACATCACGGGCGTGACTCCTTTGTTCAGCATTTCAACCAGAGTTTCGACGATGATGGGCCTGGGCCCGGAGAAGCCCTTGGACAGGACGTTTACTCTTGTAAGCCACGCGGATCTTGCGTCGTCAATGGCCACCGGGTCGCCCCAGCCTGCAGCGTGGCTGTAAACGATGTATCTCTGAAAGTCTTTCACTTGTTCTGGCGTGAGGAAGACATCTGATAACTCTCCGATACCAGTTGAGATTCCATAGAGCTTTTCTCTTCTTGCAATGAGTTTCTCCACAACCGCCCGGGATCTTTTCATTTTTTCTTTGGCTTCTTTGGATAACTCCACCTTCTCGTTGTTCCTGGCGACGTTAACTACATCCTCGATACTAAGGGAGCTGTTGCCGATTACTCGAGTCATTTGTTGCGTTCACCCGCCTCCTTCCCTTTCGACGGAGGCACGCCTCTAGCGGGGTTGAGTTAAACCTCCTGTTTTGACCCCGAAGGACATCGGATTGGACATTCCACGCCAAACCCCCTCGGGCGCAGTCCACCATCCGAACCGAAGACGCGGTTAGGTTCCAAATCGCTTATTGTAGATAGGAATGCGGTGGCCGGTTCTTGAACTCAATTTGGTTCAAATCTTGATAGGGTCATGTCAGTCTAAGCTTCAGATTCGTCTAAGGTAAGATCCCCGGACTCATCATGGATGAGTCCGCAATAAATACTCGGCTTGGGCTCTCGACCTCCATTGAGGGTTAGAACTGTCCTAATTCTGCTCCTGATTTTGGCTCTGATACTGCCGATATCATACTCGTTCTACCCATCAGCAGGATACGGATTCGCCTTCCAGAATGGCACGACACCATCAGTCGTACTGGTCCTCAAGGAGTCGTACATCCTCGCAAGGGTTCAGATCACCATCGACCCACAGGTTGGCGTTCAAGTAAGGTCACAAAACGGGACGACTATCACGCTGAGCCCTTCGGCATCTGTACAGTTCGAGAACGACACAACCGTGATTCTGACCAATCCCGAAACTTTCTCTTTTGTCCTTCCAAACACTGTAACTTTCTCTCTGGTGAGGGCCGGGACCAGTGGTCCTGGGTTCAATATCGACGCGAGTAACCCGATAGCCGGTACCGTATTGACAGGGAACGACACTCAGGATCTCGGGGGGTGGCAGGGGCTCACTGGCATCGACACTTTCTACCTTAAGGTGACCGGTTACGCTCAGGTCAGCTTCACAGCCCTGGGAGTGTCGGTTTGAGCGAAACCGATGTCGTGTCCAAGGTGGGAGACCTGATGAAAGCACTGGATGAAGTGAAGAAGTACAGGGAGCTGGCGTACGCCCTGGTCGACTTCGTGGGCATCTTCGTGATTTCGCTCATCGCGGCCTTCCTGTGGTTTGACGCTCAAGCTCTTTACGGCATCTACTTCGGTTTCTTGCAGAGTACAGGGGTGAGTTTCTTTGGTCCGGTCATTCCGTCCTCCGGGCCGACCAGCATCGTCCCATTCTTCGTCGTCTTGGCTGGTTTCCTCGGTGGCATCCTCTGGGTCAGCAGACGGGTGGAGAGGACGAAGACAGAAGAGTGGAAAGGGAGCTTGGATGAAGGCGTGCCAGGCGCAATAAAACTCCTCGGCGAGATGGATTGGGAGTCTCAGCTCAGTTCGGTCAGCCTGGCCAGGGTTTCGTTTCTCCTCTACGCCACGATCAAGGTCGTCGCCTACTTCCTGTTGATCAGCTTCTTCCTTGTCTTTGTTGAAATCTTCGTCGCAGGTTTGGTTGGGCTTGCGTTCAACACGACATTCGTTCTCTTGACAGCCCTTATCTTGGCCCTAATCATCAACAGGAGCGGCCTCGAGAACGCATTCCAAAGACTACGGACGCTGGACCTTCTGTTCTGGGACCTGAGGTGGTTCTACTCTGAGTTCAAACGAGCAGAATTCAACAAGACCTGACCTGTATGTGCTCGCCCGAATCATCAAGTCGCTTCGGGACAAGGGACCAACCAGCAGGACTCCGCTTGCCACGGCCTGCGGGCTCTCCTACGATCGGTTCGTGAAGTATCTGGACTGGATTACAGCCAAAGGTTTCGTCACTGTCGACGAGGATGGACTCGTGCACCTTACCCCCGCTGGCTCAAAGGCGTACGACGAGCTGGTGCAATGGATACTTGACCATGTGGGAAACTTGAGGCCGTTGAAACATCCTTTTCGTGATTGAACCGCGTCATTCAATTAGAATAGAAATGCCGTCTGCAAACGGAATTGAGTTCAAATCATGAATGCGGTGGCCGGGATTTGAATTCTCGAGTCATTTGCATGACTTCCCGAGTTAGTAGCGTGGCAGGCTACTGTCCTGGACCAGGCTAGACGACCACCGCTCGTTTCAAGTCGCGACATTCT
>Ga0187769_10002945_pt1 | contig 10093 bp, 5 predicted proteins | sample 0116_SJ02_MP02_1_FD_133140 | JGI IMG/M metagenome (GOLD analysis project Ga0187769, IMG submission 133140) | Tropical peat soil microbial communities from peatlands in Department of Meta, Colombia - 0116_SJ02_MP02_10_MG | ecosystem: Environmental > Terrestrial > Soil > Wetlands > Peat | place... | reverse complement strand
CGTCGTCGGAGTGTTGGGAGGTATCGAGGCAATCCGAGCCCTGCAGCGCTGCGGATTTCGTCCCAAGCATTCGATCGAGCTGCTGATTTTCACTGCGGAAGAACCAACGCGCTTTGGAATTGGTTGCCTGGGCAGCAGGCTGCTGTCGGGCACGCTTTCTCCAGATGCGGCGAGAAAGCTGACAGACAAGGACGGCGCCACAGTCGACGAGGTTCGCCGTGCAGCCGGCTTCGGAGGCGAACTGGAAGAAGTGAAATTGCCCAGCAGCTACTACAGAGCATTCGCGGAGTTGCATATTGAACAAGGCCCCCTGCTGGAACGCGATCATATTCCACTGGGTATTGTCACCAAGATCGCCGCCCCCGCGAGTCTCCGCGTTTTGATCGAGGGCTCGGGTGGGCACGCCGGGGGTGTCTTAATGCCCGACCGCCATGACGCACTCTGCGCGGCGGCGGAATTGATTCTGGCGATCGAGAGCGCAGCCCGCACCAGCGGAGCGATCGACACCGTTGCAACCGTGGGAATCTGCGAGGTGTTTCCCGGCGCGGTCAACAGCATTCCCAGCCAGGTTCGCCTGAGCGTGGACGTCCGCGATACCGATCTCAAGCGCCGTGATGCTGTCGCCCAAGCATTAGAAACCGCGGCTCGCGTCATCTCGGCCAAGCGGCAGATTTCGATCCACACTGAATTGTTGAACGCAGATCCTCCCGGGGATTGTGCGCCCATCGTGATCGACGCGCTTTCTCGATCCTGCAAAAAGCACGGGCTGTCGTTCCGCTCCATGGTCAGCCGCGCCTATCATGACTCGCTCTTTATCGGGCGCGTCGCTCCCGTCGCCATGCTGTTTATTCCCTGCCGAAACGGCTACAGCCATCGTCCCGATGAATACGCCGCTCCCGACGACATCGCCCGCGGCACGCTGGTGCTTGCGGAAACGCTGGCCGCATTGGCAGCCTGATCTCTTCATTGATGAGAGTAAGTAGTAGAAGTGCTCGCAGTTTTGCGAATCTTCGCGTAACCCGGCTTGATCACCGAATAGATGAAATCGTAGCGCTGACCGTAAGGCAAAAAAGCGCTCTTCATCGCATTGATGGTGATCTTCTCAAAGTCATCCAGCGACAAACCAAACGCGTCTGCGGCAGCTTCAAATTCGCGCGTCATGGTCGTATGGCTCATCAACCGGTTGTCCGTGTTCAGTGTGACCCGGAATTTCTCCTGATAGAGAATCTTGAAGGGATGCTCGGCAAGACTAGGCGTGGCTCCAGTGTGCACGTTGCTCAGCAGACAAATCTCCAGCGGAATTCTTTTGTCGAGCACGTATTGGGCAAGATCGCCTAATTTCACCGCCTTGCCATCCATGACGGCGATGTCGTCGATCAGCCGCGTTCCGTGCCCAATCCGGTGCGCCCCACAATACTGGATCGCCTGCCAGATTGATTCTTTTCCGTAACCTTCCCCGGCGTGGATTGTGATATTGAAGTTCTCACGCTGAATGTAGTGAAAAGCTTCGACGTGTTTCTTCGCAGGATAACCGCCTTCTTCCCCGGCAAGATCGAATCCAACCACGCCACGCGCGCGAAAATCGACCGCCAGCTCCGCCATCTCCAGCGACTCGTGCCGGTTGCGCAAGGCGCAGATGATCAACCCCGAAGCAATTCCAAAATCCTTGCGGCCTCGTTCCAGGCCCTTCAACACTGCCGAAACTATTTGCTGGTGCGTCAATTCTTTCTGCGTGTGAAACACTGGTGCAAAGCGGGTTTCAAAATAAACCACCCCGTCTTTGCTTAGATCCTCGGCCTGTTCATAGGCCGCGCGCTCCAGAGCTTCCTCCGTTTGCATGACCGCGATCGTGTGCGCGAACCCCTCAAGATATTTGGCGAGACTTCCTTGATTTGCGCCGCGATAAAACCATTGCGCCAATTCCCCGGGATCTGCCGTCGGAAGCCCCTCGTACCCTGCGTCATTGGCCAATTCAATGATCGTCTGCGGCCGCAGCACGCCATCCAAATGCTCATGCAGAAGCACTTTAGGAAGACTCTGTAATAACTCTCTATCAGGTTTCATGGGATGTCGCTTCCTCCCTCGCCATTCGAAACAGCAGCACGAGCGTTGCAAATAACTATAACTCCGCCATGCTCGAATTCTCTCGTGTTGTACAATCCCACCTCAACTTCTGGAAGGATTTTCTCGCATGACGCAGACCGCACCAGCAATTTCCGCAACCCCGGATTACGGTTTGCGTCGCGAGATTCTTTCGCCCATGGAGACGCTCGCCCAATCCGTCTCCACCATGGCGCCCACGACCACGCCCGCGGCTACGATCCCGCTGGTTTGCGCTCTGGCAGGGAATGGCACCTGGCTTGCCTATGTGCTTGCGACCGCCGCCGTGCTGCTGGTCGCGCTCTGCATCGGCCGCTATGCCCGTATTTCAGCCTCACCCGGCTCTTTATACAACTACGCTGCCCTGACTCTTCCCCCGTGGCTCGGCGCCACCGTCGCATGGAGTCTGTTGCTGGCCTACGTGGCCACGGGATCGAGCGTGATCGGCGGCTTTTACTATTATGCGAACTTGCTGCTGCGTGATGCCACGGGCCACGTCTATTCTGCAGTCTTGCTGGCTCTGCTGGTCACAGGCGTTTCGACATGGATTGCGTACCGCGATGTAAAAATCTCCGCCCGGCTGATGCTGTGGATCGAAGCTCTCTCGGTCACCGTGATCATGGTCATGGTGGTCCTGTTGTTAGTGCGCCATGGCTGGCACTGGGACTGGGACGAACTCCATCTGCACGGCATGACCGGCAGTGGACTGCGCCTCGGGTTGGTGCTCGCGTTGTTCAGTTTCGTCGGCTTCGAAAGCGCGACCACTCTGGGTTCTGAGGCGCGCAACCCGCTGCGGACGATTCCCCGCGCAGTTATTCAAAGCGCAGTTCTTGCCGGCGCCTTCTTCACGGTTTGCGCCTATGCGGAAGTTCTGGGCTTCCACACCGCGGGGCAAGACCTGGGTACAAGCCCCGCTCCCATGCACGTGCTGGCCCAGGTGGCGGGCAGCTCACTGCTGGGATTGCTGATCGATGTTGGAGCGCTGGTGAGCTTATTTGCCTGCACGCTGGCGTGCGTTACCGCGGCGGCCCGCGTGCTCCTGCTGATGGCGCACAACGGCCTCGCCCACGGCTCTTTCCGCACCACGCACGCTCACAACCAAACCCCCAGCCGCGCCGTCGTTATCACCGGCATCGCGGCAGCGCTTCCGGCTGCTGTGCTCGCGTGGCGCGGCGCGAGCGGGTTAGACGTCTACGGCTGGCTGGGATCGCTCGCCACCTATGGCTTCATCGTCGCCTACGCGCTGGTTTGCTTCGCGCTTCCGAAGTATTTGCGCGAGCATGGCGTTTACCGTCCGGCAGCGCAGATCGTTCCTTGGCTGGCCGGTCTCGCCATGCTGCTGGCGCTGGTCGGCAACCTCTATCCGGTGCCGGAAGGACCTTACGGAAAGCTACCTTACATCTATCTTGCCTACTTGACCGCGGGACTGGCGTGGTTTTGGGTGCGCAGAAGGAACAACACAGTGGAGGGTTGAGCTTGGCCGCGCCCCCGATAAAAATATCTAATATGTGGCAAAGAAATTTTTACTGGATATAATGCTTTCGTTCCGCCGCCGACTCGCGTAGATTCTGGAGTCAATCATTTTTGCGTGCGGACCCACAGAGCAAACCAGCTCTGCGCCAACATCGGTGAACAACAGATTAGCCTTTCGATCGCTGGCAGGCGGTCCTGCTACGAGTTTGCTTACAGATTTGCACGAGGTCATTCATGCTCAAGAAAACTGCCCTCATCGCTTTGTTCGTCACGTCGTCCCTGTGGATGCCGTTTTCCTTCCCGCCGTATGCGCAAGCCCAACAGACGCTCGGCGGCATCACCGGTACGGTCACCGACAAGACGGGCAGTGTTCTCCCGGGAACCGTGGTGACGGTCGTAGGAGACCAGACAAAACTTACGCGCACGCAGAAAACCAACGCCAACGGCAGCTACGACCTGGTGAACCTGCCCATCGGCACCTACACGCTCACCTTCACTCATGAAGGTTTTGAAAGCCAAAAAATTCCCTCCATCACCGTGCAGGCCGACCGCACCGCCACCGTTAACGCCACGCTGAGCGTCGGCAAAGTAGGCACGGTAGTTGAAGTTGAGGCAACGCCGTTGATGAACGCGGTGGACACGACCAACGGCTACGTCCTCGAAAAGGAACAGATCGACGCTGTGCCGCTACCCACAGGCAGTTTCACCGGACTCGCCATTCTTTCTCCGGGAGTGAATGCCGAACTGCCCGGTGGCACGGGCGCCAACAGCGGCCTGGGCAACCAGCCGATCTGGGCCAACGGCCAGCGGGACACGAGCAACAGCTTCCTGCTGAACGGAGTCGACGCCAGCAATTTGTTTAATGGCAAAAGCACCAGCCAAGTGAACTCGGCGCGTATTGTGAACAACACCGGAGTGGGCGGGCCCGGCTCCAGCACCAGCGCAGAGCCCATTCAGAGCACCGCATCGGTATATCTGGCCGTCGGTCAGTCGCTGCCGACTCCGGCTCCGGAGACCATTCAGGAGCTGCGCGTGAACACCTCGATGTACGACGCGCAGCAAGGCTCAACCAGCGGCGCGCATATTGACATGAGCACGGCCTCAGGCACGAACGTCCTGCACGGCAGCGCTTATCTGCACCGCGGTACCGATTGGCTCAACGCCGCGCCCTACTTCTACAACCAGGATCCCAATATCCCCGCCGACCAGAAGGTCCCGGAATTGCATCGCTACACGCTGGGAGGAACTCTCGGCGGAGCGCTCAAGAAAGACAAACTATTCGGCTTCGTCAGCTACCAGCACGTCCACGACTCTGACCAGGAGATCGGCCTCTCGCGGCTGATGGTGCCGTTGGATTTCAACCCCGGTTATTGCGGTACCTCCAGCCGCCAGGGCCCCGCGTTTACCAACTGCCTGGTCAATATCGCGAACAACGATTTCCTCATCCCCAACGGCTATTCCGCCATGACGGCCGCGCAAATCAATCAGACCGCTCTTACTATGTTTCAATATCAACTGCCCAATGGAGAATACCTGGTTCCGTGGAGCGACGGCATCATTCCCTCGCCGAACTTTCCTGAGAACGCGGTTGTCCCAGGCACAGCCTATTTCACCGCGGATCAGGCCGTCACCAACCTCGACTGGGACAAGAGCATCCGGGATACTGTCTCCCTGAAATATTTTTACCAGCACGATCCCAGCATCGCTCCTTACGCGTATTCCAACGTAGCCGGCTTTACCCAAAACCTGGACGCGGGCAGTCAGGTGGCTGCGCTCACCAACACCCAGACGCTGCGGCCGAACCTTAGCGTGGTCGAAGTCCTGGGCATCCTCCGCGAAAAGGTCTACAGCACCATCGGTCAGCCGTTTACCCCTCAACAAATGGGCATTAACACTTTTGGATCCTCCTATTTTCCAGGGATCGCGATCGTGAATATTCTGACTGCCTTTGCGCCCGTGCCCAATGACTTCTTAAGCTTCGGCCAGGGCTCGGCCTCGCAGGGGGCGTTCACCGGAGTCTTTCAGAACCGAATTATGCCCTCGGCGGATGCCATCTGGACTCACGGGAAGCACACGATCACCTTTGGCGGCAGCTATGCCTACACTCAACTCAACACGCGGGATGAAAGAACCAACCAGGGAATAATTTCCTCAGCGGATTTCGCCGAGTTTCTTCAGGGGTTTATCACTACCAACGACGATTTCACCACCACCAAGTTCCTTCAAGGCAATGCCAACCGCTACTACCGTGCTGGACAGACCGGCGCCTACCTTCAGGATAAATTCCAATTCCGCTCCAACCTGAGCCTCACCGCAGGTCTTCGCTTCGACTGGAATGGCGGCCTCACAGAAAAAGACGGGCGCATCTTCAACTTCGATCCCTCCCTGTATTCCTACAACGCCACTACCGACACGCTTACGTCGAACGGCATCATCATTGCCGGCAATAACAGCCTGTTTCCCAGCAAAGGCGTGAGCAACACGACCCTCACTGGACGGCAATGGGGCCTGGCGCCTCGCCTGGGCGTAGCCTGGAGTCCAAAAAAATTCAACGACAAGTTAGTCGTGCGCGCGGGCACGGGTCTTTACTACGACCGCGGAGAACTCTTTGTCTATTTGTCTCCAGGGTATGCTGCGGGTGTGGTGAACGGCGGACCATTCGGCGTCAATCAAACTCCTCCGTTCGTAAATGCGCAAAATTGCAATCCATCGACGACCAGCTTGTACCTGGGTTACATCCCAACCTGCCCGGAACCTGCGTACTCGCTCTCGCAGCCTTGGGGGGCGTCCCTTGGTGCTCCGCCGACCGGCAATCCAGCTGATGTAGACAATTACATCCCTTACACTACGGCCCCGGGGACAGGAGTGGCTTCTGCAATTGCAAATGGCGCTCAGCTTTTCTCCTTCGCCACCTACAATCGCGCCAACAAACTGCCTTACACCATTAACGACACGCTCGACTTCCAGTGGCAGCCGCGCAATGACCTGGCCATCGACATCGGCTACGTGGGCAATTTCGGGCGTCATGAGATCATTCCTCTTCCCTTTAATCAAGCGGGCATTGCCAGCCCCACGAGTCCCATTCGTCCGGGTACTCCTTTCGAGCAGGATTACACCTACGGCTATCAGGTTGCGCAATATCTGTATGGCCCTCCGATCAACCTGCCCAATGGAAACCCCATGCTGGCTACCTACGAAGGCGGCAACATTGATTTGCGCGTTCCCTACCTCGGATATTCCGCAGAGTCCGAGAGTTACAAAGCGGCGGGAATTTCCGCCTACAACGCCCTGCAGGCTCACCTCGAGAAGCGGATGAGCCACGGCTTGCAGTTGGGCGTTTCTTACACGTACTCGCACTCGCTGGATGAGCAGAGCGCGATGGGCCTGTTCTACAACGGCAACAACCCCAACAACCTGCGCTCCTCCTACGGGTCCTCTGATTTCGATCGCACCCACGTCTTCAATTTCAGTTACCTTTATCAGCTTCCGAAGTTTTTCCCCGAGTCTTCGTTCAAAGGCAAAGTGGCGGACGGATGGGCCATTCAAGGTCTCACCGTGATTCAAAGCGGCCAGCCCTACAGCATCATCGATTACTCCGGCGCGGTCGGCAGCATTTACTTCGGCGTCTCCGACGGCATCACCAACCCCGTGGTCCCGCTGGCGCCCGGCTGCACTCCCAAGAACGCCCTCACAGGCCAGGTGGGCGCTGCTCCCGGTACAACAGCACTCAAGGCTTCCTGCTTCACTCTGCCGTTGTTGAATCCAGGAGGTCTCGGTGGCGGGATCCCGACCGGTGATACCTTTGAGACCGACTTTACTTCGGGCCAGCGCAACATCTTCCGGCAATCCTGGCAACGCGAGGCCGATATCTCCCTGGTAAAGATGACCCAGCTCACCGAGCGGGTTTCGGCCAAGTACAGTTTCGACATCTTCAACCTCACCAACACCGCCAGCTTCGACGTCCCCATTGACGACATTACGCAGAACGCGGGCTACAATGACTTCCCGGTGGTGGGCACGCCAGTCCTGCCGACGGGGTGTGGGACCGCGAATGCGGCAAATAATTTCTACAGTTGTGGAGTCGGTCTGGGGGCTGTAAACAAGACCATCGGGCACCCGCGCCAGATCCAGATGACACTGCGGGTCATGTTCTAGTTTTGGTTTCGAGGACCAACGGGGACCGAGAGGCGTTCACTCCTCGCCGATGTCCTCGTTCCACACTTCAGGATTTTTGCGGATGTAATCGCCCAATAACGAGGCGCACTCTTCGGAATCAAGATCAAAGACCCGCACCCCGAGCGAACGCAACCACTCGATCCCGCCCTGAAAATTGCGGCTCTCTCCCACCACCACCGTACCAAAGCCAAACTGCCGAATCAGCCCGCTGCAATACCAGCACGGCGCGAGAGTCGTAACCATGGTAAGGCTGCGATAACTGCGCTGCCGTCCGGCGTTGCGGAAGGCATCAGTCTCTCCATGCAGGGAAGGGTCTCCGTTCTGCACGCGGCGGTTGTGACCCGAGCCGAGTAGCTTGCCCGAGGCATCAAAAATCGCGGCGCCAACCGGGATGCCGCCTTCGGCCAGCCCTTTGCGGGCTTCCGCTAATGCCACCGCCAACATTCCAGCGTGATCAAGCGCAGACATGAAGCTTGATTATAGGGGCAAAGCAAACCAAGCACCCTTGCGGAGACTACATTGCGAAGTGCGGTCCCGGAGAGAAAGTGAGGAGTGTTAGAAATTGAAGCGAAATTATGGTGGAGGCGGCGGGAGTCGAACCCGCGTCCGAAAATGTTACTGGTCAAGAGACTACATGCTTATTCGCGTTCATGCCCCGGGCGTTTGCCGCCATTGCTGGCGGTTCCCCCAGGACGTTCGCGGCTGCGCGCTCAGAACGGACAAGAAACGCCAGCCGCTAGCCTGTGATCTTAACCTCCCCGCCCAGACGTAACGGGGAAGAGCAGCCCTCTGTGTGACGCTCGCCCACCGCCCAAGGGCGAAGCGGTGGAGAGCGGCTGCCTAATTAATTAGGCGGCGTATGCCATTGGTTGATTGGCAATTATCATTTTGCACGCGATTACGGGTGTGTGCACCCCGGCATGCCTCTTGGCCGCAAGCATCTCCGTCGAAGCCGTGACGCCCCCACTGGTGGGATTGGCCGAAAAGAACTACTTCCAGACTAGGATTCCCCTGAATGGAAGTCAATGGTTGGATGCTTTTGCGCGGCCCTTCGGTTCGGGCGGGAAGCGCCGCTGCGGGATCTGAGTGTGATGGGGATATTTACGCCAATTACTGCTTGGCTGGACCAGGGGAGAGTCTGGCGGCGCACCAACCACAATGTTACCCAAGCTCCGAGGGAATATGCGATCGCGCTCAAAGTTGGCAGTGTGAAGAGCATAAGGTTCTCTGGGTCACCGCAGTAGGGCTGCTTCGAGAAGAAGAACCCATTCATTATGCTATCGAGGGGAGAGCAAATTCCGGCGAAGCGCGCGTGATAGGAGGAGAGCGCTGCGATTATCCCACATGCCATCCAAACGATCCCTGCCAGCCAGACCCAGCAAGCTGTGCGTCTAAGCGCGAACCGATTTACAAGCAGGCCCAGTAGCAATCCCGGTCCCCAAAGGAACGGGTTTGCCGCGCCTCCCGCGTTTAAGAGTGAGTTTATTCCATGAGAGTTATTGAAAACGATGACCGCGCCTAGGGCCACTGCCATCGCAGCAATCGGGGCGATGACCATCGCCACTGCGGCATGAAGAAGAAAGCTTACAGGCCCAGCTTTTTGCATCGTCGCATTGTATCCATTGTCTACTGTTCCTAACAGGCGATTACACTCATTGGCCAGCCATCTCAACATCCCCAACCGGGCGACTTGCATCTTACGCATGATTATGCAATGATAGCATGCATGAGCAAGCTTAACCTCGAATCCGCGGCTTCCGGCTCCGACGCAATCCGCCGCCACGCATACGAAAAATATGTGTTGCACGCCCAGCGTCGCAAAGAAAAAATCATCTCGATTAATGTAGGGGACGTGCATCGGGAAATGGGCCTGAGCAACCGCGTCCCGCTGGTTTGCGCAGCCTTGGCCTCCAAGAAATTCCTGACTGAGCACGGCCTGCGCATCGTTTCGAAAACCGGCCCTCCCTCCGGCCAAAGCACAACCGTCACTTACCTCTACGAAATTGTGCATTCCAAGCCGGACGCGCAAACCGCGGACGAGATGTGGCAGTCGCTTCGCGGAATTGGAAAAGATGTCTATGCCTCGTACGGCGGAGGAGAAGAATATTTGCGGCAAGAGCGAGCGAACTTCTATGCACCCGGCAAAGATCCGCTGAACCGGAAACCATGAGCCGGATCTATTGGGACAGTATGCTCTTCATTTACTGGCTGGAGAATAATCCCCGCTATGCAGAGCGGGTTCAGCAGGTTCGTGAAAACATGAAAAAACGCCAGGACCAGCTCTGCACCAGCGCATTTACGGTTGGCGAGACGCTGGTTGGCTTTCACAAGCGGCACGATCTGG
>Ga0187769_10002943_pt1 | contig 10093 bp, 9 predicted proteins | sample 0116_SJ02_MP02_1_FD_133140 | JGI IMG/M metagenome (GOLD analysis project Ga0187769, IMG submission 133140) | Tropical peat soil microbial communities from peatlands in Department of Meta, Colombia - 0116_SJ02_MP02_10_MG | ecosystem: Environmental > Terrestrial > Soil > Wetlands > Peat | place... | reverse complement strand
CCGTGGTTGCTGTAGGCGGTGCCGGCGGCGGTCCACGAGCACAGCGAGCCCGCCTCGTTGATGCCCTCCTCCAGCATCTGCCCCTTCTTGTCCTCACGATAGGACATGAGCGTCTCGGCATCCTGCGGCGTGTACAGCTGGCCGACCGAGGAGTAGATGCCGATCTGGCGGAACAGGCCCTCCATGCCGAAGGTGCGCGCTTCGTCCGGCACGATCGGCACGACGTTGCGCCCGATACTCTTGTCCTTGAGGAGGATGGTGAGCAGGCGCACGAAAGCCATGGTGGTGGAGATCTCGCGCTCGCCGGTGCCCTCGAGGAGCGAGGCGAACGCCTCGAGCGGCGGGATCGTGAGCGCCGGCGCCGTGCGGCGGCGGCTCGGCAGAAACCCGCCGAGGGCCGCGCGCTTCTCCATCAGATAGCGCGCCTCGTCCGAGCCCTCCGCCGGCTTGCGGAACGGGAGGCTGGGAAGCTCCTCGTCGGAGACCGGGATGTTGAAGCGATCCCGAAAGGTGCGCAGATCCTCCTCGGAGAGCTTCTTCTGCTGATGCGCCACCATCTGCCCCTCGCCGCCCTTGCCGAGACCGAAGCCCTTCACGGTCTTGGCGAGAATGACAGTCGGCTGACCGCGGTGCGCCATGGCCGCGGCGTAGGCGGCGTACACCTTCAGCGGGTCGTGGCCGCCGCGGTTCAGCCGCCAGATCTCGTCGTCGGACATGTTGGCGACCATCGCCTTGAGCTCGGGGTACTTGCCGAAGAAATGCTCGCGCGTGTACGCCCCGCCTTTGGCCTTGAAATTCTGGTACTCGCCGTCGACGCACTCCTCCATCACCCGGCGCAGCAGCCCGCTGGTGTCGCGTGCCAGCAGCGGATCCCAGCGCGAGCCCCACAGCACCTTGATGACGTTCCAGCCCGCGCCGAGGAAGGCGGCCTCGAGCTCCTGGATGATCTTGCCGTTGCCGCGCACCGGGCCGTCGAGGCGCTGCAGGTTGCAGTTGATGACGAAGATGAGGTTGTCGAGTCCCTCGCGCACCGGCATGGTGAGCGCGCCCATCGACTCCGGCTCGTCCATCTCGCCGTCGCCGAGAAACGCCCACACCTTCTGGTCGGAGGGTTTCACCAGTCCCCGGTGCTCGAGGTAGCGCGTGAAGCGCGCCTGGAACATCGCCGCCATCGGGCCGAGGCCCATCGACACGGTCGGGAACTGCCAGAAATCCGGCATCAGCCAGGGATGCGGATAGGACGAGAGCCCTATGCCCGGGCCGCCCGCCTCCTGACGGAAGTGCCGCAGCTGCGCCTCGCTCAAACGCCCCTCGAGGTAGGCGCGCGCGTAGATGCCCGGCGCCGAATGGCCCTGGATGAACACCAGGTCCCCCGGATGCTGCTCGGAGGGCGCGCGCCACACGTGATTGAAGCCGACCTCGTAGAGCGTGGCCGAGGAGGCGTAGCTCGCGAGATGCCCGCCGTACTCGGACGACTTCTTGTTCGCGAGCAACACCATGGCCAGCGCATTCCAGCGGATGTAGGCCTCGATGCGCCGCTCGAGCGCGCGGTTGCCCGGGTACTCCGGCTCGCGTCCGGCGGCGATGGTGTTGACGTAGGCGGTGTTGGCCTTGAACGGCAGGTACGCGCCGCTGCGGCGCGTGTAGTCGATGAGCCGCTCGAGCAGGTAATGGGCGCGCTCGGGGCCGTGGGTCTTCAGCACCGAATCGATCGATTCGAGCCACTCGCGCGTCTCAACGGGATCGAGATCTTCCAGCTTCGGTGGTTCGGTCATGCGATCTGCTCGCGATCCGCGCGATCCGGCACCGTAACGGCGCGCCGCGAACCTAAGGTCGCGCGCGTGTTGTCCGTGTCGCGTTAGAATGAGCAATGATGGCGAGCGGCTGCAGGTAAAGCAAGTGAGGCGCGGTGCTTCCGGCGCGCGCGGACGCCTGCTGCTGCCCGGCGCGCACGCCCCGGCCATCGTCAGCGCTGACCCCCTCGAAGCGGACGAGCTCGATGCGCTGCTGGCCATTGTGCCCCATCCGCCGGGCAGCGCCGCGTGGCGTCATCTGCCGCATGCCTCGCGCTGGCGGGAGCTGGACGCACGCGCACCGGCGCGCGCCGGGACGGTGCGCACCACGGCACTCGCCAACCGCCGCCACACGCTCGCGGTGCTCGGCTACCTTGGCCGCGACGCCAGCAGCTTCGAGCGGCTGTCGCTCGCCGGACGCATGCTGAAGGAAGCCGCGGCGCGCAATCCCGAGGTGCTGGCGCTCGCCGCGGCAGGCCCTGCGAACGCCGCACAGGCGGCGCTCGAGGCGTTGCTGGCCGCGAGTCTCGCGCACGCGTTTACGCTGCCGAGCTGGCGCGCGCCCCCGGGCGACGAGCGGCGCATCCGCCGCATCGTCCTGCCGGCACGACACGGCATCGACCTGCGCTATGCCACGGCCGCAGCCCGCGGCACGAACCTCGCACGCTGGCTGACGGCACTGCCACCCAACATCCTCGACGCTCCCAGCTATCGCCGGGCGATCGCGCGCCTCGCGCGCGCACACCGGCTCATCCTGCGCTGGCTCGATGAGCGCGCCCTGCGGCGCGCCGGCGCCAATGCCTTCCTCGCCGTGGCGGCCGGCAACGCCGCAAGTGGCGCGGGCATCGCGCACCTCCGCTATCGTCCGGCGCGACGCGGGCGGCGCGCGCGGCCCGACGTCGCGCTGATCGGCAAGGGCATCCTGTTCGACACCGGCGGAATCAACCTCAAGACGCATCGCTCCATGCTGGACATGCATACCGACATGGCCGGCAGCGCCGTGGCGCTCGCCACGCTGCTCGCGCTCGCGGAGCTGCGCGCCCCGTTCGCCGCCGATGCCTGGCTGGCGATCACCGAGAATCGCATCGGACCGCACGCCTACCGTCCGCAGGAGGTGGTGCGCGCGGCGAACGGCCTCACCATCCAGGTCATCCACACCGACGCCGAGGGCCGCATGGTGCTCGCCGATACTCTCGCCCTCGCCGGCCGCGCCCGGCCGCGCCTGATGATCGACTTCGCTACCCTCACCGGCGCGTGCGTCCACTCGCTCACCGAGCGCATGAGCGGAGTGTTCACCAACCGCCCGGCGCTCGTCGCGCCGCTCGTCGAGGCGGGCAAGGCAAGCGGCGAGCGCGTGTGGAACTTCCCGTACGAGCCGGACTATGACGCCGAGCTCGAGAGCAAGGTGGCGGACATCGTGCAGTGCGCGCTCGAGGGCAAGGGCGATCACATCCTGGCGACGCGCTTTCTCGGGCGCTTCGTGCCCGACGGCACGCCCTGGGCGCACATCGACCTGTCCTCGGCCACCCGCGCCGGAGGGCTGGCGCACGTCAACAGCGACGTCACCGGTTTCGGGGTGCGCTTTGCCCTCGAGCTGCTGCTGCGCCAACGGGTGCTAGAGGCCCTGGAGCGCGGGTAAGTGAGCGCCCTCACCATCCGCCGCCCGGATGACTGGCATGTGCACCTGCGCGATGGCGCCGCACTGGCGGCGGTGCTGCCCTTCACCGCCGCGCGCTTCGCGCGCGCCGTCGTGATGCCGAACCTGGTGCCGCCGGTCACTACGACTGCGGCGGCGCTCGCCTACCGCGGCCGCATTCTGGCCGCCCTGGGGGCGCAGACGCCGTTCGAGCCGCTGATGACGCTGTATCTCACTGACAGCACTCCCGTCGAGGAGATCGCCCACGCGCGCTCGGCCGGGTGCGTCGTGGGATGCAAGCTCTACCCGGCCGGCGCCACCACCCACTCCGCGGCCGGCGTACGCGACGTGCGGCGTCTCGATGCGGTGTTCGCCCGCATGGCGGACCTTGGCCTGGTGCTCGAGGTACACGGCGAGGTGACCGACCCCCAAGTCGACGTGTTCGATCGTGAGGCGCGCTTCATCGACACGGTGCTCGCGCCGCTCACCGAGCGCCACCCCGGGCTGCGCGTCGTCTTCGAGCACATCACCACCCGCGCCGCCGTCGATTTCGTGCTCGGTGCGCGCGCCGGAGTCGCGGCGACCATCACGCCGCAGCACCTGCTGATGAACCGCAACGCGCTGTTCGCGGGGGGCCTGCGGCCGCACCACTACTGCAGCCCGGTGCTCAAGGCCGAGGCCGATCGCGCCGCGCTGCTCGAGGCGGTGGCGCGCGGCTCACCAAGGCTGTTTCTCGGCACCGACAGCGCCCCGCACGCCCGCGCCGCCAAGGAGGCGGCCTGCGGCTGCGCCGGTGTGTTCTCTGCGCATGCCGGCATCGAGCTGTATGCCGAGGCCTTCGCCTGCGCCGGCGCGCTCGCGCAGCTCGAGGGCTTCGCCTCGTGCCACGGTGCGGACTTCTACGGCCTGCCGCGCAACGGCGGCACGATCACACTGGTGCCGCAGCCGTGGCAAGTGCCGGCGCATTATGCGTTCGGTGCCGATGAGCTCGTGCCGCTGCGGGCCGGCGAACGGATCGCCTGGCGCCTCGCCGCCCCGGGCGTGCCGTAAAATCGCGCCATGAGTGAACCACTGTCCGATGCCGCCGCGCAGCCGCTCGCATCCGCGGCCGCGCTCATGTCACGGCGCTTTCGCGGTTACCTGCCGGTCGCGGTCGATGTGGAAACCGGCGGCTTTCAGGCCGCGACCGATGCACTGCTGGAGATCGCGGCGGTGCTCATCGACATCGACAGCGACGGCGTATTGAAGCGCGGCGCCACTCACAACTTCCACGTGCAGCCGTTCGCCGGCGCGCGCCTCGATCCGGCGGCGCTCTCGATCACCGGGATCGACCCGTACCACCCGCTGCGCCCGGCGTTGCCGGAGCGCGATGCACTGCAGCGGGTGTTCCGCGAGATCCGCCACGCGGTACGCGCCTACGGCTGCCGGCGCGCGATTCTCGTCGGCCACAACGCCGCCTTCGACCTCGGGTTTCTCAATGCCGCCGTCGCGCGCGCCGACGTCAAGCGCAATCCGTTTCACCCGTTCTCCTGCTTCGACACGGCGACGCTCGCCGGCGCGGCGCTCGGGCAGACCGTGCTCGCCAAGGCGGTCACCGTGGCGGGGCTCGAGTGGGACGCCGGCAGTGCACACAACGCCCGCTATGACGCCGAGCGCAGCGCCGACATTTTCTGCCTGGTGTGCAACCGGCTGCGCGACAGCCACCGCTGCGCCGAGGAGCGGGCGCGCGCGCTCGGCTGGCTGGGGGAGGCCGACGCGGCGACGGAGGTGGCCGCGGATGAGCCGCGGCTCGAGGCCGAGGCGGAACTGCCGCCGCTGTAGGGGTTTGGATCAGCCGGCGGCCGCGTCGCTGAGAGCGCCCACCTCGCCGAGGAGCTTGCGCAGCTCACCGCTGCGGTACATCTCGAGCGCGATGTCGCACCCACCGATCAGCTCGCCGTTGACGTACAGCTGCGGGTACGTCGGCCAGTTGGAATAGCGCTTGAGCGCTTCGCGCAGCTCGGGCTCCTCGAAGATGTTCACGTGCCTGAACCGCGCGCCGACGGCGCGCAGGGCGGCGACCGTCTGCGCGGAAAATCCGCATTGCGGAAAATCCGGCGTGCCCTTCATGAACAGCACCACCGGGCTCGAGCCGAGCTCGGCCTTGATCTTCTCGACGACATCCATTGCAACTACCTCGTAAATTTGCGTCGCTCGGCGAGCTCGGCGAGCAGCCGCCACTGCTCGGCCGGGCTCATCGACAGCCAGCGCGCGATCTCGTCTGCGGTGCGCAGACAACCGACGCACCAGCCCCGGCTATCCAGGGAGCAGAGGCTGATACACGGGGACGGCGGGCGCTCCAGGCACTCGGTCGCCGTGGGTTCACAGCGCATTCATCCTTCTCGCCACGGAGCGAGCCGACCCGCGCCACCGCAGGCATGCGTTGAATTATGGGGGTCCCTCGCCTATTCTTCAAACGCCCTGCGGCGCCTGATCCCATAGAAACAATAACTTGGAGATCTGAAGCCATGAATCCCCTGAACAACCACCGCCAGTCCCTGATCCTCGGCATCATCGTCGCACTGGTACTGACGGTGCTGATCGGCGGTGTGCACTTCAACGAGCTGGGGTTCATGCGCTGGTTCCACATCGTCGCGGGCGTGTTCTGGATCGGCTTGCTGTACTACTTCAACGTGGCGCAGACGCCGGGTCTGGCGGATGCAGCTGCCGACAAGGGCGGTCCCGGCGGCGCCGGCGTCACCAAGTACGTCGCGCCGCGGGCGCTGTTCTGGTTCCGCTGGGGCGCAGTCGCCACCTGGCTCGGGGGCGCCTGGCTGCTCGCCCGGGCGGGAAAGTTCGTCGGCGCCTTCACGCTCGGTGCGGGCCTGGATGATCCGACCCATTACTTCCTCACCATCGGCACGGGCGCCTGGCTCGGCACCATCATGTTCTTCAACGTCTGGGTGCTGATCTGGCCGAATCAGAAAAAGATACTCGGTATCGTGGCGGCGACGGACGAGGAGAAAGCGAAGGCACGCAAGGTGGCCGGCATGGCCTCGCGGGTCAACTTCGTGCTGTCGATCCCGATGCTGATGTGCATGGCGGCCGCGAGTCACGGCCTGCCGTTCGTCAGCCAGTAGAACCCGCCGCTGGTCATCCCACGGGGCCGCCGTGCCGCAGCTGCCCGCCGATCTGCCCGCTCAGGTCGATGCAGCGCTGCGCGAGGACATCGGCAGCGGCGATGTGACCGCGGCACTGGTGCCTGCGGCCCAGCAGGTGCGCGGCCGGCTCATCACGCGGGAGGACGCAGTACTGTGCGGGCGCGCGTGGGCGGAAGAGACCTTCCGGCGCCTCGATCCACGGGTACGGCTCAGCTGGCACGCAGCTGACGGCGATCGCCTGACCGCCGGGCAAACGATCCTCGAGATCGCCGGCCCGGCGCGGGCGGTGCTCACCGGCGAGCGCACGGCGCTGAACTTCCTGCAGCTGCTGTCCGCCGCCGCGACCGAGGCGCAGCGCTTCGTCGCTGCGGTCGCCGGCACCGGCTGCCGGATCCTCGACACGCGCAAGACCGTCCCGGGGCTGCGCAGCGCACAGAAGTACGCGGTGCGCTGCGGCGGCGCGGACAACCATCGCATGGGTCTCTACGACCGCGTGCTCATCAAGGAAAACCATATCGCGGCCGCAGGCTCGATCACCGGCGCCATCGAGGCGGCGCGGCGCAGCGCGCCGGGCGTGAGCGTCGAAGTGGAGGTCGAATCGCTCGCCGAGCTGCGCGAGGCGCTCGAGGCCGGGCCCGACGTCATCATGCTCGACGAGTTCAGCCTGGCGGACCTCGAAACCGCTGTGGCGCTCAACCGCGCGCGCGGCACACCGGCGAAGCTCGAAGCCTCGGGCAGCGTGTCGCTCGAGGCGGTGCGCGCGATCGCCGCGACCGGCGTTGACTACGTGTCTGTGGGCGCGCTCACCAAACACGTGCGCGCGGTGGATCTGTCGATGCGGCTGGAGTTCAGCGGCGGCTGAGGCTGCCAGGCGGGATTTCCGTGCGGCGCAATCACCCTTGGCCGCGCCGGGATGGCACGGCTGGCGCGGGGTGCTTATGCTAGGGCCGGCTCGGTCGCAAGCTCATACGCAAACCAACAACTGGGGGGGCCGCGAGCGATGAATACGACCATGGTCGCGCTGCTGGCGTTCGGCTGCACCTTCGCCGCGGCTGTCGTCGGGATCGCGCTGCGCGAGCGATTGCCGGCGCACCATCTGGATGCGGATTCCAAGGACGCCGTGAAGCTGGTGATGGGCCTGATCGCCACCATCACCGCGCTGGTGCTCGGGCTGCTCATTTCCTCGGCGCATTCTGCCTACGACCAGCAGGCCGGCGAGCTGCAGCAACTCGGCGTTCACCTCACCGAAATCGATCGCATCCTCGCTCACTTCGGGCAGGACGCGGCGCCGCAACGCGAGCTGCTGCGCCGGGTAGTGGCCGCCGACATTGCACGGGTCTGGCCCAGGGACCGTGCCGAGGCGGCCGCCGATATCCCGCCGGCGGCACAACGGGAGGCTCAGGGGCTGTTCGACGGCATCGCCAGCCTGACACCGACGACGGACCTGCAGAGATTCGGTCAGAGCCGCGCGCTGCAGCTGCTCGCCAGCGTCGGGGAAACCCGGCGCCTGCTCTCTGAACAGGTGAGCAGTGCGGTGTCCTGGCCGCTGGTATTCGTGCTCATCGCCTGGCTGACGCTGCTGTTCTTCGGATTCGGGCTGTTCGCGCGCATGAACGCCACCGTCGTCGCGGCCTTCTTCGTCGGTGCCGTGTCGGTCGCGGGTGCGCTGTTTCTCATTCTCGAGATGAGCCAGCCCTACAGCGGCTGGATTCAGGTTTCCAGCGCGCCGCTGCGCAATGCGCTGGCGCAGATGAGCCGATAGCGCGCCTTGTGGCGCGGGTCGCGCTGCGCGCCCCGGGGGCTAGTGCGCTGTAGCGGGCGGGGGGTTGGCGTTATCTGCCGGATTCCCGCTGCCCGCCGGATTCGGCGCGCCGGCCGGTGGCAAAGGCGGCGCTGGTGGCGCGCCCCGGCCCTCGGGCCCGAACCTCCCGCCGCCGCCCCACGGGCCATATATGCCCCCGTGGGTGCCGCGCATCCCGTAAGGGGGGCAGCGATGCCCGCTGTGGGCCGCCGCGAACAGGGCCCCGAGTATCACCAGGCCGGCGAGCGTGAATGCCCAGAAGGCGAGGTATTTTCCGAACGTCCGCAGCGCGCCCTCCGAGCGGTTCGAGACAAAGAGGACCAGGTAGCCGCCGATCGTGAGCGCGGTCGCTGGCAGCAGGGCCAGGAGATAGATCATCCAACACCTCGTGCCGTCTCAAACGGATGCGTCGATGTTACTCCAAGCGACGAAGTGCGCCAGGTTTCCTGCGTGTTTCACTGGCACGCGGAATGGAGCGGGGAAGCCGAAGCGCCGCCGCGACTTCAGGCCACTGCCGACTTCACCACGCGCTGCGGCTGGCCGACGCCGTAGCCCTGGGCGTAGTCGACGCCGAGGCTGGTGAGCATCTGGATGATCTCGGCGTTCTCGGCGAATTCGGCGATGGTCTGCTTGCCGGTGAGATGGCCGATCTCGTTGATGGAGCGCACCATCTCGCGATCGATCGGGTCGCGCAGGATCTCGCGCACGAAGCTGCCGTCGATCTTGAGGAAGTCGACCGGGAAGTGCTTGAGGTAGCCGAACGAGGACAGTCCGGTGCCGAAGTCGTCGAGCGCGAACTTGCAGCCGAGCTCCTTGAGCGCCTGGATGAAGCGGTTCGCTTGGCTGAAGCTCGCCACTGCCGCGGTCTCGGTGATCTCGAAGCAGATCTTGGAGGCGTCGAGTCCGCTCTTGTGGAACTGGTCGATGACGAACGGCAGGAACTTGTCGTCGCCCAGGCTCTGCCCGGAGAGGTTGATCGAGCACTGCAGCAGCTTCTCGCGCTCGTCCGCCTCGGACACCAGCCAGCGGAAGGCGTTCTCGATCACCCAGCGATCGATCGCCGGGGTGATGCCGTAGCGCTCGGCGGCGGCGATGAAGTCATTCGGCGCGACGATGCGCCCGGTCTCGTCCTTCAGGCGCAGCAGCAGCTCGTAGTGCGCGCCGGTCTCCACCCGCTGCAGCGGCTGGATCATCATGCGGAACAGCTCGAAGCGCCCCTCCTCGAGCGCGGCGTTGATGCGCGCCGCCCACTGCATCTCGCGCCGCCGGCGCATGAGCTCGATGTCGTTCTCGGCGAAGCTGTGCACGCGGTTGCGGCCGCTCTCCTTGGCGGCGGCGCAGGCGCTGTCGGCCGCCGACAGAATGGAGGCGACGTCCTCGTTGTCGGCCGTGATCGGCACCACGCCGATACTGGCGCCGAGGCGAAACACCCGGTCCTCCCAGGTGAAGCGGAAGTTGCGCACGCCTTCGCGCAGCGTCTCGGCGGTGCGCATCGCCTCATCGAGCGAGCAGCTCTCGAGCAGTATGCCGAACTCGTCGCCGCCGAGGCGCGACAGGGTGTCGCGCCAGCGCACCTTGGACTTCAGCAGCGCCCCCACCTGACCGAGCAGGGCATCGCCGGCGCTGTGACCGCAGGTGTCGTTGACGATCTTGAACTGGTCGATATCGAGATAGCACAGGGCGTAGGAGGCCTCGCGCGCCTTGGCGCTCTTCAGCGCCCGCT
>Ga0187769_10002941_pt1 | contig 10096 bp, 8 predicted proteins | sample 0116_SJ02_MP02_1_FD_133140 | JGI IMG/M metagenome (GOLD analysis project Ga0187769, IMG submission 133140) | Tropical peat soil microbial communities from peatlands in Department of Meta, Colombia - 0116_SJ02_MP02_10_MG | ecosystem: Environmental > Terrestrial > Soil > Wetlands > Peat | place... | reverse complement strand
TTCATCAGCAAAACGACGTACGGCAGCCTTTATGGCAATGCGATTCGTGAGTTTGAGTTCTGAAGCAATCTTGTCAGACAGCGCACTCTGGTTTGCTATATTTTCTTCGAGTGCTTCCAGAATGTATGGTCGCTGCTTGAGAAGGGTCCTCACCTTGTCAGCAATTGGCATACTACAAATGTCTCATTTGATACATTTAAGTTTCGATTGGTAGCAACTGAGACGCTAACGATATAAACCTACCAAGAGTTTTTGCGCTACGGATAGGAAGCAGAACGCTGTGCAAGCGCATGTGAATCTGAAAAAGATCATGGCCAAGAGTCCAGAACAGATCACCCACGAAGAACTTGCTACAATTATCAAGACCATCTATACGCAGAATCCTGCTTTGGGTAACCCGAAATACGAGACTGACGCAGGGGCAGTGGCAGCTGGCTTGCTTGCAATAAAAGAAGCAAGTTGCGAGGAATTAGACGACGAATACTTGCCAACTTGTTGCCGGAATGGTAATCCGCACTGTCACCCAATGTGAATATCGGAGCTTGCGGAGGTATTCTCCAAGATCATACTCGTTCTCCTTTTACTGAGTGCGCCCTACAAGGTTTGGCGTTAATCGGGAGGTAATTTGCATGGGAGACGAAGCAGAGGGCGAAAAGCTCGAGGTGGACGATAAGACCAATAAGAAAGTAGTTTTGGCGTACTCAGGCGGATTAGATACTTCTTGCATACTCAGGTGGCTTATTGACAAGGGCTTCGAGGTAATCTGCTACGAGGCAGACGTTGGCCAGAAGGATAACTTCGAAGCGGCAGAGCAAAAGGCCCTCAGAATCGGCGCCAAGAAAGTCGTCATAAGAGACCTGAAAGAAGAGTTTGTCACCGACTACATTTTCCCTGCAATTCGCGCGGATGCGATATACGAAAGCAGATATCTTCTCGGCACTTCACTAGCGAGACCGCTAATTGCCAAGTACCAGATAGAAGTGGCTGAGCAAGAGGGAGCAGCATACGTTGCACACGGAGCCACTGGTAAGGGCAATGACCAGGTGAGATTCGAGCTAACCTACTATGCGCTGAAACCAGACATTAAGATAATCTCCCCCTGGAAGAACGCTGAATTCCTAGCGCAATTCAACGGTAGGGACGATCTGATAAATTACGCAAAGAAGAACGACATTCCAATTGCGCAGACGCACAAGAAGCCTTATTCCGAAGATGAGAATCTACTGCATATCAGTCATGAAGCGGGCATACTGGAAGACCCTGCGCATGTGCCTAATGACAATGTATACTCAAGAACGGCCTCGCCAACGAAGGCACCGGACAAGATTACTACGATAGTGGTCCACTTCAAAGATGGAACTCCTGTCAAGATAGAAAACAAGAACGACGGTACAGTGAAAACCGACCCACTGCAGCTTTTCCTTTACGCTAACCAGATCGGCTCTGAGAACGGAGTTGGAAGGGTGGACATGGTAGAGAACAGGTACGTCGGGATAAAGTCAAGAGGCTTGTACGAAACGCCTGGCGGCACCATACTCATGGTTGCCCACAGGGATATCGAGGCAATAGCGATGGATCGAGAGGTCATGAGGTTAAAGGACATGCTCTCGCCCATCTATGCTGAGATAGTTTACAACGGTTTCTGGTTCTCGCCGGAAATGGACTTCCTCACAGCAGCGTTCAACAAGAGCCAAGAATACGTGGACGGCAAGGTCACGCTTGAGCTTTACAAGGGCAATGTCTCCACAGTCGCAAGGGAATCGCCCACCTCGCTTTACGACAAAGAGTTAGGCTCAATGCACACGGCAGGGGGATTCGACCAGAAGGACTCCATGGGCTTCATCAAGATAAACGCGATAAGACTGATGGCTCACAAGATGATTCTGGACAAAATCGAAAAGAACATGAACAGGTAACCTCATTCTCTGTCTACTCAACATGCGACTCCTGAGACGAGAAAAACGACTATTTTGAGTGGAGTCATATAAGGTAATGGAGATGGAATACTAAGAGACACGCAGCTATCTTGTTCAGCGATGACGCAGCACCATAGCGAACTGTCCTATCTGTCACGCCGAGTTTCAAGCTCCCATGTAACCGAGCCTTGAACTGAAGGATTCTTAGGTTTGCTGGAAAAGAGTAAAATTCCACCGACGGTAGAGATTTGCATTCCGAACTTCGCTAGATTCGTGGATAGATGCTCGTACGTGGCCCCCAAAGCGTTTCGCGCCTTCCAACAATCGCGATGTGCATCCGAGCCATCGAGAAGGTCTAACCGCGATTGAAAAAATACCATGGGGTTTATTGGCATAGCGTCTGTTTTGGCTGTCTTGCATTACGACATTGTCCAGTGGGATTTTAATGAGCGACAAAAATGGCATTTTGCAGAAGCTGTCAGCTTCTGTAATAGAGGGTAACATCGAGGCTGCAAGAAGCGCGGTAGCTGAGGCACTAGCGGAGCAACTTGATCCCCTCGAAGCGATTGAGAACGGTCTCGCCAAGGGTTTGAGGGAGGTCGGCCGAAGGTTCGAGGCCGGAGAAATGTTTCTCATGCAACTCATTCTGAGCGGGGAAGCGATGAAGACCGGTGTTGAACTTTTGAAACCGGAACTGCTGAGGCAGAAGAAGCATCTCGCTACTTCCGGGAAGTTCCTGATAGGGACTGTAGAGGGCGATATTCACGATATTGGAAAAACAATTGTCGCCGCGATGCTTACGGCTGATGGATTCGACGTCGTTGACCTCGGCGTGGACATTCCTGACAAGGTGTTCGTTGAAAAGATCAACGAGATCAAGCCCCAGATACTCGGTCTCAGCGCTTTGATGACCACTACAAGAACAAAACAACGGGATGTAATAGACGCTCTGAAGCTGGCGGGGACCAGAAATAGTGTGAAGGTGATGGTTGGCGGCGCCACTGTGACTCCTGAGTGGGCTCAGGACATTGGGGCTGACGGTTACGCTGAAGATGCCATTGATGCGACGAAGAAAGCCAAGCGACTGCTCGGAGGTTAAGAGGGAGGACTGGAACAGAGACACGTATCAGACCTGAAATTTCCTATTCCTTCGGACTTGAAAGCTTGGAGTGGTCGCGTGTAAAGGAGGTGAAAAAACGCTTGGAAATCGCAACTAGAAGTGGAAGTGGCGTTCTAATCAAAATGACTAAAGAACAGATCAAAGCTGAGTTGGAAGCAGGATCTAACGATGCCGCCGAAAAGGGCCATATCCCCGGACTTACGGGCAACGAGTTCGATCATGTTCTGGAAATCATAACCGAACCGAACAAAACCGTGTCAGTAGAACGCGGAAGAGAAGTGGTGCTAACCCGGGACGGAGGAGTCCTAAAGTATACTGGTGCCTCACGTTACAGTGGAGCTCCCCTATCGAAAGAACAGGCCATCAGCGTTGGCGAAAGGATTGTAGGCCTCGATACCATGGAACTCGGCAACGCGGACTACAGCTTCAAGCCATGTAAGGCCATAGCTTTCGATGAGGCTCAGCACATGGAAAACGCTCAGATGATGAGCATAATACCGCTCTTCTACGGAGCCATGCCCAACCTAGGTTCCTACTACCAGAGCTTGGGGGGACCATGGCCAGCGCCAACGGAACTACTCAAACAGGGAAAAATCAAGGAATCCAGAGAAACTCAGGAACGCGCGGCGGAGGACCTGGAAGCAGACATCATTTACCTAGCCAAAATCATGGACCAGGCTGGCTCAGACGGATTCGACTTCGATACCACCGCTGCGTACGGCGATGCCGAATTCTACGCCACGCTTAGGGGAATTGAGCAAGTGAAGAGGGAAACCAACTTAGCAGTGGAGGTCGGAATGGCAGGAGAAATGATCGAAGGAATGCACTGCGAACTCGACTACGAGGGCACACGCTTAGCCGGGCTTTGGCCACACCAACAAGGGAAGTTGATTGAAAAGGCTGGGGCCAGCATGTTCGGGCCCGTCGTAAATACAAGGACGACGAAGTCCTTCCCATGGAACCTCGGAAGGGCACTGACGTTCATCAAAGCAGTAACCAAAGAAGTTCAGATACCAATCCACTGTAACATGGGCATGGGCGTCTGCGGCGTCCCTATGACCGAGACTCCCCCAATAGACGCAGTAACCAGAGCAGCAAAGGCAATGGTAGAGATTGCCGACATCGACGGTGCATAGTTAGGAGCTGGCGACCCAGCAGGAATAGACCTCGCATACAGAATGGCGATCGGCCTAGGTGGCTTAAGAACCGCCGGAGACCTCGTCGCAAGAGCACAGATGGAAAAGAAACTAAAAATCCGAGATGCAAAAGCATACGTTGCGAAGAAACTCGACGTAGATCCAATGACACTATCAGATGAGTACGCCATGGCAGAGCTTAGAAAGAAGCTCGACATTGGCTTAATCATAGGTCTCACGGGATACGCAAAGGGTCTCGCAGCCAAAGCAAGAATCGCGAAAACATGTGACTTCAGAATTAACTCCGTTACAAGACTGTTCGAAAAGTCACTTTGAGCAAGATATGAGGCCGCCAGCATCAAACCAATCGAACGCGCGAACGTTCGAGCAAACTCCAGCGCCAGCGACTCGGCGCGCCGAGACCAAGCACCTTGGTCTAGCAGCCGGGAATGAATTAGCCCCGCCAGAGCGGGGCTGGCGCTTCAATTTCTAATCATCCGTCAACCCGACTCGCTAACAGATAAGACCATCGTCAGAATGAACTGGACAACTCTTGACTTCGAATTCTCTTGTCTTAGCAGTATGTACGGCTTCGTTATTCAAACGCTGACCGATCACTTGACGAGGCTTTAAGACTGAAAACTTGAGCAGAGCGAACCTATTCTCCATTAACTCCTTGCGCCCAAGACCTCATCGTTGATTCTCCCGATCTGCTCAACTCTGCGTCGAGAAGCTGTTTGCGATAGCGCTTCCCGTTTTCGGAAACTATCAAGAGGTCAGATAGAGATGGGTGAAATCTGATTCCCAGAAGCCCAGATTAACTACGATACCTGCGACCGACGTACTAACTATTGGCACACCCGATTCGAATTCGTTCTTTCCCTGAGCTGTCCATATGAACGCGTAGTCATTATACACTACTTCCGCGACTTGTTGATAGATTAAACCTCTCTGCGTTTGATTGAGGGTTGCATCTGCCTGAGCAAGAAGGCTATTGACAGCAGTGTTGTTGTAACCACCCAGATTAGAACTCGCAAACCCTACCGGGCTAGCCATCCAATTCGAGAAGGCCCATGGATCTGGGTACCAGGCCCAAATGGTGTACAGGAGGTCCGGATAAGTACTGTTCGACGGACTAGTGGTTGAGAAGAAGCTTAGCTCTGAAGCGTATGGCTCCGTAATTATTTTCGCGTTTATTCCTATCTGGGCGAGGTCAGACTGATAGATCGTGGCGAGATCGGGTCCCTGAGGCGAGTCACTCTGCGCCATGATGGTGATCGTTGGGATTCCCTTCCCGTTCGGATACCCTGCTTGAGCGAGGAGCTGTTGGGCAAGCGTAAGATTGTAGCTATATAGCTGCAGATTAGAGGCATACCCCACCAGACCCCTGGGGACTGGCCCCACGTACGATATGCCAAACCCATGAAACTCTTGTAAGGCGGCAGTGTAGTTGACCGCGTGAACGACAGCTTCCCTTATCAGCTTGTTACTGAACGGAAACTTCGCAGTATTAAGGCAGAAGACATTAATTGCTGGCATCGGCCCAATGTTGGGAACGTATATTCCGCCTGCAGAAACTGCCTGAGCTACCAGGGTAGGATCCACGTATGCCATTTGCGCTGACCCACGCTGAACGTCCTCAACTCTAGTAAGTCCGTTGGGTACGTACTTTATAACGAGTCGGGCAATTCTTGGGGTGGGTTGCACGTCGCCGTTACCGCCCCAGTACGTCGGATTCCTCTCGAGCGTGAGCTGTTCGTTTGTTTGATACTGCACGACCTCGAACGGGCCATTCCCCACCGCGTTCAAGGTCATCCAGCTATTTGTCTGACCAGCGACAACGCCTCCGTGGGCCGAAACAACCACAGGGTCAACGGCCACATGCTCAGGTTGAGTAAGAGTCGCGAGGAAGCCTGCAAATGGGTGGGCCAAATGGAAGACCAACGTGTATGGATCTGGTGTAACAATAGCGTTTGTAGGAGTTTGCATTATCTGGATTAGGCTTTCAGGCGGAGTGGCGTTTGTATACTCGTTCAGCATTTTAGCCGTTATACCAGTTGTACTCAGTGATACAGTGACGAGGTATGAACCGAACTGAGCCATGATTGCGGCTCTGTATATCGAGTACCAGAACACGTACGAGTTCAACGGATCTCCATTTGAGAATGTGATACCCTGCCGCAGTTTGAACGTGTACGTCAAACCGTCAGAACTTATGTTATAGCTTTCAGCTAGGAGCGGAACTATCTGTGAGGAATTCAGTGCATACGTTAACAGACCTTGGTACACTGCCTGAACTGCTTCGCCTCCTTCGGAAGACGTTACGACAGCAGGATCAAATGAATCGATGCAGCAAAGCTCTTCAAGCACTAACGTGCCCCCACCCTGAGCAGTTGCCGAAGCCGACGTGGACGCAACCGTGGTACTCGATGTGCTAGACATTCTGGAACTCATAACCGCATAAGTTCCAGCCACACAAATAATTGCCACCAGAACGATGGCTACGATGAGCCGCTTATCCTGACGTTGAGACAAGGGAATTCGAGACCTAACCTTGTGACTCAAGGTGAGAGGCTTAAGACTATCGAATAGTCAGGAAAATGAAGTAAGTAACTAACCAAGCAAGTAATTATTATCCAAACGTCATGTCTCAGATTATTCGGCAATAAGTTCTACGATAAGACAGAGCAAAGTTTCTCGATTGTCTCACTCATTTTCTCCTTCCCCCTATCCGCGCTTCATAATACCGCTCCGATAACTACGAAGCATCGTAAACCTGCGAAATTCACGCTTGGCGCTCTGGAATAATATGCGGTAGCAAACAGCTAACTTCATTCGTTTAGGCGTTGAGCGGGTAATGACATGCGACAAGATGAGCGCTCTCGAGTTCTTGAAGCTGCGGTTCCTTGTCGCTGCATAGTTTGGTCGCGAACGGGCACCTCGTGTGATACCGGCAACCACTCGGTGGATTAATGGGGCTAGGAGTTTCTCCCCGTATCTCAGCCATCTCTCTCCTCGCCTTGGGATTAGGTTTCGGGATTGACGAAATCAGAGCGGAGGTGTAGGGATGCTTCGGCTTGCTCATCAGGTCCTCGACGGGACCTTCCTCCACAACCTTTCCCAGATACATTACGGCAATTCTGTCGCTCATATGCCGCACCACACTTACGTTGTGCGAGATGAAGAGGTAACTCACTTTGTACTGCTCTTGGATATCCAGAAGCAAGTTCAAGATCTGAGCTTGAATTGACGCGTCGAGCGCACTCGTGGGTTCATCTAAGATGACAAGCTTAGGTTTCGTCGCTAGAGCCCTAGCAATCGATATCCTTTGCCTCTGTCCTCCGCTGAACTCATTGGGAAAACGGTTCAGCTGGTCTGCAGTGAGACCGACTTGCTCGAAAACCTCAAGTACCCTCTTCTTTACCTTTTCTCGGTCATTGGTCACGACCGTTAAGGGCTCGGCGATGATGTCCTTAGCACGCATCCGTGGGTCGAGGGACGAGAATGGGTCTTGGAAGATCATCTGTAGGTTTGGTCGAATCTTAGCTAGGTCCGCATAGGAAAGATTGGTGATCTCGCGTCCTTCAAAGTAGAGCCTTCCTGACGTTGGTTTAATCAGTAGCAGGATAGTCTTGGCCAGTGTGGTCTTGCCGCATCCGCTTTCGCCGACGATTCCGAGAGTTGTATTTCGATCCAGGCTTAGATCCACGCCATCGACGGCGTGAATTATTGTGCCCGTAACCAGAGCCCCGCTTTCGCTGTAGAACATGGCTCCCTTAGCCGGGAAATGGGTGACGATGCCCTCAAGACGAAGAAGTCCAGTGTTGCTCATGGCCGATCGCATGCGATTTTGTGGCCTGGCGAAATCTCCCGCAATTCGGGCCTAGCCATCGAACACCCCTCTTTCATGAGCTGGCATCTAGGATGGAATGGGCAACCCGGAGGTATATGGGTGAGGTTCGGGACCGACCCGCGTATAATCTCTAATCTGCTCTTTTTGATCGACTTCTCTTTAGGGAAGGAGCTAAGCAGCGCCTGCGTATAGGGATGAAGCGGGTTCTCGAAGATCTCGTTCACGGACGCCTCTTCGACTATTATTCCGGCATACATGACCGCTACTCTGTCAGCGATCTGGGCGACTACGGCAAGATCGTGTGAGATGAAAAGAACAGAGGCTCTCACTTGACTGACCAGGGATTTCACGAGTCTCAGGATCTGGACTTGGGTTGTCACGTCGAGTGCGCTTGTCGGCTCGTCGGCGAGCATGAGTTGTGGTTCGGCGGCCAGTGCCATGGCTATCATGACTCTCTGCCTCATTCCCCCGCTGAATTCGTGCGGATACCGTTCGATCGCACTCTCGGGGTCTGCCAAGCCAACGCGTTTCATCCAGTTCACAACCTCTGCCTTCACCTTTCCCGAGTTCCAGCCGGCGTTCCCACCCGCTCGCTGCAGCTTGATCTGGATCGTTTCGGAGAGCTGGTCGCCAATCGTGAACAGTGGGTCGAGAGAAGTAAGCGGTTCTTGGAAAATCATACTAATGTCGGTTCCCCGTACCTGTTCCATTTCCTTCTCTGTGTACGAGAGGAGATTTTTTCCCCTGAACGTGATGCTGCCTGAGGGAACCTTTGCATGGGGGCGGGGTAAAAGCCCCATTACCGCTAGTGCGAGCGTGGACTTACCGCATCCCGACTCGCCTACGAGCCCCATAACCTCACTTTCATTGATCGTTACGTCGATGCTATTGAGGGCGCTATATCTACCCTCAAACGTCTCGAAAACGACGCTAAGATCATGCACTTCAAGGACGGGGTGCGTCATTGCTACTTCCTGTACCTCGGGTCGAAAGCATCCCTCAGAGCGTCACCTAGCAAGTTGAAGGCCAGTGCGACGGCGAATATTACAACGCCAGGTATGATAGAGATCCACCACGCGTTTACTAGATACACTTGCCCGTCATACACCATCCTTCCCCACTCTGCTTGCGGAGGTTGAGCGCCCAATCCGAGGTAGCTTAACACTGAGGCGTAGAGGATTGCGTTTCCAATGTCAAGCGTGGCGTAGACAAGAATAGGCGAGATATTATTCGGGAGTACATGCTTGAGAATGATCTTATGCCTTGAGATGCCAGCTACCTTCGCAGCCTCGATAAATTGTGACTCTTTGAGTGAAAGCGCACCTGCCCTGGCTAACCTAGCATATACCGGCCACCAACCCACTAGGTTCGCCTCGATCACATGTTCGACCCCTGGCCCGAGTGCGACAGCGACCACTACTGCAAGAACAAGTGTTGGAACAGAGATGAAAACGTCAGTGATTCTCATGAAGGTCTCGTCGACCTTTCCTCCAATGTATCCTGAGAATGAGCCTAGTACCGTTCCTATGAGAACCGAGATTCCAACTATCGAGAATCCTATCTGTGCGTCTATCGGAGCTGCAATCACACACCTGCTGAAGATGTCTCTTCCAAGATTATCCGTCCCGAATAAGTGCTGAAAAGACGGCGCTTGAAACGCAAGCATCATGTTCACCTGAGTCGGATCGTAAGGTACCAACTTGCTCCCCAAAATTACGACGGCAGTTGAGGTTGCAATGAAGGCGGCCGCCACGGCTATGCCGAAGATCGAGAGCCTATCTCGCCTCAGGATGGTGAGGATTACCGTAATTTCCCTTCGGTCGATGCTTACGCCCATTTTTCCTCACCTCAGCCTAATCCTCGGATCGATTACGGCTAGGAGGATGTCCGTGGCTAAGTTTGCGAACACCACCCCGAGCGTGAAGACTATCGTTGTTCCCATCACTGCGGGCAAGTCGAATACTTGGGCTGCCTGTGCCGCGTATCTCCCAACGCCCGGCCAACTGAAGATTGACTCGATTACAACGGAGCCTCCGAGCGTGTACGCAACGTAAATACTAAGCGCCGTGAC
>Ga0187769_10002938_pt1 | contig 10099 bp, 11 predicted proteins | sample 0116_SJ02_MP02_1_FD_133140 | JGI IMG/M metagenome (GOLD analysis project Ga0187769, IMG submission 133140) | Tropical peat soil microbial communities from peatlands in Department of Meta, Colombia - 0116_SJ02_MP02_10_MG | ecosystem: Environmental > Terrestrial > Soil > Wetlands > Peat | place... | reverse complement strand
GGATGCAGCCAGATCGGCGCGTTAAGCTCGTTCATCTTCTTCCAGAACGGCGCGTATTCCGGGCGGTCGAGCGGCTTGCCGGCAACGTTGGTGTAGATCTGCACGCCGAGCGCGCCGTTCCTCAGCGCGCGTTCCGCTTCGCCGACGCCGGCGTCGGATGCCTCAAGCGACACCTGCGCCACCCAGCCGGGGAAGTGATCTTTCTCCTTGGCGATCAGTTCGGCAAAGCCGTCGTTGATGATCTTGCAGAACTCGTCGATGTCCTTCGGCGTCTTGGCGAAGCGTTCGATCGGCGGCTGCGGATAAGACAGGATCTGCTGATAGTCCTTGTGGCCGTCGACGATCTTTTTGCGCACGTCGAGATCGAACAAAGCCGGCAACGAGCGCACCCGCTTGCCCATGTCTTTGTAGTCGCCGGCGACTTCGTTGAGCTTGTCGAAGAATTTTTGCGGGAAAAAATGGGTGTACGCATCGACGCGCATGGGCGTTCCTCTCCTTTTGTATCGCGGCGGGTTCTAGCATCGCGCCCCGGCTCCGTCACCCTTCGCGGCCGGCATCGCGTCGGCGCGTGGCGCTTCAGGATGCCGGGGCGGACGCCTGCGTCAGCCGCGCCACCACCTCGGGCGGGATAGCTCGCGATTTCATACCACCGGGCGCGGCCGGATCGCGCACCGCCCACATCCTGGTTTCAGAGCCTTCGACCGCGACGACGCCGGCGAGCGTCAGCCGGTGCTCGATCTTGAAACTCGATTGGCCGCAGGCGATCACCGTGCTTTGCACGAGGACCTCGTCGCCGAACCGCGTCGGCGCGCGGAACTTTGCCCGCGTGTCGACCAGCGGGTGGTCGAGAATGCCATAGGCCTCGAGATAATCGAGCTTCTTCATGCCGAGCGCGCGTTCCAAAAGCGCCGTCGTCGCGGCATCGAAAATATCGAAATAGCGCACATAGAAAATAATGCCGGCGGGGTCGCAATCGCCCCATTCGATGCGGGTTCGGTGGATATTGGTGAACATGAGGTCAGACGACGGTAGACGGACGATGGAGGACGGATGGGAAAGTTGCGAATGGATATAGACCGTAAACGATTCAAACCAGTCTTTTATCTGTCGTGTGTCCTCCGTCGTCCGCCCTCTACCTCGGGCCCATCCTCAGCGCGCCGTCGAGCCGCACCACTTCGCCGTTGAGATAGCGGTTCTCGATCATGTGATGAACGAGCGACGCGTATTGTTCCGGTTGGCCGAGCAGTTTGGGGAACGGCACCGCCGCGGCGAGGCTTTGCTGGGCGGCTTCCGGCAGCGCGTGCAGCATCGGCGTGGAAAAAATGCCCGGTGCGATGGCGTCGACGCGGATGCCGAATTGGGCGAATTCGCGCGCCGCCGGCAGAACGAGGCTCACCACGCCGCCTTTTGAGGCGGCGTAGGCGGCCTGACCGATCTGGCCTTCATAGGCCGCGACCGAAGCGGTGCAGACGATGACGCCGCGCTCGCCGTCTTGGAGCGGCGGCAGCCCTTGCATGGCGGCGCCGCCGAGGCGGAGCGCGTTAAATGTGCCGATCAGATTGATCTCGATGACGCGCGCGAACTCATTAAGCGGCATCGGCCCGTCGCGGCCGACGATGCGCTTGGCCGGGCCGATGCCGGCGCAGTTGACCAAAATCCGCGCCGCGCCGTGGTCGGCGGCGGCCGCGGCGAACGCCTTTTCGGTGGCCGCGCTGTCGGTGACGTCGCAGTCGAGCGCGATGCCGTTGATGTCGATCGCCACTTCGGCGGCGGCTTTCTTGTTGACGTCGAAGATCGCGACCTTGGCGCCGGCTGCGGCCAGCATGCGCGCGGCCGCGGCGCCTAAGCCCGAGGCGCCGCCAGTGACGATTGCGGCCTGTCCGGAAATGTCCATGGTCAATTCACCTTAACGCGCTGCTGTTGCGACGATAACGTGAGGCATTGTCGAATCGGCATAGAGCTGTTCGACCAGTTTGGCGCGATGGGCCAGCACCGCGCGCTGATTGATCGAGCCCTTGTCGGTCATTTCGCCGATGTCGAGCGACGGCGGCTCGTCCATCAGCATCAAGCGGGTGACGCGGTTCGACGTGCCGGTTGCCCGGGCGAAAAACGAATCGAGCCGGCGCGCGAACTCGGCGACCAGGCGCCGGTCGGCAAGCAGCGAACGGGCCGGCGCGTCCGCCGGCAGGCCGGGCACCAGCTTGCGGCAGGCCTCGACGTCGGGAAAAACCAGCGCCATGGTCTCGTCGCGGTCGGGACCGGCGAGCACCACGTCGCGAATGAGCGGAGCAAAATGCGCGATGAAGGCGGCGCGCAACGGGCCGACGCTGACCCAGGTGCCGGTAGCGAGCTTGAAGTCTTCGGCAAGACGGCCGTCGAACAACAGGCCCTTGGCCGGATCCGCCGGGTCGGCGAATTTCAGCGCATCGCCGATCTTATAAAATCCTTCGTCGTCGAATGCAGCCGCGGTGAGCTCGGGCGCGCGCCAGTAGCCGGGCGTGATATTGGCGCCTTTGAGCCGCGCCTCGAGCTTGTCGTCGCGCGGCACGAGCTTGAGTTCCACGCCGGGCAGCGGCAGCCCGATATTGCCGGCGTGTTCGGTTTCCCAGGTGCAGGCGAGCGCGGCCGGCGCGGTTTCCGTCGAGCCGAGGCTGGACAGGAAAATGATACGCTCGCCGGTGGCCGCGATCGCCAGCTCCTGGAGTTCGTCCCAGACGTGCTGCGCCAGTGTCGCGCCGGCGTAGAACATCGCTTTGAGCCGGCTGAAGAAGCGCTCGCGCAAGGCGGCGTCGCTACGCAGGTAGGGCAGCAGCATTTCGAAGCCCTTCGGCACATTGAAGTAGATGGTCGGCGCGATCTCGCGCAAATTGCGCACGGTGGCCTCGATCGCGCCGGGCAACGGCTTGCCCTCGTCGATGTAGAACGAGCCGCCGTTGTTGAGCACCAGATTGAAATCGTGATTGCCGCCGAACGTGTGGTTCCACGGCGGCCAGTCGACCAGCACGGGCGGCTCGTCGGCGATGAAAGCAAGGCTCGTTCGCAGCATCGCCTGATTGGCGCACAGCATCAGCTGGGTGTTGATGACGCCTTTGGGCTGGCCGGTCGAGCCCGAGGTGAACAAAAATTTCGCAATGGTGTCGGGACCGACCTTGGCATGGGCGGCGTCGACCGCCGGCGTCGGCGCCGTGGCGGCGAGCGCGGCGAACATCGTCGCGCGCCGCTCGGGCGGCGGATTTGCCGTCACCGCGACTTCGGCGTCGTCCGGCACGGCCGCGGCGATAGCGCGCGCAAAGGCCTTGCCGTCGGCGGCAAAGACGAGCCCCGGCGACAGGATCCCCATGATGGTTTTGAGCTTGCCGAAATCCTGCGACAGCAGCGAATAGGGCACCGAGATCGGCGCATAGGGAATGCCGACATGCATGGCGGCAAGGCCAAGGAACGCATGTTCGATGTCGTTGCCGGACAGGATGGCAATGGGGCGTTGCGGCGACAGACCGCGCTGCAACAGCGCCGCGGCGATGGCGCGCACCGCGTTTAGCGTCTCGGCGTACGTCAGCGAGCGCCAGCCGCCGGCGACATCGCGCTGCGCCAGGAACACGCGCTCCGGCGCAGCTTGCGCCCATTGCGCCAGCCGCGCGGTGATGGCGCGCGGATAGGGCAAGAGCGGCTGCGGCGAGCGCATCAGGATGGTGCCGTCGCCACGCCGCTCGACCGCGACCTCGGCGCTGCCGAGTTTCACCGGCCGTAGCGGCGGACGGAATGAGACTGCGGCGCTTTCTTTTCGCGGTTCCGACATCGTCGACGTGACCCCCACCTTAATCCTCCCCCTTGCAGGGGGAGGAAAGAGATTGCCGTGGCTTTTTCCCTCCCCCTGAAAGGGGGAGGGTCAGGGTGGGGGTCATGCTTGGATGGACTCCGAGCATTGACGCTAGCTCCGCGCTACTTTGGGAGCGCGTTTCTCCAGAAACGCCTTGAGCCGGGCCTTGGCCTCCTCGTCGCCCTGGGCGATGGCCGCGGCGAGCGCTTCGGTGACGAAGCCGGCGGCCGGATCGCTGCGCGCGATCCGCGGCAAAAGCTGCGTCACCGCGAAATTGGTGAACGGCGCATTGCCGGCGATGCGGTGGGCGAGTTCGAGGCCCTTGGCGAAGCCTTGGCCTTCGTCGACCAGATATTGCGTAATGCCGATGGCGTGACCCTCCTCGGCGCTTAGCGTGCGCCCGGTCAGCATCATGTCCATCACGCGGGACGCGCCGATCAGCGGCGGCAGCCGTACCGAGCCGCCGCCGCCGACATAGATGCCCCGGCTCGCCTCGGGCAGGGCGTAAAACGCGGTGCGTTCGGCGACGCGGATATGGGCGGCGGCGGCGAGTTCGAGGCCGCCGCCGACCACCGCGCCGTGCAGCACGGCGACCACCGGGACCGGACCAAACTCGATGCGCTCGAAGGCGCGATGCCAGGAGCGCGAATGTTCGACGCCGGCACGCGTGTCGCGTTCGGCGAGCTCGCTGAGGTCGAGCCCGGCGCTGAAATGCTCGCCGTTGCCGGCGATCACGACGGCGCCGATGCCGTCGGGCAGCGCGGCGAAGAACGCCTCGATGCCCAGCACGGTCGGATCGTCGAGCGCGTTGCGCTTATTGGCGCGGTTGAGCCGGAGCACGGCGACGGCGCCGTGCCGCTCGGTTTCAAGCGTCGGCGGCAGGTCGGCAAATTCGGCGCCCGGGCTGGTCATGGCGGCCATTTGACCCGTTCCACCGCGGCCCGTAAATAGCCTGCACGGACGGGAGAGGCGAAAAGCGGAGCGGCCGATGCGGGAGGTATTCATTTGCGATGCCGCGCGCACCGCAATCGGCCGTTACGGCGGCGCGCTCGCCAAGATACGCACCGACGATCTCGCCGCGGTTCCGATCAAGGCGCTGGTTGCGCGCAACGCCAAGGTCGACTGGTCGCGGCTCGACGACGTGTACTTCGGCTGTGCCAATCAGGCCGGCGAAGACAATCGCAACGTCGCGCGCATGGCGCTCCTTCTCGCCGGCTTGCCCGACACGATTCCGGGCGTCACCGTCAACCGGCTGTGCGCCTCCGGACTGAACGCGGTCGGCGACGCGGCCCGCGCCATCCGCGGCGGCGAGATGGATTTTGCCATTGCCGGCGGCGTCGAATCGATGACGCGCGCGCCGTTCGTCATGGGCAAGGCGGGCGAAGCGTTTTCGCGCAGCGCGGAAATCTACGATACCACGCTCGGCTGGCGCTTCGTCAATCCGGCGCTCAAAGCGCAATACGGCGTCGATTCCATGGCCGAGACCGCCGAGAATGTCGCCGAGGAATTCCAGGTTACCCGCGCCGACCAGGACGCGTTTGCGCTGCGCTCGCAACAGCGCGCCGCAGCGGCGCAAGCTTTAGGCTATTTCGCCGCCGAAATCGTGCCGGTCGCGACGCCGGGCGGCAAAACCGGGCCGATCGTCGTCAACAAGGACGAGCACCCACGCGCCGACACCACGCTCGAGGCTTTAGGCAAGCTCAAGCCGATCGTGCGCAGTCCCGGCACCGTCACCGCCGGCAACGCCTCGGGCATCAATGACGGCGCGGCGGCGATCGTGCTCGCCAGCGAGGATGCCGCCAAGGCGCACGGCTTGCAGCCGCGCGCGAAAATACTCGGCATGGCCTCGGCCGCGGTGCCGCCGCGCATCATGGGCATCGGCCCAGTGCCGTCGACCAAGAAGCTGATGGAGCGGCTGCAGCTGAAGATTTCCGATTTCGATCTGATCGAGATCAACGAGGCGTTCGCCGCGCAGGGGCTCGCTTGCCTGCGCCAACTCGGCGTCGCCGACGACGCCGACTACGTCAATCCGCACGGCGGCGCGATTGCGCTCGGTCATCCGCTCGGCATGTCGGGAGCGCGGCTGACACTGACCGCGGTGCACGGGATGGAACAGCGCGGCGGCAAACGCGCGCTCGCCACCATGTGCGTCGGCGTCGGCCAGGGCGTGTCGTTGGCGCTGGAGCGGGTGTGATTTAGCGGACAGCGCTATCTGCGACCAGGATGAATAAGCGGTAGCGCCACCCGGCCGTGTTTGCGATAGACCGCGAAATCCGAATCGAGCGTAAGAATATCGTGCCGGTCGTGGATTTCCGCCATGCGCACGATGCAGGCATCGGCCAGCGACATCGGCGTGTCGCTGTATTTCTGCAACAACCGGCGTAGCGCCTCGGCATTGTCTTCGATCTGAAACGCGATACGCAGCGCCCCGTTTTGCAGAAGCCCGAGTAGAGCCTCGGCTGCGCGTGCGTAACGCGCCAAAAGATGCATCGCCTCCGTCAGCACCGGCTCGCAGACCAAGAGCGGCGGTTCGAGCTGCTCGATGCGCTCGGTGACCCAGGCATGGCGGCGTTCCGAGCGGTCGAAGAATGCGACCAGCGGCCCGGTGTCAATGATCGCCGGCATCGCGGCCGAAATCCTTCAGATGGCGCGGATTGGAGCCGAGATCGGGAACGCCGGAATCGATCACGCCGCGGGCCCCGGCCATCAGTTCGGAAAGGCTGCGTGGCGTACGCCCCTTGCGCGGGGCGCCAAGCACAAGCCGCAGGCCTTCCTCGACCAGTTCTTTGAGCTTGCGGCCGTCGAGCGCCGCCGTCGCCTTTGCTCTGCGGTAAAGCTCGTCTGGCAATTCGATGGTGGTCTTCATCAACCGGTCTCCCGTAAAACCATATATATGGCAAATATATATGGGAATATGGCGTAATACAATGCGGACATCGCTGGCAGCTTCTGCCCTGTGACGCTTGCCTACCCATTCCGCGCTCTGTACTGCCTCGCTTGCCCAAATTGCGTATGACCGAAAGGAGTCGCGCGTGCCGATGTCGCCGGGTTACATTCCGTTCCACCCCAATCCGTCCAAGCCGAAATTTCGGCCGCCGCCCGGCGCGGTCGACGCGCATTGCCACGTGTTCGGCCCGGAGGCGACCTTTCCCTACGCGCCGGAGCGCAAATACACGCCCTGCGACGCGCCCAAGGAAAAGCTGTTCGCGCTGCGCGATTTCCTCGGCTTCGACAAGAACGTCATCGTCCAGGCCTCCTGCCACTCCAAGGACAACCGCGCCATGGTCGACGCGCTCGATGCGTCGAACGGCCGGGCCAAGGGCGTCGCCTTTGTCGGCGAAGAGGTCACCGACGACGAGCTGAAATGGATGGACCAAGCCGGGGTGCGCGGCGTGCGCTTCAATTTCATCAAGCGGCTGGTCGATTTTACCCCGCGCGACGTCTTGCAGCGCATCGCCGCGCGGATCGAGGAGCTGGGCTGGCACGTCGTCGTCTATTTCGAAATGCCGGACCTGCCGGAGCTGGAAAGCTTCTTTACCGCGCTGCCGACGACGGTGGTGGTCGATCACATGGGCACGCCGAACATTGCCAAAGGCGTCGACCACCCGGAGAACCAGCGTTTTCTCAGCCTGATGCACCGGCACAAGAATTTCTGGGTCAAGGCAACCTGCCCGGAGCGCATGTCGCTCGCCGGGCCGCCCTATGACGACGTGGTGCCGTTCGGCCGCACGCTGGTCGAGCACTTCCCCGACCGCGTGCTCTGGGGCACCGACTGGCCGCATCCCAATATGAAGAAAGTGGCGCCCGACGACGGCGTCTTGGTCGACTACATCCCGAAAATCGCGCCGACGCCGGCGTTGCAGCAGGCGCTGTTGGTCGACAATCCGATGCGGCTTTATTGGAGTTGACGCGTCAGCGAGCTCAGCGTCATCCAAGATTACATTCCGCGACCAGCAGGGGCAGTTGCTCCACGCGCTGGAGTGACGCGACGAAAAGCGACATCGATAGCCCGACTAGGCAAAATGCAATCACCACCCGGAGGTCCCGGCCGGCGCCTAAGCCGTCGTTAGGCCGCCGCAGCGGGGGACTCTGTAATTCGCCTCGCATCGGCATGGCGGGCTCCTCAATTCGCTGCGAGGATTATCGCGATCGCGATGAGGCGTCAGCCTAGCTACCTGGAGAGGTGGTCTTATCGGATCCGGGACCCATCAGCGGCCATTCCCGCAAGCGGGAATCGAGAGACAGATTGAACGGATTCTAAACTTGTTGCGCAGCGATGTGCCGCGCCGGCAAAGGCTTACGTTGCCAAGCGTCCCTGCGCTATATATGTGGAAGCCCAACCGGGGAGACGCCAATGGCCCGCGAACAGCACGATTATGACGATATCCCGGGCACTTTCGTGTTCGACGCCGAACGCTCCCGGGAAGGCTTCGGCATCAACATGTTCTGCATGTCGTTGATGAAGGATGAGAACCGCAAGGCGTTCAAGGCGAACGAGGCGGAATACCTGAAAAAGTTCAACCTGACGCCCGAGCAGACCGACGCCGTGCTCAAGCGCGACTACAACCGCATGCTGGAACTCGGCGGCAACATCTATTTCACCGCCAAGCTCGGCGCCACCGACGGCCATTCGTTCCAGCATCTCGCCGCGGTAATGACCGGCAATACGCAGGACGCCTACGCCAAGATGATGCTCGGCGGCGGGCGCAACATCGAAGGCAATCGCTCGCGCACCGGCAAGAACGCGCCGTCGAAATTCCTGTCGGCGTCGTCGGGCAGGAAGTCGGCCGCCAAGCCGAAAACGAAATCCAAGTCTAAAGCCAAGTCGAAATCAGCAAAACGGAAGTGACGCCGTGGCCAGGATCATCGCAGGAATAGGCTCGTCGCACGTCCCCGCCATCGGGGCCGCGCTCGACAACAACCGCACCGAGGAGCCGTATTGGAAGCGGGTGTTCTCCGGCTTCGAGAAATCGCAGGCCTGGATGCGCGAGACCAGGCCCGACGTCGCCATCGTCGTCTATAACGATCACGCCTCGGCCTTCTCGGTCGAAATCATCCCGACCTTCGCGCTCGGCTGTGCGGCGGAATTCCCGCCGGCCGACGAGGGCTGGGGGCCGCGGCCGGTGCCGGTGGTCAAGGGCCACCCGGCGCTCGCCTCGCATATCGCCCAATCGGTCATCCTCGACGAGTTCGATCTCACCATCTGCAACAAGATGGAAGTCGACCATGGCATGACGGTGCCGATGAATCTGCTGTTCGGCAAAATCGCCAAGGACGGCCACTGGCCGTGCCCGGTAATTCCGCTGGCGGTGAACGTCGTCATGTATCCGCCGCCCACCGGCCACCGCTGCTACATGCTCGGCAAGGCGATCAAGAAGGCCGTGGAATCCTATCCGGACGATCTGCGGGTCGTCATCTTCGGCACCGGCGGCCTGTCGCACCAGATTTCCGGGCCGCGCGCCGGCCTGATCAACAGCAAATGGGACAAGGCCTTTCTCGACAATCTATCGAAGGACCCGCAGAAGCTCGTCAAGATCCCCCATGTCGACTACATGCGCGAGGCCGGCGCCGAGGGCATCGAGATGGTGATGTGGCTGATCATGCGTGGCGCGCTCGGCGACAACGTGCGCGAAGTGTACCGTTTCTACACCGTGCCGGCCTCCAACACCGCGGTCGGTCACATCATTCTGGAGCCGAGCGGTGCCGCCAGGAAAGCGGCCGCGCACAAACCGGCCGGCAAGGCCAAACGCTCCGGCGGCAAGTTCAAACGCGCCGCCGCGCGCGCAAAGGTCCAGCGCGTTCGCAGCTAATTATCGCGCTGACGACGTGTGCGCGCGAGTCGGTTGCTCGGTCGCCCTCCCCTGGAGGGGGAGGGTCGACGCCGAGCGAATGAAATGAGCGAGGCGGCGGGATGGGGTGAAAAAGCGACGAAGCCGTTCACCCCACCCCGGCTCGCATTTCGTTTCGCTCAATGCTTCGCCGACCCTCCCCCTGCAGGGGAGGGTGAAATAACCGGCCACATGGTCGAGAAAATGAAATTCGCTCTAAGAGGTCTGCGATGAAAATCTGCGTAGCGGGGCAGGGCGCGTTCGGACAGAAGCATCTCGACGCGCTCAAGCGCATTCCCGAGGTCGAGGTCACCTCGCTGGTCGGCGGCAATCAGGACGCCACCGCCCAGGTCGCCAAAAAATACGGCATTCCGCATTTCACCGGCGAATTGTCCGAAGGTATCAAGCGCGCCGATGCGGTGATCCTGACCACGCCGACCAAGATGCATTTCCG
>Ga0187769_10002937_pt1 | contig 10099 bp, 6 predicted proteins | sample 0116_SJ02_MP02_1_FD_133140 | JGI IMG/M metagenome (GOLD analysis project Ga0187769, IMG submission 133140) | Tropical peat soil microbial communities from peatlands in Department of Meta, Colombia - 0116_SJ02_MP02_10_MG | ecosystem: Environmental > Terrestrial > Soil > Wetlands > Peat | place... | reverse complement strand
TTCATTTCCGACGCGATCTCCGTGCTCGAGTTCGATCTCCTGCAGATGATTTCGAACGGGACGGAGACCGCGGGCGACATCGCGGCCTTCAAACAGCGCTATGCCTTCGCCTTTCCGGCGGCGCCGGCGCCCGAAGAAACCAGCGGCGAGGGAATGCGCGCGGAAGGCACGGAGGACGCGGGCCCGATTTCGGCGCCAGCGGCATCGCTCGCCGAACAATTGCCGCCCGATGGCGAGGTCCCCGAAGAGGTTCTCGAGTTCTTCGTGCCCGAAGCCGAGGAGCATTTGCAGGCCGTGACCGAATGTCTACTGGCGCTGGAGGGCAAGCCCCAGGCCGACGACATCCATCGCCTGTTCCGCTCGGTACACACGCTGAAGGGCTCGGCGGCCCAGGTCGGCCTGCACCGGTTTTCTGCTGTGGCGCACCGCGTAGAGGACTTGATCGGCCAGGTGCGCGACGGAGCGTTGCAGCCGAACGCGGACGTGGTGGACCTCTGTCTCCAGGCCGTGGACGTCTTGAAGAAATTTCTCCACCGCCAGTGGTCCGGCGACGCGGAGATGGCCGCCACCGTCGGCCCCTTGCTGGCGCGCATCGGCGAACTCGCCCCCGAAGAGCCTGTCGAAACAGTTGCCGAACACGTCGCAGAAGGCGACGGCACAGAAGCGGCGCAGCCGCACGAGCCCGCCGAGGCGGCTACCCCGGCAAAAGCCGCGAGCGCCGCGGCGGGGGCCCTCCCGCAAGCGAAATCCGTCCGCCTCGCTTTGGACCGCCTGGACCGCATGATGAACGCCGTCGGCGAGCTGGTCATCAACCGCACGCGGATGGTGGGCCGGCTGAGCGAGCTGGCTAAGCTCGTCGAGACACTGAAATTTTCGAAGGCCCGGCTGGCCGGCAAGATTTCCGAATTCCAGGAGAAGCACGAATTCAGTCCTCTTCGCCCTCTGCTTGTGCCCGGCAGCCAGCCGCCCCAGATGGACACCCTGGGCGGCAGGCCCGCGCTGTTTTCCGCGCTTCCCTCCGAGGGCCTGGTGGAATTCAGCGAGCTCGAGATGGACCGCTACGACGATTTCAACATCCTCTCGCGCTCGCTCACGGAAATTTCCGCCGACGTGACGGAAGTCCTGGGGCAGCTCGAAAACTTCATGAGTCGCGTGGACTCCGATATTGACGAATTCACCAAGCTCGCGCACCACCTGCAAGACGAAATCACCGCGGCGCGCATGGTGCCCATCGGCAACCTCTACACCCGCCTTTCGCGCTCGGTGCGCGACGCCGCCAAGATGGCGGGGAAGTCCGTCGGCATCTCGCTGGAAGGCGCGGAGACGGAACTCGACAACAACATCATTCAGCAGATTTCCGATCCGCTGATTCATCTGGTACGCAATGCCGTGGCCCACGGCCTCGAAAGCGCCGAAGAGCGACGCCAGACAGGCAAGCCGGCCCAGGGCCGCGTCACGGTGCGTGCCTATCACCGCGGCAATCACATTTACATCGAGGTGGAAGACGACGGCCGGGGCATTGATTATGAAAAGGTCCGCCGTCGCGTCATGGATTCCGCCGCTCTCTCGGAAGCCGTGGCCGCCGAGTTGACGGAACGCGAACTCCGCGAGTTTCTCTTCCGCCCGGGATTCTCGACGGTCTCGGCAACATCCGAGCTGGCGGGGAGAGGCGTCGGCCTCGACGTGGTGCGCGCCAACGTGCACGCGCTCAACGGAGAAGTCGAAGTACGCTCCGAACTCGGCCGGGGCGCCTGCTTCACCGTGAAGGTGCCGCTGACGCTCATCATCTCGCAGGCGCTGTTCGTGCGCTGTGGAGGCGCTGTTTTTGCTTTGCCGCTCGCCGTGGTGGAAGAGATCCGCAGGCTGCGCCCGGCAGAGATTGAAGACGTAGGCGGAAAGCTTCTGACGCGCGTCCGGGATGTCGTCACCGAGGTCGTGCGGCTGGACCAGCGGCTCGGGCTGCCTCCGCTCGTACCCCTCAATGGATACTTCCACATGGTGATTGCCCGAGCCGCGGGGAAACAGCTGGGCGTCATCGTGGAAGAAGTCATCGGCAAGGATGAAATCGTCATCAAGAACCTAGGCCATTACTTGCGCCGCGTGAAACTCTTCCCGGGCACCACCATCTCTTCCGATGGCAGCCTGATCCTGCTGATTGACTTGAACCGACTCGTCACGTCGGACCGGTCCGAGCACGATGTCATCCCGGCGTCTTCCCCGGCCGCGCGGGTTTTTGCGCCCGGGGCGGAAGCCGTCGCCGCCGGCAGCATTCCCTCCGAGGCGGTGGACCCCATGGTCCAGGAACGCGTGGTGGTGGTCGCCGACGATTCCATTAGCGTCCGGAAATTCGTGGGGCGCATGCTGGAGAAGGCCGGGTATCACGTGAAACTGGCGTCGGACGGTTTGGAAGCCTCTGAGGTCGTGGCGGAGTCCGGCTGCCACCTGGTGATCACCGACCTGGAGATGCCGCGCATGAACGGCTATGAATTGATGGCTCATCTGCGGCAGGACCACGCCACGCGGGAGATTCCCGTGCTGGTCGTGACTTCCCGCGCCGGCGCTAAGCATCGCGATCGCGCCATCCGGGAAGGCGCCGCAGGCTTTTTGACCAAACCGGTACAAGAGGACCAACTGATCGCCACCGTCCAGAGCCTCATTGGCTCCGAGGCGCGGCGCAGCAACCCCACGGCCAGCGTGCCGCTACAACAGGATTGAGATGACGCTCGCTCCTCAAAAGAAAAGCCGTGTCCTGATTGTGGAGGACTCCGCCTTCATGCGCCGGGTGCTGAAAGACATCCTCAGCGCTGATCCGCAACTCGAGGTTGCCGGGCAGGCGTCCGACGGGCGCGAAGGCGTGGAGCTGGCCGAATCGCTGCGCCCCGACGTCATCACCATGGACATCAACATGCCGCACCTCGACGGCCTGCAGGCCACCGAGCTGATCATGTCGCAGAGCCCGCGGCCCATCGTCATTGTGAGCTCCGAATCGCGCGAGGGCACCAAGGGCACCCTGAAGGCGCTGGAACTGGGTGCCATTGATTTCGTCACCAAGCCTTCCAGCGGCGTGGACTTGGACATGAAAAGCGTGGCGGAGGAACTGAGACGCAAGGTGAAGATGGCTGCGAAAGTCCGCGTGGTTCGCACCGCCTCGCGCTCCTCGCAGCCAGCGCCCCGCACGCCCTTGCCCGCTGCGCCGCCGCTTCCGACGGGCGCAAGTCTCGCCCAAAGCGGCAGCAAGTTCCCCATGGTGATGCTAGCCGCTTCCACCGGCGGCCCGGCGGCGGTCACCCGCATTGCCGCGTCGCTACCCAAGGAATTTCCTGCGGCTATCTTCGTCATCGTGCACATGCCGGCGGCCTTCACCAAACAATTTGCCGAGCAACTGGGCGAGGTTTCGGCGCTGCCTGTGAAAGAGGCCGAAGCCAATGAAGCGCCTCAGCCGGGCGTGATTTATCTCTGTCCCGGGTCTCATCACCTGCGGCTTTCTGCTGCCGGAAAAGTCACTCTCGATGCCGGCCCGCGGGTCAACGGATATCGCCCCTGCGCGGATGTGGCTTTGGAGAGTCTGGCGGCTTGCGCACGCTCGCTGGGCCTCGCCGTCGTGCTCACCGGTATGGCTGGTGACGCTGCCAACGGCGCCAAGGCCGTGAAGAACGCGGGCGGTTGCGTCTTCGCTCAAGACGAGGCCACTTCCGTCATTTTCGGCATGCCAGCCGAAGCCATCCAGGCCGGCGCTGTGGACGAAGTGCTCCCGCTGGACGACATCGGCCCGGCGATTGAAAAGCGCGTGGCCAAATTGCTCCGCCTCGCCCCGGTGGGCGTCCGATGAACGCGCCTCGCAAACGAGAAGGCGGCCTGCCTCGGCGCGGTCGGAGAGAAACGGTGCTCCTGTTTGCGGTAGCCCACCAGAAATTCGCCATCGCCGCGGATTCCGTGCAGGAAATTCGCAGCACGGACAGCCTGGCGGGCTCGGCCGTGGAACTCAGCCATCCGGTGTTGTCCAAGGTGCGGCACACCCTCGAGCACAGCGGCCACACCTATTACGTCGTGAATGCGGGCGCTCATTTCGACTTGCCTGTCTCGCGCCCCGGGCTCGTTCTGATCCTGCGGCAATCGCGGGTGGCGGTGCTCATTGATTACATCGAACGCATGACGGAGATTGCCGCCCCCTACCCGTTACCCCTGGCGTTTGCAGGCGCCGAACGCCGCTGGTACCGGGGCCTGACGTACTTGGACGATATGGTGATTCCCGTGGTCCACGCGGGTGGTTTCTTGACGGCGCAGGAATGCGAGCAGCTTGATCGGGTCACGAATTCCACAGCGCCGCAGCACGACTTACAAGGTGTGGTGTCGGCATGATGGCCACGCAAAGCACGGCCCGGAACTCGTTCATCGTGCTCCAAATCGGCAGCGGGAGATTCGCTCTGTCCGCGGACGCGGTCGTTGAGCTTTCGGCGCCCGTCCGCCTGCACACCTTTCCGCATACTTTCCCGGCTGTTGTGGGCGTGATTGTGCGGCGGGGCCGTATCGTTCCGGTTTACGACGCGGCGTCCCTCCTGGCCGGACGGAGCTTTTCGCATCACCGCTTCTACGTCGTGGCGCGTCGGCGAATCGGCCAGGCAAGCGAACTGGGCGCGATGCCGGTAAGCGGGGAATGTGAGCTCGCCTCTGGAGATATGCGGCCCCCGGCAGCCGGTAGTCCGGCATACGTGCGCGGCGTCCTTCCGGTCGGCGAAGAATCCGTTCCCGTGCTGGATTTCAACACGCTGATCAACGCGTACGTTTCGCCCGAACCCGGAACTGCCGGCGAGGGGGCCTCGTCATGAACGCGCCGGCGAACACCCCCCGCCTCCTGCTCATTGACAGCAACGTCTATTTCGCCAAAAGGCTGGGCGACGCGCTCAAGCAAGAGGGATTCGAAGTGGTCACCAGCGCGCAGGGAAGCTATGCCCTCACCATGCTCGAATGGAACACGCCCGCCGCTGTCCTTTGTGCAACGAACCTTCGCGAAATGGGCGCGCTTGAAATGGCGCCCATCCTTCGCTCCGATCCCAAAACTGCGGCCATCCCTTTGATTGCGCTCGGCGGGGGCGGCGAGCAGGCCTTGCTCGAAGCCTTCCGCGCCGGCTGCGATGATTACGTGGACCGCCGCCGTCCTGTGGCCGATATCGCCGCGCACGTCCGGAATTTCCTCGTCAGCCGACAGGACGGATTTCAGCCCACCCAGATGCTCTCCAACGCCGAGACCGACCTGAGCGGAAGCCTTTCCCATCTCGACTTGCCCGGCGTGATTCAGATGCTCGGCCAGGCCCATCAGACCGGCGCCCTTCACGTCAACGCGGGAGAAACCGACGCCATCATGTTTTTTGAAGGCGGCCAGATCGTCCACGCCGAATGCGGCACGCTCTTCGGAGACGAGGCCGTCACTCAGGCGGTGAAGTCCTGCCAGGGCGCGGCCAAAGGCATCTACAAATTCGTGTACGGCGCCACGGCCGCCCAGCGCACCGTCCTCCGCTCGGCCACCGACTTGCTCTTGGACGCCCTGCGGCAGTTCGACGAAAACGCCCGCGACGACGCCGATGCGCAGGTGGAGCAGGCCGGCAAGGAGGCCTTATGAGCGAGACGGCCACGGAGGTCCGCACGCCCACGGTCTATTTCATAGATGATAGCGCCACGATGCGCGAGGTGATCAAGATCGCCTTTCGCAAGGAGAACATTCACCTGGTCGCCTGTCCCGATGCCACTTCCGCCCTCCGCCAGTTTGAGGAAGTCGCGCCCGACGTAGTCATCACCGACGTCATCATGCCGGATCAGGACGGCTACCAAGTCTGTCAGTTCATCAAGGAGCACGAACGCTTCGGCCGCACACCCGTGATTCTGATGTCCGGCGTGGTGAACAAGACCGTTGCCGAAAAAGCCCTCTCGGTCAAAGCCGACGAGTTGATCCGCAAGCCGTTTCAGCCCTCGGAGCTGATTAGCCGGGTCAAGAACCTCGTGTACCCGAAGCCTGCGGATGCCCCTGAAGCTGATCAGGCGGCCAGCGAGCCGACCCAGCCAGCGGCGCGCTCCGCTTCCACGGCGCTTGGCAGCCTGTTTCACATGGGGCCATCAGCTGGCACAGGTCCGGGACATTCCGTCCCGCCATCCAGCGCCCCGCCTGCCGCGCGAATCCCCGCTCACCCCGGCGCAGCCGCGCCCACTTCCCCGGAGCGCAGCGAAGGACATCCCCGAGCCGCAGCGCTGGTCGCCCCCGCCGGCGAGCTCCAAAAGCTGCGGAACGAAGTATTCCGCCTCGAATTGCTAGTAAAGAGACTCCAGGCCGAACTCGAAGCCAAGAACCAGTATTGCGCGGCCCTGGAAGCCCACCTCAAGAACCTGCAGCAATCGGAATGAACTGCCCGGCGACCAGTGACGCTACCGCTCCCTCACTGTGACTTCCTTGTGCTTCTGGAAACCGCCGGGCCGTTGTCCTTGACCCGTTTCCGCCCTGTGCTCTAACCTTGGTTTACCTCTCCGAGTCAGGTGGTTTGCGTTTGCCTAGGCGCATTTCGTTGAGGGTATTATGGGGCGCCGCCAAGAGCAACGCATCGCCATCTCCCTGCTGGTTGTCGTCCGAGGCGTAGATTCCAAGGGATCTTCCTTCGAAGTTTCCGCGGTCACACGCGACATCAGTTGCGCGGGCGCCTGTCTGGAAGGTTCGGTCGGTTCCTTGCAAGTCGGCAAGAAGGTCGAAATTCAGTGCCGGAACCAGAAGGCCTGGCATCGAGTGCAGTGGGTGGCTGACGGGACCGGCGGCAAAGCTGGCTGCGTGGGATTACGGTGCCTCGAGCCCGGAAAGTTCATCTGGGGCGTGACCCCGCCGGAATGGGAGGCGGATACCTACGACCCCCCTGCGCACCAGCCGTCCGCGTCGCCGCCTCCCATCGCACCCTCGCCCGCCGCAGTAGCCGTTCAACCAGGTGTCGAGGAACGCCGCCAGTTTCCCCGCTTCGCCTGCCGAATCGAGGTTCAGGTGGTGGCTCACGATCGCTCCGTGCGGCTGCTGGGAAAAATCACGGACATCGCCCTCGGCGGTTGCTACATCGAAATGCTCACGCCGTTGCCCCCTGACTGCCCCGTCGAGCTCACGTTCGGACCCCGAGAAGCGTCTCTGCACGTTACCGGTACGGTCCGGTCGTCCCACACGGGAATGGGCATGGGAGTGATGTTCACGGGAATGACCCCGGAAGATTTCGAGAAGCTCCGCCAGCTCACCATGCCCGGCGCGTCCTCGCCCGATAATGTTTTGCCGAACGCTCGGCCCGCGCCGACGTCTCGTCCGGACACACGCGAGTCCACAAAGGTCACCTGGCCGGACTCCGTCCCGGCGTCGGGCTCCGAAGAGTCCTCGGACGTCCGCGAAACTCTTGCCGCCGTGGTGCGTATCCTCTGCCGCAAGCAAGTTCTCACCCGCGCCGAAATCCTCGAGGAAGTGGGCAAATTGAAACTCACTCATACCTGAGACTCCGTGGTCCTGCCCGGCGAAACTCCGTGCCGCCTTGCTCGAACAGTGAAGTATGCTGTGGCCGGTTCACTCAGCCCGCAATCTGTGAGATAACTCTGGAGCACCTTGTTCCGAGCCACACGTGTCCGTCACAGGTTCACAAGAGATCGCGCCTACCGAGCCTCTCCATGAAGCGGGTTCGCCGCTTCGTCTCTGGCGCCGCTGGCCCGGGGGGGTTCTCTTGCTGCTGCTGTTGTTGTGGATCACAGTTCAAGGCGCCGGTCTGCTAATCCAGCACACCCGCCTGCCCGCAAGATTTACATCGCGTCTGGAAACCGTTTTCGGCCGCCCGGTCGAAGTCGGCAGCTACGACTTCAGTCTGTGGGGTGGTCCGGTGCTGGAGGCGCACTCCGTCACGGTGGCCGAGGACCAGCGCTTCGGCCACGAATATTTTCTGCGGGCCGACTCGATGGCCATTCATCTTCGCTGGCAGAGTCTTCTTCGCGGCCGCATCGAACTGGGAACGCTCTCGCTTTCGCGCCCCAGCCTGAACCTGGTCCGCAACTCTACGGGCGAATGGAACGTGGCCGAGTGGCTTCCTCGGCCCTCGGAAACGCCGTCTTCGGGTCATCTTACGAGCGCTTCGCCCGCTGCGCCTTCCGCCGCACTTTTGCATCGGATCGAAATAGACGGAGGGCGCATCAATTTCAAACGCGGCGATGAGAAGCTTCCGTTTGCTCTTTTGGGCGTCGCCGGAACCGTCGAAACAGAAAGCCTCGGCCGCTGGCGCATCAACCTCGAGGCGACTCCCTGGCGCGCCGCAGTCATCCTCCAGAACCCGGGCTCCCTGCGCGTCTCGGGCCACGTCGGAGGGACGTCCTCGCGGCTTCACCCGGCGGCGCTCGATGTCGCGTGGTCGGATGCATCGCTCGCGGATGTCCTGCGTCTGTTGCGCGGCGATGATTACGGCATTCGCGGGCAATTGAATCTCACGCTCCATGCCGGCACGCCGGACCAGTTCGGTGGTTGGTCCGCTGAGGGACGTGCCGAGCTGCGCCAGATTCATCGCTGGGACCTCCCGCTCCGCTTAGACAACCCCGCCATCAACCTATCCGCGCGCCTGGTGTGGCGTCCTGCAGCGCCCTACGTCGAGGTATCCGAAGCAGTCCTGGAGGCCCCGCACTCGAACGCGCGTGCTTCCGGACGTGTAGAATGGAACGGCGCTGCCCTCCTCACGAGCGACGCCGCCCCCCCACCGATCGTCGAGCTCGCCCTTTCTTCCTCTCAGATTGATTCGGGCGACCTGCTTGCCTGGCTTCGTGCGTTTCACTCGGGCGTCTGGGACGATCTTTCCGCCCGCGGCGTCGCGAGCGTTCGCGCCACGGTCTCCGGCTGGCCGCTGAAGTGGACGGATGCGGACGTGTCTTCCGAGGAAGTCGAGTTGGTGAGCCCGCGTTTTCCTGCGCCGGCTCGCTTCGGACCTCTGGAGTTTCGTTACGACCGCGGCGTGATGTCCCTTCTTCCCGCGGCGCTGTCTTGGCGCCTCCCGGGCAATCCTCCCGATGGCTCGTTCCGCGTCGAAGTTTCGGCGAAGAGCGAGCACGAAAGGTTACCCGTGTGGCGCGTCGCCGGAAGCGCCCGGCAGGTGCGTGATTTGATACTGCTGGCCGACGCCTTCGGCGGGAATCCCTCGCGCGGGTGGGAGCCAGCGGGACCGTTCGCCTGCGATCTCGAATGGCCGGGCACGCCGCGGCCCTGGCAAGCGCCCCCGGTCGGCTGGATGGAATTCGGGGCCGCGTCCGGCGCTGCCGGCGGAGCCTCGCTGCGCCTCCCTTTCCTGAACCAGCCCATCGAGCAGATTCGAGCCCACGCGGAACTGAAGCCGGATGGCGCCAGCGTCACGCTTGCATCTGCGCAGGCCTTCGGCACGCACTGGACCGGAAATCTCGACCGCCGCGCGCCGGACGCCTCCTGGCAATTCACGCTCTCCGCCGACCGCCTCACCGCCGCCGACCTTGACCGCTGGCTGAACCCCCGCTGGCGCCAGAGCTTCATCGGACGCGTCCTGCCCTTTCTGGGTTCTCGAGTGCCGGCCACGACCGTGCCGGAAAATGTGCGCGCCGGCGGACGCCTCAGCCTCGGGGGATTCACTCTGGCGCCTCTCGTGGTCAACCGGTTACAGGGAAATCTGAAAATCGAGGGCCGCCACTTCGAGTTCACCCAAGCAGCGGGCCAGTTTTACGGTGGAAAGCTGGCCGCCTCGCTCGACGCCCGCCTGGACGCCACGCCTTCTTACAGCCTCAGCGCGGAGTTCTCTCAGGTGGACGTCGCCGCGCTCTCTGCCTCCTGGCCGGACCTCGCGGGCCTCTTTGCCGGCACAGCCTCGGGCGAAGTGTCCTTCGAAACTCGGGGCGCAACCCGTGAAAACCTGGTCAACTCGCTCGGCTGCCGCGGGACGACCCGCGTGAGCCGCGCCCAGTTTCGAAGCCTCGACCTGGCAGAGTCTTTGCGCGCGCTGGCCCGCAGCCGGGGCACGAGCGTCTTTGGCGAAGCCTCCGCCGCATTTACCTGCGCCCAGGGCAAGCTCCAGTTCCAGAATCTTCTGCTGGCTGGTAC
>Ga0187769_10002936_pt1 | contig 10100 bp, 25 predicted proteins | sample 0116_SJ02_MP02_1_FD_133140 | JGI IMG/M metagenome (GOLD analysis project Ga0187769, IMG submission 133140) | Tropical peat soil microbial communities from peatlands in Department of Meta, Colombia - 0116_SJ02_MP02_10_MG | ecosystem: Environmental > Terrestrial > Soil > Wetlands > Peat | place... | reverse complement strand
GGCCACAACAACATAACTGTCGAGCGAGACGTGCCTAATGGTGATGCTCTGCACCTGCGGCCAAAGGGCGGTCAGGGCAAGCTGCATCAGTGCGCCAAGCACAATCGCAGCCGCAGAGGCGAGGACGCTGAGCAGAGCGATCTTCATCGGCGCCTCCCGGGCCCGTCTAACGGTGAAGTTGACGGGCCGCCCAGAAGCGCCCAATCAAGCGCCGCGGGCGCAAACTGCCTTCCCGCGCCCGCGGCGACACTACCGCGCTTCATGGCCCCCTCCAACGATTGTTAGCTGTCACTTGCCTTCCCTTATGCTCTGAATCTGTCCGTCAAGGATGGTCACTATCATCGGTGCAGATCCAGAACCTCGGTCGTAGCGCCATATTTCAGTCGTCGAAGTGCCCACCTTGACTCCATGGTCGCTCAGCACGTCATTAGTAGAAACCTGCTGGAAAGAAGGCTTGCCACACTTTTTGACAAGATCGGCCACAGATGTATCAGCTGATACAAGCCAGCTGCCGCAGCGGAAAAGCCCATCAGACAAGCAAATTCCAGGCGCTATGACTAGAAGCGCGCATGTCGTGGCAATGACTCTCATAGGAGGCGGCCTAAGTGACAGCTAACGGTGAAGTTGAGCGGCCGGCTGAGGCGTCAGGCCGCCCTCAGATCGAACGAAGCTCATCAGTTGCTTCCGATGCGGCCGCCCTGGCGCCGAGGGCGCACAATATCCTCCCGCGCCCGAGGCGCCTACCAGACCACGTCTCACGGACCCCTCCAACGATTGTTAGGTGCCACGGCGACCACTCGCTCCCAAGCTTCCACGCCGCCCGAAACAACCCTGAACAGTGGATGCGGCTCGAACTCAGGGACGCGCCGCCTCAGACGGTACAGTTGCGGACTACGTGCTCGAAGCTTCCTTAGTAAATGTTGTCTTTCAAACGCCAACTGACCCTGTGTGGCCCTCAGTCTAATCCCGCGGCGCAACGGACCTACTTTCTTCCGGTCGAAAGCATATCCGCGAGCCTCTGCTTCGACTAAGACCATCCGAAGGTATGCATTCATTGCCGCCAGTGGGGATGGATGCGCACGGAAACGTGCGAGTTGCGGGTGATGGCGATAGCCCTTCGTTTGGCGCTTAAGTACCGCGCGAGCAAGCAACCCTTCTCGCCAGAGCGCCACCAGTCCTCGGGCGTCGAGATACTTGGGATGGAGTGTCCAGAGCCGCACGACGTGGCACCTAAGGGGGAAGTTGAGGGGCCGGGCACCCACGCCCGATGGCGCCGAGGGCGCACAATTTCTCAGCGCCCGAGGCGCCAAACCGCAGGCGCCTCACGGCCCCCTCCAGCGATTGTTAGAGGTCTCGCCGACGCCTGCACTCCGCGCCTCCACACTATTTGTCCTGAAGCCTATGGTTTCCGCCGGGAACCTCGAAGTTGATTACACACATCCGCCGCGAAAAGGAAGATTTCCGCATCGCCCTTTTTACTCGAGAGAACGAACGCATTGGTACTGTCAACGAGCTTGTACGCCGCACGTTCAGCGTCGTCCGGCGCGGAATGGTCACGCTCGTGTCTCGCGGCGAGGTAGTCGACAAACGGGACGATAGTCGCGTCGGGAAAAGCCGCACGGAAAAGGCGGAATAGCTCGGGCGGGTTTCTGCCACCTTTAAGGTATGGAAGCAACTCGTACGCTTGGTCCAAGGACAGGCACCCTTCCTCTCGGGACAGGACGTACCATTCGGCCTCAGCGCCGAGTGCATTTTGTGCGAGGAGGAGCGCGACGACGAAAGCCGGGCGGATGCACATAGCGAAGGCGAGACCTCTAACGGTTAAGTTGAGCGGCCGCCCCGAAGCGCCCAATCAAGCGGCGCGGGCGCACAATCTCTTCAGCGCCCGCGGCGCGGACACGAAGGCCGTTCACGGACCCCTCCAACGATTGTTAAGCCGCAGAGAACGCACTGATCGTGACGTAGTATCCATCTGGATCTCGCAGTGAGAACTCCTTGGCGTGAGTGCTCGGATTCACGTGGGGCTCCTCCTCGAACCGACTAACGAGAGTGTGTGCCCTTTGAAGCGCCAGATCGAAATCATCGACACGGAAGAACAAAAGGAGGCCGTTGCCGGGTGTCCCGTGATCAGGGCTCATCAATGGGGGGTGGTCGTGGGCGCCCCACTCATGGAGGCAGAGCAAAACAGTTCCATCTGAATCGAGGATTTGCCCAAAGTCGTCATGGGCGGGAAGCGTAGCCGGCTGACCGAACAGCTCCTGGTACCACTTGAAGGTGTGCGCCACGTCGGCCACCCCTATGATCGTCCACGTGCGTTTCATCGGGCTCCCTCTCTGCGGCCTAACGGTGAAGTTGAGGGGCCGGGCACCCACGCCTCGCGGCCCTGAGGGCGCACAATCTCTTAGCGCCCGAGGCGCCAAGCCACAGGCGTGTCACCCCTCCAACGATGGTTAGCCGGCGACGTCAATTGAAAACCACGTTTAAGTCTACGTTGAACTGTCCGCGCGAACGAGTAGTTAGTCGGCGGGTCGGGCAAATAGGAACCGAGCCACCAATACGGTCGAAACCCCCAACAGAACGACAAGACCAAGGAAAAACACAGCTGAAGGTGGGCGGACGATACCGAATACTGCAAGTAGTTCGACTGCAGCCATGAAACAGAGTACGGCTGTAACTGTGGACACCACTACGGCCTTCAAGACAGCGCGTTCGGAAGGCGACAGTCGATAGACACCGCTGAGCACCAGCAGCACACTTCCCAAGGTCGCTGTCGCGAGTATTAGAAGCGAAACCCGCCAAACCGTTGACTCTGGCAACGAGAAAAATGCAAGCACAAATGGCACTAGCGACAGAAAGACCGATTGGAAGCTGAACGCGAGGATATTGCGGATTCGGAACGCATCGACAGGTGTCCACTGATGGGGTTTGCCGCTTAAGGCAACCAAGATTGCTGAGAAGCCGGCGAGACCGATGGCAACCTGCGCAAAAGTCAACAGGGCACTTGCGACGTCGCTGACAAACACTTCCGCCGCCTACGGTTGAGGGGCCGGACGAGGCGTCAGGCCGCACTCAGCTCGAACGAAGCCCTTAAGACACGGGCGGTGCGGCCGGAGAGGCGCCGAGGGTGCACAATTTCTCCCGGCGCCCGAGGCGCCTAACAGACCACGCCTCACGGACCCCTCGAACGATTGTTAGGGGACTGCCGTGTTTGGCTACATACCTGAGCGAGCCAGAGAACAGGGGCGACGCTTAAAACCACAGAAAACGCCATCACGCTCAATGAGGTGTCGACCAAGGCCACCACGATTTGGTCTTGCGGGACGGCACCGATGTAGTGTGACCACGAAAAGGTCCACCCAACCCTACGCGCGATGATTTCAACCCCGGCACAAGTCAAATAGCCAAGAATGAAGAAAGGGAGCCGTTGCTCAAGGCTGCGCCACCGGAGCAGAGCCACAATACCGACGAGTAACGCCGGCCAAAGGTAGAGCACTGCCTCCGTTATCGTTGCCAGGTGCATCGGGTCCACAGGTGGCACAGCGTAGTGCAACGCGGCAGTCACCTAACGGTAAGGTTGAGCGGCCGCGCGCAGGCGTTTCCAGCGCGACGCGAGCGCAAAATGATAGACGGCGCTCGCGGCGCGCACACGCGGGCGTGTCACGGACCCCTCGAACGATTGTTAGACGTCATCAACGTGCCGTGGCCTCCGGATCCGCGACGCCGATCAACGCGATCAGCCTACGTCTATCAGCGGTGCTGACATGACGCGATTGAAAGTAGCCGCACCCCTGCGCCGAGAGAAAGTTAGTGTCCACGCCAAAGTCGCCGAGAAAGCGGGTCCCGGAAAAGAAATCGACCCTGAGGCGAGGCCAGGGGGTCCATACCAAGGGTACCCCCAAGCCGGTGCTATGCGCCTGAGCAAAATCTGCCAGAGCGTGCAGCGTGTCCTGGGAGCGAATCTCGGGACCAATCGCGCGTGAGTCAAGTGTAACTACGGCGCGATCAGCTTCACGGAAGCGTTCAAAATGCATGTCAGGGCAGCTGTTCGAAGCGCTGCATCCGGCGAACGCGACCGCGGCAAGCGCAGGCAATGAGCGCACGGGATGACGTCTAACGGTGAAGTTGAGCGGCCGGGCACAGACGCCCGATTGGAGCCCCGGGCGCAAACTGTCTTCCCGCGCCCGCGGCGGCACTACCTCGCTTCACGGACCCCTCCAACGATTGTTAGGTTCCGCTAACGTGTTTTACTCAGGCGCTCGGCCATGCGCGTTTGCCAGCCCGGTCCCGTAGCCCTCCATCGCGCAATGACATCCTCGGGAAGGCGTAGCGTGATGAGCTTCCTGGGATTGGCGGAACGGGGCCGACCGCCCTTCTTCACCTTGGCACGAGCGAACATCTCCGTGGTGAGCTCCGGAAGCTCCCGATATTCTTTAGCTCCTACGATATGCGCATCCACCCGAGCCAGATCAGACTTCAAAGTACGGCGCGAGGCGTTCCTGTTCGCGGCCATTGGCCTTCCTCATGCTGAAAATGTGTCGACTGCTGCCTCTCGGAACGTAACCGACCACCACCATGCGTCCTTCGAGCAGCCCAAAGCAAATGATGCGAGTCTCGCCATAGTTCCTGCGTGTGTCCTCGACCTCTACGGTAACGCCAGCAAACACCGCCGCAGCATCCGGAAAATCCAGGCCCCGTTCCGCCAGGGTCTTAGCACGCTTGGCGGGATCCCATGTGAGACGCCTGGATTATTGTAGCTACAAAAACATAACCAGACAAACCGGCTCGCAGGGTGGTTCCAGCGGAACCTAACGGTGAAGTTGAGGGGCCGGCCGACCACGCCGCGGGCGCACAATGTCCGCAGCGACCCGCGGCGCCAAGCAGATCACGCCTCACGGCCCCCTCCAACGATTGTTAGACGGCGATGGAGCCGGTACGAACTTCATTTCCAGCAGAAACGCAACACAGACTCCCGCGGCAACAAAGGACCAGATGATCCACCGCGGTACATTGAGTATTCTCAACTCAGCGAGCAGTAACACCGTACCAGCTATGAGCAAGAGCGGTGCGGTAATTCCGCAGTGAAAAGTCCGATTCTTCGCCCAATTCGCAACACAGCCTATGCCCGCGGCCAGCACTATTGTGCTCGCCGATGCCGGCGCGACGGGGCGCCAATAAAAACCGAGAAGGCTGAGTAGGCCCCACGCAATCATCGAAGCCGCGAGCCAGTAGCACATTGAGGCGGGTGAGCTGCAGCAAACGGTGCGCTTCGACAAGGTGATGCCCATACCATCACCGTCTAACGGTGAAGTTGAGGGGCCGGGCACCCACCCCGGACAGGCGACGCGGGCGCACACTTTTCCCAAGCGCCCGCGGAGCCCGAAGTGCTACGCATCACGGAGCCCTCCAACGATTGTTAGAGGCCAATGGTTTCCACAGGACCACAAGCGCGACGATGGTCAACAGTGGTTGGGAGGCGATCCATAACGGGTGGCACCCCGGCAGATCCTTCCAACAAGGCACGTTAGCGAAAAGGTAGAGCCCAGCGTAAACGAGCACGAACAGGCAGCCAATCGCGAGGAAAGACATCCGGGCCCAAGGCTTTCCCAACCACAATCCAACCGAGATGGCCAGAAAGATCGCGCACAGACCCCAACCGACCACATGTCGTGGCGGATAGAAGCGCAAATACACAAGCGTCCGCGCCTGAATGGCGCTCCAGAGTAAAGCAAGCAGCGAGCCGAGACGTCCGCGACTCATTGGCCTCTAACGGTGAAGTTGAGCGGCCGGGCACAGGCACCCGATTGGAGCCGCGGGCGCAAACTGTCTTCCCGCGCCCGCGGCGACACTACCGAGCTTCACGGATCCCTCCAACGATTGTTAGGAGGCAGCGCTGGCACAGACTCACCTCTTTCGACCAAGCCTGAACCAGGGGACTGTTTTCCGCAATGCTGCATAAACAAGAGAGAACCCGATGCTCGGATCCAACGCAAGGGGCACCCAACAAAAGCGATACACGCCCGGGCGCGGGTGAATGAGCATCGCGCAGCTAGCAGCTACGCCAGCAAGAAATGGGGGCGCGAACGAGTAATGAGAATTCCTTCCGTTCCGCGGCGCTGCGGAGAACCGGGCGTGAAGGACGCCCCAGTTGCCTAGGATCAACAGAGCGTTGAAGCCTATGACCGAGTCCAAGACCCACTCCTCGGTGCTCATCACAGAGCCTCGCGCTGCCTCCTAACGGTGAAGTTGAGGGGCGGGGCACCCACGCCAGCCAAGCGCCGCGGGCGCACACTGTCTTCCCGCGCCCGCGGCGCAGAACCACTCACGCCTCACGGACCCCTGCAACGATTGTTAGGTGGCAGGTCGCCAGTTGAGCCACAAACTGGGCACACCTGCTGCTCATGAAGCCACTGCAACCACGGTCCGGATCGCTGTTTAGCGGCGCGCCATATCCAGTTGGCACCACAAGCAGGACATCTGACACTCCAGAAAAAGATGAACAGACTGACGGCGGCAATTATGGCTGACGCACCCGAGTACAGTGCGAGTTCGCGACCCGTGACGCCAGGAAGGAACAACCGCGCTACGACGTGGATGCCTACGGCCAGTAGAACGCCCATGGTGGCGACGTGCAGCTTCCACGCCTGGTGCGTTCGGTCAATCAGCGGGCCGTAGGCGCTCACCTGCCACCTAACGGTGAAGTTGAGGGGCCGCGCGCAGACGCCCGATTCGAGCCGCGGGCGCATACTGCCTTTCCGCGCCCGCGGCGACACTACCGCGCTTCACGGACCCCTCCAACGATTGTTAGACGGCGCCACATGGCGATCATGAGTTCGCCCAACCACTGCGAAGACGGACCAAAGCTGCTTTATCAAGTTGCGGTAACTTGTCGGCGATTTCGAACCATGAGGACTTGAATTCCACAAAGATGTGTCGATCCGGGCGAAGCTGTGGATCGTCATCCAGAGCACCGGCCGGGACTTCAAACCACGGTGTTTCAGGGTTCGGATTCGGCACGGGTGAGCCGCAGCGAGAGCAGAAGTACGTGCGGTACCCCGGTGCGACCTCGCGTACGGGAGCTTCATAGCCACGTATCAATTCCCGACCCGAAGTGAGGCGGAAGTCGTCCCGGCGCACCCCTACCGTGGCAGTGAATGCGGAGCCACCAGCTTTTCTGCACCTAGTGCAGTGGCACAGCTCGAACGGGCCCACCGCTCGAGTTATTTCGAATTTCACACCGCCGCAAAGACAACTACCGTGGATCATCCCTGGGTCTCCTGTCGGAAGTGGCTGGCTCGAAGGCGCTTCGCTAGGGGTCTTGCGATGAGTTATCAATACCTGCCTCACGCGGGCGTCGCCACAACGGCGCACTCAAGTACACGATACCCGCAATGACCAGCGCTACGCCAAACAGCACAGCGAAGTACGACTGCGACCAGTCCCTGGCGCCCGTGAGCAGGTGCCAGCCGCACTTAGCAAGCAGAGACAAGCCGGCAACGATGGCGGAAACACCGAATACGCGGTTGACGACGACGAAGGTGCGCCCGAAGGAGCTTGACGGTACCACCGAGCTGTCCAAGGACGCCGTCTAACGGTGAAGTTGAGGGGCCGGGCACAAGCGCCGGATTGGAGCCGCGGGTGCACACTGTCTTCCCGCACCCGCGGCGACACTACAGCGCTCCACGGACCGCTCCAACGATTGTTAGGCGGCAACCTCTACGTAGTCGACGCGGCTCGAAGGCGGCGGAATCGGAGTGCCGTCCGAACGCATCCCTTCGAGGTGAAACTCGATCGCCTCGCGGATGGAGCGCTCAGTTTCCTCAACCGTTGCGCCAGTCGCCACGCAGCCCGGCAAATCGGGAACGTACGCAGAGTAGTTCGACCCGGCGTTCTCAATGACGATGGCGTATCGCATGGTCAGTTACCTTATTTCTTCAGGCCCGACTGCTTCAGAATACTGTTGAGCGTCCCCCGGTGCCAAATCATCGCTCGGTTTTCCGGGCACTGTCACACGTCCAGGCTTGGTAGGGTGCTTGTACTGGCGGTGACTGCCCCGCGTAGCGACGAGATACCAGCCATCGTCATGGAGCATGCGCAGGATATCCGCCACCTTCATGCGTCAAGCGTACACCTGCGCTGAAGCTCGCGACGCCGCTTTTTAGTTGACGCCTAACGGTGAAGTTGAGGAGCCGCGCGCAGGCGTATCCAGCGCGCAGCGAGCGCAAAATAGCGAAGCGCGCTCGCGGCGCGCCCCCACAGGCGTGTCACGGACCCCTCCAACGATTGTTAGACGTCAGCAGCAGAGACGATGCCAAATCTGCTGGAGGCCCCAGCAGCTCGACCCCAACCACGCGCCCGAAGTTATCGAGCTGTAAGGAAGCGTAGCGCGGCCGTGAGAACGTAACCACCTGCCCGAATTTCTGGCCGATCACGTTGCGTTCGACAAAGTTGAGTTCGCGCGTGGGGTCGAGCGCTATCAAGCCGGCATTAGCCTCCGAGTCGTAGCTGACGTCCCGAACGGAGCACGCCTCCAACTCACTAGCGAGGTCAGCACGGCCTGTGGCGCGAAGCTCCGACGCCAGAACGAAGGCGAGTTCGGGGAACGCGTCCGTGAAGGATTGCATGCTGACGTCTAACGGTAGGCGTCACGGCGGTGACGTACCACGGAAATCTCAACTAGCGCCCGCCCATCGTCGACCGAGTAAACGACTCGCCAGTCCCCGATGCGAATCCGCCATAGATCGTCGGTGCCCTCAAGCTTCTTGCAACCGGATCGACGAGGCTCGAGCCTCAGCGCTTCGATACGCTTAAGGATGCGCGTGGCCACGGTGCGGTCAAGCGCCTGCAGCTCTTTGCGAGCTGAGCGGGCGAAGACGACCGTGTATTCAGGCACGGCGTCTGCGTTTGGTCGGCCGGCTAAGCAGGCGCTTGACTTGCGCTAGCGACTCCCGAGGCTCACGGCGCCGCGCCTGTACCAGGTACGCGTCGTAGAGGTCTTCCCAAAGAGCACCGTGCTTCTTTAGGTCGATAAGCACAGCGCGTCTCTGGCCGCGCTCGTTAACGAGGAATTCCACGCCAGGCATTTCGACGGAGTGCTTCGTTTCCATAGGCACTGAGTATACCCCGCGGCCCAGCATGGCCTCTAACGGTGAAGTTGAGGGGCCGGGCACAGGCGCCCAATTGGAGCCGCGGGCGCAAACTGTCTTCCCGCGCCCGCGGCGACACTACCGCGCTTCACGGACCCCTCCAACGATTGTTAGGCGGCGGCGAGGACGGCCCGGCGTATCGGCTTCGGCAGAGCCACTTCGACAAAGGCGTTCTTCGGATAGAGGTAGTCCTCACCCGACTCGTCAATGACTCGCACCTGACCCAGGCCTTCCGCCTTCACGTCCGGCAGGGATACATAGATCTTGCGACGTTCCAGGGACACCTCGTATCCGGAGTTGTCCACACAAATTACTAGGCGTTTTGCTGCTCTAGCCATAATGCGTCACCCCCCTCAGAGGAGGCGCTTAATCTTGAATTCGCGACGCCCGATGCCAGTCGCCTCATACCAGTGTAACTCGGCCAAGACGATCTCACCCCCAGGGAGCTCAATTTCTGCGACGCCCTTGCGCTTCCGCCAACGCGCGCGGCCGTAGCGCTTCCGCAAGCGCGCGATTTCCCGAATGCCCGACCCAGTCGCGATCGTCTCGACACTGACGATGTCGCCGAGAATGCGGAAGTGCATGACTCATCGTCGCAAAGGCTCGCGACGCGGTCAAAGCGTGCGAGACGCCGACGCCTAACGGTTGAGTTGAGCGGCCGGCCGCAGGCGCCACAGAGGCGACACCGGCGCACAATTTCCCCGCGCCGGCGGCGCCCAACCACTGGCGCAGCCCGGACCGCTCAAACGATTGTTAGAGGACGCCTTCATCGAAGCTACTGTGCGCGCGCAGCCTTTCCAGCGCAAACCGGAGCCGACTACGTAACCGGTCCCTGGGGAACCCGAGCGGAGGTGATCGCGCGCGCACGCGGAGGCGAGAAACGAAGGGTCTTTGCCCCGGCTTTTCACTTTTCGCGGCTTCGCCTCGAGGTGACTCTTGCTGCGTCCTCTAACGGTG
>Ga0187769_10002935_pt1 | contig 10100 bp, 3 predicted proteins | sample 0116_SJ02_MP02_1_FD_133140 | JGI IMG/M metagenome (GOLD analysis project Ga0187769, IMG submission 133140) | Tropical peat soil microbial communities from peatlands in Department of Meta, Colombia - 0116_SJ02_MP02_10_MG | ecosystem: Environmental > Terrestrial > Soil > Wetlands > Peat | place... | reverse complement strand
GTGATGACTTTCTATCCGGGCGCGAATCCGGATGTGATGGCCTCATCGGTCACTGCGCCGCTGGAGCGGCAATTCGGCCAGGTTCCCGGCCTGACCCAGATGACCTCGACCAGTTCGTTCGGCAGCTCGGTCATCACGCTGCAGTTCGGTCTGGATCAGAATATTGACGTCGAGGAGCAGCAAGTTCAGGCGGCCATCAATGCGGCGCAAACTTATCTGCCTGCTGATCTGCCGAACCCACCAATCTACAGCAAGGTGAATCCGGCGGACGCCCCGATTCTCACGCTCGCGCTCACGTCGAAATCACTTCCACTTTCGAAGGTCGAGGATTTGGCCGACACCGCGCTGGCGCAGAAAATTTCGCAAGTTTCGGGCGTGGGCCTGGTTTCGATCAGCGGCGGGCAGAAGCCAGCAGTGCGAATCCAGGCGAATCCCACTGCTCTGGCGGCATACGGTTTAAGTCTGGAAGATGTGCGCACGGCGCTGGCAGCGGCGAACGTCGATCAAGCCAAAGGCACGCTGAACGGTCCACGGCAGTCGTTCACCATTGGCGCCAATGATCAGTTGCTCTCGGGCGATCAGTACCGGCCGATTGTGATCGCCTATAGAAATGGCTCTCCGGTGCGGCTATCCGACGTGGCGACCGTAACCGACGGGGTTGAGAACACCATGCAGGCGGCGTGGATGAATTTGGATCCGGCCGTCATCGTGAACATCCAGCGCCAGCCGGGAGCCAACATCATCAGCGTCGTGGACCGCATCAAGCGCCTGCTCCCGCAACTTCAGGCCGGGCTGCCCGCAGCGGTCAACGTCGCTATTCTGACCGACCGAACCGAGACGATCCGGGCTTCCGTCAAGGATGTTCAGTTTTCCCTCATGATCACCATTGCCCTGGTGGTGCTGGTCATCTTTCTTTTTCTGCGCAACCTTTCGGCTACGACGATTCCCAGCGTTACGGTTCCGCTTTCCATCGTGGGCACGTTCGGAGTGATGTATCTGCTCGGTTACAGCTTGAACAACCTCACGCTCATGGCCCTGACGATCTCCACCGGCTTTGTGGTGGATGACGCCATTGTCATGATTGAAAACATCTCCCGGTTTCTCGAGGAGGGTGACTCCCCGCTGGACGCGGCGTTGAAGGGAGCGGGGCAGATTGGCTTTACCATCGTTTCGCTGACGGTCTCGTTGATTGCAGTATTGATCCCGCTGCTGTTCATGGGCGACATCGTAGGCCGTCTGTTCCGCGAATTTGCTGTTACCCTGGCCGTGACCATCCTGGTTTCTGCGGTGGTGTCACTTACTTTGACACCGATGATGTGCGCCAAACTGCTCAAACAGAAAGATCCGGGCATGGAAAGCCGGTTCTACAAAGCTTCGGAACGCTTCTATGACCGCGTAATCGAGTTTTATGGCCGGACGTTGAAATTCGTCCTCAAGCATCAGACTACAACGCTGCTCGTGACGGTGAGTACGCTGGTGCTTACCTTGTGGTTGTACGTGGTGGTGCCCAAAGGATTTTTCCCGGTGCAGGACACCGGGGTGATTCTCGGCGTCTCGCAGGCGCCGCAAAGCGTCTCGTTTGCCTCGTTGGCCGAGCATCAGCAACAGCTGGCGCGCATCATCCTGCAGGATCCCGATGTTGCCAGCCTGTCGTCGTTCATTGGGCTGGACGGCATCAACCTGACGCCCAACACAGGCCGTGTCCAAATCAATCTGAAACCGCGCGATGAACGCGACGCGTCGGCATCGGACATCATCCGCAGATTACAACCGAAACTCGCCGAGGTGCAGGACATCACGCTGTTCATGCAGCCGGTTCAGGACCTGACGGTGGAAGACCGCGTGAGCCGCACCCAGTTCCAGTACACCATGGAAGACACCGACGCGCACGAGCTGGCACGGTTGTCGTCGCAGTTGGTGGACAAGCTGCGCACGTTGCCGGAGTTGCGCGACGTGGCCAGCGATGAACAGACCGGCGCGCTGCAGGCGGACATTGTAATCGACCGTGACACGGCATCGCGCCTGGGAATTCTTCCCGCGCAGATCGATAACACGCTTTACGACGCCTTTGGGCAGCGGCAAGTCTCGACTATCTTCACTCAACTGAATCAGTATCACGTTGTGCTCGGGGTGGACCCTCAATTTCAGCAGAATCCAGGGTCATTCAAGGACCTGTACGTCAAATCAAACAACGCGACTCAGGTGCCGCTCTCGGCTTTCACTCAGGTTCACACTTCTACGACGTCTTTGGCAGTGAACCATCAGGGACAGTTTCCAGTGGTGACGCTATCTTTCAACCTTGCGCCGGGCAAGTCGCTGGGCGATGCGACCAAGGCCATCGACCAGGCGGAAAAGGAAATTGGCATGCCGCCAAGCGTGCATACGGCGTTTCAAGGCACGGCGGCAGCATTTCGCAATTCACTTTCCACCGAGCCATGGCTGATTGTGGCTGCCATTGTGACGGTGTACATCGTGCTGGGTGTGCTGTATGAGAGCTACATCCATCCCATCACGATTCTCTCCACGTTGCCTTCGGCCGGCGTGGGCGCGATTCTCGCATTGCTCATCACGGGCTACGACTTGGGTGTGGTGGCGATTATTGGGGTGATCCTGCTGATCGGCATCGTCAAGAAAAACGCCATCATGATGATCGACTTTGCGCTGGAAGCCGAGCGGGTGGAACACAAGCCTCCCGAGGAAGCCATCTTTCAGGCTTCCCTGCTCCGTTTCCGCCCCATCATGATGACCACCATGGCCGCGCTGCTTGGCGGTTTACCCTTGGCGCTGGGTTCCGGCACGGGGTCGGAGCTGCGCCGCCCGCTGGGAATCACAATCGTTGGCGGTTTGATCTTGAGCCAGGCGCTGACTCTGTACACGACGCCAGTGGTTTATCTGTGGTTCGACCGGCTGGCGAGAAAATTTGAACATTTTGGATTTCGCCGCCCGGTTGAGGAGCCGGCTGTGGGCGATTAGCCATGAACATCTCCGCCCCATTCATTAAACGTCCGATCGGAACGTCATTGCTGACGCTGGCGCTGTTGATGTCGGGAGCGCTGGCTTTCACGTTCCTGCCGGTCGCCCCGTTGCCGCAGGTCGAGTTTCCGGTCATCCAGGTTTCCGCAAGCCTTCCCGGCGCCAGTCCGGAGACCATGGCTTCCGCAGTCGCGACACCTTTGGAGCGGCAATTCGGGCGGATTGCCGGCATCAATCAGATGACATCGGTCAGCCAATTGGGTTCGACTGGCATCGTGTTGCAATTTGATCTGAATCGCAATATTGATGCGGCGGCGCGCGACGTGCAGGCGGCGATCAACGCCGCACGCAGCCAGTTGCCGTCCTATCTGCCCGGCAATCCCTGGTATCGGAAAGTAAATCCGGCGGACGCGCCGATTCTGATTCTGTCGCTCACCTCCGACAGCGTTACTCTGCCCAATATCTACGACCAAGCCAACACGATTTTGTCGCAGAAACTGGCACAGGTGAATGGAGTCGGTCAGGTTTACGTTGGCGGGGGCGCCAACCCGGCGGTCCGCGCCGAGCTGAATCCCGACCAGCTGAATAAATTCGGCATTGGACTGGATGCTGTCCGCACCGCTCTGAACGCAGCCAACGCAAACGCGCCAAAAGGCGAAGTGGCCAATCCGGTTAATGCATGGACCGTCAATGACAACGATCAGCTCAAGTACGCGGACCAGTATCGGCCGCTGATCGTTGCCAAGAACAGCCAGAACGGCGCAGTGGTTCGTTTGAGCGATGTGGGAGACGTGGAGGACTCGGTTGAAGACGCCCATATCTACGGCGTCTCGAACGGCAAACGCGCCGTAATCGTCATCGTTTTCCGGCAACCCGGGGCGAATATCATTCAGACGGTTGACAACGTATTGGCTCAACTGCCGCAGTTGCAGGCGTCCATGTCGCCAGCTGTCAAGCTGGCTGTCGTGTCCGACCGAACCACGACGGTTCGGGCCTCGCTGCGAGACATTGAAATCACGCTGGGCATCTCGGTGCTTCTGGTGATCCTGGTGGTCTTCGTGTTTCTGCGTACTGTGCGCGCCACCATCATTCCCAGTATTGCCGTCCCGCTTTCCTTGATTGGCACGTTCGGGGTCATGTACCTGCTGGGATACAGCCTGAACAATCTTTCGCTCATGGCTCTGGCGATCTCTACCGGCTTCGTTGTAGACGATGCCATTGTCGTGCTGGAAAACATCACTCGCTATCTGGAGCAGGGCATGGGCCCGATGACGGCGGCTTTCCGGGGCGCACGCGAGATCGGCTTCACCGTGCTTTCCATGAGTACCTCGCTGATCGCGGTGTTCATTCCGATTCTGATGATGGGCGGTATTGTGGGCCGCCTCTTCCGTGAATTCGCTGTTACGTTGAGCGTGGCCATCAGCGTTTCGCTCGTGGTGTCGCTTACGACTACGCCGACCATGTGTGCGCAGTTGCTTAAGTCTCTAGGCGAAGAGACGCACGGGCGAGCCTATAAGCGCAGCCAGAAAGTGTTCGATACAGTGCTGGGAGCCTATCGTGTTAGCTTGGGCTGGGTGCTGCGGCACCAGTTTGCGATCCTGCTGATCACCATTGCGACCGCCGCCTTCAGCATTTATCTGTTCAAAGAAGTCCCCAAGGGATTCTTTCCGCAGCAGGATACGGGACGGATCCAGGGATCGGTGCAAGCTGCGCAGGATATCTCCTTCGACGCTATGCGGAGAAAGATGCGGCGCTACGTTGAGATCGGGATGAGTGACCCAAATGTCTACACCATGATCGGTTTCTGCGGCGGTACCACGGCGATGAATCAGGGACGGATGTTCATCACGCTAAAACCATTAAGCCAGCGGAAGCTAACCGCCGATCAGGTCATCAACGAACTCGGCCGCAAATTCGGCGAGGTGCCGGGCGCCACCCTCTACATGCAGGCGCAGCAGGACCTGCAGATCGGCGGGCGACTGAGTCAGGCGCAGTATCAATACACCCTCCAAGGCGAGGATCTGAATGAGCTCAACGAATGGGCGCCGCAATTGCTCCAGAAGATGCGGCAGTTGCCGCAGTTGCAGCAGGTGAATACCGATCAACAGGACAAGGGCCTGGCGCTTAACGTGATCATCGATCGCGATACGGCTTCGCGCCTGGGTGTTGCGGCGCAGGACATCGACAGCATTCTGTATGACGCTTTCGGGCAACGATTCGTGTCTACCATTTACGAGCAACTCAACCAGTACCACGTCGTGATGGAGGTTGCGCCGGAATTTCAACAGAGCCCCGAGACCCTGGAGAAGACCTACGTTCGCTCTTCCAACGGAAGCATGGTGCCACTATCGGCGTTCGCTCATTTCGGCCCCGCCAACACCTCGCTGGCGGTAAACCACCAGGGGCAATGGCCGGCCTCGACGATCTCATTCAACCTGGCGCCGGGGGTTTCCCTCGGGCAGGCAACCAACGTCATCGAGAAAGCCGAGCGCTCCATCAATTTTCCAGCGACGATTCATGCCAGTTTTCAGGGTACTGCGGCCGCGTTTCAGGAATCTTTGGCCAACGAGCCGATTCTCATCCTGACTGCGCTTCTGGCGGTCTACATCGTGCTGGGCATTCTTTACGAGAGCTACATTCACCCGATTACGATCCTTTCTACGATTCCCTCCGCCGGTGTGGGCGCGCTGCTGGCGCTGAAGTTTACGCATAATGAGCTCAACGTTATTGGCCTGATTGGAATCATTCTGCTCATCGGGCTGGTTAAGAAGAATGCCATCATGATGATCGACTTCGCGCTGGACGCAGAACGGCGCGAGGGCAGGTCCCCGATCGATGCCATTTACGAAGCCTGCATACTGCGGTTTCGGCCCATCATGATGACCACGGCCGCGGCGTTGCTGGGAGCCTTGCCCCTCGCGCTCGGCACCGGAACGGGCTCAGAGTTGCGCCGCCCGCTGGGTTTGACGATCATTGGCGGCCTGATCGTCAGCCAGGCACTCACGCTATTCACCACGCCGGTGGTCTATCTCTACATGGACCGGCTCCGCTGGCGCCGCAGCCGCAAGAGCGAGCTGCCGGGAGTTTCTCCTGCCGCCAGCCACGCAGATTAAGGCAAACACACGCCCTACATGACTTTCGGGTGCCAGGAATTACACAAAGTACAATTACGTCGGTAACTTGCCAGCCCGTTCTCGCCTGTTAGCATTTGTTACAAGGCAGGTGGGGATGAGCAAAGCAGTCACCGTCGCGCTTCTGGTCTTCTTGTTCTTGGCCGGTGGCGCCAACAACGCCGCGGCCCAGGACGGGTATCAAGTTGTCTCTATCACCGATGGGGGCACGATCACCGGCACCGTCAAGTGGACGGGACCGCAGCCCCATCTGACCAGGCTCGCGATCACCAAGGATCCGCAGATCTGCGATCCTGAATCAGCGAAAACCCGCGATCTGGAGCGGCTGATCATCGGGCCAGACGGTGGCGTGGCCAACACGGTCGTGTACCTTAAGAACGTGACGCGCGGGAAGGCCTTTGATCTTCCTCAAACCCGGCGTTTTCTCGATCAGAAGCATTGCCGCTATGAACCCCACATTCTGCTCGTTCCGCAAAATGCTCTGCTTCAAATGAAGAGCTCTGATGCCACGCTGCACACCATTCACATGGATGGCGCGGCCAGCTACAATCTGCCCTTTCCATTCCCCAACCAAGTCATCAGCCGTGACATGCAGTCGCCGGGCCTGGTGAATTTGAAGTGCAACGGCGGCCACGTCTGGATGAACGCCGAAATGTTCGTTGCGCCGCACCCTTATTACGCCGTAACTGACGAAAGCGGCAAGTTCGAACTTACCAATGTCCCTCCTGGACAATATGAGGTCGTCGCATGGCACGAAGGCTGGAGCGTAGCCCGGGAGGAGTCGATGTTTGACGTCCTGACCGAGAAACGCGTGCAGCGGCCGGTGTTCAGCGATCCGAAAACTCAGGAGAAGCAGGTCACGGTCCATCCAGCCGAAACCGCCGTCGTGAACTTTGTACTCTCTGAGAAGTAACCCACCGGTTTTGTTGAATGCAGCGCGGCCGCAAGCGCTGGAGCGAGAATTTTTCACCTTTCCCGCCACCACCCCAGACGTGGGTTATTACCACAGCTTCCCGGGTGAGTACGTTCGTAACTGGCTTATCACTGACATTTCTTCGCCAGAGATAGCAAGGGCCGTAACATCGGATAGACTCCGCGTAGTCTGCCCATGAAGCTAGCCGCCGGTACGCATTTGGGACGCTATGAAATCCTCGCCGAGATTGGCCGGGGTGGGATGGGTGTTGTTTACCGGGCCCGCGACCCCAAGATTGACCGCCTGGTCGCCATCAAGACGATTTCCCTTCTCGGCCAGGAGCCCGAGGACGTGCGCGAATATCGGGAGCGCTTCGTGCTCGAAGCCCGCGCGGCCGGCCGTCTCTCCCATCCCGGTATCGTAACCATATTCGACGTGGGCGAAGAACCCGAGAGTCGCGATCCGTACATCGTGATGGAATATGTCAACGGCGAGTCGTTAAGAAAGCTCCTGGCTGCGGAAAATAAGAAGATTCCACTGCGGTCAGCGCTGCAGCTCGTCCAGGAGCTGGCCGAAGCCCTGCACTACGCACACTCGCAAGGCGTAATTCATCGTGACATCAAGCCCTCCAACGTCCTCGTGACACCCGACTGGCACGCCAAAATCGCCGATTTTGGCATTGCCAAGCTGAACCTGGCGCAACTCACCATCCCAGGGCAGCTTTTGGGCAGCCCCGCCTACATGTCGCCCGAGCAACTGAGCGGCGAAGGAGTGGACGCGCGTTCCGATCTGTTCTCGCTAGGTGTCATTCTCTATACCATGATCACCGGATACCGGCCTTTCCAGGGGAATAGCGCCACCACGGTCTGCTTCAAGGTGGTGAACCGCGATCCGATCCCGGTCACTTCCTTCGATGCCGATCTTCCGTCCGAACTCGACGAGATCATAACCCGCGCGATGGCCAAGAATGTGACGGAGCGATTTCAAACCGGCGCGGAAATGGCAGAGGCCATTGCCGCTTTTTGTCAAAGCTATACATTCTCGGAAAAGGGGAAATTGTTCACCGGCGGGATAAGCGTCCCGCAGCGCAGATTAGCCGCCAGTTTCAAGACCAGGAACTTTTCCAGATTGTCCAAACGGCATGCTCGCAAGGTGAGCGGCCTGGCCGGAAGCGCTATCGAGGAAAGAATCTACCTGGGCGGGGCTGTCGCCCTGCTCTGCATCGCGTCACTCGTTTTATACCGGGGCATAGCTTCCACCCTGCGCCGGCCCGCAGTGGCTTCTCAGGTGACAACGCAGCAACCCACGGCAACCGAGCACAAGTCGGCGGTGAGTGAGCTGCTTTCGGCGTCCAGCTCAACGGATTCGACACAATCGAGCTACCCCGTATCTGGCAAGACAGCCAGGAAAAAACGGGCGAGTGAGGATCGAGGCCACGAACCCTCGTCGGCTAGCGCCGTGCCGGCGAGCGCGGAGCCGGCAGCGATGCAGATTGATATCCGGCATCCTTTTGCTGACGCCGAACTTACTGTCTGGCTGGACAACCGAGCCATCTATTCGCGCCGGCTCCATGGAGAAGCTTCCAAGCACGCCCTCGTTTTCCGTCAGGTTCGTGGTCATTACTCAGACAGCATTCAGGTCTCATCCGGCCAGCATCAGATACACGTGCGGGTGCGCACCCCGGATGATTCCTACGATCAATCCAAAACCATCTCCGGAAGCTTCGCGGCCGAGGAGCAGACCGTTCTTCGTATTCTCTGCGACAGGCATGGCAGCGAACTGGACGTAAGCTTGCAGTAAGCCGCAGTCTAAAGCTGACAAACCAAGACAGCTTGATTGCGATAGGGACAATCGAGGCCGGGCAGACCGGGCTGCTGCAGGACGATCCAACTGACTCCGTACTTCGCTTGCAAACCCCGGAAATCTTTCAGCTGAAGGTTGCTCCAGCCAGATTGCGCCTGCACTTGCTGCAGCCATTCGTCGGCCATTGCGGGAAACATAGAGACGGCGCCCGAATCCTTGACTGCGTCTGCCGTCCGGCTGCGGCGGGCTATCGCGCGAAAGCCCTGCTCGTCCTCCCCTGCGATTTCCATATAAGCAGGGTCCAGCGCAAAGATGGCGTTGGTGGGAGTGTTCTTGCGGACCCACAGGAATGCTTCAACCCACCGGTTCTTGGGCTGCGCGGACGGCCACTCGATGTGCGCGCTGGCCGGGAAAAGCTGCCGCTGCGCCACAAACATTCCAGCACAGAGCGGAACAAAAAACACCAGCCATCGCCAGACACGGGTTTTCAAGACAAACTCCGTCAATATTCCGCCTCCAAGCAGAAGCATGATTACGTAAAGCAAATGCAGTGAACGCATGGGCTGCAAGCGAGCCAGTGCCTCGAAGCGTGCCGGAATGGAGAGCAGCAGAGCCATAGCCACATAGACCAACTGGTAGACCAGCAGCGTGCGGCACAACAAATCCACATTTCGCCACTGCCTCGCCCGCGCAAGGCGGCTGAACCACCATAGAAGGACTAGCGGGCCACACACACCGAGCCATTCATACCATTGCCAGCGTGTCAGGAAAAAGTAGGAACGGGTAAGGGCCACTTGATGGTAAGCCTGCGGCGGTGGATCGAAGGAAATGCCAAACGGCAACAGAACTGCAAATGCGGCCGACGGAGAGCTCAGGTTTTTGATCCCCACCAGCAGGATGCAAAATGAAAGAGCAAAAACCGCCATCAGGGGATGAATTGCGCCGGCAAAAATGAGGAACAGTGCGGCTTGAATGTATTTTCGATCAAGCACCTTCACGGTCGCAAGAATTGTCGCAAAAGCGGAAAGGTTCCGCGGATTGATGTACTGGTCCATAATGTACAGCGCGGTCCCGGCCACCGGCAGCGTTAGAAGCGCAGTGACGAGAGCGACGCCTGCCCAGCGAGCCTTCGGGTCGCTGAAACACCTCGCGCTCAACTGCCAGCAAGCCAGCAACAGCAAGAAGATGGAAACCACCTGCCAGATAAAGAGTGACGTCTCGAGGCGCAAATGGCTCACGCGCACGAAAGCTGCAATGAGATTAGGGAACAGCGTTGAATG
>Ga0187769_10002934_pt1 | contig 10101 bp, 15 predicted proteins | sample 0116_SJ02_MP02_1_FD_133140 | JGI IMG/M metagenome (GOLD analysis project Ga0187769, IMG submission 133140) | Tropical peat soil microbial communities from peatlands in Department of Meta, Colombia - 0116_SJ02_MP02_10_MG | ecosystem: Environmental > Terrestrial > Soil > Wetlands > Peat | place... | reverse complement strand
CCATTCGCTCCCCAGAGGCCCGGCGACCACACACGGCCCCTGGTTCATCGCGTCGCCTGTTGCTGATCGGGACCGTCACTGGCCCCGCCGTTGCTGCGGTTAGGAGGTTCGGGCGCACCTCCTTCCGCCCCTACGTCCAAGGAGGGGGACTTTGTGCACAAATCGCTTCATTGCACTCGTCTCTCCTTGTTCGAGGGGGCGTTGCTTGGTGTTGCTTTGGCGGTCACGGGGGCGACGGCTGACGGATTTGGCGGACTCCGACTCGAGCCATCCCGACGACGGATAGGACCAAGGTGGACCTCCGCATCCAGGTCCATCGACGAAACGAACGACGTGATGTCAAGCTCGGATCGAGATGCTCGAGCCGTAGCCGTTGGCGTTCGCGCTGAGCGCGGCCACCCCTAGATCGAGGACGAGACCGATGCACGCGTCGCGCAGGGTCCAGCTCCTTCTCGAATGCTTCTGCAGTCTGCCGACACTCCACAGATGCGCCGGAATCACAAGCAGATGTGTGGATGAAGGAACCGTCGTGGCTCGTACGGACGAGCGCGCTGCGCACGCCCGTTGGCGCGGACCGCTCCAGCCCGCGCCGAACAAGTCAGACATATGAGACACCGACCACCGCCCCGCCTGTCGCCAAGTGAACTCCGATTCTGAGTCCGCTTCGCAAGGTAAGGATCCAGTTGCAGGCGAACCAGAACCAAAAGTCACGGTCTGCACCGCTATCTCACAACAGGTCTCCAATTCTCGAGACCGGCAACATTTGCCTTCGGTTGCGTCGTTCGCTACTGAGGTAGGAGCGTCGTCGCTCGGAACGCTAAAACGCTCGGGTAGTAGGGATGGGCTGCTCAGGATCTGTGCTTACGCCACCAGCCTCCGCGCCGAGGGGTCGACATCCACGTCGTCCAGCGCCTCCTGGTTCACGCCAACATCACCACCGCGACCCGCTACCTGCACCTCTCCGACCGACCTGTCCGCCGCCGCGGACAAGGCGTTCCCCGCCGACTGACGGCTACTCCCCCTCGCTCATGCGCATCTCGGGAGAACAACCACGGCATCCGCGCTCGGGCAGCGAGAGAAGCCCGCCCGTCTTCGCGAAGGGTGGACAATTCGTAGATGGCGGGTCATCCTGAATGGATGCAAGCATCAACACGGTTTGCCCCCAAGTCGTGGCATCGACGCATGACACTCGGCACACTCACTCTGGCCACGTCGGCCGTCTTCGTCATCGGCACGACCGCAGTGAGCTCGGATGCCCAGGCACAAGGCACCCGCCCAGCCCGACTCGAATTGTCGTCGAAGCATCACAAGCACCAAACGAACAAGCATGGAAAATCCCAACAGAGCAGTACTGCCCCTTGCCTCGAGGGGAACTGGGACGTGACGAGCATCACCTTGAGCACGACGGGGTTGACCTTCACCGGCGGTGCCGGGACCACCGTCGACATCATGTCCAACGGGAACGCGCTGGGAAACTTCACGGCGAGTGCGCCGCTGGTGGGAAGCGTCGGCTCGGCCAAGTTCAGCGGCACCGTGACCGACCACTACGGGTTCTCATCCAAGACGACGTCGCACTCGGGAACGTTCCCCGTATCGACGGTCACCGACGATGCCACCATCACGGTTGCCGGTGAGACCAAGCCCGTCACATCCTCGCCCGAGCAGGGCTCGTACACCTGCACCGGCAAGAACCTGTCGCTCACGTTCACCAGCGGCGCCAGCACGCTGACGTATCAGATGTCCCCTGCCGGTTGACCGGCAGGGCCGTCGGGATCGCCGGCAGCCAAGATCGGTCTAGGCCTGATCCGTCCCCGACGCACGTGTGGCTGACGGTTCGCATAGGCGGCTTCGGCGGTCAGCGGGGTCATGATGCACCGCGCTCGACTGGGGTCAACCGGCCTAAAGCATCCTGGCGACGCCGGCGGCGGTGACCTTCGGGCGTGACCACGTCAGGCGGTCACCGACCAGATCGGTGGCAGTATCCAGTCAATAGGCGGCTCGACTAGCTGGGATTGCTGCGACCAGCTCGGAAGGCTTCGGGATTCCTCGAGGCTGCGGGCCTGAGTTCCCGGGCGCAGCATCCCGGAGGGGAAGCTGCAGGAGAACAATCGTCGTGAACAGTAAGGAGGAAGCATGAGTGATGTGAGCCAGGACGCAACGGTGGCAGATGCGCCGGATGCGCCGGATGCCCCCCAAACCGAAAGGGAGAAGCTGGACGCAGAAGCAGGTCACTTCGGCATGTGGATCAACGACAACATCGTCGGCAACCCGATCACGTTCATCATCGCCATTCTCTCGGTTGTCATCGTCTATGCGGCGATCCCTTTGGTTGGTGGGTACACGAAGTGGAACACGGGCCTGGGCCTGTTCTTCAATACTCTGTCTTCGTCCTTCGAACTGATCACTGGCGTCGGTGCGGTTGTCGGCGTGGTCGTCTTGCACAAGTCGGTCAAGGCGCACCGGGCGCACACTCGTCAGTATTTCGCTGAGATCCACGACAAGCTGGACGCACTGATGGGTGAAAAGGACTTGTCCAAGACGAACTGATGTGGCGGTCGAAGGGATGGGACGGCTGTCAGCAGCCCGGCTCCAGAAACAAGCGCCGCGGAGGTTGCCTAATCAGGGTTCTGTTCCGATGCGGAAGCCACCGACCTCCTGGCGGCGGTCAGCCTGGATTGGGCTGGCTACGGCGGCGGCGGGGCGCCGGTGGCTGTTCGTATGTGATCTCGTCGGCGACATCGATCGGGTCTACCCCTTCGGGGACGCCCCCTACGATGGGGACATGTCGGACACCATCCTGAACCAACCGATCATCGCTGCGAATGCATTCTGAGTAGGGGGCCACGGGTGAGGGAGTTCACCAACCATATTGCTGTCGTTACGGGGGCAGCATCGGGAATAGGTAGGCAACTCGCCGAGGACCTCTTGGACCGGCGAGCCGAAGTGATCGGCGTTGACGTGCAAGATCTTGCGGATCGTCCACGATTCCACTTCGTACGATGCGATTTGTCAGACATCGATGCGTACGTCAACACGCTCGGACACACGGAGAAGGAACACGGGAGGATCGACATCCTGGCCAACGTTGCCGGAATCGACCGAGGCGTCTCTGTGGCCGAAGGCGACCGGGACGTCTTCGAAAAGATCATGCGAGTGAACTTCTTCGCTCCTCTGGCCGGGACGTTGGCCGTCGTACCTGGAATGGCATCCCGCAGGTACGGATACGTCCTCAACGTGTCGTCCGATTCGGTCCGCTCTCCGATCGCAGGTGCATCGGCCTACATAGCCTCCAAAGGTGCGGTCACCGGGTTCACCGAGAGCGCCGCCCTCGAGCTCAAGGCAAAGGGGGTGCACCTCCACGTCCTCTATCCGGGATTCGTCTATACGTCGATGGGAAGCGAGGCGATCGAGGAGGGTTTGAAACCGCCCCCGCGGATGATCGTGAGGACACCCGAACAGGTCAGTGCTCTCGCTCTCAAGAAGCTCGGCGGCCAAAGAATCGAGATCAACGCTGCACCGATCGCCCTCGCCACACCGATTCTGAAGAGTCTTGCTCCTCGGCTTTATCGACGGATGATGGCTCCGCAGGCCATGCCCATCCCGCATCATTGACGTCTCTCGGGACGACTCTCGTTCGCCATCGAGCACCGGCATCGCCGGTGGCCATGAGGAGTTGGCCGTCACTGAGCAACCAGTGGGTGGCATCGATCAGGTCCACGGTCCATGGCTCGTGGGGGGACCCGATTGCGCCGACAGGTCAGTGCTCGTGGGGCGGACGGACCGAGTGCTGGTTTGCGTGGCGATGACGCGGGGACGATATCTGGGTGCTGATCTCGCCTTTGTACCCGAGACGCCGGAGCACCCACACCCCGAGTCGGCTGGGTGGTCTGCGTCGCTGTTCCTTCATCGCCTCAGCTTCGTGCTCGTTGGTTATCCACACTCCGTCATGGCCGCTGCGCCATCTCCTGATCCTCTTGGCCATGGGCGAAGCGTAGCGATAGCCGAAGCGGGAACGGTTACTCGGGTCTGCGTCACAGGACTTGGATGGACATCGGCTCTATCGGGAACACGCACCAGACAACCACTCGCACGGTGATCCACGGGGTCGAACAGAACGACGCTACGACACGTACAGTGTCCCGTCCTTCTCGGTGACGGTTCCTCGCCGAAGCGGCGCTATGGCTGTGATGCCCTTCTCCACGGCCTCTAGCCCGGGGATCTTGGCGTAGATCCCCTGCGGACCTCGAACCATCCGACCCGTGTGGACGTCGTACGTGGCCTGATGCCACGGGCACACGAGGCATCCGTCGGCGTCGATCGAGCCACCGCCAAGGTCGGCCCGAAGATGGCGGCATCGCCGACCAACGGCGAACCTTTCCTCGCCGGTGTTGCCCACCGCCCACCGTCCAGCGCCGGTTACCTCTCCGGCGGGGAGTTCGTCGACGGGTCCCACCCTGGTTTCCGTTGCCATTGTCACCTCCTGGGGAAGAACCGTTGCAGGGCCGACTGTATGCCCCCGGGGTCAGTCGCCGATAGGGCCTGACTCTCCGGGGCACTGTTTGGTGTCACCCCGAGCTGGTATGGATAGGAGAGATCCCCCCTCTCAATGCAATGCTCAGAAGCGTGAATCGTGACTCGGCAATGGACGCCGAGACAGCCGCTTCGATCCTCTCGGAGATGACAGGGACACCATTCCGCCACGTGGGTCAACTCTCTGGCGGCGAAACCGGAGCACACCGGTTCATCGGACCAGATGGCCGACCGATCGTGGTGAAGTGGGACACCACGCCCGATGGCCGTGGATTCCGAGGTGAGGCGGTCGTCCTCTCAGAGCGTCTTCGACGTGAGGCGGGCTGGCCAGTCCCAGCTGAATCAGTAATCGATGCCGATGAGGTCAGCTTCATCATCCAAGAGTTCATGCCGGGGACACGCCCGACAGCAATCGATCATGGACTCGTCGATCAGCTCTTGCATCTTCACTCATGCCGACTCGGCTTGGCAGAACCCCACGATCCCGTCCGTTGGCCCGAGAACCTCATCACAACGCTCGCCATCGGTGGGAATGGGTACTGCCGCCACGAGTCCTTCTATGGCTACGACGGGCGCACTCGATCCCTGATCGGGCGAATCGAACAGTTCGGGTGCTCGCTGAAGCCCAAGGACTTCATTAGCCACGACGTGGTGCACTGGGATCTTCATCCAGGGAATCTTCTGGTCGATGGCGGTGATCTATCGGCGATCGTGGACACCGATTTCGCCATCATTGGCGATGCTGGATTCGATTTGGTCATGTTGGCTCTGACCAGTCTGCATGAGGAGTGTGAACCGGGCGTCAGATCTCGACTTTTTGCCGAGGCTTTCGATAACCTCGATGGGTTGCGAGCACAGGCGTACCTCGGACATCTGTTCGTCCGACTGATCGACTGGCCGATCCGGCGCAACAGCCCAGCCGAAGTGGATTTCTGGTTGGCTAGGGCTGACGAGCTACTCACGATCTGACCCAATCGTGGGCGTGCCCCAGAGTGGCATCCGGCCTCGGCGGAATGAGAGACAGCCGGCACGGGCTCAGATCTCCGTCGCAGCGTGGCGGAGGCGATACACGATGAAATTCGGAACGCCCACGGTAGGCCTCAGATCATCAGGAAACCGACGTATCGCCTCTGCTGAGGGCTGCGCTTCGGCGATCCGCTCGACCACGAAGCCCCCGTCGGCGAAGGCGTTGATGACGGCCGAGAGGGGCCGCCGCCAGAAGTGCTGCGTCACCTCGACATCGTCCTTCTTCCAGGTGTCACCCACCAGCTCGGTGTTGAAATAGCCACCCTGCTGCGACGGCAGCGTCGGAGCGAACGGATGATCGAGCGAGAGCACCACCCAACCACCCTCTCTCAGCACCTGAGCGAAGGACCGGAGCGGCACTGTCCAGTCTCCGAGGTAATGGAGGGCCAGCGAGCACGTGATCCCGTCGACGGAGCGGGGTTCGAGCGGGAGTGGCTCTGCGAGATCCGCTACGACGAATCGGCCACGGTCGCCACATCGTAACCGGGCTTCTTCGATCATGGCCGGACTCAGATCGATTCCGATTACGTCGGCTCCGCTGTCGAGCAGCCATTCTGCCTGAGCACCGGCACCACAACCGGCGTCGAGCACGGTGAGACCGGAGAGATCCGGGGGTATCAATGACCGCAGGGCTGGTCGTTCAAGCCACCCGTTGAAGGGCCCGTGATCGGTGGTCGCCGACCACACGGGAGCCAGACGGTCGTAGGCTTCACGGGTGCGTCGTGCATGATCGGCTCGATCCGTCGGGTGGTCAGGTGCCATATCGGGATTCTGCCAGTCCGACCGGGGCCAAGACTCAAGTAGTCAGCGGCCATCTGGCGGTCATTCCTAGACTCGCCTCGTGGTTGATCGTGAGCTGGTCCTCGTTTCCGGTGCTCCAGGGGTCGGGAAGAGCACCCTCGCTGTTCAACTCTCTGCATTGACCGGGATTTCCCTCTTGAGCAAAGACGTCATCAAAGAATCTCTCTGGGATGCCCTCCAGCCGCCAACCGGTGATTTGTATTGGTCACGCAAACTGGGTGGTGCAGCGATGGAAGTGCTCTGGGCTCTCGCTGCGCGGAGTTCTCGGGTGATTCTGGAGGCCAACTTCCGGCCTCACAGCGACTATGAGCGGGGCAGGCTGTCTGCCCTTTCAGATCGCATCGTCGAGGTCTACTGCTCGTGTCCGCCAACCGTGGCTACGCAGCGCTACGAGAGTCGAGCAGCGCAGCCGGATCATCACCCCGCACACGTTACGCCCCACCTCGACCCTGCCCTCTTGGCAGAGTTCGACCAACCAATCGGCATAGGACCGGTGATTGAAATCGATACGACCGAACCGGTCGATGTCCAGTCGGTTGCGAAGAGAGTCATTGATGCTCTTCCAGAGCGCTCCTAGTCACGGGGCGCCAAAGGCGCACGCTTGACTTCTAAGACTACATAGGTAGAGTTATTGCCGTGACCCGTTCACGGAGACCCTCTCCGCAAGTGATCAGAGTCCTTCAGGCACTGGCCGCCGATCCGGCCCGGTGGCGCTACGGCTACGACCTGGCCACAGAAGTCCGCCTGAAATCCGGCTCGCTCTATCCCATCCTGATTCGGCTCGCCGACCGTGAGGTGCTCGAAACGTCCTGGGAGCCGGGACCGCCCGGCCGGCCGCCCCGCCATCTGTATCGGCTCACTGCGACCGGGCGGGAGTATGTGGCGACTCTCGACGTCGCCCGCTCCGAACGGTCCGTAGCGCGCCGGCGCTTGGGCCTGAGCGGGGCGTAGCGTCCGTCATGGCGATCTTGTTGCTGATTGGCGGGGGTCGGCCCTCCGTCCTGGCGATCTTGCTGCTGGGCGGCGCAGGGGCGGTGTTGTGGAGTCGCGAGCACCCACCTCAGGACCCGCTGGCGGTGCGAGCCGACGTTCCGTTCCGGCTGTTGCAATGGGCGGTCGGACTGCTCCCCGACGACCGGGTCGATTGGGGCCAGGCCATGCTCGGCGAGTTGGACCGGATCGAAGGTCGTTCGGGGCGGTGGCGCTTCGCTCTCGAATGCGTGGCCGGCGTCGTGCTCTTGCCGCCATGGAGGCCCGCCGGACCGATGGCAGCACTGGGAGCCGTCGCGCTGGGCAGCGCGGTCGTACTCGGCATCGGGTTCGTCCACTTCGGGCTGGCCGCCAACCCTTGGAACTGGATCATGCTGGTGATCCTGGTCACCCTCGTGACGGGTTTGGTCGTCGCCGCGAGCGTGCTGCTGCGCCGGCGCGGGGTGGCCCGTCTGGGGCTGGTGGGCGGGCTGTTCGTCGCGGCAACGTGGTTGGCCTTCTCGGGGTTCACCTGGGCGGGAATCATCAGCCCGATCAATTCCGTGGGCGACTGGACTGGCCCCGCACTGTTGATCGGGGTGCCGTTGGTCGTGGGTGTCGGAGGCGAATGGCGCAGCGGAAGCGCCCTCATGGGCCGGCGCGCCGCTCGGCTGGCCGGCGTCAGTGCCGGGCTGGCCATGTTCTTCGTCTCGACGATCGCGGTCGTGGCGATCGACGGAGGACCGCGCGACCCGGGGGCGGGCCTTGCTGGAGGCGTCAGCGAGGCCTTCCGCAATGTGGCGATGCTCTTCTTGATGTTTCTCCCCGTGGCGACGGCAACGATCGGCTGGGTCGCGGCAACAGCCACCGACCGCCTGCGATCTGTTTACCTGGCTCAACGGAATCACGACTCGACGAACACGACGAAGGCCACTGCACGTCCTGCCGACGGAAGCAAGAGCCGAACCACGAGGCGCTTGCTGTTCCGCGCAGCAGTGGTAGTGGCGGTCGTCATGGCCGTCGCTCTCTTCTTCCAGGCCAGATAGATGAGCTGGTCGTCCTAAGTCCGGGGAAAGGCCGAGCAGACCAAGGACACGTATCCGTCAGGCGCTCCTGAGTGCGAAGAACGCCATGACCCTACCAATGACACCGGGACTGTGGCGCCCTCTGGGCGGCAGCATTTGGCTTACTCCAGACCCCTTGCAACTGACGTGTGTGGTGCTTACTGTGGGGCGCAGTTGGTCACCTCCGACCGACGAGAAAGGTGGGGGAGCCATGCGCAAGCTTTTGGCATCCACGGCGGTCCTGCTGTCCGTCCTGGCATCTGGAGTTGTGGCGTCGAGCACCGTCGGAGTCAGCACCGCGGGGGCCGCGGTGTACGCCAGCAAGTCGGCCTTCTGCGGCGCCAACGATCAGATCGACCGAGGGAGCGCGAACATCACCTCGAACGCGGGATTTCTGGCCTTCCTCAAGACGCATACCCACGATCTGGCGGTCCTGAAGAAGAACGCCCCGCCAGGGGCATTGGGTCAGACGGTGCAGCAAGTGGTCAGCGGCGCCGAAGCGGCCATCTCCTCCAACAACGCCAACGCCCTCAACAACCTGCCCAACGGTGCATCCATCGACACCTACTGCGGGGTGGACGGGATCGGGAACCCGCTGCCGTCGTACTTCGGCACCGGAAAGACAACCGCCTTTTGCTCGACGTTCGTCCCCGTCTATCAGGATGTCCAGAACTCGGCGTCGAGCGGCAGCAAGTCGGCTGCCCTGGCCGTTCTCACGGCTCATCAAGCACAGATCAACCAACTCGCTTCGGAGTTGTCGTCGTTGCCCAAGTCGATCAAAGCTACGGCGACGACCGCGGTGCACAAGGCTCAAAAGGCCATTGCGACGCAGAACCCATCAGCCATTGGGGGTGGCAACGGCAACGGACCAGCGGACCATGTCGCTCTCTACTGCGGGCTGAACCAGTAACGGGGCGTCCAGGTTTAAGGATCCTCGAAAGGCACCGCCCCCGCTGCCGGGAAGGGGAGCCTCTGTAGCGCGGATTGCCCGGGCGACCCGCAGTCTCCGCACAGTCTGGACGCCAGCAAGCGAGGAAACGGCCAAAGTCGTACAGTTCGACCGTCACCCAGAGGAAGGGGTCCTTCATGACGGTCCGCATCCACACCACTCTTCCCGGCGTCAGCCAAGAGCAGTTTGATGCCGTACACAAAATCGTTACGGCTGGCGAGCCGCCGAAGGGCCTTCTTTTTCACTCGTCGGCACCGGTCGGGCATGACTGGGTTGTAATCGACTTCTGGGAATCGCGTCAGGACTACGACGCGGCCATGCCGGTGATTCAAAAGGCGATCGAATCAGCCGGAGTGACTCCCGAGGGTCCGCCAAGCGTTGAGGAGTTTCCGGTCCACGAGATCTTGAGGCCTTGACTTTGCCTCTCCTCCCCGCAATGCGCCCTTGTTGAGGGGGGCGCGTGCCCCCGGTCGCCGGGTCGGGGTGCCATATATTCCGAGGCAGGACCGTGCACGGCGGCGTACTGCCGTCGGCGATCCAAGATCACGCCACAAAGGGACGGCGCGGCGGCGCGTTACGAAGGACGCCGAGCGCCGTGTCGCTCAAGAAAGACGTCAATCGCTGACCAGTCGTCGGGCTTGCCAGCGACGGCGCTTTCGAACAACACGATCTGCGCGCGCTCGTGCTCAACCACGGCCTGGCCCAGAACGGATTCGTCCTCGGGAAGCACGTCCGCGAGGTTCCCGTACATCCTCAAGGTCT
>Ga0187769_10002932_pt1 | contig 10115 bp, 9 predicted proteins | sample 0116_SJ02_MP02_1_FD_133140 | JGI IMG/M metagenome (GOLD analysis project Ga0187769, IMG submission 133140) | Tropical peat soil microbial communities from peatlands in Department of Meta, Colombia - 0116_SJ02_MP02_10_MG | ecosystem: Environmental > Terrestrial > Soil > Wetlands > Peat | place... | reverse complement strand
GGTTCGAGTCCTGCACTGCCCACCATTTTGGATTCCAGCACAATCAGGCCGTCTTCTCTGATCTCGCGCCCGGGATCGGGGGCGGCCATTCGGCACTAATTTAAAGCATCGCCGTTTTGGTGCGGAAAATAGCGGATGGGAAGAGGCAGGAACGTCTAATGTTCCCCCTCTGTTCAGATCGTGCTTTTTACTGGATGGAAGAGTTCCGCAAGCATCATGATAGGGCGCTTGCGGATTTTGAGGTCCATTTCAAAGCGGACCCTGTGTACGATCCCCTGCGCTCCGATCCGCGCTTTGCCGACTTCCTGCGCCGCGTGGGCCTGCCGCCTTAACTCACATCATGTGCGCCACCGCCCAAACACGCTCACTGATGCGGGACCGGAAGTTTTCCGCATGTGGCCCCGAGCGACTCCGCCTCCGCCGGACAGGTGACCCAGAGGATGTCCGGCGAAACGGCCGCCGGCAGACGCGGCGGTACATTGCGGGAAACAGGTGCGTTCTGTGTACTCAGCGGTCGGAGGATTCGGCGAGGCTTAATCTGAGCGGGGTGGGCAAGCTGCCCGCGAGCAGAGGTTGCGGCCATCCCTGAAAACACAGCGGAAAGAAGAGCCACCAAATTGTCCGACCGATGCCGGTCATGTATCCCCCTCATTGGTTGAACTTCTGTTTTGCGATGTACAGTCTTGCTTCTGCCACGACCGCTACGCCTCCGGCACAAGCACCGCCACGTTTTTCCCGCCCAGCGTGCCAGTGACTTCGAAATTGCCGACTGGACCCGGGGCGTGGAAGGCTCCCGATACATGCAGCGTGCCTCCCCCCGTTCCTGTGCCCGTAACGGTGATGTCTGCGATCAGCGACAGGTCCGAGTTCGAGTTCCACGTCACCACCCCGTCGACTTGAACATCGGAAGCGAATGCACAGCCGACCAGCGTTGTCACCTGGCCGGTCGAAGTGGAGACCGTGGTAAAAGTCCCTGCTCTCAGACCAACACCGTTACCGGAGCCAATCGCGCTGCGTTTGATCGCATCGATGGCCGCCGCCACCGCCACGGTCACAACTTTCCGTTCCGCCACTCCGATTTCGTTCTGCCCGTTCGGGTCAACGTCAGCCGGACGAGCGTCAGCCGCCACCATTGGGAAACGACCCATTGCCGGCCATACGATCTCGGGCACTTTGGCACAGCTCGTGTCGCCCACTTGCAGCGTCTCGATGAAGTTGGTGGCCAAGGTGTCGGCACAGGCGTTGGACAGCACGGGCTCGTGGAACGCCTCTGGAATTACGACGAACGAGCTGGACGGAAATTGATGGGCGGCGAGCTGGACCATTTTGATCGGCACTAAGGAGTCCGTGTCGCTCACCGTAGCCAGCACCGGCACATTCGGATAAGTCGCTTTCTTAGGCACCAAGGGGATGTGTGGCGTCGATTCCTCCCAGTAAGCGCATTGCTGGGTAAGCTCAAAGTCAAAGTACGTCCCTACCGACTTCGAGAATGGATCGAAGTAGTCTGTCGGAAGCGTCCCCACGAGTTGCCAGTACGCCGCTAGTCGCTGGGCCAGAGGTTCCTGATAGTTGTAGGGGCTGTGGCCATCGTAGTCGACACACTGATTGGCATACTGGTCGCCAACTGAGTCCAGGGCCGGGTCGCCTGCATCGTACAAAACTGCGAAAGGTTCTTCCGCGCCTAGGCGGAGCAGGGGCAACGGATCTCCCTGGCGGAGAGAGTCCCAGGTGGCCAATAGTTCTCCAGTGTCTTGGAAAGGCCCGTTGGGTAGAGTAGCAATCTCGGCAATGACTTCTTCGTTTACGGTGACGAACTTCAGGTTTCCGCTGGCGTCGTACGCGTACCCTTGCACCGGATTATTTTGCACCGCTTGGATGACGGCTCTAAGCTCCTGATCTGGGTTGGGATGGTCAGGCCGGCAAGTGGGAGAACGCTGGCAGAGCAACTGAACTGTCAGCAGGTCGGCGTGGGTATTGAAAGCGTCATTGAAAGGGGTTGCTGTCGCCGGGCTGTTGGCGGAATCCAAAATCACCGAGCGCACGTGTTGCGGGAACCACGCGGCGTATGCCGACGCGTCCATGCCCCCCGACGAGCCTCCGTAGTAGTCGATGAGGTCGTATCCCAGGGCTTGCCGAACCGCATCCACATCGAACACGACATTTCCGCTCCCCCATTGGCTGCTCGTTGCCCCCAACTGTGCGGCGCACTCGGCGATCGCATCGGCGAAGCTGGCTGCCGTCCCGCGTTGAAGGCCGGGACAGCCAAGCGCCGCGGACTGTCCGCTGCCGCGATCGTCCACCAGCAACAAGTCATGCACATCCAGGTTGGCCGCGAAGGTCGACAGGAACAAGGCCCTCTGAGCCGACGTGCTCTCTCCCGGCCCGCCCAGATTCGGCACGATCGCGCTGACCGCCGGACCAGAATTCGAGTGTGCATACACTTCAAAGTAAATGTTGATTTGGGTGGCGTCAGTGTGGCCCTCGGGTTCGACTTGGGCGCCATCTTCCGACCGAAAGAGTGGCACCGAAAGGTACCCGCAACCAGCGGCGCCGAGCGCCAGCGCATCCGCGGGACACGTGATCCAGATGATGTCCGGCGAGGCCGTTGCCGACGGATTCGCTGGACCTCCGCGCTGCGAAACTTGCGGTAAGCGCGGATTTCCCGGGAAGTGGTAGCGATGGTTTCCCCTGGCATCCTGCGCGGCCAGCGGAAATGCCATCAGCGTCGTCAGGATCGTCAGTGCGGCGGCATAACTCATTCTGGATTTCATCCGAGTCTCCCTGCTCTTCGATGTTCTTTCGGGAAGGAGCCATTGACCAGCCTTTGGCCCGGCCGGTTATCCGAGGCCGGCTTCTAGGCTGGCCATGCCCAAAACCTGTTCACAAGAAACCAGATCCAAGTCTCTCCTCGATGCGGACACCGCGAGCCGCAACCTACTGTTTCGTCATTGGGCCGCTGACGTTGCTAAGGCCATCGGTCTCGATGAAGCCAGGATCCCGCCTGCAATGGCATCGAACCGCTACAGTCGGGGTTAATGCTGTAGGTGCCGGAGTTAGTCTGATTGCCGGCGCAGGTCCCGTTGTAGCAAGCGGTGAAGGTGGTCGAAAAGTTCCCGGCCCCATCGAACGTGCCTATGCCCACGTAGTTCACCATCGCGGAGCGGGACAGATTGAGGTTGCCTTGGGCATTGACGAAGGGATACCAGCCCTTAAAGTCAAAGATGTAGTTGCCCTTCATAGTGGCGTTGCTGCACCCGCTGGCGGCATAAGCAGAGGGCACGAGTGCCGCGGATAGAGTGAGGATCACTAACAGGCTCATGGTTCGCTTCATAAAGGTTCTCCTTTCTTGGTTGTCGGTCCCAGGGCAAATCGTGCCCGGGACTGCCGACGTTCTGCCAGTACTCCCGTTCTGGGTCAATATTCCGCGCCTACTCTTTTTCAATTCTTTGTCTAGCTAGATAAGTGGCTGCCGTACAGTTACTTACGAAGATTTCTATTCTTGCCGTGATAAACTTCCTGCCACGGCTTTGCGGCGCCGCTGTCTGTGACTGCCGGTTCTCCATCTCGCACTCTGATTCGCTTCGGCGTTTTCGAGCTTGACACCGAGAGTGGAGAACTGCGCAGGCAGGGTTTGAAAGTCCGGTTGCAGGAGCAGCCCTTCCAGATTCTCCAGGTTCTGCTGGAGCAGCCCGGCCGGGTGGTAACACGGGAAGAGCTGCAGCAGCGGATTTGGCCCTCCGATACCTTCGTGGATTTTGATTCCGGCCTCTACAACGCAATCAAGAAGCTGCGGGAAGCGCTTGGGGATTCGGCGGAGAACCCGCGTTTCATCGAGACCCTCTCGCGGCGCGGCTACCGTTTCATTGCCGCGGTGGAGGGAAATACGCACGCTGCCGCACAAACGCAGATCGCCGAGGTAGCGAAGCCTGCGCGCAACCGGAACGTGCGGCTTGGCATTGTGCTCGGCCTCGCGGCAGCGATCGCGCTGGTAGCAGTTTTGGGCGGCGGGAAACTCCGGCGGCGATTATTCCGTGCCAACACGGTCCCGCAGATCGACTCGATCGCCGTTCTGCCCTTGCAAAATCTCTCCGGCGATCCGAATCAGGAATATTTCTCCGATGGCATGACTGACGCGCTGATCACGAGCCTCGCCGAGCTCGGCTCTCTGAAAGTGATTTCGCGCACGTCCTCCATGCAGTACAAGCCAACCGGAAAGTCCTTGCCCGAGATTGCCCGCGAACTGAACGTGGATGGGATCGTCGAAGGAACTGTGCAACGTTCTGGCGACCGCGTACGCATCACGGCACAGCTCATCCAGGGTTCCACCGATAAACACCTCTGGGCGAACAGCTATGAGCGGCAATTGCGGGACGTGTTCGCGCTCGAACAGGAAGTCGCTGCCGACATTGCCCGACAGGTCCAGGCGAAGGCAGCAAACCCGCGAGCACAACCGCGGCCCGTCGATCCCAGAGTTCTGGATGCTGTTGTTCTGGGGAACTACTACCTGGGCGAGGTGAACCGCGGCGCTGGTGATGAAGGGGCGACGAAGGCGAGAGCGTATTTCCAACAAGCGATCGATCTGGATCCAGGTTTTGCCCCTGCCTACGTCGGGCTCGCCAATTCATACGACCCTCAGTGGTACGGCAGACCGGGAGACCTCGCTCTCATGAGAAAAGCGGCCGAAAAAGCCGTGGAGCTCGATCCGAATTCCTCGGATGCCTGGGCGGCATTGGCCGACGCGAAAGGTTACGCATGGGATTGGTCTGGCGCGGAACAGGGCTATCGGCAGGCGCTTGTCCTCAATCCCAACAACGCCGACGCCCACGATAATCTGGCCAACCTCCTTGACATCATGGGCCTCATGGACGAGGCCTGGAAGGAATATCAAATCGCTCAGGAACTCGATCCGGAACACGATCACCTCTCGATGGGGCTCTACTTGCGCCGCCAATACGACCGTGCGCTCGAGATTCAGCAGAGGGTCGTGAAAAGAGATCCTGGGGATGGCCTGCAGCACTACTTCCTGGCCGGGTTCTATGCACAGAAGGGAATGGATAAACAGTTCACCCAGGAGATGGCGACCGCTTTCGCCACGCTTTTCGGATCTGCTGAACTCGGGGATCGGCTCCGCCGGGCTTATGAACGGTCGGGACGGCGAGGAGTTCTTGAAGAGTGGGCAAAAGAGATGGAGGAGGGCGCAGCCAACAAGAGATTCTATCTTCCCGGTGTCTTAGTAAGAGCCTATGCAATGCTCGGCGACAGAGATCGTTCTTTTTACTGGATGGAAGAGTTCCGCAGGCATCATGATAGGGCGCTTGCGGATTTTGAGGTCCATTTCAAAGCGGATCCCGTGTACCATCCCCTGCGCTCCGATCCGCGATTTGCCGAGTTCCTCCGCCGCGTCGGGTTGCCGCCTTAACTCACATCATGTGCGCCACCGCCCAAATACGCTCACTGACCGTCGTGTCCCTTCTCTTGTTGCCGGCCAACATGCCCGTATCGTTGTTCGCTCAAACCACCGTCGGTACGGGCAGCATTGTCGGAACGGTGAGCGATCCTTCAGGCGCCGTCATCAGCGGAGCAAAGATAACGATCACGAATGTTGCGACACAACAAGTCATTGGCGTCGTAACCAACGACTCAGGCTCGTTCAGCTCAGCGGCTCTGGTTCCTGGCGACTACAAGGTTCTCATCTCTGCCAAAGGATTCAGTTCAGCCGAAGCTACGGTGGCGGTGCTGGTGGGCAACACCGCCACGGTGAATGTGAGCCTGCGGATCGGAAACGAGAAAGAAACAGTAGTAGTGCAGGACCTCGCCTCGCAGGTGAACACGGAGCAGGCCACGGTACAAGGTGTGCTGACCCGGTGAAATCTTTCGTACTGACTTCACCGGCGATGGCACCGTTCAAGACCCTGTTCCCGGAACGCGTGTTGGGAGTTTCGACCGTGGCATCAACGCGGCGAACATTAATCGTGTGCTCACCAACTACAACAATGCAATTGCTCTTCAATTGACTCCGGCGGGTCAAGCACTACTTCACAACGGGCTTTTCTCACCTGCGCAGTTGGGTGTTGGGAACTCATTGTGCTACAACAACCCCAATAGCTTACCCGTGAATTCATTGTGCGCCGTCGCGCCTCCAGTGCCATTGGCCCCGCCCGGGCAGGTTAATCTGTCATGGTTGCGCGCGCTGGATTTGAGAGTGGCGTGGTCCTACACCCTTCGAGAAGGAATCACCATCCAACCGAGCGCCGGCTTCTATAATCTCTTCAACTTTGCCAATTTCGATTTGCCCGGCACGGCGCTCAATGGGTTGCTGACCGGAGCCGCCGGCCAGATCAACGGTACAACCGCCGCCGGTCACAATGTAGATCGCGTCGGAGTAGGAACCGGTGTCTACTCGCTCGGTGCTCCTAGGCAGTTGGAGTTCGGGCTGCGGCTGATCTTTTAGCGACCGCCTCGACAGTCTGACCTTGCAAAGGAACTAGTTGATTCCACTTCGAATTGAAAACCTCCTTCGGAGGTTCCTTCCTTCTGATCTGAACACTGTAGGCACTGACAATCTCTCGTTATCGAACCCTTGCGAACCCACCCCTGCAGGCGCACTCCCTAGAGTCACCGAAGAAAGCAGAATCAGAGGACGAACACCTAGGCCTCTTTCGCGACAAGGCAGAGGCCTCGCTTCATCTTCGTTGTCTCGAATAAGGTGGCGCACCACTCTTGGCACCCACAAAAATGATGTAAGGGAGCGATGAGGATTATCCGAGTTTGGTGTGCCGGTGGTGTGCCATAGGTCTCACACTGGTCAGCTAAAATTCGCAGAATTTCTGCGAAGTGTTCTCAAGGAAGCCAAAACCGAGTACGCGAAGCTGCACTAGGCGAGAGACTGGTGCCTCGTCGCTTACCGTTGCCGATCGTTTACGCTAGCAGGCGATGTCATAAGCGTGCGCTTTCTCGTCGCCTTTTCTGCGGTCAATGAGCGTTAAGGGGATTTTTCGACAACCATCGGGCTGAGACGCTGCCAACATCCACGGTTTCATTGACTTGCTCTACCTCTAGTCCTAACATTTCAGCCCAATGATTGGCCAAACCATCTCGCATTATCGCATCGTCGAAAAGCTGGGCGGCGGAGGGATGGGTGTGGTCTATAAGGCCGAGGACAGTGAGCTTGGCCGGTTTGTCGCCCTGAAGTTCCTGCCCGAAGCCCTGGCTCAAGACCCACAGTCATTAGAGCGGTTCCGACGTGAGGCGCGTGCCGCGTCTGCGCTCAACCATCCGAACATCTGCACGATCTACGAAATCGGGAGGCACGGCGATCTGTCCTTCATTGCTATGGAGTATCTCGAAGGACTGACCTTAAAGCACCGAATCGGCGGCAAGGCAATGGAGATCGACACCGTGCTATGGCTGGGAATTGAGATCGCGGACGCCCTCGATGCTGCCCATTCCGCAGGAATCGTTCATCGGGACATCAAGCCTGCAAACGTTTTCGTCAGCAAGCGCGGTCATGCCAAGATTCTGGACTTCGGCCTGGCGAAGATATTGGCCAAACCCGCCTCGGCCGGTAGCGACTCGTTAACCGTTTCGCTCGGTTCCGACGTCTCACAACTGACAAGCGAGGGCGCCCTAGTGGGCACGGTGGCTTATATGTCGCCGGAACAGGTGCGGGCGAAGGAACTGGATGCCCGAAGCGACTTGTTCTCTTACGGGGCGGTGCTGTACGAGATGGCAACCGGCAAAGCGCCGTTTGATGGGGCGAGCGCCGGGGAGATATGCGGCGCGATTCTTCTCCAGGAACCGGTTCGGCCATCACAGATCAATGCACAGCTTCCACAAGCCCTGGAAGCAGTAATCCTCAAGGCGCTGGAGAAGGACTACAGTCTGCGCTACCAGCACGCTTCGGAGCTGAGAACCGATCTGCAACGGGTGAAGCGGGACTCGGAGACGGGACGCGTGCCAGCCGCCGCTTCTGGGTCAGGGAGCGCAGTGCGGGAAGACGGGACACAACCGGCTAAGAGAAATCTCTGGAAGATCGCGGTTCCGTCGGTCGCGGTGATAGTCGCATTGATAGCTGGCGGTCTGTACTACCGTTCGCACCGCGCTAAGCCCCTGACCGACAAAGACACCATCGTCCTCGCCGACTTTACTAACATCACCGGCGATCCCGTATTTGACGACACCCTCAAGCAGGCACTTTTCATTGGACTCCAGCAATCACCCTTTCTGAGCATCCTCCCTGAGCAAAAAGTGAAGTACACACTCTCACTCATGGGGCGTCCTCCGACCGAACGGCTCACCAGCCAAACCGCACGGGAAGTTTGCCAGCGCACCGGAAGCACCGCAGTGGTAGAGGGATCCATCTCCAGCCTGGGAGCTGAATACATTCTTGGACTTGGCGCAGTGAACTGCCGCACAGGAGACTCCCTGGCGCAGGAGCAGGTACAGGCTGCGCGGAAGGAGGATGTGCTCAAGGCGCTGGGACAAACAATTACGCAATTGCGCCCCAAGCTGGGCGAGTCGTTGAGCACCGTTCAGAAATATGACGTGCCTCTTGCCGAAGCATCCACCTCTTCTCTGGAGGCGCTGAAAGCCTTCAGCCTGGGAATGAGCGCGATGAATTCACAAGAAACGAGCGCAGTGGTGCCGCATCTCCAGCGCGCCATCGAATCTGACCCCAACTTTGCCCTGGCGTACTCTCAGCTAGGAATGCTTTACGCCTCTGACCTCCAGGAGCCAGGGTTGGCTGCGGAGAATATTCGCAGGGCCTACGAGTTGCGTGACCGGGCCAGCGAGGCAGAGAGGTTCAATATCACCGCCAATTACTACACCTTCGTGACAGGGGAGGCAGAGAAAGGCATAAAGACGTGTCAGTCCTGGGCCCAAGCCTATCCGAGAGACTCGATGCCCCACGTCGCCATAGGGTATATGTCCGCATACCTTGGGCGATACGAAGATGAAGTCAAGGAATCCGCGGAAGCGATCCGGTTGATGCCCAGTGCAGGGCACGCATACCCCAATCTGATGGAGGGGTACATCGCGTTGAATCGCGTTGATGAGGCCAAGGCTGTTTATGGCCAGGCCCTCGAGCGAAAAACGGACTTTCAATTTTTGCAGGATGACAGGTATGACATCGCTTTCCTGGAAGGCGACTCGGACGAGATGAAGCGGCAGGCAGCGGCCGTCGCAGGAATACCGGGCGTGGAGGATTTGCTGTTGTCCGGCCAAGCGGACACCGAGACATTCCACGGCCGGCTGGGGAAAGCGCGTGAGCTGACGACGCGGGCCGTGAATTCGGCCCTGAAAGCGGAGGAGAAGGAAACTGCCGCACTTTGGCAGTTAAGTTCGGCCCTCGGCGAAGCGGAATTCGGGAATGTGGATCGAGCCAAACAGGAAGTCAAGCGCGGCTTGGCAATTGCTTCGACTCGCGATGTGCAAACTCTGGCAGCCTTGGTTCTGGCTTGCTCGGGGGACGCAGCTCAAGCCCATGCACTTGCAGAAAACCTGCAAAGGCAGTTTCCATTGAATACGACCCTCAACTATTATTGGCTGCCCGTTGTTCGTGCTTACCTCGCGCTTCGAAGTGGCCATCCAGATCGAGCCATCGAATCTCTGGAAGAAACGGCTCCCTATGAGCTGGCCTTTCCCCTTCCGCAGTTCAGCGCGGGTGGAACGCTTTATCCTCCCTATGTCAGGGGTCAGGCCTATTTGGCGCTGCACAAGGGCAAGGAGGCTGAAACGGAATTCCAGAAGCTGATCGAGCACCGAACCATGCTTGCTAATTTCGCTCTCGGCTCCCTCGTACATCTGCAACTCGCAAGATCCTTTGCGATGCAAAACGACACTGCAAGGGCAAAGACTGCTTACCAGGATTTCCTCACCCTCTGGAAAGACGCCGACCCCGACATCCCCATCCTGAAGCAAGCCAAAGCGGAGTACGCCAAGTTGCAGTAGCAGGAAAGATTCCAGCCTTGTCGCCTGCTGTTCCGTGGTTTACGAAACCAGATGAGATGAGAAGGCCGGTCTCCGGACGGGATGCGGTGTACGCTCCCAAGTTATCGACGTGCTCGAAGCACAGATAAAAAGGAGACCGGCAATGAAGAAGGGTAGCACTAGAG
>Ga0187769_10002931_pt1 | contig 10116 bp, 12 predicted proteins | sample 0116_SJ02_MP02_1_FD_133140 | JGI IMG/M metagenome (GOLD analysis project Ga0187769, IMG submission 133140) | Tropical peat soil microbial communities from peatlands in Department of Meta, Colombia - 0116_SJ02_MP02_10_MG | ecosystem: Environmental > Terrestrial > Soil > Wetlands > Peat | place... | reverse complement strand
TGGCACTACGGCGGACAGCGGGCCTATTTTCGGTGTGACTGCGGGCGAACGGTCGGGAAGCTCTATGCGCCTTACGATTACCCGTGGCGCTGTCGGAATTGCTACGGGCTCACATATGCTACGCGGCAGGCTGCGCCCCGATACCGCTTGATCCTAAAGGCGCAGAAAATCCGAGAACGACTTGGTGGCGACCTGGGCGTCATAAATGCGTTTCCGGACAAGCCGAAAGGGATGCATTGGCGGCGCTACAAGCGGCTCCGCGCCGTGCACGATCAAGCAGTAGGAAATAGCCTTACAATGCGGAGACCCTTTATCGAGCGGGCATTAGCTGACGTGAGCGATTTTAAGGAAGCGGTGCAGACCAAAGGGCGAAGGCAACGCGGGAGGCGCCGCGCCTAGATTGCCCTTCCTTTCGCGCCAATACGGGCTGAAACATTATAAGGTGGCATCAGCCTTCACGACGGCAGGCTACATTCTTAGTGTGGAAATCTACTCATCAGTTGAGCGCGCGGCTGGCGCTGATAAAAGTCGCAATAAGAGCCGTCTTCATGACAGATGATCTCCTCAGTGACCAAGAAATTGCGATCCTTTGCGATGTCTTGGAAGGACGGGGCGCAAATTTGAAACCGGTTGAAAAGAAAATTCTTGATCAGCTCATTGTCAAAGGGTTTGTCACAGTTTCTGATGACGATTCGCCTGCAACCTACAAACTTACCAGCAAAGCTCAGCAAGTTCTTGCTGAGCGCGGCGTTGGATTAAGCGGCGGGTAAAGGACCTCTATTAACGGACGCAAACCGCGCCTTTAAGGATGGCATTTTGGCACCCGCTGAGGAGCGGGCCGTGCCCACGCAGGTCGCCGCCCAGTCAGTGGCTCTCGACGAGCGTTTTCAAGACTGGCCGGTTTAAAGTGATCGCGGAAGGACCCGACAAATGCCAGCGCTCCGCCGTCATTTGGCAATGCTTGGTTAGCTTGATTTTGGTGATGTGTGCACAGGCCGCTGATGCAGACTAGGCGGCCCTGCGGCTCGATCGCGATGCTATACGGCCCCCCGAATAGTCCCAGCGGTCGAGCCGCTTCATAGCTCTTTGGACGAACCGGCGCGTCAGCGCTGACATTGCGGTGGCTGCGCCAATGCAACCAGCTTGTACAAAAATGTGGTTCTTTGGGGCTGTCTTCCCAATCGTCATCGCGCTCGCGTGCACGCTGTTCTGGCTTTGCGCACCCATATCAGTCTACGAGTCAGATTTCTCTGAATTAGCGAATTTCGAGATAATCTTCACTCTCCTGACGATGTTGGCCTTGGCCGCCTATCGCTTTGGTGACGCGGCGTAGCGACCCGGAACGGGATGAAGAACGGTAGCATTTGCCTACAACGGCCCTGCTGCCCTTAGTGCGTGGGGGTTTTCATCTCAGGGTGCTGTCCGTTAATGGAAGGCTGCGATGAAGTGGAGAGCTACTCTCGCGGTTGAATTTGAAATAGGCGATCACGAGCCAGACGGTCGCGCGCGCGAAATCTTGAGAACCCAAGCGGCCCAATTTCGGGACGACATTCAGCGGGGATTTGGTCTATCTGGACGCACCGGCGTCAAACCCGGCTCTGCCAAAGTTGAAATTCTCGCTCAGTGGCAGGCAGAAGACAAGTAGACAGGACTCAGCCATCCCGCGACCACCGGCTCACGTCTGCCTTCCTCCAAAAGTCGAAGTCGCAAAGCCGAAAACGTGGTTTCCGTTTTCAGATCGGTGTTGGAGTTACGGCTTATTATCTATTTTTATGCACGTACCCATCGTTACGTTGGGTGTGTCCGTATCGGAAGAATCCAAGCCGCCGCCCGCCATATAGAAGCTTAGGTACTTTCCATTCTTTAAGTTGAACCTGTAAATGTTGAGCTGCGTAGCGTCCGTACAAACGAATTTAAGGTCATCATAGACCTTTATGTTTGTACGCGGGACCTCCGTCGGCAGAAACACTTGCATGTTGAAGCATCTTCCCGGAGTATCTGTTCCGGGCTCCGATATATCCACCTCATAGTAGCTAAAGTCTGGGTCACCGTGCTGCCCTTGGACCCGCTTAACGAAGTTCAAGCGAATAACAAGCTTTTCATCGGCATTGAGTGAGACCGCCCGCCATTTATTTGATGCCTTATCTAACTTCAGACCGCTCGACACATTTCCCGAGCAACTATACGCACCGTTCAGGTTTTGGCCTGGGCTTTGGAGAGTGCTGCAGATAAGCGCCACTATTGCAAAGGTACCCAAAGGTATCGACTTCATGGAGCCCTCACAGGACTGTCGGGGGAACGCGGGTGGAAGGCAATCAAGTTTCGTCCCAAGTAACCTTGCCGTTCAAGGTACTTTCGACACGTCGAATGACCCCGTCGATGGTGCTGTAATGGCCGGTTGCGCTCCGAGTAGTCATGCCGTCACCCCCGGTCATCTCGAACACGGCATAGTAGTAGAAACCATCAGGCCCGAACGGCGGCGGTACATCCTCACCTTCAGGCAATTCCTCGTCCTCGGGATGCGGCGGATCGACGAAATTTCGTCTGATTACGTAAACTTCGGCGGGAACGGTCTCGTCATAAACCATCGGCCGCGTTATACGATTTCCTCAATCTGTTCCACCATCGCACAATGCCTTCTGCAGGCCCCACCTGATAAGCTCACTCCTCCGGCACGCCGGCCTTGCGCATACCGTCCGCGAGGCCTTCGCGTTGCCTCACGAAGATAGGATTATCGCTCTCTGGGCCGCCGAGACGGAAACGCTCGATGGTGAACAAGGGATCAAGCGCAAGGCCGGCCCGGGTTTCGGCTCGCGCTTCCTCCGGCTTGCCCAGGTTGGCCAACGCGGCGGCGAGGAAAAAGTGCATGAGCGCAAAATTCGGATTGAGTTCGATAGCGCGACGAAACCGTATGACGGCCTCTTCGTTCATCCCAAGCTGCATCATAGCGCCACCGGCGAAATGCATCCAAAGCCATGCGCGATTGTCACGGGGGGAGAGCCGAAGTGCCTCGTTTTCCTCACGTTCAGTTTCTTCCCCACGACCGTCAAATAGCTTGGCAAGCCCGACGTGTGCGCGCGCATCAGCCAAATTCGGATCAAGCGCTAGCGCTCGCTCGAATTCAGCGACAGCTTGTGTTGCGCGTTTAGTTTGCAGTTGAACAAGCCCCATGAACTGGTGGGCTACAGCATTGTCGGGCGCAAGAAGCAACGCCTTCGTTAGCGTCGCTTCGGCTTCCGCAAAAACCATTGCGCGGTCATCTGTCAGGTGCGCCGCGCCTGCGGTAGCGTCAACCTGTGCCGTGCCGATCAGTGCGTCGAGATTGTCAGGATCGAGCGCCAGGGCGCGCTCAAAAAAGTTGCGGGCCCGCGTCATGAATTCGCGAGTAACCCCTTTATTGAACCAAGCTAGGCCCTGATAATAGAGGTCCATCGAATCAGGACTCGGTGCCCGTTCCGCACGACGCGCCTCGGCGGCGATCAACTGCGTCCCCAACTGACTGGCCAACCGTGCGACGATTTCATCCTGCATGTCGAAGAGGTCTGCCACGGGCTTATCGAAGCGCTCTGCCCAGAGATGTGCGCCGGTCTCTGCATCGATGAGCTGGACGTTGACGCGTAGCCGGTTACCCGCGCGCTGAACGCTGCCCTCCAACACGTACCGCACATTCAGCTCGCGCCCGATCTGCTTCAAATCGAGATGCTTGCCCTTGTAGCTGTAGGCGGTATTTCGCCCGATTACGAAAGAGCCTGAAATCCGCGAGAGGTCCGTGGTCAGGCTCTCGGTCAGGCCATCGACGAAATAGTCCTGCTCTGGATCGCCGCCGAGATTGGCGAATGGCAGCACCACGATAGAGAGGCGCGGCGGCCCCGATTTTTCGGTCGCGAAGCTGTAGGGCGTCGGGCTTGCCGAGCCACTTTTGAGAGCATAAGCGCGCACAGGCCGCGTGATGTTCTTGAGGTTCTGCTCGCCGAGATCAGTGAAGTCGGCCTCGATTCGGCCGCGCACCTGATCGTAGGCCGAACCCGAAATGCAAATACCGCCCGGCTCGGCGATGCTCTCCAAACGCGCGGCGATATTGACGCCATCGCCCAAAATATCGTCGCCCTCGATCAGCACATCGCCGAGGTTGACGCCCACGCGATAGAGGATGCGCTTCGCCTCGGGAATCCCGGCGTTGCGTTCGACCATCTGCTTCTGGATGACAATAGCGCATTCGACGGCGGCGACTACGGAGGGAAACTCCAAGAGCGCGCCGTCGCCCGTGGTCTTGACCAGCCGGCCGCCAAACTCCCGGACGATTGGCGTTGCCGCCTCTCTGTGTTCCCGAACGGCCTTGGCTGTGCCTGCCTCGTCCTCGCCCATCAGGCGCGAATAGCCGACGACATCGGCGGCCAAAATGGCTGCAAGTCTGCGCGTTTGAGCCATACGTCCTCGCCCAAGCGAACGTAGCACAACCCCGCCGTTCAGGGCTGTCCGAACCGAGAAAAAAGCTACTTTGGTAGCTTTTGCTGTCTCGTCCGGCTCGTCGGACGATGCTGAGCCGTGATGCTTGAAGAGCCGAGGGCTGGTATGCTTCTGCTGTCCCCAAGTGGCGCAGTGATCCCGAATCCAAGTTGCGCACATGTTCAACCCCACACAGGTCGTGATCGAGGCCTTCGCCAGTCACCTTCGGGCCACGTACGAGCGGACGTATGGACTGCTCGAACCGGGCTATCCCGGCGTCATAAGTTTTGTTGCCCGGCTTGCCCTTGAATCTATCGCAATGACCGATGCGGCCTACCACGACATCCATCACACCATGATGGTCACGCTTGTCGGGCAGGAGATCCTGCGTGGCCGGCACATCAGCGTTGGCGGCATCACGCCGCGCGATTGGCTCCATTTCACAGTCTCGCTTCTCTGCCACGACATCGGCTACGTTCGCGGTATCTGTCGTGGCGACGGCGACGGCAGCTATGTCACTAATTTGGCTGGTGATAAGGTGCGGCTACAGGAGGGAGCCACTGACGCAGCGATGACGCCCTACCACATTGCTCGCTCCAAGCTGTTTGTACGCGAACGCTTCGGAAAGATCGGCCTCGCCCACATAGATACCGGCGAAATCGAAGCCAACATTGAGCACACTCGATTTCCAGTTCCTGAGGACGAGGAGCACGCATCGACGGGCGATTTTCCCGGCTTAGTGCGTGCGGCAGATCTGATTGGGCAACTGGCGGATATCAACTATTTGCGCAAGACGGCGGCCCTGTTTAGTGAGTTTCGCGAGACTGGTATCAGCAATAAACTTAATTACAAGAGTGCTGCCGATCTGCGCGCGAATTATCCAGATTTCTTCTGGCGCGTCGTGCAGCCTTATATCGCCGATGCCTTGCGCTACCTTCGCGTCACTCAAGAGGGCCAACTTTGGATTGCCGTCCTCTATGCGAACGTGTTTTCGATGGAACACAGAGGACAAATCATTCAGTACACATCTTCCTGACGGACTCTGTGCGGGCCGCCCTGCGAACCTGAGCCGCAGCAAGCGCGCGAACTGCTCGCTCCGGTCTACGGGTGGTTTACGGAGGGGTTCGACACGCTCGACCTCAAGGAGGCGAAGGTGCTGTTGGACGAGTTGGCGTCATGAGGGATATATCCGCCGTCCGCTACCAAGGCCGGCTGGCGATAGGAGGCTCACTTGACAGTTCAGCCACGGCGCAAGGAAGAGGCCAACGACCGGCGGACTTTAGAGGCCCGAGCGTTCGTGAAATACGTCGAGTCGCTGTTCATTCCGTGGAACATCGATGCGCTAGTCGATGGCTTCACCGAGGACTGCATCGTACGTTTCGGTACGGTGCCGGAGTTCCGCGGGCGAGAAGCATTGCGTACATTCTTTGAATCGCGAAGAGCCAAGCAGAAAGGCTACCGCCTGAAAAAAGAATTTCGCTCGCTGATGGACGACGTTATTACTAACGTATGGGATGGCGAATGGGAGGATGCCACCAGCGGAGTTGTCATGCGGGGGTTTGGTGTCGAGGTTTGGGTCATGCGCGACGGCAAGATCGCGATTTGGGAGGCGGCGTTTAACGTAAGCCGTGCCGATCAGTCGAACACTGTTGCGGACCTAATTCGCTAGATTCGGTTGCAAAATAGTCGCCGGAGCCCGCTATTCGCAGGCTTGCCGCGGCCACAGTACCAGTGCATTCGGATAACTACGCGAGGTCTGCCGGCAGGTAGCGCGCGGTGCGCCGGTCGCGCGCCTCGGTGGCGCATTTGGCGACGTGGACATTGCGATTGATCACCTGAAGGTTCGGCAAACCCCAATATCCGAGCAGTTTCGGCCAAGGCGCATCACGGTACTCGTTCCACACCCGAAACAGCGGGACGCGGTGGTCGACCTCCGCGCTCTTCCAGAGGCGTGCACCGGTTTCGCTACAACGCCGGGCCTGCAGGCGGCGCAGCAACCGGACTTGGCTACTTGGTGCATTCCAGAATTGCCACGCGATTACGCAAGCGCAGTGCCAGACCGCATTCCCGTTGGGCCCCCTCTCCCAAAGATCGACATGCCAGCCAAAGCGATAAACGGGTTGCCCACACACGCAGCAAAAACCCGGACCCTTCGTGTATACGCTTTCCCGGTAAGGCGCTGGTGGCGTTCGGAATGTCGTTGCCAATCCGACTCTGCGGCCATTCGCAAGCTGCCACGTCCAGCCGCTAGGCGCTCCGCTGCGCGCGGCGAGCGCCCGCGCCAGGCGATCGGCACGAAGCGGATGGGCGCCCCAATAGGAATCGATTGCGAGCCGAGGCGTCGGAGGTGTGAACGGGCGGCCGAGCGCCCTAGACAGAACAATAGGTGGGAATATGTGTGGCAACGCCTTGGTGAGGCGCGAAAGGGATCGCCGATTTCTTTCCGCCTTCTCCTCCTCCCACTTGGACATAGTCGACCTTCCCGGGCAGCCGACGGTAATGGTGCCATCGAAGCTGTAAAGGTTTGGTCACCGTCGGAAAATTTTTGTCAGGCGCTTTCGCTAAGCGCCACTCATGACTTGAAGCATGTCATGTGGGGTATGTGCCGTTGGTAGACGCCAGCCGTGTCTTCGCTTCGCTTTCACTTATTGATTTCGCCCAGTATGCTGGACTTGCGTTCTCAATCCAGTAGACCGTAGGGAGCTCGCCGTGTCCGCACAAGATCGCAAGGTCGTACATGCCGACATCAAACTTGAAAACCCACCGGAGTGCGCCGCGCATTACATTGATGTTCCAAAAATGGCTTGGGAGGCCACCAAGTTTCCAGGAATCAAGATCAAAGTGCTCTACACGGATGACACTGGTATCACCACGGCTCTGTTCAAACTCGATCCGGGTGCGGTCGTGCCACTGCACGAGCACGCCGCACTGGAGCAGACGTACGTGATTGAAGGTACGCTTGAGGATCACGAAGGGGTGTGCGGACCTGGTCAATTTGTTTGGCGGCCAGCCGGCAATCAGCACGAGGCAGTCGCTCCGAACGGAGCCGTGCTGCTCGGTTTCTTTCTCAAGCCCAACAGATTCGCTCACGGCGAGCGGTTCTTTACTGAAAAGGGCGAGAGAGATAGGAAATAAAAAAGCTGACCGGTGGGCAATGGTGTAAGGCCAAACGCATTTTCCTGCCGAAAACGGCTGCGCGTTTGAGATGTAGAGGTATTCAGCAATAGGTGAACATCAATGAAAGCAATTCGCGCCCATTCCTTTGGTGGTCCTGAAGTGCTCCAGCTAGACACCGTTGACGATCCGGTACCTGATCCGGGCGAGGTCGTTGTCGAGCTTCGTGCTGCCGGCGTCAACCCGGCCGACACCTACATGCGCAGTGGGACGTACGCCATTTTGCCAAAACTACCCTACATCCCGGGTGGCGATGGAGGTGGTGTGATTTCCGCAATAGGTCCGGACGTCACCGAACATAAGGTTGGCGACCGAGTGTTCGTGGGAACCGCTCTCAGCTTCGATCTAACCGGCTGCTATGCGGAGAAGGTAAAGCGCAAAGCCTCCGAGGTGCTCTCGCTTCCTGGAGGCGTCACCTTTGCACAGGCGGCCGCCTTCGGCGTGTCCTATCCAACCGCCCATTACGCGCTGTTCGAACGCGGCGGAGCGAAGGCCGGCGAAATCGTCTTCATAAACGGTGCCAGCGGTTCGGTCGGAACGTCGGCGATCCAGCTTGCCAAGCGAGCCGGTCTGACCGTGATCGGCAGCGCAGGCTCCTCGAAAGGACTAGACCTCGTGCGTGCGGAGGGTGCCGACAATGCGGTGGACCACACCGACAAAGGCTACATGAACGAAGTGCGCCGTTTCGCGGGCGGCAAGGGACCAGACCTCATCTTGGAGATGCTAGCCAACGTCAACCTTGCCGCCGATATGGACGTCGCGGCGAAATTCGGCCGGATCATCGTGATCGGCAACCGCGGAGAGATCACCATAAATCCCCGAGTTGCCATGTCGAAGGACCTCGACATTCGCGGCTTAGTGCTTTGGAACGCGACGGCAGCGCAGGTGAAGTCAATGATGCTGGACATCTTAGCTGGGGTGGCGGAGGGTTCGCTGCGTCCGGTAGTTGGGCGTGAGATGCGGCTGTCTGAAGCAGCGGCAGCGCATGTTGCTGTGCTGGAGCACGGGGTTAACGGAAAGATCGTCCTGATACCGGGATGAGCGGTCTTCTAGACCGATTCGCCGTCGTGGGCGGACTGTGCCAGTGAAAAAGTCACTGTGTTAGACTCCTGACCCTTCTCGTCTGGAACGACGCAGGGCCGCGATGCAGCAGATTGCGGACTGGCTCGAAAAGCTCGGTCTCGGGCAATACGCTCAGCGCTTTGCTGAGAACGAGATTGACTTCTCCGTTCTCCGCTATTTAACCGATCAAGACCTGAAAGACATCGGCATCCCGCTCGGGCATCGCCGGAAGATACTCGCAGCGATCGGTGAATTGAGCGAACGGGCAGGTCCGACCTCAACAGTACCATCGGACATCGCGGTTGCGGCCGTACCTAACTCGCCATCCGTTGCCGCCTCGCCCTCTATCTCCGCAGTACCGGAAGCAGCCGGCGAGCGGCGCTACCTCACGGTGATGTTCTGCGATCTGGTCGGCTCCACTGGCATTGCCGACAAGCTCGACGCCGAGGAATGGCGCGATCTTGTCGGTGGCTATCTCGACGCCGCCTCGGCCGCGGTGACGGAGATGGGCGGCCGCGTCGCCAAGAAGCTCGGCGATGGACTCCTGGCGCTGTTCGGCTATCCGGTGGCGCAGGAGAACGACGCCGAACGCGCGGCCCGCGCCGCGCTCGCGATCCAGCGTGCGCTCACGGAACTGAATCGCAAGAATGCCGGCGCCGGCAAGCCCGAGCTTGCCGCCCGTATCGGCCTCGACACCGGCCCCGCGGTCGTAGACGCCGCGGGCGAGATTTACGGCGACGTGGCAAATGTTGCGGCGCGAGTTCAGGCGCTCGCCGAGCCGGGCGCGGTTTTGATCACGGCGCGGGTGCAGCGTCAGGTGGCCGGGCTCTTTGTTGCCGAGGAGCGCGGCACCCACACGCTTAAGGGACTGCCCGAGCCGACGGCGCTCTATCGGCTCATTCGAGCGAGTGGCGGCGGTCGCCGCGCCGGACAGCGCCATCTCACGCCGCTTGTTGGCCGCGAGGATGAGACGACCATGCTGCTGCGGCGCTGGCAGCGGGCGCGGCAGGGCGACGGCCAGCTGGTGCTGATTGTTGGCGAGCCGGGCTTAGGCAAGTCGCGCCTGATTGAGGAGTTCCACGCCCGGCTTGCCGACACCCCGCACACCTGGGTCGAGTGGAGCTGCTCGCAGCTTTTGCAGAACACGCCGCTGCACCCGATCGCGGAATGGGGCCGGGTGCGCTTTGGCGGCGACGTGCCGGCGGAGCGCCGCCTTGCCGACCTGGAAAGTTCGCTCGCTCAGAGAGCCATGCAGACCAAAGGGCGAAGGCAACGCGGAAGGCGCCGCGCCTAGACCGCCCTTCCTCTCGCGCCAATACGGCCTGAAACATTATGAGGTGGCATCAGCCTTCACGACAGCACGCTACATTTTTAGTGTGGGAATCTACTCATCAGCTGAGCGCGTGACTGGCGCTGATAAAAGTCGCAATAGGC
>Ga0187769_10002930_pt1 | contig 10117 bp, 12 predicted proteins | sample 0116_SJ02_MP02_1_FD_133140 | JGI IMG/M metagenome (GOLD analysis project Ga0187769, IMG submission 133140) | Tropical peat soil microbial communities from peatlands in Department of Meta, Colombia - 0116_SJ02_MP02_10_MG | ecosystem: Environmental > Terrestrial > Soil > Wetlands > Peat | place... | reverse complement strand
TGGGAAATAGACTCAAAATAATCCAAACAGTGCCTAAGCGCAGATGCAGGTTCCGTCAGGAGGAAAAAGGACTCGGATAAAATTTATGGCGGGTCCGGAGGGATTTGAACCTTGTCGACCCTATTCGGGTACTCGACCTTCGGGTCTCCCTCGTCCGGTTAAGAGCTTCGGCCGAAGCCTCGTCCGCCGCTCTACCTTTTCAGGGCATCGCTAGGATGCCTGGCTGAGCTACGGACCCGCTGAAATCGTCAAGTTGACTTAGTGGCATTAAAGTATTGTTCGCTCCTCAGTGATGGTCGGAGTTGGTGAGCGTGGGCGAGTTAATCTTCATTGGGTTAGGTTTGCATGACGAGTTTGGCTTGTCACTTCGTGGTCAGATGGAGGCAAAGTCATGTGATGTCATCTTCGCAGAGTTTTACACGAGCCGAATGCCCGGCCTGAAGATAGACGGCTTAGAGAGGCTGGTGGGAAAGAAAGTTCATGTGCTTTCGCGTCAAGAAGTTGAGGAGGGCGCTGAGGAGACAATATTATCGGAGGCTAAGACTGGACGAGTTGGATTTCTTGTACCGGGCGATCCCCTCGTAGCAACTACTCATGTGGATTTGCGTCTGCGCGCATTAAGATCGGGGATCAATTCCAGAATTATTCATGCTGCTTCAGTAGTCTCCGCCTCTGCTGGCGCGACTGGTTTACAATCGTACAAGTTCGGACGTGCAACTACCGTTCCCGTCTCTTATGAGGGCAAGTTTCCGATGAGCGTGATTCAAACCATAGCCAGTAATCTGTCCTCGGGTCTTCACTCACTTGTCCTTTTGGAAATTGATGTGGAACATGATCAATTCGTATCTATTCCGAGTGCTCTCAAATTACTGTGGGCGAATTCAGAGAATATTCCGGGGGCGCCGATAACGGGCACCACATTGGTGGTTGGTTTGGCTCGACTCGAAGCTCCGGATATGCAGGTGATTGCGGGTAGACTCGTGGATGTGATGCGTACCGAGTTTGGTGAACCGCCTTATCTCTTGATCTTTCCGGGTAAGTTACATTTCGTTGAAGCGGAAGCTTTACAGTTAATCTGTCATGCACCGAAGGAATTGGTGAGTTAATGAGTCTGAGCGAGAACCCTGCGGAGCGTGCGGAGCGATATATACAATCGTTTGAAGGTGCACTCCAGAAGAACCGAATCCTGACCGCGGATTCTGCTGTCAAGGCTGAAAGCATCAAAATAGTTTCAGACGCATTGCAAAGATACTTGAAGGATGCCAGATACTACCTCGAGACTCAGAAGCCTACGACCTCACTCGCTTCCATTGCATACGCTGAAGGGCTTCTGGACGCTTTGGCTTATCTGGGTCTTACCAAGCCATTGGAGTAATCGTTTTAGAGGAAGCCCTTTCTCAATCATCGACGGCGGGTGAATTGACATTGAAGACGTCACGGGATCTCAAGTCCATCATTAAGGCCGCCTTCTTGATGCAGACCCGACATGGGCCGCTCGCCGAGCAAGAAATTCTATCAATCGTGAACGAAGATGACCTAAGACACGTGGTCGATGAAGGGTATATCGTCCGACATCGTAACGAGGCTCGATACTCTCTCTCTGGCTTAGGCCGCTCCAAGATTAGGGTTGTTTTGGCTGGTGGAGTTTATGATGTTCTGCATTTGGGTCACTTGGCTGGGTTGACTGAGGCGAAAAGCCTAGGTGACGTGTTGATCGCTGTGGTCGCGAGTGATATCACGGTTGAGATGCTGAAAGGTCGTAGACCGATTTTTCCTCAGGAAGATAGAAGGAAGCTTGTTGAGGGTTTGAAGCCTGTTGATAGGGCCATCCTAGGGTACGAGGATGTTGGGATGGGGTATGAGGAGGTTTTGAAGGAGATCATGCCTGACGTAGTCGCTTTCGGGTATGATCAGGAGAATCTTGAGAGGAGCGTCAGGGAGATTATTACGAGACGTAAACTCCGAATTCAGATGATTAAGCTCTCGAAGTACGAGAATGAAAGGCACGCTAGTTCTACTTCTGTGAGGCAGAAGCTTTCTGAAGCGTTGAGCTAAATGCTCTAACTTTTATCGTGTCGCCATCCTTCAGATGAAGTTCCTCTCTCAGAAACTTGGGAGAGATTAATTCGACAACGTCGCCAGAATAATGTGTTCGCACGGGAAGAATGAGTGCGCCATCCGCCTTATCAGCGATTTTGCTGAGGAAGCATTTTGCCGGACCGAAACTTCGACCTCCATCAATGAACCCCTCAATCAGAATGAAGGGGGACGCTTCGAGGAGCCGCACTTCTTCTTGATCTTCGTTGCGGACTCGTAAGTTCAAGGTTCCAGGATAAGGCTGGAAGCGCAACTTTGAGAGAAACTGTTGCTTGTAGGTTTCCTGGTTAACGTAATACGCTCCTTCTCCCATGCCGGAAAAGACTGTTCCTTCGAAGATCGTCTCAGCCATTTTCATTTCGAATGCTCGCTTGAGCGTGATGAACATTTTATCCAGGTGTTTGACGCCGGTGCTGGTTATTTTGATTGATTCGCGACGACCCAGTCTTACACGATGGACTAAGCCAAGTCTCTCTAACTCGATTAGGTGTCTTGAAGCTGTCTGTTGTGATGCTCCAAGCAGTCTCGCTAGCTCAGTGGTAGTGAATATTACTTCATCTGGGTAGGCTCCGACCTCTATCAGTTTGTAGAGGGTTATCAGGAGGCCGGGTTTGATTTCTTCAGAAGACATTTTCGCTTGGTCACTTCTTCGTGAGCTAGTCTTATCGGGACTGGTCCTTGTGGTGTGAGGCAATATTTGACAATTCTAACCGCATCTTTAAGGGAGATCTTATGTCCTACGCTAACATAGATTGTTTTCTCACTTTCAGGCAATTTCAGTGTCGCCGCAATAGCTGAGCCGTCCCGGTCGACGACTGTATCTTTCTTTATCCGCCCATACAACAGGCTCTTTGCTACTCCGATCGTCGGTTTATCCAACGCAAGTCCTACGAAACATGCGAGTCCGAATCTTCTCGGGTGAGCTACGCCGTGTGCATCTACCAAGCACACGTACGATTTCGGTTTTAAGCCGCGTATTGCACGCAGAACGGCTGGGGCTTCCCGGAAGGCTAGGAGTCCAGGTATGTATGGAAACCTCGTCGTTTCCTCTACTCCGCTCGTTTTCAACAGTTTTAGTTTCTCATAATCTACTAGTGTAGCGGCTGCGCTTGTTATCCCGCTGAAGTATGTTGCGTCGCAACCAACGAGGTTGCTGATTTTCGCTGGGAGATCACTCTCTTCGGTTACCTGCGGAGCTAGTTTTTCTTGGAGTTTGATTGCTTCTTTAACGCTAATTGAGTCAGGTAACTTGAGTTTCAAGTTAACCGCGTTTAATTCTGGAGGATTCAGATCCTAATCTTCGTTCAAGGCTCCGGACAGCTTTCTCTAATGAGACGCGCCGCATGTCTGAGGCTACGTCCCCTCGGGTCGTTTCCAGAATTCTTCGGGCAGCGTCAAGCTTTCTTCTGAAGTTCGGGAGGATGGAAGTTCTATCTAAAGAAAACAAGTCTTCATACACTTTCTCCATTTTTAAGAGAAGCTGCTGAGCGTCATCCGTCTTACCCTTTCTCAAGCAGTCGAGGATCATCCGTCGCATCTCACCGATGAAGTCGAGCATTCCAAGCAGATATGCCGTGTTGCTTGTTCCGATTTCACCTAGTGATGCGAGTTTGCCGTTCTTCTTCATTTGAAAAAGCAGTTTTGCCTCCGCGTATTCCTGAAACGCCACTAGCACTTGTCCGAATTGAGGTAACTCAAGATGAGCTGAGAGCAGTTTCTCTATTTCATCAAGCGCCTGTTTCGCTTCACTAAGAGTCTTGTTTGCTTCGCGCAGGGTGCCTCTGTGAATTTGGACCATGCCCCATCCACAGAGTCGAGTCGCGTTGCGCGTGAGAACCTGTAAACGTTCTCTAGCCTTATCATAGGACAATAGTTCGCTCTGAATCTTCTCCATGTCACTCTTCGAGAGCATTGAGACTCCCTCAGAAGTCTCATCCAGTATGGATGTCCGTGCTACTTTGCCGGGGGCTCGTGTTCTTCGAGCACACCTTTGTCTGTTATTATAAGCATATCGAGGCCTTCGCCACTTGCAATATCCCTTGCCGATGCGGCTTTGATTGCTTTGCGAACTAAGCCTTTAGCGTCCTCAACTGACATGCCTTCCTTGAAGTCGGATTCGAGGAGGCCCATAGCAATCTCAGAACCGGAACCGACAGCGGTGAATTTGTCTTCAATCACTGAACCTAATGGGTCGAGTACAAACAGCTTAGCGCCACTTTCATCAATTCCCCCAACGATTGTCTGTGCCAAGTAGGGGAAGTAGCGCCTTTCAAACAGCAAACTTCCCATAAGCTTCGCGGCTGTGCGAACCGTGACGCTTTGTTCTCGTTCGAAGGAGTAGATGTTCAGGTGGGCTGTGACTTCACGAGTGAGAATTTGCATATCTGCAACGATCCCTGCGCAGGCGGCTCCAATCTTGTCTGCGATCTTGAACACTTTCTTTCCAGACTTGCTCATGACGAAATATCCATAATTGACGCGTCGTTCTGAGGCTAGGATGACGCCGTCTTTGCAGACTAATCCGACGGTTGTTGCTCCGGGTATGTAGTATTCTTGAGCCAATCGAGAAACCTCTTGCGGAGCTGTCCCGTCTCGGTGGCATTAATAAGGTATTGGAAACAGCAAACCTAGTCACCTTAAATTGAACAGGGAGCGGCATTGGGTTAGACGGGCAGAGTCCGTTGTCTTGTTGCTAATATTTGTTGGAGTGATGTGAATCGACGGTCGGGTTTTGTGGTTCCGTATAATGAATATTAAACTGAAACCGATCAGAATTATCGAAATCCTATATGCCGGATTTGCCTTTTTCTAGTACATTCGGAAGTTTAGGTGCATAGGAATTTGACTTCAACTCTGAAATATTTGAGAGTGTTCGCATTTGTATTTCTCGTTATTTTCTCCGGGGCGCTTATGCTTTCCTCCACATTTGTGGGTGCTGATCAGCCAACTACTATCGGAGCAGTTTGGGGTTCCGGTATGGCTGTCGATAACGCTGGCAACATCGCTTTCACTGGAAATACTGCAAGCTTCGGTCAGGGCGGATCAATCGCTTACTTGTTCAAACTTGACCCGTCAGAAAGACAGTTATGCTTCCGGACTTGGGGCCCTCAAACCGTTTACCGCCCAAATGGCGGGACCGGATATACTTCGGATGATACATTCGGTTATGGCGTTGCCTTCGATAGCTCAAACAACATGTACTGGACGGGCACCACCATGGCTGAGAACCATGAAGACTTCGATGTATTTCTGGTCAAGTATGATCCTTCATGCAATCAGATTTACCAGGTCGGATGGGGAGGCTCAGGGAATGATATCGGTCGCGGTGTTGCGGTTGACGCTTTTGATAACGTGTACGTGACTGGTTCAACGGGCAGTTTCGGCAGTGGACAAGGATACGTGACCACTAATATTTTCCTACTAAAGTACGGGCCTTCGGGCGAATTTCAATGGTCGCGGACTTGGGGAGGATTGCAGAATGATTACGGTAACGGTGTGGCTGTTGACAGTTCAGGCAACGTATACGTGGTGGGGTCAACCGAAAGCTACGGTGAACGATCCCAGTTTGTTCTCTTGGAGTACGATCCCTACGGCAATTTGATTTCCCAGAAGGTTTGGGGAGGCCCCCTAGGTAGCTATGGGACTGGAGTTGCTGTTGATAGCGGCGACAACGTGTACATGTCAGGGTACAGCTATGGTTCAACTCCCGGAGTTGCTAGCGCGGTCCTAGTGAAATATGATTTTCAAGGAAACCAACTCTTCGCGCAAAGCTGGGGAGGCAAACTGAACACGTATGCTAACTGTGTCACAGTTGATGCAGCAGGCGACGCGTACGTTACAGGCTACACGTACGGTTCACGCCCCTCGCCTACGGTTGCAACCACGTTCCTGCTGAAGTATGATCCCTCTGGGAATCTCTTGTCGCAACAAACTTGGGGAGGTAACAAGGGTGATTATGCATATGGTGTTGCCGTTAATAATCTAGGAGACGTTTTCGAGACCGGGTACACATACAGTTTTGGCCCGAATCTTAACGGCGCTAACTTCTTCCTATTGAAGTACGATCCTTTCGGTAATTTACTGTACGAGAAAACGTACGGCGGAGGCGTTCCTCTGACGAATCAATATTGGACATACCCCTGATGATGGAGTCTTCCAGAACTATCAATCACTGAATAATCAATGGATCTAGGCTCGAGTTCATCCACGTTAGACTGATCGCTTGTGGTTCATCCGCTCAAGAATGTTCTGAATAAACTCCGTTGGGATCAACGTGAACTAGCGGATGAGTATCTGATTACTTACAGGCATCGCGGTGCGCCCAACGATATTAGACAGGTTCGGGCTTCAAACATACGGAAGCTTGGCAACTCGTTCTTCACCTTGGCAGATGAATCTGATTCAGAGGAGACAATTATCCCATTCCACAGAGTTTTGGAGATCAGAAACCTTCAGGACGTGGTAATCTGGAGGAGTCGGAAGGCGACGGGCTGAGTGAAAGCTAATGCACTCAGAATGACTGTATTCGTTGAGAGCGTTCAGATATTCAGGTTTAAGCCGTCCACGGAAATCCTTCCCGCTTGTCCCACGTTACCGTTGATTTGGAACTTCACTTTGAGGATTTTCTCAGCAATGTGTATGTTCGTTAGTGCGTGCATCGTGATTTGAGAGACGGATATCTCTGAGTGGCCGTCAGCGACGGCCATGTATGGAATGATCATATCACCCATGTGCCGATCTAGGGAGGCTTGTGAATTCAATTCTTCAATTAGCCGTCTAGCTGCTTCTTCTCCTACTTGTTCAGCTGGTTTTCCTCTCTCTCCTAGGCCGTCCGCGCCGATGATCGACGTGTTTGCGTGGGTGGCTACAAGTGTTATGCCGCTTCCAGGGCTAGTGTGCGGATCATGATCATTTGTGTATGATTCCACGTCTACTCTGAATTCATTGTATCCAGCTTTGGTTAGGCTCTGTTTGGCAGCGTCTGCTTGTCGTTGAGCGACGTGGCTTGGAAGTTTCACGCAGTGACTTATGCCTTGAATGGAGGTTAGTTGATTGCGCTTGGTCAGAGTGATGTTTCGTAGTCTCTTTGGCGGAGTCGTTGAGACGGTGACGTTGCCTCCGCCTTTAGGGTAATGTCCTCGTCGGTTTACAGTCAGGTTGAGTTCGTAGCCCATTAGGTGGAGCGTCGGTAAGGTGATGAGTCGTATGTAATCGATGGGTGGGCTCCACTTTACGTCTGTTCCGCCAGTGATTTCCAATTCGAGGTGGTCAGGTGCGAAGGCGATGCAAGGCATCAAAGCTTGCAGAACTAGGGGTATGCTTCCTGCGGTTCCCACATCGAATTTGAATTTGCCTGATTTATGCCCGTTGGGTTTGAAGACTAATTCCGTCGAGCCCTGTGTTAGCCCTTCGGTTTGAGCGTCGCAAAGCGTCGCGATTGCTTTTGCTGCTGTAACGTGTTGTGGTTGTAGGCCAGGGTTGGGTCGCTTGTGTCTGATCTTTGTAATGTGAATATGTTCACCTGCTAGGGCTGCGAGTGAGATGCTGGTTCTGATAATCTGGCCGCCGCCTTCGAGTATGTCGCCTTGAATTTCAATCATCCTTGGACGCCGCTGTTGTATGTGAGCACACTTGTGAATTGGCTTAGTATCTTTTTGCGTTGACCTGACTTGTGAAATACTGATTGAGTCTAGGTTGGAACATCTCGTTACGAATTAGGAGACTGTTCTTTATCCACACTTGAGGTCGTATGGAGAGGTGTCGGCAGGCAAATTGGAAAGCTCCATTGAAGCTGTCGAAGATTTGCGGCTGAGTTTTTAACGCGGCCCTCACGCTTTCTCTCACGTTCCATACTCCGACAGGTAGGACGTAGCCTGGTCTGATCTCTCTCAACACTAGGGCAGCCGCTTGGCGTTGCTGTCTTAGGAGTGCTTCGGCTGTTGCGAGTCTACACGAGTAGTAGCAGCCGCCGACCGCCGCGTAAGTGGTTCTGCCTTCGTAAGGTTCGTGGTCTCCCATTAGCGCTGGCACGGAACCGGTCTCGTTCCATGCAGTTCCAGGGAACCACGCTTCAATCCATTCGAACTCCCAATTACGAGGCGAGAGTATCGCGACGTAGATGTTGTCGAGATAATTGTAAAGATAGACTTGGTACTTGTCGATTGGTGGGTAATGCTTCACGGCGGCGAGTTGCCGTTTCGATAACATATCATCCACCGCTGTAATGCTCCACCTGGTTGGAACAATCTTCCTCTGCTTCTGCACCCCGAGCATTCCGAGGCTTAGGATCCTTTGAATGCGTGAAACTTCCACGCCCGCGTTGTATAACTCTTGGATGCCTTCCACCGCTAGTTGATCGTCGTCATAGTAGACTGATTCGAGTTTTCTTTCACCCGTACTTGGAGATATTCTCAAATCCTTAATCAGTGCGGAGGGACCGAAGGGTTGGGTTTCTTCACTCAGTACTACTGTCATTCGCGGCTTCTTTGCGAAATTAGCGTCAACTTCAACTGAACGGGATGAGAGTGCTAGGTCGTGGAGATCAAGCAGATACTTTCTAGGGTCCGCGGCTTCATGAACGTCCACTAACGATTTTCCTCGAATCAAACTGAATCGATAGTCGATTATGGTTTGAATGTCCTTCCCGAGCCAGAGTTCGGGTGTGTCAAGGAAGGCTGTGTCTCCTTTAGTGGGCGGAATGAGTGGTCCAAGGTAGACTTTCGGATATCCAACGTGACCCACGAACGCTCCGGGTGGACTTGAACCTTCAATGTGTTGGGAGTTCAGGCTTGGAAGATGTCTAACGAGTGCTTCAGCTTTTGATAAGACGGGGCAGTATGCCTTGCCGCAGAGCATTCGACTGCCGCGGCATTGCATGCAGATCGTGGAGGAAGTTGTGGTTACGAGGGTAAGTGATTCGAGGTTCTTGGCTGGGTCAAGGCCTGTCCGCTTCTGTATCCAGTCAAGATTTTGCAGGAGACCCACCGTTCAGGTTTATTGTGAACTATCCTTCTAATCAGTGAGAGAGCAATATGAAACTACTCTGTATGTGGCGTCTCAGGTCACTCTTTATGTAGCGTCTCAGGTATACGGCTCGTAAGGGTTCCGAAATATCGTGATTCAAATCTCTTCCGAGAATATGGACGGTGTATGGTTCACGGCCGCAGTGAATGAGAAAGGACAGCTAGTGGCCTGCGCATTCTCGGATCGTAACAAGGACGCAGCGGAGTTAGCTGTGAAGGGGACAGTGACTGTGGATTTTTCAACTCAGAACGATTCTTTTCTCAATCGAAGATTACAAGAATTGCGTGGGCTCTTCTTTGGAAGGGGCAGGATAGATCTGAAGGAGCTTGACCTGTCGCGCGTGACGGGTTTCAGGAAACGCGTGTATCTCCAGCTTTCTCGAATTCCTCGAGGGAAAGTCACTACGTATGGGATAATCGCGAGGAAGTTGGGATCCGTAACTTATTCACGTGCAGTCGGATTGGCTAATGCGATGAATCCGCTTCCGCTTGTAATTCCGTGCCATAGGGTTCTGCCCTCGTCGCTTCATGTTGGTAATTATGGGATGCCGGGCAGAAAGTCGTCTGACGGTGGTTACATGAAGCGTGCTCTGCTGGAGAGGGAAGGCGTGGAATTTCAGAGTGATCGAGTCCCAAGGGAGTATGTTTGGTACCCGAGTTGAAGGTGCAATAATTGGACCCGAACATGATTCGTGGATTGTATATTGGCAGATTTCAGCCGATTCATTTAGGTCATCTACATTGCATTCGTGACATTCTGTCAAAAACTCCGCAAGTCATCATTGCAATTGGAAGCGCACAGTTCAGTCATACTTTACATAATCCGTTCACTGCGGGCGAACGGGTTACAATGTTGAGGATGGCGTTGGATGAAGCAGAGATTGACGCTTCGAAATATTTCCTCATTCCAATTAGAGATCTGCGGATTCATGATCTCTGGGTTCCGTATCTTGTTTCGCAGAGTCCACGGTTCGAGAATGTATTCTCAATTGAACCTG
>Ga0187769_10002929_pt1 | contig 10119 bp, 7 predicted proteins | sample 0116_SJ02_MP02_1_FD_133140 | JGI IMG/M metagenome (GOLD analysis project Ga0187769, IMG submission 133140) | Tropical peat soil microbial communities from peatlands in Department of Meta, Colombia - 0116_SJ02_MP02_10_MG | ecosystem: Environmental > Terrestrial > Soil > Wetlands > Peat | place... | reverse complement strand
CTTGGCGAGGATCGTACCGAACCCGAAAGGTACATCCGAACGAATTTAGTAGGGCGCAGAATGCGGCAAAGGGGGCTAGCAGAAGCTGCGTGATCAATCGTGATTGCCCAACACCGCGAAATTGAGCCAGCAGCTCTGCTCGCGCTGTCTCGTAAAGAGCTGTGTAATTCGCGGGAACCTCATCAGCATTGCCTAGTAGGTTAGTCCTTACACGCTCCATTACAGTGCCGCGCGTGGAAGAATAGAAACCAGCGACAAATCCACCAGTCACAATCAAGGCGTGTACCAATTCCCTCGCGAAGCTCTGTCTGAACCTAATTGGCAACGTATTAAGAATGGTGGATTTTACTTCAGGTGGATTCTGCCCAGTTTCCCGTCGCACTCTTCTGTTGTATCCCAGCACAATTGGTTGCATTAGTGCTTGGAGTTGAGCGTAATTGTCGATAGGCACCCCAACGGCGGCATGACAGAAATTCCCGTCAATCAGACCGAATCCGAAGAACTGATAAAAACTCTCGTCCACAAATACTACGAATTCGCGGTTGCGGTGTGCTTCCCAGACAGCCCGCCCGGGGCAAATTTCCAAAGGCATTGGCGCATATCTAATTCGGCCCAGCCGATTGTCTCGGATCAGGCGCACACTAAACTAAGTATGCCTTAAGAAGTCGCGCGCTCAACGGAGAAGCATGTGACGGGAGACGTAAGTGGGGGTACTTTGGGGATACAACATCACTTACCCCGCAAGGAGATGACGCGTCTTGGCTGCGCGCTTAGACTCAGCGCGACTCCCAGTGCAGAGGGGGTGTTTCACTTTTCCCCACCTTGTAAGCTACCCCGTCAAAGAGCACTGGATAGCGGTTGGCAGGCCCCGTCCGAAGCGGCCCGAATCTGGATCACTTCGGATTTAGGGGACCGATCGGGAGGACTCCCCGCTGCCGGAGGTGCAGCTCGAGAATCGGAGGTTCGGGTTCGTCCTCGAACTGCAGGGCCGCTCGATCCGAGCGCGCGGCGATCGCCGTCCACCAGCGCGCTAGGAAGAACACAAGTGCGAGCGAGCCGATCGTCGCGGCGTATCGCGCCGGATTTTGGAGTGCGCCGAGTTCAAATGAAGCGCCCTCGCCGATCAAAATGAGGAGCGCTATGAGGGCGAAGCCGATCATGTGAACCTGCAACTTGCCCGGCAGATAGGAGCAAGTGAAAGGAATCTTGTGGAAGCCGCGCAACGAGAGCTCGCAGACGGTGACCCCCACGAGAGCGAGAATCACCAGATGCTCGATGGCCGTTCGCCATGGCCAGATCCAAAGGAACAGCGCCGCGAAAGCCGCCCAAACTGGAAGCGCAGAGAGGCCATAGAGGGTGCGGCGGGCCGCCGCCAGGCAAGACGGCACTCCGGCGGGCGGCATCACTCGGAAGATCCAGTTGGCACGCACTTCCATCGGCAGGGAGAATACGATGCGCACGCCCAGGACAGCCGCGCACATAATCATCACGCTGCCCGCGAGAAGCGGTGTATCTACGCGGCTCCACCCGCCGGGCGTCGATCCGGTCTGTGCGGCCGAGGGAATTCTCGACATAAACACAGCGAGTCCGATCGCGATCCCCAGGTAGAACGAAACAATCATCCGGTGCTGGCGGCTGCGAGACAGCGTGCGTGTCGCAAACTGCCCGATTGCAGTCTCGAAGGAATCGCCAAAGCGAGGCATCCAATGCGCGCGATGTGAGGAGGGCAGGATGTCGGGCTGTTCGGCGACCTTGCGAAGTGCGCGGAAGTAGCAAATCAGATAGGCGCAACAAGCTCCGCAGATCGAGATTATCAGGCCGATCCACGCCCTTCGCGCCAGCACAGCGAGCCAGGGCGCGATGGGTGCATTGAGCGTCTGAAACAAACTGGAAAACCAGTAGGGTGGCAGCCACGAAGTCACTCCCTGATCGATGGCCAGAGTCTGGGGGGCGGAGATGAGCGGTTGCTGCAAATAAACGATCAGGAACAGGCAGAAACAACCGGCCTGCAGGAACGAAGAGACACGGAGGAACGCCTGGCGGGGAAGCAATTGCGCCAATCCCTGAAGCGTCAACACAAAGCAGAAAACGAAGAAACCGGCGGCGAACAACGTGAACCAATATGCGAAAAAGGATCGCAACCCGTTGATCCAGCCACCGCTTCCTGAAACGGCTTCCCGGCTTAATGAAACTGCCGGCGCGCCTGCCAGCCTCTCGCGGATGTGTTCGGCGAGCTGGCCGGGATTCAGAATCAGGTTGGGACCGGTATTGATGAGCACGACGACCGCATAGTCACCGTCTGGGGAGAAACACGCATAGGTGGTATATCCAGCCGTGGCGCCGTTGTGCCAATAGGTTTCCGAGTCGCCATCATGAGCCCACGCAATCGCGATGCGCTGTGCGGGGTTCGCGGCGCCCAAATCGGCGCGCAGTTTTTGAGATTTGATGAGCGCCGCTGAGAGCGAATCGGACTTTTCCGGATGTAACTCAGTCGCGAGATAGGTCAGCATGTCGCCCGCCGTAGAGAAGATCGCTCCGGCCCCGGCCAGAGAATCAAAGTCCCAATGTCTGACGGGATCGTGTGGCTCGTTGCCGCTATAGCCCTGGATAAGCCGGCTTCTCTTGTCGGACGAAAGAGACACCACCGTATCACTCATACCGAGCGGGCCTGTAATTTCCTGCTGGAGCAACTGTCCGTAGGTCATTCCCGCGCGATATGCCAAAGCTTGTCCGAGCAGCCCGACGCCGAGGTTGCTATACGAGTACGGCGAATTCGGCGGCCTGCCCACGCCCCGTTTCGCCACGTACGCGAACAGGTCGGCTGCATGGTAATCGGCGTAGGGATTGTTCATGTCCGCGGGATTGATGTTGTCGGGCATCGCCGGCAACCCGGAATGGTGGGTGGCAAGATCAAGCAACGTAATTTCGTCGCCCTTTGGTTTGGCCGCGGTGCCTTCCGGCAGTAGCTGCCTCACGGGCTCGTTGAGCTGCACCTTCCCTTGTTCGGCCATCTGCGCCAGAAGAAGCCCGGTGAAGGTCTTGGTGATGGAGCCGATTTGGAAGATGGAATCGGGCCGGGCGTGGCCGTAGGTGAAGATGCGCCGGTCGCCGTGCTGCAGGACGCCGACTGCGATTCCCGCGTCGGGGCCAAGTGCCAGCTTGGCTGTGCCCGGTTCTATGGCCGCGTTCATGTCACGATCGAGGACCTCTTTCAAATCCGCTATTCCCACAGGCGACATCGCCCCGTCGTATTTCGATGGCGGCAAAGTGGGCGCTGTGGAGAACGAGAATGGAGCCGCGATTCCGGGGAAGAGGTTGAGACAAAAGATCGACAAGGACAACGCGGTTGCGATCGCCGCGGCTTTCGATAGCAGGAGCGTGCGCGGTCGCACGGGCAAGGGCAATAGCACCATCACGTCGCGCCGGTCCGGGAACAGCGATTCCCAGCTGAGGACGGCGAACAATCCAACCATCAGCATCGTGGTGGATATCAGGAAATGTTCGACGCTCCACGTGAGCAGCAGATTGAATTCCGAGGGAGGGTTGCTGCCCACGCTCAGGGCTGGAAACATGAGCACCCAGAAACTGACAAACAAGAGCAGTGCCGCGAACTGGCCGAGCAGACGGCGGATGTCGCCCTGGGGCGCCAAGAGCTCCAGGTCAATAATGCGAAAGAGGAATTCGCGCCAGAGGGTGCGAAAGTGGTCTTTCTCCACGGCGTGTCCCTCACGCAAGAATTAAGTCGGCAATCTCCCGGGAAATAGCAGTTGTGTCCTGTTCGACGGCGAGCTGACAGAAGACTTCCTCCAGGGTCGGTACAGCCATGAGCGTCGTGAGACGGTCGATGGAATCGTCGGCAACGATTTTGCCTCGATGCAGGATCACGACGTGGGAACACACACGTTCGACGGTGTCGAGCTCGTGGGAACTGAACACAACCACCTTGCCGCGTGCTGCGAGCTCCCGGATCAAGCTGCGCATCACCAGCGCGGAAGTAACGTCCAGCCCGGAAAACGGCTCGTCGAGCAGAATCAGGTCCGGATTGTGCAGTAGCGCGGCGGAGAGCAACAGTTTCTGTCGCATGCCTTTGGAGTAGGAAGAGATCGAAAGGTGCCGATGGCTGTGCAGACCGAACAGCTGGAGCAGTCCGTCGATTTTTTCGCTCGCAGGTTTTGGGGGAAGGTCGCGCAGTTGAGCCACGAGGGTGAGGTATTCCAAACCGGTCAGGTGCGAGTACAGGTGGGGCTCCTCAGGGACATACCCCATGCGCCGCTTGTAGGCAATGGGATCGCTCTGGATAGGCACGCCCTCGAACAAGATTTCGCCGCGCGTGGGCTCGATGAGGCCCGTGACCATTTTGAGCGTGGTGGACTTACCCGAGCCGTTTGGCCCAAGGTAGCCGGTAATCTCGCCGGCGCGCACCGAGAAGCTGACGTCGTTGACAGCGAGAAAGCCGCCGAACCGTTTGAAAACATTGCGAAGTTCGAGCAAGGTGTACCTCCCGCGACCAGACGGTCAGATGAAACTACTATAAGTTTGGTTGACTCGTCTGCGTTCGTCGTCCGTTTCGATCGGGGCGTAAGCTCGCGCCTTCACAGCAGGGATTCCACGCTTTCACGGGGCAAGAATTTCGGATGGCAGGGAGATGTGGGCTTCGGGACTACGCCGGGAATTCCATTGAGATTTGAAGCGACAGGAGCCCTTCTTACTTTGTCACCACGACGCGGCGGCCCTCGACGCGGCAGCGCCCTTCGAGCACGAGTCGCACGGCCTCGGAGTAAATGCGGTGTTCCTCCCGCAGGATGCGATCCGCAAGCGTCTCCGGCGTGTCGCCATCTTCGATCGGAACAACAGCCTGCAGGATGATCGGCCCTGCATCGAGATTTTCGTCTACAAAGTGCACCGTGCAGCCTGAAAACTTTGCGCCGTGTTCGAGCGCCTGCCGCTGCGCCTCCAGCCCCGGGAATGCGGGCAGCAGCGACGGGTGGATATTCAGAATCCGATTCGGAAATGCGCGGACGAATCCCGGCGAAAGCAGCCGCATGTACCCCGCGAGGCAAACCAGATCGACCTTATTCTCTGCGAGCGCCGCGAGCACCTGCTTGTCGTATGTCTCGCGGTCCAGTCCCTTCGAAGGAATCACCCGCGCCTCGATTCCACGCGCCCGCGCGCGCTCGATTCCCAGCGCGTCTTCTTTGTTGCTGAGAACGATCGCAATCTCCGCGTTGGGAATGCGCCCTGCGGCGACGCTCTCCGCCAGCGCCTCGAGATTCGAGCCGCGCCCGGAGATCAGCACGCCAATTCGCTTCTTCATAACCGGGTGAAATTAACACAGTTCGCGAAGCGGGCAAACCGTCTCGCCCGCCTCTTCTTGTTGACACCGGCGCGGACTAGAGGCATCTTCCGGCCGAACGACCTGAGGAGGTCTCCCATGACTCGACGTCCCTGCTTGTTGCTGGTCGCTTCTGCATTCGCAGCGTGCTTCGCCGCATGTTCTCAGCCGCAGCCTGCCGCGCCACCCGACACTCGCGCCGCCGACGAAGCCGTCATCCGCGCCGCGGACGCGGACTGGAGCAAGGCGGCGACGGCCAAGGATCTCGACAAAGTCGTGTCGTATTATACGGACGATGCGGTCCTGTTCGCGCCCAAGGCGCCGGCCTTCGTCGGGAAGGACAACATCCGCAAAGCCTGGCAGGGCCTCCTTGCCACGCCCAACATGCAGATGACGATTACGCCCTTGGCCGTTGATGTAGCGCGCTCCGGCGACCTCGCAGTAGAGCGCGGATCATTTCAAGTCGCGTCCACGGACAAAAAGGGGAAGCCCACTACGGAAAGCGGTCAATTTGTAATTGTGTGGAAGAAGCAGGCCGACGGGTCGTGGAAAGTCGCCGCCGATACAAACGCCGATGACAAATAGCGGGCGGCTACAGCGGGAGCTTGCCTGAATAAACGACGCGCGGTTTGCCTCGCGCAGCCCGCTCGATACGGCCGATGAGAAAGAATTTCTCGCGGCGGCGCTTCAGCTCCGATTCCACTTGGGAGATGTGCTTCGCGGGGACGACGAGGATCATCCCGACGCCGAGGTTGAAAGTTTTCAGCAGTTCGTCTCGTTCTATCTGCCCGATCTGCGCGAGGTAGCGGAAGATCGGGAGAACGGGCCATGATCCCAGCTCGACGACAGCTTGCACATTCCGCGGCAGCGCGCGCGGCAGGTTTCCCGTGATCCCGCCGCCGGTGATGTGCGCCATGGAAGAGACCCACCCGCGCGCCAGGACGTTTTTCAGGAGCGGCCAGTACGCGCGATGTGGCTTCAGCAATTCCGCGCCGATCTTGTTGCCCACTTCGGCAACGTAGCTTTCCGGCCCGAGCTTTGCGACTTCGAAAACCAGCTTGCGCGCGAGCGAATACCCGTTGGTGTGCAGCCCGCTGGAAGGCAACGCGAGAAGGGAGTCGCCCGGCCGCACGTTTCGCGGATCGAGGATTTTCGTCCGCTCGACCGCGCCGACGATGAAGCCTGCGAGATCATATTCGCCAGCCGCGTAAACGTCCGGCATCTCCGCCGTCTCGCCGCCGATCAGCGCGCAGCCGGCCTGTCGCGCGGCCGCGCTCATCCCCTCGATCACCTGCTCGACCACATGCGTATCCAGCTTGCCCATCGCGATGTAATCGAGAAAAAACAACGGCTCGGCGCCCTGCGTGAGGATGTCGTCGACGCAATGGTTGAGGATGTCCGCGCCGACGGTCGAATGCATTCCCGTGGCGAAGGCGATCTTAAGCTTCGTGCCGACGCCGTCGCAGCTGGCCACCAGCACGGGGTCCTTCCAGCGCTTCTGGTCTAAGGCGAAGAGGGAACCAAAGCCGCCGATCGGCGCGAGCACGCCGCGGCGAAAAGTCTTTCCGGCCATCGCGGCGATTCGCCGCTTGGCCTCATCCGCCACCGAGATATTGACGCCTGCGTCGGCGTAGCGCATTTGAAAGGCTCGTTTTCTGAAGGGGGCCGGGGTGGCTTCTGGATTCTAGAAAATGTGAAACAGCCGGTTCCAACGCACCTCGCCGGGATGGATGACGACGCTGAGGTACGTGGCGAATCGTTCGCCGATGTGCCCCGGTTCCCAGACGTCTTCCGGCGCGTCAATCGACATGTAAATGATCAAAGGCGTTCCGATGATGTTCTCGCGCGGCACAAAGCCCCAGAAGCGGCTGTCGTTCGAGTTGTCGCGATTGTCGCCCATCATGAAGTACATGCCCTTCGGAACGACCAGCTCGCCGTTCGACACGTGGCTGGGCAATTCCTCAAGCCACTCGGGCCGCAGGCGGCCGTCCATGTCGTAGACATTCGTCGGCGGATAATTTTCGGACGGCGAAGCGAGGGCGTCGGGAAAGTGCATCGCGTAGGGCTCTTGCAGGCGGGTGTCGTTCACAATCACCTGCCCGCCGACAATCTTGATGCGGTCCCCCGGCAGGCCGATGCAGCGCTTGATGAAGTCGGGATAGCCCTGCTCGGGCAGCGGCGCGCGGAACACGATGATCTGTTGCCGCTTGGGCTCGCGCCACAGCGGTACGTGATACGGCGTGAACGGAATCCCCGCATCGTAGCCGAGCCGGCTGACGATCAGATGGTCGCCGATCAGGACCGTCCGCTCCATCGAGCCGCTGGGGATCACGCGCGCCTGCACCATCGTTCCTTCGATCAGCAGAAACGCCATGATCACCCAGAACCAGGAGACGACTTCGCGCCAGACGCGCTCCTTGGCGGTCAGCTCGGGAGCCTTCTTCTCCTTTTCGGGCGCGACGGGCTCAGCAACCGCGCTAGCCTTCACGATGCGCCTCCACTTCCAGTTGCACGAGCTCCGTCGGGTAATTGCCGGTGTAGCAGGCCGTGCAGAACTTTCCTTGCGTATCTTCCACAGCGGCGCGCAGCGATTCGAGCGAAAGATAGCCGAGGGAATCCGCGCCCAGGAACTTGCGAATCTCTTCGACCGAATGCTGCGCGGCAATCAGTTCTTCACGCCGCGGTGTATCCACGCCGTAGTAGCAAGGCGAGATCGTCGGCGGGCAGCTGATGCGGACATGTACTTCCGTCGCGCCCGCGTCGCGAACGAGACGCACGATCTTTCGGCTCGTCGTGCCGCGCACGATCGAATCGTCCACCAGCACCACGCGCTGGCCTTCGAGCATGCGCCGCACGGGATTCAGTTTCAGCTTCACGCCGAAATCGCGGATGGATTGTTCCGGCTCGATGAATGTTCTGCCGACGTAGTGGTTGCGGATGAGCGCCATGCGGAACGGAATGCCGGACTCCGCGGCGTAACCGACCGCCGCAGGCACGCCGGAATCAGGCACGGGCGTGACGATATCGGCCGCGACGGGATGCTCGCGCGCGAGCAGGCGGCCAAGCTGCTCGCGGCTCTGGTTCACCGGCCGGCCGAAGACCAGACTGTCCGGCCGCGAAAAATAGACATGCTCGAAAATGCACTGCTGGTGCGGCTTCTCCGGGGCGAAGTGAATGGATTCGACGCCGCTTCGCGAGATGCGCACCATCTCGCCGGGCTCGACTTCGCGCACATATTCGGCATCAATCAGATCGAACGCGCATGTTTCCGATGCCGCCGCCCACGCGCCGTCGAATCGGCCCAGCACCAGCGGCCGGAAGCCGCGCGGATCGCGGATGGCGTACATCTCGTCGCGTGTCAGCAGCAGCAGCGAGTACGCGCCTTCCACCTGATTCAGCGCTTCTGCAATCGCGCCGGGAAGATTCCGCGCGTTGCTCCGCGCGATCAGATGCACGATCACTTCGGTGTCGCTCGTCGTCTGGAAGATCGAGCCGCGATGTTCGAGTTTGCGGCGCAGGTCGAGTGCGTTGGTCAGGTTGCCGTTGTGCCCCAGCGCGAGCTTGCCCTTGTTGCAGTCGATGACGATCGGCTGGGCGTTGATCAGGACGTTGTCGCCCGCCGTCGAATAGCGCGTGTGGCCGATCGCTGCGGAGCCGGGAAGCTTTGCAATTGCCTCGGGCGTGAAAATCTCCTGCACGTGCCCGAGCGCGCGATGGAGGTGAACGTCGCTCCCGTCGGAGGACGCAATTCCCGCCGATTCCTGTCCCCGGTGCTGAAGCGCGTAGATGCCCAGATACGCAAGCTTCGCCGCCTCGGTATGCCCGAAGATCCCGAACACTCCGCAGTGATCGTGGAAATGATCGTCCGCGATTTGGATCAGCTTGCTCACGATGCGGCCTCAATAGCCTTTCCGAGCGTTTCGGCCCACGTCCGGCGAAACGAATCCACAGTCCCTTGAACCACGGAAGCACCCTTGAATTGGATGCGAAACTCGCCGCGCGTGACCGCGCCGATGCGCTGCGCCTTGAGCTTATATTGTGCCGCAATCGCGTTGACTCGGGCAAGCGACGAGGGCGAGAGCGACACGACCGCGCGTGCGCCGCGTTCGCCGAAGAGCGCGGATTCGGCGGGTTCGTCCGGCGCGCCAATATCGACCTGTGCGGAAAGGTCGGCGCTTTCAAAGCAGGATTCGGCGAGCGTGACCGCAAGCCCGCCGTCGCTCACATCGTGCGCCGAGAGAATTGCCTTCTCGCCCGTGAGCGCCACGAGGCAATCAATCAGTCGCCTCTCTGCCGCCAGATCAATCGCCGGCGGCGCGCCGGCAACGATTCCGCAAATCGTCTTCGCATATTCGGATGACGAAAACGACCTCTGCTGCTCGTCGCGTGAAGTCGGCGCACTTCCGGCATCGAGAAGTACAATAACATCTCCATCGTTGCGGAACGCCGATCCCAGCGCGCAATCCGCATCCTCAATCAATCCGAGCACGCCGAGAATCGGTGTCGGATAGATCGGCTTGCCCAGCGTCTCGTTGTAGAAGCTGACATTCCCGCCGGTGATCGGCGTTTCCAGCGCGCGGCACGCTTCGGCAATCCCGTCCACGGCTTCGCTGAACTGCCACATCACCTCGGGCTTTTCCGGATTGCCGAAATTCAGGCAGTTTGTCGCCGCGATGGGACGCGCGCCCGTGCAGGCCACATTGCGCGCGGCTTCGGCGACGGCATGCATGGCGCCAAGCCGCGGCGCGAGGAATCCCCAGCGCCCGTTGCCGTCCGTCTTGATCGCG